>Ga0207151_1008_pt1 | contig 32720 bp, 40 predicted proteins | sample Alteio_BWMinHeat_29_FD_153523 | JGI IMG/M metagenome (GOLD analysis project Ga0207151, IMG submission 153523) | Enriched cells from forest soil in Barre Woods Harvard Forest LTER site, Petersham, Massachusetts, United States -... | ecosystem: Environmental > Terrestrial > Soil > Temperate forest >... | reverse complement strand
GAAATGATGTGGGCCAAACTGAATTCAAAACCACTTCTCACATGGGCTCCAAAAGATAAATTGAGACATGCTCTTTCATGGAAACTCCAAAATAAATCAGAATCGCTTATAAAGACTGGGAATTTTGAAAGCAATAGAAACTCAAAGCATTGAAAAAATATGAAATTTCATGCAAACATTTTTCATGATGCAATAAGGGGTCCAAATGTCTTACAAAACGATCACTCAAGAGAGCTACGATGCGACGGCAGAAGAGTTGATATCTAAAATGAAAGGAATCAGCCACATCACATTGATTTGTAGAGATATTGATAAATCCGCAGAACTATTTTGCGACTTATTTGGCGCTGAAGAAGTGTACTCGAGCGATAATCACAATTTTTCTATTTCAAGAGAAAAATTTTTATTAATTGATGACCTTTGGATTGCTCTAATGGAGGGTGGCCCAATCGATCGTTCCTATAACCACATTGCCTTTCATATCAATGATGATGAATTACATTGTTTTGAAGAAAAAATTAAGAAATATAATCTTGATATCCTACCAGGAAGGTTAAGAGATCCACGAGAGGGCAAGTCGATCTATTTCTACGATTATGACAATCACCTCTTTGAACTACACACCGGTGATCTAAAAAGTCGTCTAAAATTTTATCACTCCAAAGATTCAGAATTCAATTTATCGCCTTCAATTGCAGCAATTCCTGCCACATGAATTGTTCTCCTTTTTTCAAATAGGCGCAGCCAGATTTTGCATAAAACTCCAAATCTTGATAGAACTAAAGTACAGTGCTATACCTAGATGAACTAGGATTTTTTTTATTTTAGGAGCCTATTATGCTGGATTCAAAAAAATTATCTGGTACTTTGGATTCAAAAGATCCTAAAATTAGAAAAGAAAAAGATTCAATTTTACTTTTAAATGAGAGGTATAATACTCCCGGAACAAGTTTACTTTTATTCCACTTTGAACCTCAGCAATCAGCCTCTTCCGATCTTAGACTTAAGAACTGTTCGATTCAACATCACATTGTTGAGGAGAAGGACATTTACATTTTTGATAACTTTTTTACTGAAAGCGAAGGCAATACGCTTCGCGATTACTCAAGAACAGCTTCCTTTAGCAGAAGTAGTTACGCTAGTCAGGAGAGTCGAGAAAAGGGTGAGGAGCCTGCACGTTCAATGAACAATAGAGAAAAATGGGAGTTTTTTGCCAAGCCTCCTCAACCGATAAAAGAAATTTATAGACTCCTTGGAACGTGTGCAGATCGGATGAACGCGGATATAAGCACACTTCCTTGGGATTTATGCGATCAGAACATCTGCGCTTCGGCTATCGCTTCAAATAAGCTCGAAAAAGTGTCTCGGGAAAGCATGGAAATGGGTAAACATGAAGATTTTAACACAGAGGAGGGTATTCCATTTGGCATCCCTATTCTTTATGCAAAAGAAAAGTCCTTCTATCCAGGAAATTTTGTTAATGGTGCTTTAGGAAACCCTTTGTTGCTTTCACTGATGGTTTACGCTGCAGAAGATAATTTTCTTGGTTCTAAATATGGGATTGGAACAATTTTTTGTAAGAAAAACGGAGAGATTGCATTAAAAGCTGAGTGTCAGCATATGCGTTTCGTCTTATTTGATGGGGAGATTCTTCACAGTATTGAAGAGTCAACAATTCCTCCAGCAGTACATACTTGGCGTGTCTCTTATGTGTTTAAGTTAATCATTAATCCTAGATCATCAAATCAAAATTTGAGAGCAGCGTTTCAAGATCTGTTAAATATGAGCTCTAGCAAGCCTTAGAAGAGGTTTTATGACCATTAAGTCGAATGAAGAAGACGGCGACATCTTATTGGAATGGAAAAAGCTATATACTGAAGCGCTTATTGATGCATTGAGCCCAACTGGCGACGTCTTAGAGGTGGGTTTTGATCTTGGTTTTGCTGCCATGAGCATTCAAAAGCATCGACCTAAAACTCATATCATCATTGAGTCTGACCCACAAGTGGCAAATGAGGCAAGAAAATGGGCTAATAAAAACCCAAACATAACCATAATTCAAGGCCCATGGAAAGAGGTCCTTAATGATCTTGGAACATTCGATGCAATTTTCTTTAATCACTATCCGAGGGTGGAACAAGATATAGAAATCACAAATTTTTTGTTCCCAAAAAGTACATTTCAGGCATCGCGAGAAGCGCAGGAACTGCTTGGCCTTCTTGAGGACCAAGTGGCAGAGATCACTATGAAATTCTCTGACAGTGAGATAGAAGACTTTTATCAAAAGATTGGGAAATTCAATCTAAAAGAATTGCCAGAGTTTTTCCGTAAATTAAAAGAGAATGGAAATATTTCAGAAGAGCAATATGAGAATGCTGCTAAGAAGTACCGGTTTTCGGAACTTCAGGAAGCATCCGCGAGTAGTTCGTCCAAGCTGCCAGAAAAAAGTGATGATACGCTTCTTTTTCTAGAGGAGTGTTTACAAAGCCATATGCATAGAGGTGCGCGTTTTTCATCTTTTTTGAGTAGCCAAATATCAAAATATCAAGATTCTCAATTTTTTGATAAAATCATTACCAATCCAGATGTGGAGTACAAAGAACCTTTGGTTTCTATCAAGATATCTGGCACCACTCGAGAAGCCTTGATTATGCTGGTTGAAAAATTATGATTTAGGAAGTTGTTCAACACTGTATTAAACTTTTCTGGTTGGTCCACAAAGACTGCGTGGGCAGCATCTGGGATGATTTCAAAAAGGTCGATTATTGCATTTTTTAAAGTTTATTTACCTTGTTTTCGAATGTGGCTGATTACAAAATCAGCTCGGTTTTCGACACTTGTCTTCGGAAGCTCGATAATTTCATATCCAAATTTAGAATATATTTTAAAAAGATGGTCGTAGACTTCCAAAGCCTCTTCAAAGGACTGTTTTCTTTCTGTGTCATTGCAATAAATATCCTCCCATGGGGGTGCCAAAAATACTTTTTTGTTATAAACCAATGAAAGGGCAGCCCGGTGCAACTCCTCAGAAATTGGCGTATTGGTGCGATAGGCATAGCCAACATAATCGAGAACCCCTCTATCAAAAATTATCGGTTCAGTCAGCTGCTTAAGGGCATCTTGGTAACTCTCTATTGAACGAATAATCATCTTTTCTATACGATGCCCAATGTTATTCCCAGGAAGAGCCTCTCCTCCCAATGCCATCTCTTCTTGGATGACTTTCCGAGCAACTTCCTCGATGCCAAAGAACCCACGCTTGTTAAGCTCTTCAATTAACGTGCTTTTTCCAGATCCTGGACCTCCTGTGAGGATAAAAAACTTATTAGACACTATATCTTCTCCTTCTTTGAAAATAGATGGTTCTTCTGCATAGAAAAGACCCATAAAAAATAAGAAAATGACATTCCATAAACGTAATAACATGAGAAACCTCCATTGTGATAAAAAACAAAAATTCCCAGAAAAATTGGGCGTTAAAAAATGGAACTTGGAGAAATAAAAGGAATAGAAAACGAGAGAATGAAAAGATCAAATTGCGCGATCTTTATTAAAGATACCATACCTTAAAGATTTTTTTCAAGGACTTTTTTTGTATGCTTTGAGAATTAAGAGGATTCTGTAGTCAATTTAGCCATTAGTTGAGCTAATTTTTGGCTCCCATGCACTCTTCTTCCTTTATCGTGAAACAAAAGTTCTTTGGGAATATCTGTAATGATGAAATGTTGTTCTCCCTCACGACTCCGAGCGATTTCATGACCATTGGGATCATAAATAACGCTATGGCCTGGGCATAAGTTTTTGCCGTCATTTGGCCAAATCCAGTCTGCTCCTACAAGCCAACAGCGGTTTTCATGTGTACGCGCAACAAAATGGCTATAGTAAGAGGGACGTTTGGCTAAGGGATGATCTAAAGGCACCTTATTGCACATGGGGGTAAAGAGAATGGTGGCTCCATGCAGAGCTAAAAGGCGTGAGGGTTCAAAATAATTTGTATCGAGACAAATGACTACACCAAAGGTAATTCCCTTGCTCTGAAAGACGGAAAACTGAGCATCTGAAGTAAAGTAATCATGGTATAGATAATGTTTTCGTTGGATCCCAAGTAGTCTACCTCTTTCCACGACGGCTGCTGAATCGAAAATTTTATTGCCTTCTCGTTCATTAAAACCAAGAATGAAGGTTGCATTAAAGGAGGCTGCTCTCTTAAGAATATGTTGGAAATCAGTACTTGTGACTTCCATTGCTGTTTGTTCAGCCAGCTCTTTTTCTGCGTAGTAGCTGGTTAAAAATCCTTCTGGAAAACATAGGAAGTCGATCTTCTCGTGATCAGCCCTTTCTAAGTTCTCTAAGATTTGTTGGATTCGTCCTTGAGGCGAGTTTTTAGGAGTATCTTGGCAAGCAGCAACACGAACCATCAATTCATCCTCACTTATCATTTCTATAGAAAAGTTCGTTTGTAATATCAGATATTTGAAGTGAATTTACTTTTCCTTTTGCATTTATGGAAAAGGTGACTAAAGGTTTAATTAATTGAGGATCGGAAGGGATAAATCTAAAGGTATCGTAGTGCCAATGTTCTAGGTCACCTTTGACGGCAAGCAACTGAGCTGATAATCGATTTTGTTCATGATGGATAATAATATCTCCATATAGATCGTCATGGTAAATTCCTGCATATTTCCCCAACGATAATGTTGGTTTGGTATTTAAGATATGTTCTTCTTGTAGCTTTCTTTCTTTTGTTGATTCATCTTCATGTATCTGAGTAATTACCTTTAACATTCTGCTATCCCAATCGTTTCCACTAACCCCTAGATACTCATCAATGATTTCATAAGATATTACGTGTGGCAACAAATTATTTTGAAGATTACTGAAAATAATAATTCCTAAATGCTCTTCAGGGATAATAGAAATAAGAGAGCTCATGTTATTGATAATTCCTAGATGTTGCACCACTTTACGTCCGTGATAGTCATATAAAAACCACCCAAGCCCATAACTAAGAAAATGTGGGTCGGGAAACAGCTGCGATAAAATAGGATCGTGATTTATTGGTATCTGAGCACTTAATATTTCTTTACAAGCATCTGCAGTGATAAGCTGCTTTGATCGGTGTACGTTACATTGTAGGATGAAATTTACCCAATGTATCATGTCTGAAACATTGGATACAATCGAGCCAGCTGGAGCTATGTTGTCGACAGACATCCAAGCAACATTTTTTGTTTTACCGTTAATTTCTGCATGAGGGTATGCAAGATTTTTTTGGTCTTGTGGATTAGGGAGGGAAGGAATCGTTGATCTCATCCCAAGAGGTAAAAAAATCCGATCTTGGAGAAAGGCATCCCAAGTTTTGCCAGATACAATTTCAATGATTTCAGCTGCAACTAAATATAGCACATTCTGATAGGCAAATGTTGTGCGAAAACCTGTTGAGGGCTTAAGGAAACGAATTCGTCGAATTATTTCCTTACGATCATAGGCTGTTTTAAACCATAGTAAGTCTCCTTCATGTCCTCCTAGGCCTGTGCGATGTGTTATCAGATCACGTATTGACACTTGTTGCGCTATGTAAGGATCGAAAAGATAGAATGAAGGGATGTATTTGACGACAGGGTCATCCCATCGAATTTTACCTTCATCGACAAGCATAGCCAAGGCTGTGGCTGTAAATGCTTTTGTTAAAGAGCCAGCTGAAAAGAGTGTCGATTCATTCACAGGGAGATTTTCGTCAATTTTCCGTGTGCCATATCCTTTTTGAAGAACTATCTTATCATCTTTGATAATAGCAATTGCCATACCTGGTGTAGACCACTTCACAAGGGATTTTTCTATTCTCTTAACAAAATCCTCTTTATCAAAATCCTTTGCCGGTATTTTTCCTGCGCACAATATAAATGTTATTGCAAGAAGCAATGAAGTCAGATGTTTTGCAGACATTTTTTTCCAGTCCCATAGATGAGTCTTAACAAACTCAGGTTGTTAGGAAATCTAGTTTAATATACGCGGAAACAGGTATCGCTCGATAAGTAGATGTCGTCGGTACTAAAGAGATGGAATATTCATCAACCTCCTGAAGCTCTAGAACATCATCGACATCGAAATCAAGAGGATTGCTTACCCGATCAAGCAATACAACATCATCTTTATGAATAGTTTGTAGCCCTTGGCACAATTCTGTTTTAGCTCTTTTAACTGCTTCAGGGGCCGAATCAGCAACATAAAATGCGCTTTGATGATATTCAGTAAACTCTCCTGGCTTATAGGCACCGAGGTTAATAAAATACAATTTTTTGGAGTGACCTTCCTTAGCAGATTTACTGAGTTCAATTTTATATCCATCAATGTTCTGAAGCTCAACGTATGAATCAATATGAAATTGTTGAGAGTTTCCAAACCACTTTTTTACCAATAAAGGGTACGTTTCCTCAATCGTAGATCCGACTACAAAAACAACATCATGTAACTCGATATTACATCCATCCGCACGTCCACCCAAATAGACAGCAAACAACTTTTTTTCATTTTGGTCACTCATCTATGCTCTCACACTGCTGATTTATAGGAATGCCATGATAGAAGAATCCATGAATTTTACCCAATCAAAATTCCTGAATGCGTCCAATCCTATTTTTTCAACCCAATGTCCTCCACATTCTATTCTGAAAGCTATTTTAAGCTAAATGGTTTCCTTTGATATTCTTGCATAATCCATAGAGCGCCTTGAGAATTACTCCATTTTTAAGAAAGATTGTAGACTGCTAAGAGAAAACTCTACTATTAACTTTTGGCCAAATAAATGGCCTTTCGTATGCAAGTCAAAATAATAGCTTAATGGTAAAAGATCATGATTTATAAGTTCTACCAATTCCCTTGAACGTATGAATCTCTGCTCTGGATCTGGTATAGAGGGCTCGTAGGCGGGAAAATTGGATGCAAAAATTCGCAGAGTATTTACTTTTTTCATCAATTTCAGCAGAAGAAGTTCTTGTTGTGTGGGCAAACGACCAAGATACAGCTCAAGGACCTCACAAAATCTATCTTCTTCAATGTGATTGACTAATACGAAATAACCGAGATCATTGTAGATATATCCCATTCCTGAATCTGTCCAATCAATGAATTTGAACTCTGTCCCATCCACAATAATATTTAAAGCGCTTAGATCGTTATGACATGGAACCAAGGGGTGGTCCTGAAACATTTTTTCAATCTGGTCTAGCTTTTTCAAGGCCTTATTAATCTTCTCAATAGGAGCTGGAATAAGGCCTTGTTTCAGGTTTTTTAATTGAAATCTAATGCGCTCAAAAACAGTCAATCCTTTTGGAAAATCACCTGTAGACTGGTGTAAACGCTTCATGGTTTGGAGACATGCCAGAAGCCTATTTTTGTCTTTAAGAAGCGCATTATTTAAAGTTCGGCCGTTCACAAAGGACATGATCATTGCACTATGGTTAGCATCAAAATAAAAAACAGGAGGCCCGATTTTTCGCTCTCCTGCATAAGTTGCAGCAGCAATTTCTTGTTTTCTATTTTCTAATGGCTCTGCCGGATTGAGAATGCGCAATACATAGTCTGTGTCATCAACAGTTACTTTATAATTTTTTGCACCGCTTAAGCCCCCCTTCAGTTCCTCTGTGAGCCAAGTTTCTTTTGAATTTTGAAAGTACTCTTTAAGATAGTCCGAGTAATTGGCCTGAAGGCTGCTAACGGATAGAAAGATGAAGAAAACAGATCTTAAATAGAATTTTAAGTGCATGGAGATCCTACTCTAGGCAGACAATATATACCAATGTGATCCAAAAAAACGAGTAAAATCTAGACCGTAAAGCCTATACGGGAATATATTTGCAGAAATGACTTTTCAAAAGGATTCATATGCCTCTTTTACAAGGTTTTTTCGTGGCTATTTTGATCGCGACAGGTTTCGAGCAATCAGAAATGATAGGCCCTAAAAGGGCTCTTGAAGATGCTGGCGCGACTGTTCACATTGTTTCACCTGTTCCTGGAAAGGTACAGGGATGGGACTGGATCTTAATGCAACCTAAAGACGATTTTGCTGTCGATATCTCCCTTAATGATGCGAATGCGAATGATTATGATGCTTTGGTATTGCCTGGGGGCTTAAATAGCCCTGATGACCTGCGTTTAGATGATAAGGCAGTTGCTTTTGTAAGAGCTTTTAAAAATAAGCCTATTGCAGCTATTTGCCACGGACCCTGGCTCTTAATTAATGCAGAGCTGGTCAAAAATAGGAAGGTTACCTCGTGGGCATCTATAAAAGTTGACTTAATCAATGCCGGCGCGAAATGGATCGATCAGGAAGTGGTTCAAGATGGCAACTTAATTACTAGCCGCATGCCGGATGATGTCCCAGCGTTCAGCAAAGCGATGATCAAGTTATTTGCTGAAACGATGGCGAAAAAACGACAATGATCTAGGACAATACCTTTTTGACTTTTTCACCTAAGCCTACAAGTCGTTCCTTTGGTTCGTTGGAGAAGACGAAACGAACATAGCTTGCCGCATTTTCACCCCAGCCGGCCATTGGCGTTGTGGCTATCTTGGCTTCCTTGAACAACCTTTCTGTTAGTTCCTGAGAGGTCATGCCCAGAAAGGCTGCATTGAGTAACAACGACCATCCTCCATGCGGAGGAATCACAGGTAATCCGTCGAATTCCCTCAGCAGAACATCTCTTCTTTCTTGCCAGACGGCAATAGCTGCTTGTAACCCATCATCGGTAGCGTTTAATCCTGCAGCTACCCCCTGCATACTAATGCCTGTCTGGCATACGACATTTGAAATACTCACCAAAGCAATATCATCCATAATGCTCTTTGGACCCACAATCCAACCAACCCGCCAGCCGATCATCCTTAATTCTTTAGATGCCGATCCAACAGTGATCGTTCGTTCTTTCATGTGAGGGAATGAAGCAGGATGAATCACAGGTCGCCCGTCATATAAGATTCGTTCCATAGCTGCATCGTAGAGCAACCAGGCATCACTCTTTATGGTTATGCGTGCGATGGATTCCCATTCCTTCTGAGTCAGCACATGGCCTGTAGGCATGCCTGGGCTGACTAAGATCATCCTCGTTTTAGCTGAAGCTGTTTTTTCCAGTGCATTTATATCTAATCTCCAACCATTTGAAGAAGGGATGAGCGGTACAAACCTTGTGATGCCTCCTACAAGGCGTGTTCGATTGATGATGCCCGCATATGTTGGATCCGTCACAATGACTTCATCACCAGGCTCCAGCATGGCTAGAAGGCAATTTAAAATACCTGACATGCCTCCTGCGGTGATAATGCATTCCGATCGCCAGTCGTATTCTACACCAGCAACTCGAGAAACGCGCCGGGTCGCTGCTTGCCTTAATGCATCCTGTCCTAAAAAAGGCAAATAGCTGTTATTTTCATCGGTTCCGACACTCTTTCGCGTGACCTCAATAGCAATAGGAGGGGGAGCAATATCTGTATCCAGATTTTCAAGACGCCGTATTTCCGGGTCGTGAGCCGCATCAGCTGCATTCCCCATACGGTCTACACCAATTCCTGGAACCTGTTTCAGTCTTGATACTCTTGTGTGTCGAGGCATAATAACTCCTAGGTTATCCGGATGATTCAATTTTGTCAATGTGTAAAAATTTGACAAAATATAAAAAATCGGATAAAATCGTGTTGTATGGGTAAAGAATTTACGGCTTTAAGGAAGCAATATGAGCCTTTGATAAAAGCGGTGGTTGAGGTTTTTCATCCTTTTGTAGAAGTCGCTGTGCATGATCTTGAGAAGGGCAGAGTCGTGGCGATCTATCATAATATTTCACAAAGGAAAGTAGGCGAAGCTTCACCCCTTCAAGAACTGAAAGTCAACACTGAGGATTTTCCAGATTATTTCACTCCTTACTACAAACAAAATTGGGATGGGCGTTCACTAAAATGCACATCGATAACGATGAGGAATAAAAAAGGGAAGCCAATCGGTTTGATTTGCCTAAACATTGACACAAGCTATTTTCAAGAGGGCTTTCAATTATTGAAGACTTTTTTAAAGGTCAAAGAAGAAGCGGAAAATCCGATTGAAATTTTTGGCAGTCAGTGTGAAGAACAAGCAAAAGGAGTTATAGATCAATTTCTGGATGAAAGAGACCTATCTTTGAAGCACTTGAACCGCAATCAAAAAAGAGAACTGGTGCAGCAGCTCTACCAAAAAGGGATCTTCAATTTCAAAAATGCTGTTCCTTACATAGCTAAAAAGCTCAATATTACTCGAGCGAGTGTATATAATTATATTAAATCTATAGGAGGTTAGGCTGTATGGAGAATAGATTAAAAAGTTCTGCTCAGCGCATTCAAGACGTTTTGCACGAGCACAAGCTGGGCATAAAAGTGATAGAATTTAAAGAGACCACGCGAACCTCGCAAGAGGCTGCTGATGCCATCGGATGCGATGTAGGGCAAATTGCAAAAACGTTGATATTTAAGGGAAAAGTGAGCGGAAAACCTTTTTGCATTATCGCAAGCGGGAAAAACAGGGTGGATGAGAAGAAGGTCCTGCAAATGGTTGGAGAACAAATAGAAAAGCCAGATGCTGAGTATGTATTAAGATATACAGGCTTTGTCATAGGAGGTGTGCCTCCAATAGGGTATGAGCTAGATTTCAAGCCATTAATTGATGAAGATCTAATGAACTATTCTGAAATATGGGCTGCTGCAGGAACCCCTAACGCAGTCTTTCGACTCTCTCCAAGGGATTGCGTATTACTCATGGTAGAATTGTTGACGTGAAAAGATGACTTTTGTCTGTTATTAACAGGGCGCGCTGTTCCGCAACCTCCTCTTCCATTTCGATGTCATCTACTGCTATTTCAACAATCTCATGAGGTCTCTTTATTTGAAAGTATCTGATCGGTTTACCAATGTGTTGAGCGATTTGGATCTCAGCTAGAACACCATTAGATATGGGGCCAAAAACCCACAAATGATCTGCACGCTTAACAATCGAATTATTCGCATCTCTGATTAAATCTCTATCCACTGCATCTAGTAAGAAGTAATCAAATAACATAAAAGGATTCAGGGGTACCTTTTCTTGTTGAAGCACATATTGGGAGATAAACATCCTGTAATAAAAATAATGCTTCGACATGGCTGTGTAGACGAGCTCTTGCTCGCCTTTAAGCTCTAATGCACAGTGATTAAAAGGTTTCATATAAGTCCTTTACTGGATCAAAACTATTTCCTAAGGAAAGAGGCATGCGAAACTTCCAGTTATTTAATTTGACCAGCCGTCGCATAAACACAAGCTCCTGCTCAGGAATTTCATTATGTTTAATGATTATAGCAAACAGTTTTCTTGTGGTTTCATGGCATTTACTCAAGCAAGAACCTCTGCGACCTCCCCAATCAACACGGAGTTTATGTGTCGCAAAATACTCCTGCGTTGCATCAGGTGCACTTTTGTCAAAATCAATCTGAATTCTAACCGTTCCATCGTTAAGGCCATGTATAGTAATTTCCTTAATGAAAGAATCTGATGAAACCGCATTCAATTTTAGTTGTTTCACATATTCACCGATGGGGAAACTATGGATCCAATCCAGATCCTTATCCAGAATAAATTTTCCACTCTTACCCGGATAGGAAGGATCCATTTTTTCTTTTTGTTCCGCCTCTAGTTGCACAGCTTGAAGAGAGCGTTTTTTTATTAGAGGAATCCATGAACGAACGGTATGATCTGGTTCATAAGCGATGATCATTTGCCTACAGCAGGGGCAGGGTGCGTTTTTTTCTACGCCTCTTTGTTTATTCATCTTTCCAAAGAACCGTTCTGCAGCAACGTCGTTAACTTTATGGCTGCAAGGAAATAATGAAACTGCCGTGTCCAGAAGCGTTAAGGTGACAGGACATTCAAAAAAGTTTACAAAGTTATCAAATGCTGGTTTACTGCTAACTGCCATAATTACCCTACTACTTTGACTAGCTGCTTCCCTAAATTTTTTCCGGAAAACAAGCCTATAAATGCCTCAGGAATGCTTTCCAGCCCTTCCACAATAGTTTGGCAAGGTTTAATTTGGCCCTGTAGCAACCACTCTTTCAATTGTTTTCGGCCTTCAGGATACCTTTCAACGTAATCGCGGGTGATCATAAAACCTTTTGCCATCGCATTGCGAACGATCAACAGACGTAAAAAACCGGGAACATTATTGCTTTGTGCTACATTGTAAGTGGAGATTTGACCGCATAGGACTATACGAGCACGGCGATTAATCAATTTAACAACTTCATCTGTAATCTCTCCGCCAACATTATCAAAATATATGTCCACACCATTACTACAGGTGGTTTTCAACACTTCTTTCCAATTTTCCTTTTTATAATTAATGGCGGCATCAAACTTCAGTTCATCCAGAAGATACTGGACTTTAGAATCACTACCTGCAATCCCAACAACCTTGCATCCTTTGATTTTCGCGATCTGCCCCACAACCATACCTACGGCCCCTGCCGCGGCAGAAACAACCACAGTTTCACCCGACTTAGGTTGACCGATATCCAATAGCCCAAAATAGGCTGTGAGGGCTGTCATTCCTAATACATTTAACATATGTTCTGGCGCCACCTCTTTTGGGTCAAATTTAAGGAGGTTTTCACCCGTAACGGCTGTATAATTGGCCCATTCCAAGTAGCCTGTGACGAAATCGCCCGGATGAAACTGCGGATGCATGGACTTGATCACGCAACCAACTCCATCTCCGATAACGGGTTTATTAAGTTCAAATGGTGGATGAGAAGAGGCTCGGCCTCCCAAACGTCCGCGCATGTATGGGTCAACAGAAAGGTAGTGAACCTGAACCAGAAGTTCATTAGGATTGAGTTCAGGAATCTCTTTGTTGACCAATTGAAAATTGCTTGCCTCAGGAAAACCGTTAGGACGGGAAACTAGGTGAACTTGCCTATTCATGACTAAGCCTATGTACTGAATTGACAGAAGCTTTTATAATCCTTGGGTAAATTGAAAACAAGAGGATCGCCATGTTAGATCAGCCGGCTGCTTATCATAGTGAAGCAAACACTCCCTGTGCCAAATGTTTAAACAAATCGATAGAAGCAGAGTACTGCTTGAGGGAATGCTACAGAGTAGATTCTAATTACACTAATACCGGAGACACCGAGTTTAAGGCGCTGCGATTCGAGATCAAATAAGAGATTCCATGCATCAGAATTTATTAGCGGATCCGGAAATATAAGAATTTTATCGATTGCTTTGTCGCATTGAAGAAGAAATCTGAAGAACTTCCTCTTCCCAAAGCCTCTAGAAGACTGTTTTGCTGCATTAGAGTGGGTGTCTCAAAATGGTGCTTCTTGTGGAGGGAATCCTGAAAAAATCATCGTTTCCGGTGAAAGCGCAGGTGGCAATTTGGCAGCAGCAACAGCGTTCATGGCCCGTGACAAGGGAACCCCTGTAGTTGCCGCTCAGCTGCTTTCTCAATGTAAACGAGATCGATGAAGCTGGCTTCGTTTCGCAAAATGAATCTTTTTAGAGGTTAAAAAGTCTTGTAGTCCATTTTAAAAGTTCAAAAGGTTCAAAAGAATAAATCGACAGCATCACGGAAGCAACAGTCTATTCAGAGAAATATTTTTGATCATATTTTCGAAAGTTTTTGATATTTTTCGCACCGAAATAGATTGATTTGTTTTTTAAATGATCTATAAGTTCTATAATAGACTTATAGATCAACAGCTTATTCGTTTTTAATTACATCTAACAGATTTTTGACAGATCATTAAGCATATTTCTCTAATGTAATGGCCAGTGCTCTTTCTTTTTTAAGTTGCTCAACCGTTAAACCAGAGCTACCTTTCTCCCTAGATTCGATTAATTCATGAAAAATTGAATTAGCTAGCATTGCGCTAGAAAAATTTTTAAAAATAGATTTCACCCCCGCAACATGCATAAGAAAATCTCTTTGTGTGTCTTCTGAAGATTTTACATATAGCTCAGCTGCTAGAGCAATCATGTTTCTTTCTTCCGTAGTCTCCATTTTTCTACCCGCAATCAATAAATCTTGTAGTATTACTTCTTGCTCGAATACATCCGCCGTCTTCATTATTTCTTGAATTTTTTCTTTAGGCAATTCTTTGACGTTTACTCTATTTTTGACAGAAGATACATACCTACTTGGCACAATATCAAATGGTATTTTATTAGATCCTACTAAACTGGCCATAGCAAACTCCTTTTATTTTTATATTTGGTGCACAGGTGGTACAACGACCCTCACATTTTATCATCAAAATCCAATACAATCCAGTAGCATTTTAGCCATAAATCATTTATCATCTTACTCATAGTGGTTGGATGGTAATGGGTAATATGGTATTTTTTATCCTCACCTCTCTATTTTTTATGTCTACAGTATGGCCTCGAGATCTTTGTCATATTCATTTTGAAAATGCTTCGCCAGTTTAAGCCGAATTTCTGACTCAGTTAGCCATGGACTCCAATAATGTCTATGGACCCAGTCCTGATCCTTATCCAGAATAAATTTTCCACTTTTACCCGGATAGGAAGGATCCATTTTTTCTTTTTGTTCCGCCTCTAGTTGTACAGATTGAGGAAAGCGTTTTTTTATTAGAGGAATCCATGAACGAACAGTATGATCTGGTTCATAAGCGATGATCATTTGCCTACAGCAGGGACAAGGTGCGTTTTTTTCAACGCCTCTTTGTTTATTCATCTTTCCAAAGAACCGTTCTGCAGCAACTGCGTTAACTTTATGGCTGCAAGGAAATAATGAAACTGCCGTGTCCAGAAGCGTTAAGGTGACAGGACATTCAAGTGCTTGCAACGTTGAATATTGGTTTACTGCTAATTGCCATAATTACCCTACTACTTTGACTAGCAGCTTCCCTAAATTTTTTCCGGAAAACAAGCCTATAAATGCATCAGGAATGCTTTCCAGCCCTTCCACAATAGTTTGGCAAGGTTTAATTTGGCCCTGTAGAAACCACTCTTTCAATTGTTTTCGGCCTTCAGGATACCTTTCAACAACCAGAAGTTCATTTCGGTTGAGTTCAGGAATCTCTTTCTTGACCAATTGAAAAATGCTTGCCTCAGGGAAGGCGCTAGTGCGGGAAACCAGGTGAACTTGCCTATTCATGACTAAGCCTATGTACCGAATTGACAGAAACTTTTATAATCCATGGGGTAAATTGAAAACAAGAGGATCGCCATGTTAGATCAACCGGCTGCTTATCATAGTGAAGCAAACACTCCCTATGCCAAATGTTTAAACAAATCGATAGAAGCAGAGTACTGCTTGAGGGAATCCTACAGAGTAGATTCTAAAGCCATCTCGGTCATCCTGACAAAATTGAATCCTTTGTTAGAAAATTGTGACTTACACCCACTTGTGGATAGCTTTATCAAGAAATCTTATGGTCTGAACATCTCTTTTTCCAACAAACAAGCAAGTGCACTACCGGCAGACGATGCTGTTGTACAAGCCCCTGAATGGCATGAGATTTTATTTGAAAATGCTGCTGTCAGGGTTCTGTGGATTGATTCCAAGCCGGGCGATAGGGAACCCTATCACACTCATCATTGGAAAAGCATTATGGTGATCACGCAGCCAGGCCATTTTAAGATTGAGAATGCCGATGGAACAGTGGAAAACGACCTCTGGCCTATTGGAGTTTATGAACTCCCTGCGGATACGCAATCATCTGCTTACACTAATACCGGAGACACCGAGTTTAAGGCGCTGCGATTCGAGATCAAATAAGAGATTCCATGCATCAGAATTTATTAGCGGATCCGAAATACAAGAATTTTATCGATCGCTTTGTCGCATTGAAGAAGAAATCTGAAGAGCTCACTCTTACTGATGCAAGGGCTTTGAGTACTGCATTTTTTTTGCCCCCAGACACCATCTATGAGCCTGTTTATAAGATTGAGAATGTCGAAATAATAGGTAAGGACCATAATAAAATCCCATTGAGATTATATATCCCGAATAAAAGCGATCATCCCTTACCTGTAATGTTATATTTTCATCGCGGCGGTTGGGTATTTGGCAATATTGAAGGTGCCGACCCCCTCTGCCGCAAAATGGCAAACCGTTTTGGCTGCATTGTAGTGTCTGTAGAATATCGATTGGCACCGGAAAACCCCTTCCCCAAGCCTTTAGAGGACTGTTTTGCTGCATTAGAGTGGGTGTCTCAACATTGTGCTTCTTTTGGGGGGAATCCTGAAAAAATCATCATTTCCGGTGAAAGCGCAGGTGGCAATTTGGCAGCAGCAACAGCGTTCATGTCCCGTGACAAGGGAACCCCTGTAGTTGCCGCTCAGCTGCTTTTTTATCCCGTCATCGCTTCTACCATCAAGGATGAGGCTTATGATCTATGTGTCGATCAATATTTCATGAATAAAGATGCAATGAAGTTCTTTTGGAGCATGTATGTCCAAACACCAAAAGAGATGAATCATCCTTATGCCTCTCTAGACCGTATGTCAAACTTCAAATGGATCCCTCCCACAATTGTGATTACAGCAGAATATGATCCACTCATGCGTGAAGGGCAAGAGTTTGCAGAACGTCTTAGGCAGAATGGAATAAAAACCGCCTCAAGATGCTTTCCAGGGGTCATTCACGGTTTCATTGATCTTCCCATCTATGAGGAGGAACAAAAGAATTTGTGGCTGACTGAAATCCTTCAGATACTTAAAGAAACCAAATCTATATAAGGGGAATTAAAATGGCTTTAAGCGAAATTACTCTTCATTCTCAGTTGTCTGCATGCATAAGACAACATTTTAACTTAGGAGAATCTCGGAGCAAGAGTGAAGATGCTAAGGTAGAGCGTGCTGTGCAACGCATCATTAGAGCAGACCAATGTTTCCCACAGTTTCGAGAAGGATTTATAGCAAAAATTCTCAAAACTAGAGAAGATTATGACTTCGTCCTTAAAGGCTGTCAGCTTCTATCCTCAAAGTCTTTTCGAGATTACACAAATTACATGAAACTTATTGGAGATGCTGCAGAACAATGGTTTGAAATGGAAAGACTAATTGATATTATTACATCCATCCCTGCTCTTCCTAAGCATTTTTGGAAACCAAAGTTGGTAGAACAGAGTGTTTTAGAAATGAAAGAGGATGTCGAACAAAATGCGTCTGCATCACCCTCTCGTGATTTTTCAGGAAGTGATGAGTTAGATCATTATTAAATCTATGGAATAATCTCTGGTTGAGATCCTTGAGTGGATTTATATGTTATAGGAATCATAGTGCCTCTGGGTAAATGACCAGGGATGCCCATTTTTTCAAAGATTAACTTTTTTGTAGATTCTACATGACCTGTTATGTTTTTCAAATGACTAGACTGTTCTTGGGCCAACTTCCTATCTGCTTCATTTTCAGATTTAGCTAATCCTTCGATTCTTCTAGCCATTTCATCCATTTTTTTCTGAATATCCTGATCTATATTGTCTCCAGATTCTACCATTCCAAAAAATTTCATCTTAACAGCTCTTTCAATAGACTTTTCTATGGTATCAATGGAAACAGTACCAATGACAGGTTGATCGGATGCTGCCATTTTAAATCGATCCACATATTGATTGAGCACATATACAGGATCACGATAATTTAAAGGATCCCTATTTCTTTGGATGATATTAAGTATAAGTCTGTCAATGGAAACAAATTTTAACTTCTGCTGAATAGTAAAATTTTTATAAGTCCAGGCATCCCTACGTCCTTCTGTCCTTGTAAGATGCGGAGATGAACTAGGAGGTTCTTCGTTTAGCATTCCTACAGTATCAAGAATGACACTCTTTCCCTGTTCGGCGCACTTCACTGCTACTTCAAGCATATGCATAAAAACTTCTTGCCAGTTTCTATCCTCATTGCCAGGAGCCCATCGCGCATCAAAAAACGCCTTAAGTTTGGCTCGGGCTCGTTCAAATTTGGGCATATCGGTTGTTGTATCCGGGTTTCCCTTCTGAATAACTTCCAATATTCGTTCTGGATTTGGATCCTTTAAATATGATTTTAAGATATTTAAATCGTCAAGGAAGTGTTTTTCAGCAAGTCCAATCTCTATGGTAGTAAGAATACGATCGCCTTCTAGATGAATCCATCCTCTAGATACTAATTCGCTAGAGTAAGTAGATTTACCCGTAGATGAGGGCCCTGATAGAGCAATGATCTCTCCTATTGGATTAGATGCAGCTGCTCCGAATTCACTAATAATCATAATACACCTATAAATGTGAAATAGTAATGTTTATTATATTTGTTTTTTTAAATTTAATCTACTAATAATTTTTGCTGGATATGTTTCAAATTTTTTGATATACTTTTTCGAGATAAGCAAAAGTGAGCTAAAGTAGAGGTACAAGATGAACGATCTATCTCATGAAAAAATGATAAGCAAGATCATTTTTATTCATTTTCAGCAGTCGCCGGTATTCATCAAACGAATGGTGATTGGCATCTGCAATGAGGTTTATAAAATTGGTTTGCGCAATAAAGTCGTTATAGCACGACTGAGTTCACTCGATAAGTTTTTAATGGGCTCCCACGATCATATTCCCAAGTTCAAAACATTAGGCATTCACGTACCAGATATAATTGCAGAAGATTATAGCAGAAATGCAATTCCACTCGCCTATCAAATACAGAGCAAAATTGAAGGACATGACTTAGGAGAAGTAATTGAAACCCTTACAGATAAACAACTTAACTCTCTGGCAAAAGAGGTAGCTCATATTTTTATAAAAGTGAAAACGATTCCATCTTCTGAAAAGTATGGTGTTGTTTGGGGTGGTGGAGACAATGAGTTCAGCGATTCATGGACAGAACGAATGCACATCTGGATAGAAGAATCGAAGCAAAGAGGTTTAAAAACAGGTGTGATGGACTCCGAAGTGGAGACACTTGCAAACAAACTATATGCACGCTATAAATCTTACTTCGACAGCATAACTCCGGTGACATATTACGGGGATATTTGCTCTAAAAATATCATGATTCAAAATGGAGCATTTAGTGGCTTAGTCGATCTTGATGGACTCACTCAAGGAGATCCTCTAGAGGCAATCGGCAGAATTAAATTATCTTGGTATGGGACTCGGCATGGTGAATTGTATTCCACAAGGATTATGGATGAATTAGGCCTAGATGCAGCGCAAAGAAAATTCGTGACAATGTATGCTCTTCTCAATAAAATTTCATGGAGTTGTGAGAATGGAATTCAGTTTAATCAAAATACAACAGCTAGGGTTGATCTGGAGAAAGCAAAGCAAGATAAGCAGGTAATTGAAATGCTTGCCCAAGAGTTAGATCTATAATCTTTTTAGTCGAGAAAACCAAATTTTATGGCAAATAAAATTCTGATTTTGGAAACCGATCGTCTCATCCTTAAACGCATTCAGAAAGAGGATGCTGAAGATGTATATCGCACAATGAATTATCGTGGTAATGACGCCTCTTTAAAAGTGCTTCAAAAACAAGGATTCCACATTATTGGAAAGAAAGATCTCAAAACAGCGAAGTGTACAATCTTGACATGTCATTTATTGGAACTTTCTGTAAAATAGCTTATGAGCACATATAGAATATTTTTTATCCTCACCTCTCTATTTTTTATGTCTACAGTATGGTCTCGAGATCTTTGTTGCATTCATTTTGAAAATGCGTCGCCGGCTCAAGCAGAATTTCTGACTCAGTTAGCCATGGACTCCAATAATGTCTATGGATACAGATCGGTATCCGATGAAGAAGCCATAAAGGTGTTCATGGTGACGCCGGAGCATTTCGAAAAAGGGATCATCCGCTTGATGAAAGCGGGATCGGATCTCATCGGATTTTACGGTTTATTTTGCGAGGAAAGAGAGGGCAAAAAACTCAACATATTGAGTCATTTTTTCTTGAAGCCCGAGTATATCGGCAAGGGATTTGGCAGAAAACTGTTCCAAGAGGCAATGAGAGCGGCTAGTGAAGATCTGAAATGGAAAGGTATACTCTGGGAAAGCGATCCGAATGCCGCTTGGTTTTATGAAAAAATGGGCGCAAAACAGGTTGGAGAAAATCCATGTCCTCTCAACCCTGCCTACAAAGCCCCCGTATTCATCTATACTCTTAAAGATTAGTCACATATGAAAGTTGTTTTAATCACAAGCGATAATCGATGATGATGTGCTTAATAACCCTCTGTGTCCTACCTGGAGGGCACCAGGCATAGGTCACATGTATATAGCCTTGTAAGTCTAAAGCAGCGGAGGGGAATTCCCCCGATTCTTTCTCAATGTCCAAAATGGGAGTCCATGAAGCGCCATAGTCTTTTGATAACGCCAGGCTGAGTGGGGCTCGTTGTGTGTGGGAGTGATTGTAGATTAAAAGAACCTCCTCCCGTGTATTCATAGCCACCGCTTCAATCCCTGAATCAGGGTTTGGCAAGCCGGTCATTTGCAATTTGGACCATGTCTTTCCGCTATCCTTTGACTCTGCACTCCAGACCCACCCTTGCAAGCCTATCCGATTGGAACGGTCGCGACATATCATCTTCAGAATTCCATTCTCGCCCCAAAAAAGAACCGGTTCTATGCATCCAAACTGTTTTCCAGGAATTTCAATCGGCCCATATTTTGACCATTGGCCATTTGAAAAAACTTCTACCCAGCAAGCGGTACCTTTGAATTTATCTTCTGAAGCCCCGACTTCAACGGATGATCCACACAGCATATTTCCAGCCGCATCGAAAATCGGTTTTGCTCTAGTTGGTCCACCAATACCTGCAGGCAGCATCACTTCTGGTGACCAACTCAAGCCTCCATCGGAGGAGTATTTATACATGGAGACAGTGTGGCGAGGATGCATCCCAATGCGGAAGAATAGCAGGAGTTCACCATTAGGATGTTGTACAAGGATAGGGTTCCAGCATACCGAATTGGGAATTTGAACAATCTGTTTTGGTTCACTCCAAATGCCATTCTCACATCTCGAAAACCAAATGCCCACATTTTGCTTAAGATCGATATTGCTTTTTCCTTTGCCCGGTCCTCCCTTCCAAACAGCACACAGTACCGAATCAATTTCAATGATGCTGGAACTATGACAGTCAAAGTCGTCTATATTTTGAGAAATAATCTCTTCTTTAACAATGAGTTGCTCCCTTTGGACAGATACAAGGGCTAGAGGGAATAGAGGAAAAATCAATAGAATTGTTCTTAATAATTTCATAGATACACTATCATTTCTTGGCTACAAAGATAACTACAGGAGATGCAGTTCGCTCATCTCTCCAAGGAACATTTTCATTCTCTTTTCCGAGAGGATGTGGATCTCCAGTAAGTTAAATTCGGCCTGTGCAAATATATGCCGATAGTCCGATTCTGTCCAGTAGTAATCTGTAAATTCAATATCCGCATCACGAAGATAAACTTTGGCCAAGTCGCCACTCTTCAAATTCTTATTTTCAGGGTAATCAGTATTGTAAATAAGCCAGTCCTTTGAGTACATGTCTTGACTGCCTGTGACTGCGATAAATATGGCCTCCTCCTTCATAACTCGAGATGCCTCTTTCAAGTATTTCAAAATATCTTCCTCCTAAGCCAGCTCAAATAATACTAAACTCGAAAAAACGAAATCAGACAACGAAAGAAGTTAATCTATTGCACATATTCTCTCCTCAATAAATATAATGTTAAGAAATTTACCAAGTGAAAGAAATAGAGTCAATTTCCTGCTATGCCAGTTGATATGCCCAAATGGCCTCCAACATTTGTTCCCTATCTCGGATTTAATTTTGTGGAAAAAAGCAACTTTCTCTTGGCTAATAATTTTTAATAGTATATTGTCAAACTTATATAAACCCCCATTTTTCGGGGGTTAGCAAAAGTTTCAAATACATTTATGAAAATCAAAGACTTTATAAATAATTTATCTGCCAATGGTAAGCGATCTTTTACCACATCGGAAATTAAAGAATCTTTAGGCTCATCTAATAAAGCAGTGTGGAATGCAATCGAGCGTTTGAAAGCAGTGGGTGAATTGGCTAGTCCAGCAAAAGGGTTTTACCTTATCATCCCCCCAGAATATCGAATTTTGAAGTGTTTACCCCCTGAATTTTTTATCCCTCAACTTATGGCATATTGGAAAATGCAATATTACGTTTGTCTACAGAGTGCCGCCATGTATTACGGTGCGACCCACCAACAAACGCAAATTTTCTATGTGATGGTTCCTAAAAACAGGCCCATGATTTGGTGTGGTAAAGTTCGAATCGAATTTATTGCGAAAAAACAACTTTTGAGAACCCCTATACAAGCCATTAAGACAGGCACTGGCTATATCAACGTCTCGACACCTGAGTCTACGGCGATGGATATCGTCTGTTATGTAAGAAAATGCGGTGGATTGAATAGCGTGTTGACTATCTTAGAGGAATTAGCTGAGAGAATGGTCAGTGAATCACTAAGGGCATTGGCTGAAGCTAGCCACGAAATGCATTGGATCCAGCGACTGGGTTTTTTATTGGAGGAACTTGGACACTTAGAATTATCTGAAACTTTGTATGAAAACTTGAGGCATCATTCCACAAATATTATCCCACTGGCATCCTATCTTCCAATGAAAGGCCACAAAAGAAATTTAAAATGGAGAATTGCTGTTAATACTAATTTAGAGAGTGATTTATGATCCCAAAAGATTTTATCAAAAACTGGCGACAAAAAGTGAATTGGCTTTTTGATCGGCAAGTAGAACAAGACTTAGTGATTAGTCGCGCATTAGTAGCCCTATATAATCACCCTGGAATTATAGCTTCCCTTGCCTTTAGAGGTGGAACGGCTCTAAATAAATTATTTTTTAATCCGGCAACTCGGTACAGTGAAGATCTTGATTTTGTCCAAATAAAAGATGAACCAATCGGGAAGACCATTTCAAATATTAGATCCGTATTAGATCCATGGTTAGGAGAAGCTAGATGGTCGCAAAAACAGCGTTCCGTGAAGCTTGTTTATCGTTTCGATTCAGAAGACTCTCCATCATTTCCTATGAGACTTAAAATTGAAATTAACTCAGTAGAGCCATTTTCGGTGTATGGTTTTACGACACGCAATCATACAGTCGATTCGCCTTGGTTTTCGGGAAGTTCAGAAATAAGCACATATTGTTTGGATGAACTGATGGCGACAAAGTTAAGAGCATTATTCCAACGATCAAAAGGACGTGATTTATTTGATCTTTGGATTGGGGTAAGAAAGTACTACATTGATTGTGATAGAGTAGTAAAATGTTTTAAAAAATACAATGAACATCATGGCACCATTATCCTGCCTAAACAATTTGAAGAAAATATATCCAACAAGATGGGCGACCCAACTTTTTTGAACGATATTGTGCCTTTACTTGCCGAAGGTGTGAGTTGGAATGAGAACGATGCTTGGCAGACTTTAACAAATGAACTACTTACTCGTTTCTAGTTAAGAAAGCCGCTTAAAACAAGTTTTTTTAATGATCTACGATCAGAGAGATAGGTTTGGATTTGATGCTGCTTATCTTTTTTCTAGTTTAGTATAATTACATTTGATTATAATTATATAATTAATATAAAATGCTTGCATGATAAGAATATGTAATTATGCAGTTAGTTGTAGTATCGTTCCTGTTACAATTGGCGTGGTTAAAGGTGTTGTCCCGCACCTTATCCTTGCAGCGCCTATCCTCATTTCTTCTCTCACATACCCTGTTAGGCTGCTTCCAGATACAGTAAAAGTGGTTTATTCCTCCCTTGCAACATTAAATTCTTCATCACGGATGGAACGAGTTGTTAATCTAATCCATTTGGTTGCAGCAATTGGCAAATTTTCTTTACTTGTATTACCAATAGGTTTGAAATTATATTTATTAATAGAAGCAGTTAATAGCTTGTCTCTTATAATCGGAAGTGCGACTTCTGTTTATAAAGGAGTGCGAAAGATCAAAACGACTTCTTCTGCTAATATGAGCTTAAGTAGGAAAATTGTGAAGTTTATTTCAGGTAGTTTCTATATTTTGATTGGGATGATGACAACAAAATACACGATTGAGCATAGCTATAAAATGATTAGAGGCATGCAACTTTTCAGAACTTTAAGTCCAGGACAGCAGCATTTTGTTATAAAGCATAAAGTGCTGCATACATTATCTGATCAAAAAACTATAAAAGCTGTGGTTATTGATGGGAGCAATAGTCAGTGGGGTAATTTCATGGATGACTGTCCAGACCCCCAGATTCAGGCGGTTTATGAACATGCGGATACACGCACTTATCAAGTGAACTCTTCGAATGAATTAGCTCAAGTCATGGAAAATGCCAGCAAAGAATTTGGCGGTAAAAGTGATGTTCTTGCCTTTGTGAGCCATGCAAATCCTGAAAGTATGTTTTTAGGGGAACATTACGCTTTTACGGCAAATATCTTTGAGGCGAGTGTGATTCATAAGCATCTCAGTTCAAATGGACAACTCTTCTTTTTAGGATGTAATACAGCAGGTAAAAGTTCACATTCATTGAATCTTGTTGAAAAGGTGATGAAAAGAATTCAACCATTAAACCGTGTAGTTGTTGGAGTAAAGGATCTTTTCTTCCCTAGAGATAGTTTGTTAGAATTTAATGGAACAAATTTCGATTTAAAAGCTTATCGACCATTTTCCTTTAGTAATGATGCTTACGTTTTACCTTCTATAAAAACAGATGCTGCAATGGACACTCCTATTACGGCAGCAATGACCCCTAATGTTGCTAAGATGGGAATGTCCACATAATGCGACATTAACATCTTACAGCCAATGAAGATCAATAACGCCGCTAATCCATAATTGAGATAGCGGAACGCTTGCATCATTCCGGAAAGAGCAAAAAAGAGCGCGCGCAAACCTAAAATAGCGAATACATTGGAGGTGTACACGATAAAAGGATCTTGTGTGATGGCTAGAATGGCCGGCACGGAATCCACAGCAAATAGCAGATCGGTAGATTCAACAATGATCAAAACCACCAATAAAGGTGTGCCCCAATATTTTCCCTCTCGCTTGACCAGAAAAGCATCCCCTACATAGTGGTGAGTGATAGGAATCACTTTTTTTACCATACTTAGAATCCAATTGTTTTCCGGATGGACCTCATGGCCTTCAGCCGTGGCCAGTTTGATTCCGGTAAAGATAAGAATGACTCCAAATAAGTAGATGATCCAATGAAAGTGTTGGAGCAATTCTATCCCCGCAAAGATAAAAAATGCGCGCATAATAAGTGCCCCCAAAACCCCCCAGAAAAGCACTTTATGCAGATATTGTTCAGGCACGCTAAAGTAGGTAAAAATAGCCAAGAACACAAAGAGGTTGTCAATACTTAAGGATTTCTCGATTAGGTAGCCGGCCAGAAAGTTTAATGCTGGTTCTTTTCCAAAGGCGAAATAAATACCAAGGCAGAAAAGCAGCGCTAGCACTATCCACACAGCACTCCAAATCAACGCTTCCTTATAGCCGATCGCATGGGACTGCTTGTGAAAGACAAGCAAATCTAAAGCCAACATCGCAAAAATAAAGAGGGTAAATAAGATCCAGGCTGTCAGCATAGCTTAAAAGGGGTTAGGGATGTCAATAAAGGCGCAGGGAATATTAAACACATGTTGTAGATGCTCGGCAAGTGCTTTTGGACCTACTTTTTCGGTAGCTGAATGTCCCAAAGCATAAAAATTAATCTTTTCTTCAAAAGCTTGATGCCAGGCGGGTTCATCAAAATTTCCTGTGATGAAGCAATCGATCCCGATTGCAGCAGCATCCACGATGCTTTTATAAGCTCCTCCAGATATTAACGCTACCGTTTCGACCTTTTCCTTGCCTCCAAAGGCACATGCAGCAGCATGGTCGTAATACTTCTCTAATTGCTTTTGCAACCCTTCACGAGTGGCAGAAATGCGGCCGCGCACCCCGATATAACTACTCTTATATAGTCCAAAAGGCTCTAAGTCTGTCCAGCCCATATCACGGGCGGCCTTCCAATTATTTCCCACTTCCTGATGTGCGTCTAGGGGCAGATGATAGGCAAAAATCGAAAGATCTTTATGTAGAATCAAACGCAGTTTTTCGCGCTTGCTCCCGGCGATGATAGGAGTGTCTCCGCTCCAAAATAAACCGTGATGAACAATAAGGGCCTGAACGTCAGCATCTAACGCCGCTTCAATCGTAGACATGCTCGCTGAGACAGCCGTCGCTATTTTTTTGACATGCGGTTTTCCTTGAATCTGGAGGCCATTTGGACAATAATCACTAAATAAGGAAGGACGCAACAGTTCCTCTAGATGTGCATGCAGCAACTTTAGTTCAAGCATTTGATTACCTCTTTATGTTATAAGGTAACAAAGGACACACACAGAATGCCACACTTTTCAAAAGATATTGCCAAGAAAGCTGCAGGAAGAGCTGCCGCAGAGCTGATCGAATCCGGGATGATCGTCGGATTGGGCACCGGTTCGACCGCTGCATACTTCATTGAATACCTAATAGAGCGCACCAAACACGGACTGCAGGTCAGCGCAATTGCCACGTCAACACGCTCAAGAGAACAAGCAGAGAAAGGTGGTATACCCATCGTCTCAGACCGGGAGATTACATTTGTAGATCTGACCGTCGATGGAGCAGACGAGATCGATGAAGAGAAGCGCATGATTAAAGGAGGCGGAGGCGCTTTACTGCAAGAAAAAATCGTTGCTAGCATGAGCCAAGAGCTGATTATTATTGTGGATGAATCAAAAATGGTGAATCGACTAGGAAAAGCCCCCTTGCCTATCGAAATAGTTCCTTTTGGCTATGCCTCAACCCTTTATAAGCTCGAGCAATTAGGATACCGAGGGAAGTTGCGACTCAACGGTAAAGAACCATTCATGACAGACAATCACAACTACATTGTGGACATACACATTGGAAAATTGCTCACCAATCCCCTTGAGGATGAAAGAGCTATACGACAAATTCCTGGGGTAGTGGAAACGGGATTGTTTCTGGGAATGGCCGGACGAGTCATTATAGGATATGAAAATGGGGAAACTGAAACTTGGGAATAAATTTACTCTCTATAAAATGCGATCTTCATTAGAATCCGGCTAAAAGGAAGAAGCATGTTATCCGAGCTTATTCAGCTGTCTTTTGATAAGATCATGCAAACGCGTTCCTATACAGTCGTTGTTTTAGGAGCAAAAGAGAAGCGTTTTGCCATCTACACTGAACCCAATTTGGGAAGAATTCTACAAAACTATCTGACCGATTCTGAAAAAACTCGGCCATTGACTCATGATCTTATGAATATGATTTTCACAGGTTTTGACATTAACGTCATGCAGGTGGTGATTAATGATGTGCAGGAAACCATTTATTTTGCTCGCATATTTCTTGAACAAGAGATGAATGGCCTGAGACATATCGTAGAGATCGATGCTCGCCCCAGCGACTGTCTAACGTTAGCTCTTATTCACAATGCACCTATTTATTGCACCAAGGAAGTGCTCGACAAAACCATCGCCGTCGAAGACTAGGGAGCATTCTTATGGATGAGGCGTAATCGCTACTATTGTGATTTCTGCTTTATTTAGTCATCCAGCATTTTGTTCCATTTAGCTAACTCTGCATCAGTCAATGGACTTGTCTTGCCTTCATAAGAATCTTGAAATCCCTTAGATATTATTGAATGCAGTTCTTTTTTCTTAAGTTCTTCGACAGTCTTATGAAAAACTTCTTTCATTAGATCCCTAAAGGCAATATGCGCTTTTGCACATTCTATCTTTAAAAATGTATGTTCTTCAATTGGAACGTCAAAACTGACGCGAACTGTCTCTTTCATATCTATCCTCCATAGCCTAATTATAATAAAAATGATACTTTGATACAAGTATCTTTTTATCCTTTAGCCTTTCCTTATGCTTGAATGAAATAGCCGTGGCCATCAATTCTTTCTAATTTAAAGAGATGCCCTTTATCGACCAGTGTTTGGATGGTTTTCAAGAGCCATGAAGTTCTATCTATCCCATCGCGGCCATCCGGCTCTCCTTCAAAACGCAGACGAGAATAATCCATAAAAGGCTCGTCATTGTGATTCAAGCACAGATAACGTTTATGTTTTGCAGACGAACGATCTGACTTTGCCTGAATCAATTTGTTTATCTCAGCGATGAGGTGAGTGACGCCTTCCCTTAAAGTAATCGCTCGAGGCATTCCCCACACCCTTCCTTCTCGATCTAAATCTAGACCTAAAGTATCTAAGTCATCCACTTTTATTGGTTCTTTTCCGGAAACAATTCTTTTGGTCTGGTGGAAGGCTCTAAGTTGTCTATCTGATTCAATCTGTTGCATTCTCCATTCTCTTGCTTGTTTAGCTTCCTCTTCAGTAAGTTCCAAGCCATGCCGACGACCCTCTGCAAGCACATCATCAAACTGATCTGCCGACACACAATTTAGTAAGCCTATACTATTGTTATGATGACCGAGAAATCCCCCTCGGCGATTTCCCATGTCTTCTAAATCAATAAGAGCAATTCGATTGGGCGGTAAAGCGGGAAGATTGCGCCAGTCAACATCAAAGAAACCTGATTCTGCCACAAAGATAGCAAGTTGACGAGCTGTTTCATTGAAGGTTTGAGAGTATTGATGGTAAAACTCTTCATTAAAACTAGCATTTGGCTCAATGGGTAAACTCTCTTCCACGATGAAATCATAATCAATTTTGTTTCTATGCATAGTGAGCATTAAAGCTGCAGGAATCACTAAAAGATTTAAGCCATACTGAGCACAAATTTCTCTACCCTTTTCCATATTTCGAAAGCGAGAAATCATTGGACTATTATTTGATCTAACGCTTTGAGCTTTAAATACGAAATCAGGAATCCCAGTCAACTTGAAAACAGTTGTATTGGATTTTGAAATCCATTCAATTTCAGGATCGTTTCTTTCGTCTAATATTGTTGGCAACAGCCCTTGTAACTTAATCATGGTGTGTGGAGGAACCTTCTTGCCGTTTTTTCAAGTCTAAATCAATGACCGTAAATGTGCGAGTTAAGCGTAATAGAGCTTTAGCGATGAGCATGATAAGAGGAAAAACAATGGTGCAATAGGAGATGACCTTTAGTGCTGTTGTCCAGCAGGACGGCTTTGTCTCGGGCTTAGCTAGGATCACTTTTTTGTGATCGGTTCCCGGAATGATGGTAGCTTGTTCGCCACCAAAGTCAAAATAAGCATCTACGATACTGCCTTTGATAGGCGTGAAAAAACTTAGAGCGGCCATAATTAAAGCATTATAAATAAAAAATCTATTAAATGCAAGTACAGGCTATTAGTGCAGGCTAGTAGTGAATATAAAAATTGTTTTTGGCTAAGGCTTCAAGGGCCTCGACGGCTTGTTCTGCGTCGGGTCCTGTGGCTTTTATTTCAATCATAGAGCCTTTTGTAGCTGCGAGCATTAAAATGTTTAGGAGCGATCGAGCATTCGCTTCTTTCTGTTGAAGGGAGAGAATAATCTCAGATTTGAACTTAACAGCGCATTTGACAAGTTCTGCAGAAGGCCTTGTATGTAGTCCACGGTCATTACGGATGTGTAAAACCCCAAGGACCGTTTTTGATTCTTCGCTTTCCATTTCATCATTGATACATCCGAGTTCCATTTCTGTGCAATTACTTTCACAACTCGGCAATATCGATGATACGATAAAAAAAGCGACTACTCAAAAGGGGATCGGACACTGGACCCAAATGGAGCAGGACAGGTGAAATCCCCATGCCTTTTGGAAGTACCAGAGAAGCAATTTTCGTTTTCATTGCATCGATCACTTCCAGGCCTAGCTCACGACGGCGCATTTTGACTTCACAGACAAAAAGAGTGTTTGATTGCATTTGAATCAGGTAATCAATTTGGCATTCTTTTTTTCGACCCGAAGCTCTTTGATAATAAGGGTTATCCATAACGATGTCCTGAGAGTGAATTCCAATTGCCTGATAAACAAGAGATCGATTTTTCAGCAGGAGATTTTCCAGTTGGAAGGCAAGCATTGGTTCCCATCCTGGCAAGCTTGAGAGGGGAATTTCTAAGAAAGCTCCTTGTTCAATTTTTGCCAAGTTGGGTTCGATATAATGGGTATAGAAACGCAGATAATTGTCGGAGAGGCGGTACAGGGCCAATTTTCCTGGTTTACCCGTTTTTAAGGACCAGTCGGGGTGTTTACTGACAAATCCGCAGATTTCAAGAGCTTTCAAATGGTTACTCAACGTGCCACTTGGAGCGTATCCCACTGCTTTTTGCAATGTCTTCCGATCTTTCATACCTTGCGATAGAAGTTTAATGATTTTTTTATAGACCTCTCCTCTTGAACTGAAAAGATCATTAAAAATCCGGTCGAATTCATGAACCAAAAGACCATTTTTCTCAAAACAAAGGCGTTTAATATTCTCATCCGCACTTTGATGAGTTTGAATCTGTTCAAGATACCAAGGCACTCCTCCAGTCACACAAAGAATCTTGAAGAGGTCGAGGTCTGACCCCTTGAAACCTTGCAGGTTTAATAATTGTTTGCTTTGTGGAATGGATAACTCCATCAACTCAATATAGAGAGAGATTCGCCCAAAAAATGCTGTGCTATTGATGATGTTTTTATCGACCCAGGTCGAAATAGAGCCACATAAAATAAGAGTAACGGAAGGATGATTTTGCAGAACAAGATCCCACCAAATCTTCAATTTAGGGACAAAGGTTGGGTCTTTTGAACCCATCCATGAAATTTCATCAAAGAGAATGACCGTAGTTTGTTTTGTTAGACGTCTAGAAAGATGTGCAAAAGCATCACTCCAATCTGTAAAAGTGAAAGGAGGCAGATGAAATAAGGTAGCTAATTGGCGTGCAAAGGCATCACGCTGATCCTGTGCAGTGACTCCTTTAGTTGGAGCTAAGCCACTGAAGGCCAAAAACTTTTTGCCTTTTCCAAATTCCTCAGCAAGGCGGCTTTTCCCGATTCGACGACGTCCTTTAATGATCACAAGACAGGCGCGACCCGACTGAGATAACTCCTCTAATCTAGCCAGCTCATTATCTCTTCCAACAAATGGCTTCATACAAGGTTATTTTAAGATGAGCAGAATGTTTATGTCAAACGAATATGCTCAAAAACGACATTTGTCAATTTTGAGCATAATCATTGTTCCTGACGTAATATTGATTTTTACTGTAAAAAAAATATGAATCTGGCAGGTTTGTCTGCTTATTGAATTCTTCAAGGATTAAGAACGATGAATAAACCCAGGAATGATGTCCGATCGGAAGATCGTTGGAATGTAGAGGCTTTGTACCCGAGTCTGGAGGCGTGGCAAAAAGATTTTGATCGATTTTGTGGCTCTGAACAGCGTCCGAGATGGCCAAAACTTGCTACGTATAAAGGTAAACTGGGAAACGATGCTAACACTTTAAAACAAGCGATGGAGGAGATGCTTTCTCTCGATCGCCATTTGACAAAACTGTACACATATGTACATCTGCGCCACGATGAAGAGATCACGGTAGATAGTAGCAAAAGCGCTCTAAAAAAAGTGCTGGCTGTCGTCCAAGATTTCCAACAAGAGGTCTCCTGGTTTGAGCCAGAGTTGTTAGCTCTTTCCGATGAACAAATTAAAGCTCTTCTGAACGCTCCGGTCCTGGCGGATTATCGCTTCCATGTAGAAAAAATTGTGCGTCTTAAGGAGCACACGCTGCCTTCTGAGCAGGAAGAACTGATCGCCATGACAGGACAGGCTCTACAAGCTAGCCACAAGGCTTTTTCAGCGGTTAATGATGCTGACTTTAAATTCGGCACCATCCAAGATAGCCAAAATAAGCCTCATGAATTAACACATGCGACTTATGCTCTTCACCTGCGAGATCGTGACCGAACTCTTCGAAAAAATGCCTTCACACAGATGCATACAAAGTACCAAGAATATGAAAATACCCTTTGCGAGCTCCTGAATGGAGAAACGCAAGCGCATCTTTTCTATGCTCGCGCCAAACGCTACAATTCATGCCTTGAAGCTTCTCTTTTTCCAAAAAACATCGATGTTGAAGTCTATCATGCTCTCATTCAAGCGGTTCAGGAAGAGATCGGCGCACTTCATCGTTACATGGCACTGCGCAAAAAAATCTTAAAACTTGATAAATTGCACCTCTATGACTTAAGTGTCCCGCTCACTGCTCATCTAGACATCCAGATGCCCTATACTGAAGCTGAGGACTTGATTTTAGAATCGGTAGCTCCTCTCGGTGCCGAATACCAAAATATCCTACACAAAGGTTTCAAAGAGGATCGCTGGGTCGATCGCTACGAAAATCAGAATAAACGCTCCGGAGCATACTCTTCAGGCTGTTATGACTCTATGCCCTATGTCCTCATGAATTATAAAGATCTGCTGCGCGATGTGTTTACACTAGCGCATGAGGCGGGTCATAGCATGCACAGCTATTTGAGTCATAAATATCAGCCTTACCAATATGGCGACTATCCTATCTTCCTGGCAGAAGTTGCCTCCACATTTAATGAAGAGCTGCTTATTCGCTTAATGCTGGAGCGTGTGAAAAGTAAAGAGGAAAAAATCTTCCTCCTAACACAAAAAGTCGAAGATATTCGCACAACACTGTTTAGACAAACATTATTCGCCG
>Ga0207151_1035_pt1 | contig 32909 bp, 28 predicted proteins | sample Alteio_BWMinHeat_29_FD_153523 | JGI IMG/M metagenome (GOLD analysis project Ga0207151, IMG submission 153523) | Enriched cells from forest soil in Barre Woods Harvard Forest LTER site, Petersham, Massachusetts, United States -... | ecosystem: Environmental > Terrestrial > Soil > Temperate forest >... | reverse complement strand
CATGACGGTGACGGCGCACTATGATCTGGCGGGGAAATGTGGAGGGCCGGGCGGGCTGGCGTTTGATGTGAAGAATCATGTGCTTTTTGCGGCGTGCCACGAGCCGCAGGCGATGGTGATTTTGAATTCGGTCAACGGGAAAATTATCACTAGCTTGCCGATCGGGAATGGCGTCGATGGGGCGGTGTTTAACCCGGACACGATGGAGGCGTTTAGTTCGCAGCGCGATGGAACGTTGACGGTGATTAAGGAAAACAGCCCGACTAGCTTTGTGGTGGAGCAGACGGTCGAGACCAAGCAGAGCGCGAAGACTTTGACGCTGGATGGCAAGACGGGACATATTTTGCTGATTGCGGCAGAGTTTACGCCACCGCCTCCGCCTGCCCCGGGGGAACGGCCCGGACGCGGGGTGATGGTGCCGGATTCGTTTGCGATTTTGGTGGTGGGGAAGTAGCGGTCGAGAGTTGCGGTGAGGCTTGTGGTTGGGTCAGTGGAAGTCGGGATAGATTTCGTCGGCGATCCAATAGTTTGCTAGGAGAAGGGCGAAAAGAGTTCCGACGAGCCAGAGGATCCAGCGGTGGCGCTTCCAGGCGGCGACGAGCGTGGAGCGTTGCATGGGGATGTCGACTAGATAAGCGGCGCAGTAGCAGATGTTGGCGAGTAAGGCGAGAACGGTGAGAGGGAGAACAGAAGTGAGTGTGAAGGCCGGGCGGAAATGGGGCCAACTGAAGGCTACCCAGGCGAATGCCGCGGCGCTTAAGGCTATGTTGTAGAAGATACGGCGTATCTCCCAGAAATGGATGGCATCGGCGACGACCGGGCGAAAGGGGCCGGTTGCTGAATTGCTGAGCGATGAGGATGGAGTTGGTTGTGGGGCTTCCACGGGGGAGTCTCCGTCTCCTGCTTCGGCGGATCGCGCTTGCTCGATACTCTCAGGATAGAGCAAAGCTCTCTATTGTCAAGTACTTTTCAAGACAAAGTGTAAAGCGATCGCTCGGGAGCAGCCGCTGCGCCTTTGAAACAAGTGAGCGAAGTGGCCGGGGCCAAAAGAGTTTGCGAGCGATTATTGCTGGCTGTGTTGCTGGGGGCGTTCGGGGATGGCGTTTTGGGAGTCGTCGGAGTCCGATTTCGGCTCAGCGAATTGTTCGTGGCCGGTTTCGTCGAGGGCGGGGCGGAAGCGGACATCGACCGAGAGGCTTTGGCCGGCACGACCTTTATAAACCCCGCGAACCGGGGGCACGTCACCGTAATCGCGGCCATAGGCTACGCGGATGTGACGAAGCTCGATGGGTTTACCGAGAGTGGGATCGAAGCCGAACCAGCCGCCACCGGGTAAGAATATTTCCGCCCATGCGTGTGAGGCCTGGCCGCCGATGACTTCTTCCTGTTTGGCGCCGGGCCCGGCGCTGCCGCTGACCAGATAACCGGAAACATAGCGGGCTGGCAGGCCGCGCATGCGGACAACTCCCAACAAAAGATGAGCGAAATCCTGACAGACGCCTGCGCGCACCGCCAGTGAATCGCGGACCGAGGAGTTCACGTGCGTGGCGCCTTTCCTGTATAGAAAACTATTGTGGATGAAATCGGAGGCGGTTCGCGCGAAGCCTGCGACCGTGCCGTCGCAGGCGGCCTCGGCGGCCTTGGAAATCTCGGCTAACTCGGGAAGATAGGGGACGTAGGCGCTGGGAGCGAGCCAATCGAAATGCTCTTCGAAAAGATCGGGGCCCATGGCATCGAGTTCAGCTAGCGGCATGCTGCGGTTGGCAGGTTCGGGAGCGGAGTCTTCGTGGACCAGAACTACGGATTCGGCTTCGATTCTCAGGCGGCGATGATGCGGAAGAATGCTGGTCACATGAATCCAGTTTCCGTAGCCATCCTTGTAAGAGGAGCCACGCGAGGCTGGATTGGTGATGAGGCGGAAAGAAACGCAGCTTTGGCGATCGTCATGGATAGGGCGGAGACGGACCTCGTTGTAGCTTTCGTAGACGGGGCCGTCATAGATGAATTCCGTGGCGTGGAGCAGGTGAAAGCGGTTCATGCGACCGCCGCATAGTAGAAATAGGTGCGAGCGATGACTTCGCCGATGGTGTTGAACATGTGGATAAGGCCAGTCAGGTAGGCGTGGAGGCCGTCGTCGAGGATTTCGTCGATGCGGCTGTAGCGGAGGCGCTCGAGAACTTTGCCGGTGAGGCGCTCGGCTTCGTTCGCATACGAGCCGGGCGCGGTGTTGCTGATGGCACGCAGGCCCGCCTGCATTTCTGTTACGCAGTAGCGAATGGAACGAGGGTGCTGGGAGTTCAGGATGAGCATTTCAGCAACGCGCGCAGGCTCGATAGGAGAATGATACTGGCGGTGATACGCCTCGTAGGCGCCGACGGATTTTAGAACGGCCATCCATTGGTGGTTGTCTCGAGTGGCACCGCTCGAATTGAGCGCGAGGAGGTTGCGGTACTGAACATCGATGAGGCGGGCGGTCATTTCGGCGCGCTCCAGGGCCCAGCCGATACGCAGGAATTCCCAGCCTTCGTCGTGAGGGAGAGTGGCGTCACTGACACCGTGAAAGCGGTGGCTTCCGAAAATGACGCGGCCGCAGAAACGATGTGGGCCGGCGGCGGTCTCTTCTTGGGGATCGAAGCGGCCTAGAGTGAAGTACAGGCCGTTGAGGTCTTCCCACATTTCGCGGGAGATACGGTCACGGATGGTGCGGGCGTTTTCGCGGGCTTTGGTAATGCACTGCATGATGGAGCTTGGGTTGTTGGCGTTGAAGGCTAGGAATTCGAACACGTTGTGGGCCGTCGGTTCTGTGTAGAGCTGGCGGAAGAGAGTTTCTTCGCCGGCCATGGAGAGAATGGGATCCCAGCGGACACCATGCGGCTGTTGGATCTGCTCGAGCAAAGTATAGAAAGTAACGTCGAGAATGCGGGCGGTATCTTCAGCGCGTCCGATGTAGCGAGCCAGCCAGAATAAGGAATCGGCGATGCGCGAGAGCATGTCAGCACTCTCCTCGGAGGATCCAGGTGTCTTTGCTGCCGCCGCCTTGTGAAGAGTTGACGACCAGCGAGCCCGGTTCGAGGGCCACGCGCGTCAGGCCACCGGGGACGATGGTGACTTTTTGGCCGTCGTAAAGGCAGTAAGGCCGGAGGTCGACGTGGCGCCCGGCCATGCATTGCGCCGTGGAATCGTAGGAAGGAACCACCGAGAGGGGGACGATCGGCTGCGCGATATAGTTGCGCGGCTCGGCGAGGATTTTTTCGCGAAAGGCTTCGATCTCAGCGCGGGCGGCGCTGGGGCCCATGAGCATGCCGTAGCCGCCGGATTCGCCGACGCTCTTGACGACCAAGTTGGCAAGATTGGAGAGCACGTGGGAGAGATGGTCGGAGCGATCACAAAGAAAGGTATCGACGGTGCGTAAGATGGGCTCCTGGTCCAAATAATACTTAATCATGGTTGGGACGTGGGCGTAGATGGCTTTGTCATCGGCGACGCCGTTGCCGGGAGTGTTGGCCAGGGCGACGTTTCCTGCGCGGTAGGCGCCCATTAGGCCGGGCACGCCGAGCATGGAATCTGAACGGAAACAGAGTGGATCGAGGAAATCGTCGTCGACGCGGCGGTAGATTACGTCGACGCGTTTGAGGCCGTAGATCGTTTTCATGTAGACAACGACACCGTCCACGATCAGGTCGCGGCCTTCGACGAGTTCGATACCCATTTGCTGGGCGAGGAAACTGTGCTCGAAATAGGCACTGTTGTGGATGCCCGGAGTCAGCAGAACGATTTCAGCGTCGGGGTCAGTGCGCGGCGATAGTGTACGGAGAATGCGCGACAGCTCCGCAGGATAGTGATTGACGGGCAGCACTTCGTGTTCCTGGAAGGCCTCAGGGAAAGTACGCGTCATGACCAGGCGGTTTTCGAGGACGTAAGAGATGCCACTGGGAGTGCGGACATTGTCTTCAAGGACAAGAAATTCGCCGGTGGCGGAGTCGCGCACCAGGTCGATGCCGCAGACGTGGGTGTAGATGCCGTGCGGGACTTCGAGGCCGATCATCTCGCGGCGGAAGTGACGACAGGAATAGACGAGTGAGGCGGGGATTTTGCGGTCTTTGATGATGAGCTGCTTGCCGTAGACATCCTGAAGAAAAAGATTGAGAGCGACGACGCGCTGGCTGAGGCCGGCTTCAATGCGCGTCCATTCGGATTGCGGGAGAATGCGGGGAATTAGGTCGAAGGGAAACAGTCGCTCGGTGCCGCGGCCGTCGCTATAGACCGTGAAGGTGATGCCTTGCAGGAGGAAGCTGAGGTCGGCGTGCTTGCGGCGATCTTCGAATTGCGTGGGAGCCATAACGCCGAGTCTTTCAAAGAGACGGGCATAGTGGGAGCGGGCGCAGCCCTGGGAGCGGAACATCTCATCGTAAAAAGGGCCTGCCGTGTAGCCGGAGAACAGGCCTCGGTCGGAGAGACACATAGGCGCCGCCGTCATCGGCACACGATAGCAACCCCGGACCTGGACTGCTCACCCAAAAATCGCATTTCATGTATCGGAAATTTGCGAGAGGAACGGCCACCTACCGCGCTTCGTGATAGCCCGTGACGATCTCCCCCCGAATGAAGCAGGACGGCGGTCGACAACGGGCAAATAGGGCCAGGGCAGGCTCGAGTGGAGTGACACCTTGACCTTCTACACGTTATGAAGTTTAATATGCAGAAGTCGGAGGTATAGGGGATGCAGGCGAAATCGGATCTGCCGCAGGGCACGCTGGACTTATTGATACTGAAAGTTGTGGCGCTTGGGCCGGTGCATGGGTATGCGATCGCGCAGAGGCTGGAACAAGTTTCCGAGCATGTCGTGCAAGTTCCGCAGGGGTCGCTCTATCCTGCGTTGCACCGACTCGAAAACCGGGGACTTCTCGCAGCGGACTGGAAGGAAACGGAGACAGGGCGCGAGGCGAAGTTCTACCGCTTAACCGGGAAAGGCCGCGCACAACTTGAAACAGAAGCCGCGAGTTGGCAACGATTGACGGAGGCCGTCGCGCTGATCCTGAAACTGTCTGAAGGAGGTGCGGAATGAACTGGTGGCATCGATTGTTACGGCGCAAAAGGATGGAAGCGCAACTCGAAAAGGAAATGCGGTTTCATCTGGACCAGCACACGGCCGAGCTCATGGCCCGCGGCATCGATCCGGGGGAAGCGCGGCGGCGGGCGCGGATGGCGCTTGGCGGACCAGAACAGGTGAAGGAACAGTGCCGCGACGCGCGCGGGACGCGCTGGTTGGAAGATTCTTGGCAGGACTTCCGTTACGCGATGCGGATGCTGCGGCAACATCCGGGCTTTGCCGCAGTGGCGATCCTGACGCTTGCGCTTGGCGTGGGAGCATCGACCGTTATGTTCACCGTCGTCAACGGCGTTCTGTTGAGGCCGTTGCCTTATCCCGATCCCGAGAAGCTCGTCGCCGTGAACGGCCACAACGACACCTGGAACGCAAAACTCTTTGGCGAGCAGAATGTTGCCTATCCCGATCTGCTCGATTTCGAGCGGGAGAGCCATTCGTTGACGCTCGCCGGTATCTTGTTCAATGGAGGAACGGCGAGCGGAGCGGGGGAGCCGGAGTATGTCAACTTCAATGAAATCTCGTCCGACGTGTTTTCTGTTTTGCGCGTTGTGCTCGCCGAAGGCCGCACTTTCCTGTCTGAAGAGGATAGGCCTGGTGCGGCGCCGGTGATGATCCTCGGTTACAGCTTCTGGCAACGCCACTTCGGCGGAAAGGCGGGGGTTCTCGGTAGTTCGCTAGTGCTCGATGGAAAGAGCTACACCATCGTCGGCATCGCGCCGGCTGGCTTCCGTTTGTATGACAGCGAGCCGGATGTCTGTACGCCGTTGGGCCAAGATACAGCAAAATATTTGCAAAACCGCGCGGCGCATCCGGTCCATGTTTTGGCGCGTCTTCGTCCTGGTCGAACGCTGGCCGAGGCACAGGCAGAATTCTCGCTGATGGGGAGTCGTCTTGCTGCCCAGTATAAGGATACTAATGCGGATCGAAGCTTTGTTGTCGAGCCACTCCGTCCATACGTAGGGGATGTGCGGTCGACACTATGGTTGCTGCTGGGTGCGGTGGGACTGGTGCTTTTAATTGCGTGTGCGAATGTGGCGAGTTTGTTGTTGGCGCGGGCGGTCTCGCGTGAGCGGGAATTGGCGATGCGCGTGGCGCTTGGGGCGGGGCGCGGACGATTAGTGCGGCAATGTCTCACGGAGAGCGCGGTGCTGGGACTTTCCGGGGGCGCGCTGGGTGTCGGTCTTGCAGCTCTTGGTTTCCAGCCGTTTGTAGCGTTCTGGCCGGAGGCTTTACCGCGGGCGGAGGAGGTGCAGCTTGACTGGCGAGTGCTGCTCTTTGCGCTGACGGTATCCTTGGTCAGTGGTTTGCTATTTGGGCTGGCACCGGCCTTGCGGGCTCCGGTACGCGAATTGGAGCAGCTGCTGCGTGCCGGAGGACGGAGCGTTGTGAGAAGTTCGCGGCGCCTTCACAGTAGTTTTGTGGTGTCGGAACTTACGTTGGCGGTGGTGCTTCTGGTTTCTGCAGGAATGTTGGGGCGAACACTTTTGCGTTTATCGTCGCTCGACCCTGGGATGAATACCCGGAACGTGCTGGTGGCCCGCATGGCGCTTTCGCCGGGCGTGCTGGCCGATACCGGGCGGATTCGTGCGGCGTGGCAGGATGTTCTGGAGCGGACGCGGCACGTGCCGGGTATTGCGTCCGCTGCTATCGTCGATACGTTTCCGATGCGCCAGGGCTTCAACGCCATGGGTTACTGGCCGACTGCGGATGTGCCGCCGGAGAATAAACAGCCGCAGGCGTTGGCAACGAGCGTGTCGCCGGAATATTTGAACGTCATGGGAATTCCGCTGCGGCAAGGGCGACTTTTTAATGAGCAGGATCGTATGGGCAGCGAGCTTGTCGTGGTGATCGATGAAGTGTTGGCGCAACAGGCTTTTGGCGGAGAGAGTGCCATCGGCAAGCGGCTTTGGATGCCGGAAATGGGTTACGGCCCGTTTGTGGTGGTTGGCGTCGTCGGCCATGTGCGCCATTGGGGGCTGGCTGGAGACGATCAGGCGCAAGTACGGGCGCAGTTTTACTATCCGTTTGCGCAGCTCCCGGATCAGTTCTTGCGGCGGTGGTCTGAACTGATGTCCATTGTGGCGCGGACTAACGTTGCGCCCTTGAGTGAAGTTGAATCGCTCAAGCGGGAATTGCGCGGAGCCGCGGGCGATCAAGTTCTCTACGAAGTTCATACCTTGGAGCAGCTGGCCAGCGATTCCCTGTCCCGTCAGCGGTTTCTCTTGCTGCTGTTTGGCGTGTTCGCGGGTTTGGCGTTGGTGTTAGCGTGCATCGGAACGTATGGAGTGCTGGCGTATTTAACCGGGCAGCGCGTGCCGGAGATCGGCATACGCATCGCACTGGGCGCGAGTCCCGGCGGCGTCATGTGGTTGGTGCTGCGGCAGAGCCTCGGGATGATATTTTTTGGCGTTGCACTGGGAACGGCGGGGGCATTGGCAGCGGGGCGTGTCTTAAAGCAATTGGTTGAGGGCATGCAGTCCATGGAGATTTCGAGTTTTGCGATTATGATTCCCGTACTCGCGTTCGCTGCGCTTCTCGCAAGTTTTCTACCGGCGTGCCACGCGAGCCGCGTCGACCCGGTGATCGCGCTGCGGCAAGAATAAGGGAACGCCCAACTCTCCTGAATTCAGGACGACCCACGGCCGTGCGGGCCTGCGCACGGCTGCCTACAAATTCCAGAGAACGCTGCGTTGAATTCGCCGTATCGCTTCACAGAACGGCAATAAAAGCGCTGCGGCAAATGCGTATGCCTTGCGCGGACGAGAGGTTGCCCATATACTTCGCGGCGTCGTTGCGGTGTGAAACGAATGTTTCTTGGGCTGCATGGATTTCCGGGGAGGGGCATGGCGATGAGGAAATTGGTGTGCGGGATATCGATGGCAGCCGTGTTTGTGGTGCCGCTGGCGGCGGTGGCTGGGCAAAATCCGTCGAGCCAGGAGACGGCGGCTGCGCGGAGTAAGGACGGCAAGAAATCATTTGGCACGGCGGAGGGTTTGCGCGTGGCGCGTGTGAGTTCGCCGAGGATTTCGCCGGACGGTGCGCGCGTGGCTTATTTGGTGGCGGAGAACGCCATGGACAAAGAGAAGGACACAGCTTGGAAGAGTGTGACGCAACTTTGGGTGGTGCCGACGGCGGGTCCAGCCACCGCGGCTCGGCAATTTACGCGGGGCGAGAAGAGCGTTGCGAACCTGGAATGGTCGCCGGACGGAAAATTGCTGGGGTTCACGATGGACGCCGGGGATGAGAAAGATGCGAAGCCGCAGGTGTGGTTCATGTACGCGGATGGCGGCGAGCCCTGGCAGGTGACGAAACATAAATCAGGCGTCCGGGGATTTCAGTTCTCACCCGATGGAAAGACGCTGTTGCTTACCGCGACAGTTCCGTTGAGCGACGAGGAAGAAAAGCGCACAAAGCAGAAGGATGACGCCGTCGTGGTGGATCATGACTTCAAGATGGGGCAGCTTTGGACCTGGAGCATTGCGACGAACGAGGAGAAGCAATTGACCAAGGGAGATTTCACCGCGAGCGATGCCCGTTGGTCGCCCGACGGGGCGCGAGTCACGCTGACGACCAATCCGACACCGCGATTGGATGACACAGCGTTACCAACGGCTTGGGTGCTGGATGTGGCAAGCGGGAAACAGCGGAAGGTCGTCGAAACGGCGGACCCGACGCAGATGGCGAGGTGGTCGCCGGATGGGAAGTGGATCGCGTATTTGAGCAGCTCCGGGTTGGTGGTTTACAAGGTGAATCTATTTGTTGTGGACGCGAACGGTGGCGCGGCACGGAAGTTGAGCGGTTCGTTTGAGTTGAATGCCGGCGAGCCAGTCTGGTCACGGGATGGCAAAACGGTTTATTTCAGTGCGGATGACCACGAAGCGATGAAGATTTTCGCGGCGGACGTGGCGGCGGGAACGGTGCGGCCGCTGACGGACGCGGCGACAGTGGTCAACCTGGCGGAAATCAGCGCGAATGGGCAGGTGGCGGTTGGAACGTGGGGCGATTCGACGCATCCGGATGAAGTGTTCCGCAGCGACTTGGGTTTTGGATCGTTGGAGCGCATTACGAACCAGAATGCGTGGCTAGCGGATTACGCGCTTGCCTCGAGCGAAGTCACTCGCTGGAAAAGCAGCAAAGACGGAATGGAAATTGACGGGATTGTGACGAAGCCTGTGGACTTTGACGGGACGCACAAGGTTCCGTTTCTGTTGAATCCGCACGGAGGTCCGACAGGGGCTTCGCTGCTTTCGTTCAGTCCCACGGAGCAGATCATGGCGGCCAATGGGTACATGGTGCTGCAACCGAATTTCCGCGGGTCCACCGGACGCGGGGAGAAGTTTGAGGCGGCGAATCTGAACGATTGGGGAAATGGCGATTTCAAGGACGACCTGAGCGGAGTGCAGGCCATGGTGGATAAGGGCTGGGCTGATCCGGACCGGCTGGGCGCGTTCGGATGGTCGTACGGCGGATATATGACGATGTGGATCGACACGCAGACAGATCGCTTCAAGGCGATCTCGCCTGGGGCGGGGCTGCCCGATCTTTATTCCATGTATTCCGAGACCGACATTCATCGCTATCTGAGAGTATTTTTTAACGCGAAGGCGCCGTGGGACAACTATCAGGAATATTGGGATCATTCGCCAATGAAGTTTGTGGGAAATGTAAAGACACCGACCATGATTCTGCACGGCCAGGCCGACACGCGCGTGCCAATTCCGCAGGCCGAGGAGTTTTATCGGGCGCTGTACGACCGCAAGGTGCCGGTGGAGTACGTGACCTATCCCAGGGAAAACCATGGCTTCGTGGAACCGCGGCACATTCAGGACAGGTGGCAGAGGTATCTGGTTTTTTTTGGGAAGTACTTGAACAATCCGCCAGTGACGGAGTCCAAAGCGGTTGTGGAGAGGTTGAGCAAGGATCTGCCATAGAGAAACACGGCTTTCTGTACCGGAGAGGCCAGCTCCAGCCGCAGAGCGTGCACACAGGGAGCACTCTAGAGCGTGATTTGGGTGAGAGCGCAGCGGCCTTTGAGGCTGCCGGTTTTGCAGTTTTCGAAGGAGAAGTCAGGACCTCTCTCGAGAATTCCAAAAGGCATCACTCATCCGCAAAAGTTTGTGTGCCGATCCAAGCGTGCGCCAGCGACTTCAAATTGTTTTTATAGGTTCGCGAGACCATGTATTGCCTGCCTCCGGCAACGCGCAGCACGTACTCTCCGCTAGTCCCGGGGTGGATTTCATCCACTGAAGACCCATTGACCAAGGCGGAGCGGTGGATGCGAATGAAACCATAGGCTTCGAGCTTCTCCGCCATCGTCGAAATCGACTCGCGCAACAAGTGGGAATCCGTGGCACGCCGCAACAACACGTAGTTTCCCTCGGCTTCCACCGCGAGGATGTCTCCGGGAGGGATGAGGAGAATCTTGCCCTTGGTTTTGACAGCGATTTTGATTGGTTTTGCTGGCGGCATCTCCGATCGCGGACGGAATTCGGCAATCTTCGACCCTCTTTCGGGCGGAGCGGGATGAACCGCGGGACCGAGAGGCACATCGCGGGGTTCCTCAGGGAGTTCCTTCAAAACAGTTTCGGAGAGTTTGGCTCTTGGTAGGTCGCTCATCTTTGTCCCAGGTGGAAGAACCCTTCAGGTTTTCCGCGCAATGTGCAATTCGTTTCCGCTGCGGAGTGGAATTTGCAGCTGCATAGAATCATGGGCCTGGACAAAAACGGTGTCGCTCAAAATCGTATGGGCGGAAGCAGAATCGGATGAACTCGTTTGAGCGGCTAGATTCACTAACCCAGTCGCAGACTCCAAGAAAGCGTCGGTCGGCACTATCCCTAGGTATTTCATTTTTTAGGCGAGAGAATCCTTTCTCAGGTGTCTCTGAGCTCCTGCGGCGTTAGACCTAAAACGCGGCGCGTGTGCAGTGCCAGATGGCTCTGGTGGCAGAAACCATTTTCCAAGGCGATTTGGCCGATTGCCATGCTTCCGCTGCGCAGCTGGATAGCCGCGCGTTCCACGCGGCGGCGAAGCAAATACTGGTGCGGCGGCATACCCAGGGATTTCCGAAACAGCGTCTTAAAATGGGAAACACTCAAACCAGCTGCGGCGGCGATTTCGCCAAGCCCCAGATCGCGCCCCAGATTGTCTTCAATATACCCCAGCACAGCCTTCAACTTGCGGCCAGGCATTGCGGCTTTCATCGGGCGGTGTGGGCGGGCCAACGAACTGTGACTCCGCACGATTCTGGTAGCCAAGCCCGTCGCAAGTGCGTCCATATAGGATCGGCCGGATGGATATCCGTTCTCCATCTCCGCTTTCAAAGCCCAGCCAATGTGCTCGATCTGCGGGTCGCGAGCTTGAAAACGATTGAACACTTGCAGTCTCCGCGGATCTCCGCCGGACTCTTCGACGACGCGTTCGAGGACGCGAAGTTTGAGTCCGATCACCAAAGCCGTATCCCGCGATTTGATTTCCCAGACGCCGCCCAGGTGCGGGGGAATGATTTCCAGATCGCCATGAATCGTGGTTCCGCGGTGCCGCTGGCCTGCGCGGCGGCAATCAACGGCCACCGAAGGTCCTATGTGGAGGGAAACGACCACTCGGTGTGAGCCAAGGAATTCGACCAATCCAGGTTTATCCGAGATCAAACTCAGACGAAGATTTTCTGTGGCGCCGATGATTTCATTCGGGATGGGCTCGCCGGTGCGGTCCTGCAAGTAGCTTCTGCTAAAGGCACCCATACCTGGGATCCCCTTTACAGCGTTGGCGTATAGTTTCGACCGGGAACTCTGTGCCCCACACAGCGAACTCTGTCTCCGGCTACACCCTTCCGCCGAAGCTTGCATGCCGAAGGGCATTGTTTTCAGCTTTATTCCTTTGGACGCAGGAAAACAGCAAAGGTTATTGGGAATTTACGTCCGGTTAAGGTACGGCGAGGGCGGGGGCCCTTTGGCTCGAATATTTTTTGCCTTAGGGGGAAAGCAGAAATGTGCTGACCTCGGAAGTGAAACGCGCGGGGTCTTCCAAATTGGAGAGATGGGCTGCGTTGAGTTCGACATAGTGCGCGCCCGCGATGCGGTCGGCCAGGTAGTGCCCGTCGCTGGGAGTGGTAGCGACGTCGTGCGTTCCGGCAATCACGAGAGTGGGGACGGTAATCGCGGCGATGGTTTCGCGGGCGTCAAAATCGCGAACGGCGGCGCAGCTGGCGATGTAGCCTTCGGGATTTAGGCTTTCGAGGGTGAGTTTGATTGTGGCTACCACCTCGGGAGAGTTCGCGCGGTAGGTGGCGGAAAACCAGCGTTCCATGACAGCGGTGGAGATTGCTTTCATGCCGCCTTTCTGAACGGCTTCGACACGGGAGTTCCACACTTCCGGGGTGCCGATTTTTGCGGCAGTGTCACAGAGAATCAGTTTGTGGAGACGGGTCGGGGCGTTTAGCGCGAGCCACATCCCCGTTTGGCCGCCCATGGAGAGTCCGCAAAAATAAACGCGATCGAACTTCAAGGCGTCGAGAAGGGCGAGCACGTCGCGCGCCAGCTGTTCGATGGCGTATGGACCGGGCGTGACGCGAGACTGGCCGTGGCCACGCGTGTCGTAGCGCAAGACGCGGAATTGCTGCTGGAGTGCGGGCAACTGCGGATTCCACATGGAGAGAGTCGCGCCGAGGGAATTCGAGAAAACGAGTGCGGGCGCGCCGGCGGGGCCGGCAAGCTCGTAGTGGATATGGACATCTGGCAAATGAGCGAAGGGCATAGGGCTCACTTTTTTCGGAGTCTTTTCTGGTTGCGATGCGCCGCGGTTGACGCCAGCACGCGGTCGATGAATTGGTCAGCGACGCCTAAATAGTTGGCCGGAGTGAACAGGCGCTCGAGTTCAGCCTCGGACAGACTAGCTTTGAGGATGGCGTCTTGGGAGAGGACGGAGCGGAGTTCGCGGCGCTCGCTCAGGGCGCGTTTAGAGGCCAGTTGGACAAGTTCGTGGGCATCCGAGCGCGGCATCTTTTCGGCGAGAGCCATGGTGACCGCCTCGGCGAATATCAGGCCATGGGTAACCTCGAGATTCTGACGCATGCGTTGGGGATCGATTTCCAGCTCGGAGACTGCGGTAGTGAGGTGATGCAAAGCGCCCGCGGTTAGACGGACGATGTCGGGCAAGGTCTCCCATTCTGCTTGCCAGCCGCCCAGGCCGCGCTCTTGCTCTTGGACCATTGCGGCGAGCATGGTGCTGACCAGGGGTGGCACACGCGCGGCCGCAGACAAAACCACGGCACAGGTGACAGGATTACGCTTGTGCGGCATGCTCGAGGAGCCGCCGCGGCCATCGGTGGAGGGCTCAAAAACTTCGCCGACTTCTGTCTGCATATGGAGAGAAATGTCGCGCGCGATTTTACCGAGAGTTCCACAGCAAAGGCCGAGGGTCGTAGCGATCTCCGCCATGCGATCACGATGGCTGTGCCACGGAATCTCCGGCAAAGGAAGCTGGAATTCTTTGGCGAGATTGCTGGCGACGTCCAGCCCGCGCGCGCCGAGAGCCGCTGCAGTGCCGACCGCACCGCCAAATTGAAGCACCAGGCAACGCTCCTGGGTTTCCGACAGACGGCCGCGGTGGCGATCGATAGCGTCGAGCCAGCCCGCCACCTTTAGGCCGAACGTCGTGGGAAGAGCCTGCTGCATCCAAGTGCGGGCGGCAACCAGGGTCGTTCGATTCTTGTGCACCAATTCGCTGAGTGCCGCAGCGAACAAATCGAGTTCTGAGGAAACCAGCGCGAGCGCCTGGCGCAACTGAAGCACGCGGCCTGTGTCGATGGCGTCCTGACTGGTTGCGCCCCAGTGGACATAACGGGAGGCTTCTTTCTCTTTTTGCCCGACGAGCAGGGTGAGTTGTTTCACCAGGGGAATCGCCAGATTGCCGGCGTTGGCCGCAGCTCGGGCGAGCACGGTCATATCGAAAAGTTCGGCCCTGCATTTCGCCTCGATGGCAGGAGCCGCCGAGGCCGGAATGAAACCTGCACGCGCCTCGGCTCTTGCCAGGGCGGCTTCGAAATCCAGCATGGCCTGCAGCGTGGCGCGATTGGAGAAAACCTTTTCGACGGCTTGCGAGCGAAACAAGGGGTCCAGCAAGTTCATGCGCTGAGTGTAATCACTCCTGCCCGGGAAAGAAAACGGTTTCCTTGGCGGATGGCAAGGGGATAAACGGCATGCCGGCTGACCCCGCCTGCTAAACGCGTTCGAGTATGACGGCAATGCCTTGGCCAACGCCGATGCACATGGTGCAGAGCGCGTATTTTCCGCCGGCACGGAGCAACTGGTACATCGCGGTAGTGACAAGACGCGCGCCGCTGGCGCCGAGAGGATGCCCGAGAGCAATTGCGCCACCGTTAGGATTTACGTGGCTGGCATGGTCGGCAACACCGAGCTCGCGGAGCACGGCAAGGGCCTGCGAAGCGAAGGCTTCGTTTAGCTCGATGACGTCCATCTGGCCGATCGTCAGACTCGTTTTCGCAAAAAGTTTTCGAGAGGCGGGAGCGGGTCCCATTCCCATGATACGCGGCGCAACGCCCGCTGCAGCGGCGGCGACGACGCGCGCTTTGGGAGTTAATCCGTGGCGCTTGGCGGCAGCTTCCGAAGCCAGTAGCAGGGCACAGGCGCCATCGTTTACACCAGAAGCATTTCCGGCAGTGACCGTGCCGCCGGGCTTTACGATGCCTGGCAACTTGGAGAGCGCAGCCAAAGAGGTGTCCGCACGAGGGTGTTCATCGGCGCTGAACAGAATGGGGTCCCCTTTTCTTTGAGGAACCGGAACCGGCACGATTTCTTGTACAAGAAGTCCGGCGCGCATCGCCGCAGCCGCGCGTTGCTGGCTTCTCAGGGAGAAGGCGTCTTGATCTTCGCGCGAAATGTGGAACTCTTCCGCGACAATCTCCGCGGTTTCCGGCATCGATTCGACACCGTACTTTGCTTTCATGAGAGGATTGATGAAGCGCCAGCCGATGGTCGTGTCTTCGATCCTGGCCGCGCGGGAAAAAGCCGCGTCTGCTTTGCCCATCACGAAGGGGGCGCGGGACATGCTCTCGACGCCGCCGGCTATGATGAGTTCAGCCTCGCCGCTCTTAATCGCGCGCGCAGCGTTAGCCACCGCGTCCATGCTGGAACCGCAAAGCCGATTTGTGGTGGCTCCCGGCACTTCTTTCGGAAGCCCTGCGAGCAGCAAGGCCATGCGGCCGATGTTACGGTTGTCTTCTCCAGCCTGATTCGCGCAACCGTAGATGACATCGTCCACGGCATTCCAATCGACTTTGGTATTGCGCTCGATGAGGGCCTTGATGGGAATCGCTGCCAGATCATCCGTGCGAATCGAGGATAGCGCTCCGGCGTAACGGCCGATGGGCGTTCGAATAGCGTCGCAAATGTAGGCAGTTTCCATTTAGATTCTTTAGGGCTCCTGGATCGTTCTATCCTAACAGGAAGATTCCGCCAGTAAAAATCAGGAGAAGGGCGGGAGCGGAGGGCGAGGCAATGAAATTCGCGAAACTAGTGATGATAGGGATGGCGCTCGGTTCAATGGCCGCGACGGTGACGCGGACGCAAACGAGCGGGACGCAGGAGGTCACGGCACTACTGCGCGAGTTCATCGCGGGCGCGGGCAGCGGCGACCGCGCGATCTTTGACAAGTTTTTCGCTGACGACCTGATCTACACGCGGGCCACGGGCGTGGTCATTACCAAGGCCTCCATTATGGAAAGTCTCGGGAAACCATCACCGGCGTCGGAAGGGAAGAGCAGCTATTCCGCCGAAGACATCACGGTTCACGAGTACGGTGACACCGTAATTGTGGCGTTCCGGCTGGAGGGCCGCACCGAGCACGCTGACGGAAAAGTAGAAACTGCGCATTACCGGAACACCGGCACGTTCCTGAGACGCAATGGCCGCTGGCAAGCGGTTGCGTGGCAAGCGACGAAGATCAGCGAGGCCGCCAGGACGCAATGAGGCGCCGCTGGCTTTAAGAATCGCGAAGAGTCACGTCGAGCTCGGCGAGAGCGCGCAGCTACCTCACTCTGATCTCCAGGGCCTGAAGAAGTTTGAAAGACAGGGCGGTCTCCGCAGGAAGCGTGATGTCGCGGTTCCCGGTGAGGCCCGCTCCACCGGTGCCTGCGGCCGCACCGATCAAGGCGCCGATAGCCGCGCCCTTCCCGCCGCCAGCAACCGCTCCGATCGCGGCGCCTCCGCCGGCACCACCACCAACCATAACAGCGGTTCGTTTCCCTTTGCCCTTGCTGGTCATAACCGGCGCGGAAGTTTGAATTTCATACTCTTTGTCGCCCAAAGTGACAGAGGTAAGTGCCAGCTGGAGAACAGCGCCACCTTTGAAGTGGCCGGCGGCCTTGGCTTCCCTCACAATCCCTGTAGCGCGCGCACCCTTGTGAATTGCCACCCTGCCATCTACCTCCACAGGAGCTTCCACGGTGGCCCTAAATGTTTCGCCCGACGTGCTGAGTTTCGACCCAACCGGCTGATCGAGTACCACAGAGATGGAAGTATCCGCAGGAACTATAATAGGCCGGGGCTTTGGCCCTTCAGCTCTCTTATCGGATGCGGAACTCGACGGCGAAGAAGAGGAGGCGGTATCCGAGACGGCCGATGGATTCGAAGATTTGGTGCAACCGACTAACGTTACAGTGAATGACAACAGAGATAACATTCCCGCAAAAAGTGAGCGATTCATCGATTCCTCCGTATCACACGTACTTTTTTCGAAGATACTTCCGATTTGTGGCGAAGTCAAATGAGGTGATTGGCGTGGTGCAGAACCCACCCGCTGTCGCCCCTCCGCAAAGTGGACTAGGCCGCCTCCCTCTAGCTCACGCGCACCGTCCTGCGATCCCGCAAGCCTCCGACCAGGGGATACTCTTTGCGCCATCACCTCTCGATACTTCGTTGACACAACTCCCAGATCGCCCTCAATATCGTCTTACCCCTTCCAAATTTATTGTACGGTGTGTGCCGATGCGCATTCTTGTCGCTGAAGATGACGCACCGCTGGCGGAGTTTCTCCATCAACGGTTGCAGCAGGAAGAGTTTTCCGTACAAATGGTTTCAGACGGTGAGGAAGCCCAGCGTCTGGCTTTTGACCAGCCGTACGATTTTGTAATTCTGGATCTCAATTTGCCCGCCGAAGGCGGCCTCGATGTTCTTCGCAATATACGTGCGAAGAAGCCGGACTTGCCAGTTCTCATGGTCACCGGCGCGAGCCTTGCGGAAGATCGCGTCCGCTTGCTCGATGCCGGCGCCGACGATTCCTTGGCAAAGCCCTTCGCCTTTGCGGAGCTTGCTGCGCGTATCCGCGCCGTTTTGCGCCGAGGAAGCCGCCCCGCCCGCGCGGTGCTCAAGGTTGGCGATCTGGAGATCGATCGCCTGGCCCACGCCGTCCAGCGGGGGGGCCGCCCGATCGATTTAAGCCCCAAGGAATTCGCTCTCCTCGAGTTCCTCATGCGCCACGAGGGCCAGGCCGTCACACGCACAGCCATCGTCGAGCAAGTCTGGAAAATCAATTTCGACACCACCACCAATGTGGTCGACGTCTACATCAACTACCTCCGCCGCAAAGTGGATTCGGGCTATGACCGGTCCCTAATCCGGACAATCCGGGGAGTCGGCTACCAGATCGGCGGCAATGGCGCGTCTCATTAGCCAGTCCCGAAATCGCAGCATACGGATTGTCTTGGGGTTTTGCTTCATGGCGAACCTAGAGGAAGGAAATCGACCGCTCTCCGGAACCCCTATTCTGAAGCTATCCCTGTCCTAAAGTGCAGATAACAAACGTGTTGCTGGATGATTAGGCGGTTACAGCCTACTCTAACGTCCCCAATCGCCGTCCCATTCCCTGCCGTAAGCAACTTCTTTTCCACTTTGGGGTTCTACCCTATGGGAGTTGTATAGTAGGGTGGCTCCCATCTGCCGGACCCGCAGCTCCGGACCAGGGACAAGGTGACCAACCATGTTGAAGACCACACTTTCAGGCAGGCTGGGACTTGGCCTGCTTCTTTCACTCATCGGTCTTCTCTGTTTTTCAGCTCCCAAAGCTCGTGCAGGTCAATCGGATCAAGGTCCTCCAGCCGATCCGTCGAATCAGTCAAATCAAGTTGATACACTAGATCAACCTGCCTCAAATGACGCCAACGATCCGCCAACTCGCGTTGCGCGTATCAGCTATATCGATGGCTCGGTTTCGCTTCAGGCCGGCGGAGTGGGCGACTGGGGCAGCGCCGCCCGCAACCGTCCCATGACGGTCGGCGACAAGATTTGGACCGACAAAGATTCCCGCGCCGAACTTCAGACCGGCGTAGTTTCCATTCATCTTGGTAGCATGACCGCACTTTCATTCCTGAATCTCGATCAGAGCATTACGCAGATGCGCCTTGCTGAAGGCGCCATCAATTTTCGCGTTAAGGAAATCCGCGAAGGCGACACCTATGAAGTGGATACGCCCAATGTTGTTTTCAACATCACGCAAGCCGGCGCGTTCCGCATTGACGTGAATGAAAACGGCGACAACACCGGCATCACCGTCATCCGCGGCGCAGGCCAAGTGACGGCCAGCGGAAAAACGTACGATCTCGAACCCGGCCAGCGCGCCGTCTTCAATGGCACCGACGATGTCCAGAGTACGTTTGTGCCACATGCACCCCCTTCCGACGGACTCGATCAATGGTCCAACGACCGCGACCTCGGCGAACAGAATTCCGTCTCTCAGCGTTACGTTCCGCAGGACATGCCCGGCACCCAGGATCTCGATAACAACGGCACCTGGGGCCAGGACGGCAACAACGGTCCTGTCTGGTACCCGTCAGAAGTCCCACCGGATTGGGCCCCCTACAGCAACGGCTATTGGAGTTATGTCGGACCATGGGGCTGGACGTGGGTGGACTATGCGCCGTGGGGCTTTGCTCCATTTCATTATGGACGCTGGGGATACATCGGCAACCGCTGGGGCTGGTACCCCGGCCCGCGATTTGGCGTGTCGATCTATGGTCCAGCGTTCGTCGGTTTCCTTGGCGGAGGCTTCGGATTTGGTGGAGGTTTTGGCGTCGGCTGGTTCCCGCTGGGATTTGGTGAACCCTTCCACCCGTGGTTCCATTGCGGAAATAGGTTCGCGGAGCGGATAAACGTTCGCAATACGTTCATCCGCAATGTGAACGTTGTCCACTCAACCAACAATTTTAACTACACCTACGCGCACAACACGCATGCGGTGACAGCTACTTCGCGCAGCGGCTTCACCGGTGGCCAAGCTGTGAATCGCGGCGCCGCTCATATCAATGAAGCTTCGCTGCGCGGCGCGCAGGTCACAAATAATCTGCGTGTCTCTCCGTCCAAGCAAAGCGCCTTCGGCGCGGCAAATGCAAGAGGCAACGTTTCTCGGCCGCCCTCGTCTGTCGAGAACCGCTCGGTCATGGCCCGGACCTCGCCCGGCGCCGGGGCTTCGCACATCCCGATCCATACGATGAATACGAACGGTCTGACTGTGGGGCATCCAGGGAACGCGGGAACAACGGGCCGGCAGAACGATCTTTCACAGAATCGTCCAGCATCCGCAGGCGGACACAACGGGCGCGTTTGGAGTGCCCAGGGTAATGCGACCGATCGTGGCCAGGCTCCCAGGGGCTTCGGCAATTCCGCCAACAGCCCTTCCAACAATTCCACTATGTCCACGCGTCCAAATAATCGCCCGCCGTGGGCTGGTTCGGGCGCCGCGGCCTACGCCGGTAACGGACGGTCGTACACGCCCCCGCAGGGAAACTCGACTTACAGCAATCGCGGGTATACGCCACAATCTCGCTCCTACTCCGCGCCAGCGCCTAGCCGCTCCTACTCCGCGCCAGCGCCTAGCCGCTCCTACTCGGCGCCAGCGCCTAGCCGCTCCTACTCGGCGCCAGCGCCTAGCCGTTCCTATTCGGCGCCAGCGCCTAGCCGCTCCTATTCGGCGCCCAGCCGCACCTACTCGGCTCCTAGCCGCAGCTATGGAGGAGGAGGTGGTGGTGGCGGCGGCGGCGGGGTTTCTCACGGAGGAGGCGGTGGCGCTTCCCATGGCGGTGGAGGCGGTTCTCACGGACATCGATAAAATCAGCGCATCTCAGCAAGGGCCCGCCCCTCAGCAACGAGGCGGGCCTTTTCTTTTTCGTCTCCCCTGCGAATCGAAAAGTCAGTGCCCACAACTCTCTCTTCGCTAGTGTGTTTAATGAGTAGTTCGAGCCCGGGCGTTTCGAAGTTCGACAAAGCATTTGGACCGAAGCCCGAGTCTTCATCGAAGATTTTATTGTTTGAATTACGCAATGGGGCCGAATCCTTTGAGCCTAGCACTCAAAGAATCCGGATTTGAAAAAACGCAATACCACGCAATGAAGGGCCCATACCGGCCCCGGCATCTCAGGAGAGAGGAAACCGCAAATGAAAAGACACTCTTTGCATTTGGTGAGCCTGCTCGGTCTTGCGCTGGCCATGGCTTGTCTCATTCCGCAACGCGCCGCGGCCGACGAGGACGATCCGCCAGGCCGCGTCGCGCGTCTGGGTTTTGTACGCGGGAATGTTTCCTTCGAGCCTGCTGGAACTGAAGACTGGGTTTCGGCGGTTATCAATCGCCCTCTGACGACTGGCGATAAACTCTGGAACGACAACGATTCGTTCTCTGAGTTGCATCTCGGTTCCGCATCGATCCGTCTCGGCAGCAACACCGGCTTCAATTTTTTGAACCTTACCGACAATATGACGCAGGTTCAATTGACCGAAGGCACGCTGAACATTCGTGTCCGTCGCCTCGGCGATGACGAAACCTTTGAAGTCGACACTCCCAATTTGGCTTTCACACTTCTCCGTCCCGGCAATTACAAGGTCAACGTCAACGAAGCCGGTGACGCTACCGTCGTGGTTGTCCGCTATGGACAAGGAGAAGTTACCGGCGGCGGTTCGGCCTATACGATCCATCCGCGGGAGGTTGGCACCTTCCATGGCACCGACCAAATCGACGCCGATATCGAAAGCTGGGACAACTCGAGCGACGATTTCGACGAATGGTGCTCCGAGCGCGATCGCCGCATCGATAATTCTGTTTCCGCGCGCTATGTCTCGAACGACGTCATCGGTTATGAAGACCTCGACGAATACGGCGGCTGGCGTCCTACGGCGGAGTACGGCACCATCTGGTTCCCGCACGTTGCCGTCGTCGGCTGGGCTCCCTATCACTATGGCCACTGGGCTTATATCGCTCCATGGGGTTACACCTGGGTCGATGATGCGCCTTGGGGTTTCGCCCCCTTCCACTACGGACGTTGGGTAGTCGTTGGCGGAGTTTGGGGCTGGGTCCCTGCGCCACCGCGACCTGTTGTCGCCGGCGTCGTTTACGTTCGGCCTGTTTACGCGCCCGCGCTGGTTGCCTGGGTTGGCGGACCGCACTTCGCCGTAGGCGTCGGAGTCGGCGGCGGATTTGCTGCTGGCGTCAGCGTCGGCTGGTTCCCGCTGGGACCTCGAGAAGTCTACGTCCCGTCTTATCACGTCAGCCGAAACTACGTAAATAACATCAACGTGACAAACACCACGGTGAATACCACGGTCGTGAACAACTACTACAACACCACGGTGATCAACAAAACCACGGTGAATAACGTGACCTATGTAAATCAGCGCGTGCCAGGAGCCGTGAGCGCCACCACACCTCGGGCCTTTACTTCCGCTCAATCGGTTTCCAAAAACGCCGTCACTGTCAATGCCAGGGAGGTGGCGACCGCCCAAGTTGTCGCCACCACGCCGACGGTCGCACCTTCGAAACAGTCCGTTCTTGGATCCGGCGCTACCTCGACCGTGCATCCTCCTCGAACATTCGAAACACGAGCCGTAGTCGCGAAGACAACGCCTCCGCCGCCGGCACCGTCGTTTGCCAAGCAACAGCAAGCGATTCAGGCCAATGGCGGCAAGCCTCTGGCCATCTCTCAAATGCACCAGATTCAACCCGAGACGGTGCAGGCTCGCCCCACAGTCAAGATCGCTCCGCCGGCCAAGCCGCTGGCTACTCAGAACAAGGGCGTCGAGAGCAATCCCAATCGGCCCGTTACAACGAATAACGGCGTCAACAAACCCGGCAATACGGTTAATCCGTCCAGCAAGGCGGTCAACCCGCCGGCGACCACCACCAACAACGGGAAGCCTTTCAGCGATCGGCCGCCCGCTTCTCGGCCGAATATCCCGGCCAACAACACCAGCGCCGGCTACCCCGCGAGCAACACGAAGACCGTGATCCCCACGAACACGAGTCCGCAGCTCGACCAGAAGCATCAACAACAACTCCAGGATCTGCGGATACAACAGGATCTGGAACGCCAGAAGGTGGAACAGCAACAACAAAAGGACAAGGCCGCTCTGGCAAAGAAGGCCGCGGACGACGCGGCGCAGCAGAAGCTCAATCAGCAGCACCAGCAACAGCTCGAGGAGCTCGAGAAAAAGCACGACGCCGAGGAGGCCAAACTCAGGCAGCAACAACAGGTGGAGAAAAAGGCTCCACCGAAACCCCCTGAAAAGCCTGCCAAGGAAGACAAGCCTCCGAAAAAAGACAAGCCGTAGTCCTTTTGAAGCGCGGCTTCCGGGCGGGGCGCTTGCCATTTGGCGGGCGCCCCGCCCGCTCCTTTTCTGGGTGGCCCGATTTGCGTTTCGCCTCTCAATTCGGCTTCGGCGTGAAAACATCGGGCCATCTCGCGTAAGATTCTTCTTCCCGAGCATGGCAAGCCGACCCTCACGTCCGATCCGGCGCAGGCGAGCGTCTTCCGTTCCATTGTCTGTTTCGCTCTTCGTCATTCCCGGTCTCCCGGAAATTCGCAAGGGCCACAACTTGGCCAAACGTACCGTCATCGCCGCTCGGCGTGCGAAAATCGCGTTTGAAAGCGGCGATATTCTCGTCGTCGCTCAGAAAATTATTTCGAAAGCGGAGGGGGGCGTCCTGCGCTTGTCCACGGTCCGGCCTTCCCGCGAGGCGGTTGCCTTGGGGAAAAAGCTTTCCAATGATGCGCGTTTTGTCGAAGTAGTCCTCCGCGAATCCCGCCGCATCGTCCGCTCCGATCGCGTTCTCATCGTCGAAACCCATCACGGCTTCGTCTGCGCGAATGCAGGTGTGGACCATTCGAACGTCAGTGGCCGCGATTTCGTCACACTACTGCCCAAAAATCCCGATCGTTCCGCCCGTCGACTTTCGGCCGCGCTCTGCAAGGAGACCGGCAAGCGCCTTGCCGTCATCATCAGCGATACGTTTGGCCGCCCGTGGCGTCTGGGCCTCACTAACGTGGCCATCGGCGCGTCTGGCGTGCCCGCGCTCGTCGATCTGCGCGGCACGCGCGACCGCTACCGCAAACTTCTCCGCGCCACAATTCTAGCGGTCGCCGATGAACTGGCCGCTGCCGCAGGCCTCCTCATGGCCAAATCTGCAGGCACTCCCGTGGTGGTCATACGCGGCTATCGCTATGCATTCGTACAAGATCCTGCCGCACGTATCATCCGCCCCGCCCGCGAAGACCTCTTTCGCTAAACCCCCAAAGAACGGCATTCTCCAAGATTGGGCGTCACCGCATGTTGGCCGTTGCTTTACTTTGATCTGTGAGCGGTCAGCAATGAACTTGGGCGAACCGCGGATATTCCGCCAGGATCGCTATTTAGTCTTCTGCTCACTCCGAACCCTTTTCCACTTGCCCGAATCTCCTCTCGCCGGGCATCCTTGACTCCTCCATGTCTCCCACAAAAAAGCTCACGGTCACTGCTCTCGCCGGTGGCATCGGCGCATCAAAGCTCTTACTCGGCCTGTACGGCTCCATGGATCCACACTCCCTCACCGTCATCGTCAACACCGGCGACGACATCGTCCTGCACGGTTTGAAAATCTCCCCCGACCTCGACATCGTCACCTACACACTGGCCGGGGTCGTCGATCCCACCAAAGGCTGGGGCATGCGCGGGGAATCCTTTCATTTCCTTAAGAGGCTTGGCGTCTACGGCCGCGAAATCTGGTTCAATCTAGGCGATCGTGATCTCGCCACTCACATTCACCGCACCGATTTGCTTGCCCATGGCAGAACTCTTTCGCAAACTGCGGAATCCATCCGCACCGCTCTCGGTGTAAAATCCCGCATCTTCCCGATGTCCGACCAACCTATCCCCACCATCATCGAGACCCGCGACGGCAACATGCATTTTCAGGAATATCTCATCAAGCACCGCACCGAGCCGGGAGTCCGCGGCATCCACTTCGCCGGAATAAAGCACGCGCACGCCGCTCCCGGCGTCCTCGAGGCCATCTGCGACGCCGACCGCGTCATCATCTGCCCCAGCAATCCCCTGATCAGCATCGGCCCAATCCTTGCCGTGCCTCGCGTCCGCGAACAATTGCGCGCCCGCAAGGAAAGCGTAATCGCCGTCTGCCCAATCGTCGGCGGCAAATCCCTCAAAGGTCCGAGCGACAAAATGCTCATCCAACTAGGCTGCGGCTCTTCCGCCTCCGCCGTAGCCAAACTCTACGCCGATTTCGCCGGCACCTTCGTGATCGACCACCGCGACGCCTCCCAAGCCTCCGCCATCCGCGCCCTCGGCATGAAAGTCGCTATCCTCCCCACCGTAATGCGCACCCGCGCGGAGAAACGCAAACTGGCCCGTGCGCTGCTCGCCCTGTAGCGCACCCCTTCCGTCGCCGCTGATCGGTCTATTCCCGGTGGTGAGGTTGTTGGAGCGCTGTTTTTTGAGGCAGAACTCCATCCCCCGATTCCCAGCCTTGAACCGCGTCGCCAAAAGTTCATCTCGCGTTCACCTAGATGTTTTCTCAAGGCCTTAACCTCCTTCCGCCCCGCTATAGGCAAGAAGAGGAGAATGGAAGACTATGAAAAAGCCAACTGCGCCTGCTCTGGCGACTCTGATGATTTCCAGCATGCTCGCCGTTCCCGGTTTTGGGCAAACTGCCACCCCGCCGTACGAGTTGAAGGTGTTTGCCAACGCTCCCAAGGGCCTGAGTGCGCCCGATTCGATCGCTGTGCTGGGAGATCATGTCTTCGTAGGATACGGCGACGGTCACCTGCCGGACGGTTCCGACAAACTGAACAGCCAAATCGTCGAATTCGCCCAGGACGGCAGCGTTGTTCATATCTACGCGGTGCCCGGGCACAGCGATGGGTTAAAAGTCGATCCCTCGACTCATCTTCTGTGGGCGCTCCAGAACGAAGATGCCAACGCCAATTTGGTGATCATCAATCCCGAAACGCACAGTCAGAAACTCTATACCTTTGGTCCGACCCAGCACGGCGGCGGCTACGATGATCTCGTTTTCCGCGGCTGCAAGGTGTACATCAGCGCGTCGAATCCGGCCAATAGCCCGAATCTTGGGCCGGCCATCGTGAGCGCGACGCTGGAAGGAAACACCGTTGATGTGAAGCCGGTGCTGGCCGGCAATGCCGGCGCCATCGATGTAACCAAAGACGGAGCGGTCACGCTCAACCTGCAGGATCCGGACTCCATGACGCTCGACCCTGAGGGCGACCTCGTGCTTGATAGTCAGGCCGACCACCAATTGATTATCGTGAGCAATCCCGGAGCGCCTAGTCAGCGCGTAGTGCAGCTGCCGCTGACGGCTCTGACGCCCACCGGAATGGTTGCGCCCATGGAAGTCGACGACACGACATTTGTAACCTCGAGCGAGGGATTCATTCTCTTCGCCGACAAGGGATTGAACACCGTGTTTGCCTTGAAAAAGAAAGCGTTCGCGCCGGGCGCCGCCTACACTGCTGCGGACGGAGGCCCGTTTGTCGGCACGATCGATTTGACTACCGGATTCATCACGCCGATCGTCACCGGGTTGAAGAATCCCGGGGGCCTGGTCTTCATCGATACATCGAAACACGACAGGGACGGTTCGCGGGACGAAGATGGAGATTCGTGCCGCGACCGTGACGGGGATCCGCACTAAAGCGTCCAAAGCACAACAACCTTACGTCGCGCAAAAAACTGTCCCGGGATCCGCCATTGCCGGATCGTAGGATTTGTGTCGGCAAATCGTCTCATTCCATGGGTGGTGGCCGCGGCAGCCCAACCCCCTGAGAATTGCATCTGTCGGAAACTCCCGGATGTTCCTGCCTTTTCCCCGCACGCCTCGCAGTGTGGTATCTTCAAAAACTTCGAAACATGACAGCCCCGCCACTCACCGCAACGGACTTTCGCCACGCGCTAGGTCAATTCGCCACCGGGGTCACTGTAGTCACCGCCCCGGGCCAAAACCCTGGGCAAGCCTATGGTATGACCGCCAACTCCTTCACCTCCGTCTCGCTCGATCCGTTCCTGACGCTGGTTTGCGTGGACCAGCGCAGCCATCTCCTGCCGCTTCTTAAACAAAACCGCCTCTTCGGCGTCAACGTTTTGACGGAGCATCAGCGGGCCGTTTCCGTCTATTTCGCGCAGCCCAACCAGACTCCAGAAGCCGAAGCAAAGCTCGGCATTCGCTATCGCTGGACGCCGGCGGGCATCCCGCTCCTCGAAGACACCCTGGCCCAGATCGTGTGCAAGGTCGTGGCCTCCTACATCGCCGGTGACCACACTATTTTCCTCGGTGAAGTCCAATCGGCCGATCTATTTCCCGGTGAACCGTTACTCTTCTTCCGCAGCCACTACCGCCAACTCGCCCCGCCACGGTAGTCACGTCCACAGCGCGCTTGCTGCGGTTTTCTCTTTTACTCTCGACTTTCGACTTCTATCGACTGTCCCTCACTGCCCACCCAGCGAATCCCTCTTCACCCCATACTCCGCGCCCCAACGATCGGTCATCTGCCCGCGAATCTCCCAAAGCTCCGGGAAAAACTTATGCCGCATGCCATCCTCAAGAATCTCCACCGGCCGCCCCTTCAGTGACTTCGATCCAAAACCAATGGTCCGGTAAATCAGCTGCATGTGTTCGTACCTGAATTTCTGGAACAGTTCGTCAAACTCCGCCAGTTCCTCCGCCACCATGTACGCGTCCCCGTGGTCGTACTTCGAATCGTAAATCTTCTCGATCGTCAGCCCGTGTTTATCCAAATAATTGGCCTTGAACGAATTCCAAATCGGCTGGTACATCTTCAACAGCACACGAAAACCCGGCGATTCCTGCCCGCTCCCATTTCCCAATTTCTTCCGAATCTCCTGATACTCCTTCGGCGACATGGTCTCCAGCAGCGCCAGCTGCTGAATCATCAATTTCTGCGCCATATGAACGCGCCGAAACAGCGTAATCACGCGATTCGTATTCTCCTGCTGCAAATACTCATCGATGTCCAGCAAAGTGTATGCCATCACCTTCATCCACAGCTCTTCGATCTGGTGCACGATCTGAAATTGCAGTTCGTCTGCATTGCACAACTTGTGGTAGTCGAGTTGGCAGGAGAGCAGCGTCTTCGTGCGCAGGTACACCTCGTAGTCGAGCGTCCCGTCGCCGCTCATGATCGCATAAAACTGTTCTCGATTCACGCGTCCCTCCCTGAAACCAGGATGTCCGCACAAAAGGCGTGTGGCATTCAGTTCGACGCCGCACCGGCCGCGGGCCGGTTGCTATAGACGCTTTTCCCGCCGGCTCGCGCCACAAGATAGTAGGGCACGCCGAGACGCTCGAGCTTGTCGGTGTTCCCACGATTCGGTGTAAAAAAGAACACGCGGCCAGGACCGAGCCAAAGGTGTGCGAACGAAGCGTCATCTTCAAACACCTTCGGGCAATCCGGAAACAGCGAGCCGAACCACAGGTCGTTCATCAAACCGTTCAGCATATGCATCTGCACTCCGGTATAGAACAATATGCTCGACGCTTGCGAATACTGCCCGTCCACGACGATGGTGTCGCCGGGCTTGTAATTTCGTTGGATCGCCACGGCCAGCGGCTTCGATCCCAGCACCGGAGAAAACGTGCCCAGCGACAAATGCACGGCATAGAATAGAACCACCATCATCGATGCGAGCGCCAGATTTGCTCTCATCGAGGCTCCTCGCTTGCGGAGAATCCAGTGCCACACGGTTCCAACCGGAAAACCGATAGCCGTCACAATCAGCGGCCACCGGAAGAAGCCCATCGCTTGCGGCGTTAGATCGAAGAGATGGCCCATCGACAGCTTGTACATGCTCTCCACCCTGCGTAGCACTTCGCCGAAGTCTGCCTTAGGTGGGACCCCCGGCGACACAGCCGCAATCCAGCCAGCCGCAGTAGACGCCATCACCCCCAGTACCAGCAAGGCTGCCGCTCCCCGTAGCGCGCTCCGTCGCAACGCACTGTCTGGCGACGATGCTGCTTCCCGCTCGAGCCACATGCCGCAAAGCACCGCAAGCGCCGGCAATGCCGGCAGAACGTAGTATTCCTGGCGGGTCGAAAAACTGAAAAAGACCAAAACGAACGCCGCCCACACCGCCAGCATCAGTGCCGCTCGCGAGGGCTTGTCGAGCTTGCCGCCCCAGTCGCGCATCCGCAGCGGCACTTGTTCGAGGCTCTTGATCACAGTGAACGACCAGGGGAAGGTCCACACCAGCAGCAATCCCCAGAAAATCAACAGCGGCACTTTGTCGTAATCCCGCGGAACTCGCAGATTCAGGTACCGGTAAATCTGATCGTTGATAAAGTAAAACCAAAAAAATCCCTTGGCCTCTCCCACCGGCGGATTGCGCAGCGTCGCCAGAACGTGCCATGGTGCCGCTACCGCCAAAAACACGATGGCGGTTGACGCCAGCCGCATCTTCAACAGGTGCCGCCAGTTCCGCGTGACGAGCAGGTATCCGCCGATAATCCCGATCGGGAATGCCAATCCGATCAGCCCTTTGGTCAGCACGTCCAGCGCGGTGACCACCCCGATCGACCAGCACAACAGCCGTGAGGGCTGCAGTTCCTCAAGGCTTCGCCAGAACAGGTACACCGTCACCGTGAGCCAAAAGCACACCATGATGTCAGGAATAATGAAACGCGTGTAAATGTAGGGACCGATGGCGGTCCCCAGCACCAGAGCGGAATAGAAGCCCGCTTCCTCGCCCGCGAGTTCGCGTCCCAGCAGGAACACCGCAAGCAGCGTCAATAGCGCGAAGAGCGTCAACTCCAATCGGACGGACAATTCAGAGACTCCCGCGACCGAGTAGATTCCCGCCATGATCCAGTAAGGCAGCGGCGCCTTCTCTAGATACCTGACGCCATCGACGTACATGGTCACGTAATCGTGGCGTTGCAACATTTCTACCGGGATCTGCGCGTGTTCTGAATCCGCGTCGTCCATCATCGGCGGCGAAGCCAAGCCAGGGATGTAGATCAACCCCCAATACGTCACGATGCCCAGCACGAACAGTAGTGTGCGTCTCGTCCGTGTGTGGATGGGCGCGGTTTCGAGCCGCGCTTCGCCCTGCGGGCTTTCGAAATGACTGTTGGATTTTGTACGCAATTCCTGCAGGTTTACCAGCCCCCGGCTCCCGCCGTTCGTGGTGGCTCATCGCGCCCAGCCAGCGCTTCCCGCCGGCTGCGAAACTCCCGCACGCTGTACACCGGCTTATTCTGCGACTCATAATACGTCCGCGCCAGCATCTCGCCAATCAAGCCGGTGGCCATAAACTGAATGCCGCCCATCACCAGCGCCATGCCCAGCAGCATCAACGGCCCGTGATTTGCCAGCAGCCCTTCATCCAAGAGCGCTTTTCGGAGGAATACCCACAAACCGATTCCTGTTCCTCCGCCCAGGCACGCCAATCCCAAAAGCCCAAAAAACTGCAGAGGCTTGGTCGAATAATCCAGCAAAAATTTCACGCTCAAAAGATCCAACAACACCCGCACCGTCCGCGATATCCCGTAATTGGACTCCCCGCTTTTTCGCGCAATATTCGAGATGGGCACTTCCGCCACCGAAGCTCCCGCCCAACTCGCCAGCGCCGGAATAAACCGGTGCAGCTCTCCGTACAGATGAATCTCCGACAAAACTTCCCGGCGGTAGGCCTTAAACGTCGTCCCAAAATCGTGCAAATCCACTCCGGACAATTTCGCCATCATTTTGTTGGCGATCCGGCTAGGCAGTTGTCGCGTCAGCCAGTGATCCGTGCGCGACACGCGCCAGCCGCTCACCAAATCATAGCCTTCTTCAATTTTTTCAAGAAACCGCGGAATCTCATCCGGATCGTGCTGCAAATCTCCATCCATCGAAATAATAATCTCGCCGCGCGCAAAATCGAAACCCGCCTTCAAGGCGGGCGCCTGCCCGAAGTTTCTCCGCAACTGCACCACATTCACCCGCGGATCGTGTTCATAAATATCGGAAAGCACTTTGAACGTTTTGTCCTTGCTTCCATCATCCACAAACACCAATTCATAGCGCTCGCCAATCGCATCCATCACCTCCGTGAGCTTCACGTAGAGTGGCGAGATGTTTTCCTGTTCGTTATAAAAAGGAACGACAATCGAGTAGCGGATAGGCGGATCGTTCTTCATACTTTCAGGTCTGGCCTCAAGCCTCTTGGGCTACGAATCCATAGTCTATCAGCCGAATCCCCTGTGATGCGACAAGATTTCGTATCCCCGCGTCCGTCAATATTTCCACTTCCGCCTGCCGCGAAGCCTGCAGCCGCGTCGCCGAGTTTGCCAGCTCCGCATCCACATAGCCCGGATGGCACATCAGCTCGGTAGTGCCATCGGGCAGGATCTCCACGAGGCGCAAAACTCCTTCGCGCGTCAATGCGCCGGTCTGGGCAATCCCGCAGAAATAATCTGCCGTCGCAATCCCGGCACGTTCGGCTTGTTCGCGCGCATCAGGTGCCAGGAGTTTCAAACCCCGCGCCTGTACTCCCTGTTTCATCACCACAGAGCCTTTTTGTTTGGCTCCGGCTGAAAGCGCCGCGCGCAGGCTGGATTCCTCATGCGAAACGCGCACCGCTGCGATGCCATGCCTCCTGGCCAGCCGCAAAGCAATCTCAAACAACCCCGGCAGCATCTGCACGTGTTTGTGTCCATCGAGATGCGTCGGCTCGATTCCCGAGTCTCGCACCTTCTGAATCTGCGCATGCCATTCGCGCTCCACTTCCTCCAACAAAATGCTCCGCCGCGCCAACCTCAGCAGCAAACTCTCCGGTCTCCCTTCCAGCTCGCCCCGCTCGTTCAGCAGCGTTGCCACCAGTTCCCGTCGCGCCACCGGTTCGCCATCGCTCAAATTCAAATGGACGCCCACTCCCAACCCCGGGGTGGTCTGCGCCAGCTCCACGCCCGACCCAAACGCTCGACCATTGGCCAGTAGGGAAGCGCTCGTCACGATTCCGTTGCGGTGCGTCTCGGCTATCCCTCGGGTGACGCCCTCCGTCCACCCCAGGTCGTCCGCGTTTACGATTAGGTTTCTCAAAGGCTGCCCTGGCTCCTCGTTCGGGCCTGTCCTTAGGTACAGCTATCCACTCGTGCGCCTCTACTCGACCGTACCATTGACCTCTTTTACCCTCAACTCTAGCATGGCTTCCAGAGGCAAGAATGTCCGTTAAGACGCGTGACTCCAAGCTGTCCGTCGGGCGCTACAGCGACAAGCGCCGCGGCCGCCGCATGAACTCCCGCGTCCCCGTTCGCCTGGAATGGGATGGTGACGCCGGAAAGCGCTACACGGTCGAAGCTCACACCCGCGTCGTCAATCCATACGGATGCATGGTGGTCTTGGAGCAGGAGCTGCAGCTGGAACATCGCCTCGCGCTCACAAACCTTGCCACGGAAACCAGCAACGCAGCCGTCGTAGTCTGGCGTGGTGTTCCACGCCCGGATGGCTGGGAGTACGGCGTCGAACTCGTGGCGCCGGAGATGGACTTTTGGGGGCTTGAGCTGTGAAACCTCCACCGAACGCCGCAGCCCCTAGAGTCGTCTCGACGCGTCCGCCCACGGCCGAAGAGCGACGCCGCGCGCAACGCGCCCTGCTCAGGATCCGCGTTATAGTTCAGGTCGTCGGCAAGGCGAATACTCACGAAGGCTATACCCATACCGTCAGCGCCGGCGGAGCCATGCTGATTATTCCGGAGCCGCTTCCGGAAGGAACCTTGGTCATCGTCGAAAATCCCAAAGCCCAGAGCAAGGTGGAAGCCCGCGTCGTCCGTCCGCCCCAAATGAGCCACGACGGCCAACTCGTTCCTGTTGAATTCACGTCGCCCTCGCCCAATTTTTGGGGCATCTTTTTCCCTCCATCCATAAACTGAAACGCTCCCACTCTCGCGCGTAAGCACTAAGGTCGTGGTGTTTTCTTCTCTGCGAGCTTTGTGATTTCCGTGTCTAGCTGGGATTCCCCCGGTTTCCTGTTCGCATGTCCCGCCCACTTCAAAACCAAAAACAAAGCGGCCCCCTCGCAAATAGGGGCCGCTCGATGCTTTTTCTGACCTGAATCGACTACTGGATCGTAACGTTGATCGCCGCCGCGGCAGGCGTACCGGCCGGATTGGTCGTGATCCCGACCGTCGTGCTGCCCGTCACCGTCAGATTGAGCGAGCCACTCTGGGACGACGTAGTCGTGGCGTCGCCGAGATAGTGCACGCTGAGCGAGTGTGTGCCGACTTGCAGAGTGGGAGGTGACGTAACCGTGGCCTTCCCATTGGACACGTTGGCGGTCGCCCCGACCGTAGAAAACGCCAAGCTGCCTTCAAAGAGCTGCACCATGCCGGTGGGCGTGCTGCCGGTGACGGTTACGTTGAAGGTGAAGACTGTTCCCGAGGGAACCCTATCCGCGCTTACCGTCATCTGCGTCGTGGTGGGCGTCGGTTGCGGTGGTGGCGGCGCGTTGCCTCCGCCGCCGCAT
>Ga0207151_1034_pt1 | contig 32962 bp, 24 predicted proteins | sample Alteio_BWMinHeat_29_FD_153523 | JGI IMG/M metagenome (GOLD analysis project Ga0207151, IMG submission 153523) | Enriched cells from forest soil in Barre Woods Harvard Forest LTER site, Petersham, Massachusetts, United States -... | ecosystem: Environmental > Terrestrial > Soil > Temperate forest >... | reverse complement strand
ACCCATAGTGTGCATGCCATTGTCAACGTAAAGAATGGTGCCTGTAATTGCAGAAGCCAAAGACGATACAAGAAATACCGCTGCTCGTCCCACATCTTCTGCTTCTAACTCCTTCATTAGGGGAGCATTTTCAACGGCATAGGCGATCATGCGATCGATAAAACCGATGGCCTTGGCAGCACGGCTTCGAAGGGGTCCTGCTGAAATCGCATTCACCCGAATGCCCCACTTGCGACCTGCTTCCCAAGCCAGTGTGCGAGTATCGCTCTCTAATGCAGCTTTTGCAGAACTCATGCCTCCGCCATATCCCGGAATCACTTTTTCCGAAGCGATGTAGGTCAATGAAAGCGCAGAGCCACCGGCATTCATGATGGGTCCGAAATGCGCTAGAAGAGTGACAAAAGAATAAGAAGAAGCGCTGAGCGCAGCGAGATAGCCGCTTCTAGAGGTCTCTAAAAGGGGTTTTTGCACTTCAGGCGCATTAGCTAGAGAATGAATTAATATGTCGATTTTGCCGAAATCTTTGGAAATCGCTTCGACGACCTCAGAAACAGTGTAACCGGAGGACTCTTTATAACGCTTATTTTCACGGATCTCTTCAGGTACATCCTCAGGGCGATCGAAAGTCGCGTCCAAAGGGTAAATTTTTGCAAAGTGCATGAGTGATCCATCGGAGAGCTTGCGTGACTCATCAAACTTACCGCTAGATAAGCCCATGGCAAAGATGCGCATGACAGGAGTCCAGGTACCGATGAGAATTTCTGCACCAGCTTCAGCCAATGCCTTTGCAATGGCCCAGCCGAAGCCTTGGTCATCACCGACACCGGCAATAAAAGCGCGTTTTCCTCTGAGATCTATTTTCATAAAGAATCCTTCCTGCAAGCTGCAATAAACCTGCAGGAGAAGAGTTTAACGGAACCAAGAAAAAGAAACACCTGAATAAATTCTCGGCTGTGGACGAACATATACTTCACGCACATAGGCACGTGGAGCGACATAAACCACAGGAGGATAATAGGGGTGTGGTGCCATATAAACGGGTGCTGGGTACGTAGCGTAGTGATGTTCTACAACACGTACAGGAGCTGGCTGAGGGGCGAATAACCCGCCAATATTTAGTGAAAAGTGTGTTCTAGCTTCTGCATATGAAGTAAAGCAGCATATCACTAAAAGACTAAGAATTAATAATTTTGATTTCATATGATTTACCTATTTTTAAAAAGAGCAATTGCTCACGGAGAAGATTGTAGCGTTTATTTATTTTATTGTGAAGAGATTATTAACTGTTCATTAAAATAGAAAATATATTATAATAAATTCAAAGAAAAAGGAGATTTTTTATGATAAACGAAAGAAGATGTGTGAGCGAGGCAGTAATAGACTCCTATGTGAATAAAGAAGAAAATCATGACATTATCGTTCAGGCCCCCCCTCAAGTAATTAAAAGGATAACGAACATTATGAAAGATGGCGTATGTATGGGGGTCCGAAAAGAGTCAATAATAGATCCTCAACAAGTTAAATGGGGGTACGTCCAATCTGAAACGTATCATGCAAACCCTAAGGCCTATAAAAAAATCTCTCTGAATACCATTATCACTGAAGTTGAGAAAGAAGCTCAACAACTGGATGAAACTCAAAGATCAAAGATTTGCAAAATCTTAAATTTAATGGCTCAACACAAAGAACAAAAAGCTTATGGCTGGAAGAACTTTTGTGGAACAAACTTCTTATTCTTAAGACAGATTTTTTCTGCGCTTGCTAATTTACTCAGTGGTCATGGCTTGCAAACCTCTGCTTCGCGCGCTAGAGCACTTGCGGCTAGGCTGTCGCTACCTCCAAAGGCAGCTCCTTAAGTCTTTGCACGGCTTCTTCGATGTGAGAGCGCTGGGCAAAAGCACTAAAACGCAAAAAGCCTTCTCCCTCGCTTCCAAAGCCTATTCCTGGGGTAGCAATGATTTGCGCTTTTGTTAGAAGTGTGTCAAACAGCTCCCAAGATGAGCTTTTTCCAAAATAGACCCAAATATAAGGAGCATTATCCCCGCCGTAAGTGGTGATTCCTAACTGCCTTAAATTTTCTGCAAGATACTCTGCATTGCTCATGTACGACTCAATCATCCTCTGAATAAATTGTAGACCTTCATTTTCAAGCACAGCCAAACCTGCTTTTTGCACAATACATGAAGCACCATTGAAAAATGTAGTGTGAATACGTTCCCAATCCTTGCGAACAGAGGTTTGGTCTTCGAAACGCAGCTCTTCCGGGATCACTACCCAGCCTAAACGCAAGCCTGTAAAGCCTGCCATCTTTGAAAATGAACCGACTTCAATCGCCACTTCACGGGCTCCGGGAATTTCATAGATCGATTTTGGAAGACTAGGATCAGAAATATAAGCTGAATAGGCTGAGTCAAAAATTAGGATGGAGCGATTTTTTTTGGCAAAGGCGATAAGCTTCTCAAGCTGTTCATGGGTAGAAATAGCCCCTGTGGGGTTATTAGGAGAACAAAAGTAGATTAAATCCGTCCGTTTAATCTGTTCAAGATCGGGAAAAAAGTTATTTTCCGGATTACAGGGCATGTACATGATTTCGGGCTGTCCCACCATAATACTTGTGTCCACATAAACCGGGTAGGCAGGGTCTTGAACTGCCATGGTAGCATCAGGGCCGAAGAGAAGCTGTAGGCGTCCAATGTCGCATTTAGCGCCATCAGAGACAAAGACTTCCTCAGAATGAACTCTTCCAGAATAGAGCACAGAGGCGATTTTTTGGCGCAATTCCGATTGCCCTTGCTCAGGACCATAGCCAAGATACCCTTCTATGGTAGACATTTCAAAGGAGTGTTTTTGCAGCCGCTGCGCAATATGAGGATCGAGTGGTAAAGTAGTATCGCCGATTCCTAAATTAAGGATTTTGGCTTCAGGATGCATTTTGAGGTATGCTTGTTTGCGTTTGTTGATCTCAGGAAAGAGATAACCCGATTGAAGTTTAGCAAAATGGGGATTGCGTTTAACCATGTTTAAGGCCTTTTAGTACAGCATGCAGCTTCTCTTTATTCTCTTTCGAAAGATCACAAAGGGGCAAACGGCAGCTTCCTGACGCCATTCCATGCACCTGCATGGCAGCTTTAATAGGAATGGGGTTGGTTTCAATGAAGGCTGCGCGAATGATAGGCATTAGAGCGAAATGATGCTTCCTGGCAGACACATAGTCCCCTTTTTGCAGTGAAGTTACCAAGCTTTTGACTTCTTTGGGATATAGATTGCTAACCACCGAAATAACACCATGTCCTCCTAAAGCCATCACGGCAAATGTATTGCCATCATCTCCAGAGAATACACTAAAGTCAGATCGATGGTGCGCGATCACCTCGATCACTTCACCAATTTGCGTTAAATTTCCGGAAGCCTCTTTGACGCCGACAATCTTAGGATGTTCTGCAATGCGCTTGAGAGTATCTGTCTGAATATTTTGTCCCGTTCTGCCTTGGATGTTATAAACAATAATTGAGAGTTGGCATGCGTTTGCAATGGCGTGATAATGCTTGTAGAGACCCTCCTGCGTGGGTTTATTGTAGTATGGAGAAACGATCAAAGCCGCATCTGCGCCTAAGTCATGAGCCTTTTTTGTAGCTTCGATAGTGAGTTGGGTGGAATAGCTACCCGTGCCGGCCATAATCGTGACTCGGCCTTTAGCCTCATCGACAACAATGCGCATGATGCGCTCTTTCTCTTGCTGAGTGAGGGTAGGGGCCTCTCCAGTAGTCCCTAAAGGCACGACGCCATCTACACCGCTTTTTATTTGGAAGCGCACATTTTCGCGAAGACCTTCCTCATCCAGTTCACCTGAAGCTGTAAAAGGGGTAACTAAAGCGGTATAGAGACCTTTGAATTTCATGATCATGCTCCTAACATAGCATCTAGAGTAAAAAATCCTTTTCTCCCATTCAGCCATTCTGCGGCGGCAATCGCTCCGGAGGCAAAACCTTCGCGACTTCTTGCTTGGTGAGTCAAACATATGGAATCAACAAGGGAATCAAACATCACCGTATGTGTGCCGGGAATAGACCCACAGCGCATCGCGCTGGTGTTGAATTCATTTCTCTGCAATTTTGTGCGCAAAACATCCGCTAGAGCTTTGGCAGTGCCTGAGGGGCTATCTGCTTTAGCTTTATGGTGAGCTTCGAAAATTCCTACATCATATTCAGGAAAGTGAGAAATAAGCGCAGCAGCCTCTTTAACAATTTTGAAAAACAGTTGTACGCCGATTGAGAAATTGGGGGAGTAGAGAAATCCGATGTTTGCTTGATTGACGATAGACTTTACTGTCGGAAGGTGTTCATACCACCCTGTAGTGCCGACAATGAGATTTTTTTTGAGCTCGCTGACTCTCATGGTATTGTCCAAAATAGCATGTGGATGGCTGAAGTCGATGCACACATCAGCTTGAGAGAGATTAGAGTCTGTTATTTGAGAAGTTGCTGTGATACGGGATGTGATCACATGCCCTTTTTGTAAGGCAATCTGTTCGATTAATTTTCCCATTTTTCCATAGCCAATGAGTGCTATTTGCATATTGTGGACTCAGCTAGGATGATGTCCCACAAATCATCCAATTTTTGTTGCTGATGTGGTGTGAGATTTTCCAGGATAATAAAGCAATCGTCATTTTTGGTAAACGCCGCTGCAGTCCAGTTTGCAGAGCCATTGACAAGCGTTTTTCCATCGATATAGAGAAATTTATGGTGTAACAAGCCATTGCCATTGCTTAGTCGAACGGGAACGCCGCCCTTTTTTAGGTATTTTACAATTTTTGCGCTCACACCTTTCCCAGAACTGCGATCGATCACAACTTCAGACTTGATGCCTTTGCGCTGCGCTTCAATGACCTCGTCCGCTAAATCAAAGCGTGTCCAAGTGAACATGGCTATTTTTACACTCTTCTCAGCTGTGCGTATCAATTGGACTAAGCGCTCGACTCCTTCGCTATCTTCAGGAAAAAAACAGACCTTCATCTTTTGGCCCCCAGCATCAAAATCTTTTGAGCCAACGGTCTCTTCTTCATCGATCATATTCTTGGCTTTTTCGGTTAGCCATTGCGAGAGCGGGGAATGGTGAAAGCCCAAGACAAGATTTCCGTGCATCAGAAGAGAATCGGTAGTGAAGTTCGCAGAACCGATCCATGCCACGCGCTCATCGATCACTAAAATTTTTCGATGCATAATACCCTTGTCGTGTCGTAAATGCACTTGTACCTTCTTTCCCAGGGCAGACCTTATTTTCTTAGTCGCAGTAGGATCATAAATGACCTTAACATCCAATCCTTGAAGGCTTTTTCGTTTTAAAGCTTCAATAATAAAACGGTCATTTAATGAATAAATAACGAGAAGAATCGATTTTTCCGCTTTATTGATCGCATTGAGAAAATTTTCTCTAAGATCTTCATGCTGCTGATTAGCATAGAGCAGAGGAGGCCCGCCGGATTCAGGCTGTGGGAGCGGGATCAAAGACCTCAGCAGCCATATTGTAAGCCAGATTAACAGAGTAGTAATAAGGCCCGAAGCAATCCTTGGGAAGTCAAGTTTTTTTATCCCTTTTTTCTTCATAAATAGCTCAAAGCGGGGGTGCTATAACCAATGATCGCTTGCTGCAGGCCTGTGTATCTATGCTGCACATCATTATTACTGACAGCCATTCTTACCGCTTGACTGGTTCCCAGCAGGACCACTAATTCTTTTCCCCTTGTCAAACCGGTATAGAGCAAGTTTCGGGTGAGCAATATATAATGGCTTTGATGCACTGGTATAATGACGCAACGGCATTCACTGCCCTGATACTTATGTATGGAGACCGCATAGGATAAAACAAGTTCGTCCATCTGGGAAAACTCATAGATCACTTCGCGATCTTCAAATTGCACAAGCAATTGTTGTCCCACAGTATCTATTTTCAATATTCGACCAATGTCTCCGTTATATACTTCTAATTTGTAGTTGTTGCGGATTTGCATGACCTTGTCACCTACGCAAAGACCCTTGCCTGCGATAAAAAAGGGATTTCCGCGGGGATTCAAAGCCTTCTGCAGCGAAATATTCAGATTTTCAGTTCCAATGACACCCCGTTTCATCGGAGCAAGCACTTGAATATCTTGGAACGGATCAAAACCATATTTTTTCGGCAGTCGCTGCGTGACCAAAGAAACGATCTGCTTTTCCACCTCTTCAGCACTGGGAATTTCGAAAAAGAAAAAATCGCTATCTGGCAGGTTCTTCAATTCTGGAAGAACCCCTTTGTTCACATTGTGGGCATTGGTGATGATACGCGAGCCGGCCGCTTGGCGATAGATCTCATTGAGATGTGTCACTGGGATGAAATTCGAGCTAATGATGTCTTTCAAAACATTGCCTGGACCTACGCTAGGAAGCTGATTGATATCTCCGATCAAGATTAAGCGTGCATGGTCCGGCAAAGCTTTGAGAAGGCTGTACATGAGGTAGGTATCGATCATACTAGCTTCATCAACAATGATTAAGTCACAGCTAAGCGGATTTTCTCGATTTTTCTTGAATCCCCCCTTGCTCAAGTCATACTCAAGAAGGGAGTGAAGGGTAGAAGCTTTTCTTTTGGTGATTTCGCTCATTCTTTTTGCTGCACGTCCGGTAGGGGCCGCTAAAACAATTTGATCGGTGAGCTGCGAAGTGATGGCTAAAATAGCCTTTGTAATGGTGCTCTTTCCCGTTCCTGGCCCGCCCGTAACAATGTGAATTTTGTCCTGACAAGCTTTTCCAACGCCATTCTTCTGATTTTCGGCCAATTGGAGGTTAAGGATGGCTTGTACCCATGCCAAAGCCTTTTGAAGATCGATTTTGCGTAAATGACTAGCAGAGCGTTGCAAACGAACTAGCTCTCGTGCAATGCCTGTTTCCGCCAAAAACAGGGGTCGCAGCCAGGCAAAGGTGCGCAAGCTACCTCCTAGAGGCAGATCCATGAGCTCAATCCGGTTTTCTTCTTTAAGTATTTGGATGTGAGGCACGATGAGATCTAGCGAGACCTCCAAGATTTTTTCAGCTTCAACCACAAGCAAATCAAGGGGATAGCAAACGTGGCCATTTTGAGAAAGCTCTTCCAAGATATGCTCTATACCCGCTTCTATGCGCAGAGGGGCTTCTTTTGGAATTCCCATTTTCTTTGCAATGCCATCCGCAATTTTAAATCCGATGCCGCGAATATCTCTGGCAAGGTTGAAAGGGCTTTCTTTCAGTTTAGCCACTGCCAGATTGCCATAAGCTTTATAAATCTTCTGGGCATAGGCAGGACTAATGCCAAATGATTGGAGAACAACCATCACATCCCGGATCGATTTTTGCTCTTTCCAGCTCTCCACTAGCCTCTCGACCCGTTTTTTTCCAATTCCTTCGACCTCTAGAAGCCTTTCGGGTGATTGGTCGATGATCTCGAAAGTATCTACCCCAAACTTATCCACAATGCGATTTGCGTATGTGTGGCCGATGCCTTTGATCAATCCTGAACCAAGATATTTTCGCACGCCAATGACGTCTGGAGGCGCCTCAACACGAAATTCCGTTACAACAAATTGGCGTCCATATACCAGATGGTTTTTCCAGGAGCCTTGACAACGCACAGTTTGCCCGGGGAACAATCCGGGCATCGAGCCGATAATACAGGTTGGTCTTAGCTGATTCTTTTGCTTGAGCTGCGCGATTGTATAGCCGTTCTCCGCATTTTGAAATGTTATACTCTCGATGTAGCCAAAAACGGTATCCATACTAGGTCTTGTACTATAGCTCTTGTTGACAGTTTTGAACCTGAAAAAAATTATTTTTGGAATGATTCAAAGGAATTTTATACGAGATAATAATTTTAATCTCAATAGTTCTTTCTAAAAAATCAGTTCTCTTTTAATGTGAAAAATATGAAGAGATGCAACCCCCGTAGTAAACGTCACACTATTCAAGATCTGCTTGAAAGACGGCATGATTGCTATATTCTTATCACCTGTGATGCCCCTTCCGAAAGCGGCGAGATCAAGGTTGAAATGTCTTACAAAGGGGATCCTAACACTGCAGCCTACTTACTCGAAGATGCCCACTCACACATACGGGAAGAAGGTTGTATGTGTCCTCTCAACAACAAGATTGTTGAAATTCAATAAAACCACCTTAAAAGTTAATTGCAAAAGCCTACGTATGCTATGACCCATAAGTCCATAAGTGACTTATAATAAGATATATAAAACGCAAAGGCGCCAAGGCGCAGAGGTCACTGGCAAACTGTGATTCAGAGTAGGTATGGACCAACATGATTCGGAAAGCGCCGAGGTTGCGCAAAGAATCGCCCCTTTTGCAACGCAAATGTCCTAGGAAAAGTGAGTCATTTTAAAACAAGAGAACCTATTATCGATTTAGGGAAAACTCAGTTCTCTTGTTTTAAAATGACTCACTTTTCCCAGGGCAATGAGCTTCGCTCAATAGGGGCGATTATTAACCGACAGGTAATGCTCTCTGCGTTTGCTCAGCGCTCTTTGAGGCTCCGCGTTTAACCTACCGAGTACCTCAAAACCCTATCACAGAATCTACTCCAAATCTCAATTTGTCATAACTTTTTAAGGATGTACATTATCTTTATCTAACCATAAACCCTTTCAGAATAAATGTGAGGCCATTCTCTGCGCCTTTGTGTCTTTGCGTTCCAAAATGGCGCAAATTGCTTGAGATATAACCAAAGGTACAGTGAAACTTATCATTTTTGTCTCTAAGAGATGATAATAACATGCGCACACGGGCTCGTTCACGAAGTCCCTTCCATCTTTCGGCTTGTTTTGATACACTTCCCCGCCATGAATCCAGCACTCTTCATCAGCATCTTCTCTGCTCTAATTATCCCGTTCGCTTTTCCTTTTTCCTCTATGACCCTAATTGCCTGTGCCTCCTGCATTTTAAGCGTATTCATTGCGTACTTTTCTAGAGAAAAAGAGTTATTAGTAACTGAAGATAAGTCACTTAAAGATGAATACTGCACACTCCAAGAGCAGCTTCAGGAAAAATCTACTGAACTTGATGTGACTCGGAATCAAATACTTACGGATCAAGAACATCTCCGCGCCTGTCAAATCTCGTTGGAAGAAAAAGAAACCGAACTTGATGTAGCTCGTAATCAACTGCTTACGGATCAAGAACATCTCTGCGCCTGTCAGATTGCGTTGGAAGAAAAAGATCGCGAATGCCGCACTCTGCAAGGAAAATACAACCAGCTTCGTGAGCAGTTCCAAGAGAAATCAAACACGCTCGAAGAGACTCGCGCTCAACTATTTACATCTGAAGAAAAGCTGCAAAAACTACAGCTGGAAGCTAGAGAGCAAGCGTGCTCTCAAAAGAAAGAGGACAATTTTTTTAATCAATATCTCTTACGTGTCGAAAAAAAATATGCGAAAGCCGTTGAAAATCAAGCCCTTGAAATCGAACATCTGCACGATTTAATCGGCTCTTTAATGAAGGAGTAATTACAATGAATTTTCTTAAAAACTACATGGCTAAAGTACCTACAGAAAAACAGCAAAGCGCCGTCATTGCTTATCTCGCTTCCTTGGATCATATCTATACTTCAGCTCCTCATATTGCTTCACACATAGTCCAAGAGCTGAAAGATCAGCGTTCACATCTCAAGCTCATTGCCTCAGAAAACTTCTCATCGCTCGCCGTACAGCTAGCTATGGGCAATTTGCTCACCGACAAATATGCTGAAGGCTACCCCTTTCATCGCTTCTACGCGGGTTGCGGCAATGTAGACGCGATCGAAGAGAGCGCCACACAAGAGCTGAAAAAGCTGTTTGGAGCAGATTGTGCTTATGTGCAGCCGCATTCCGGCGCTGATGCCAATATGGTGGCTTTCTGGTCGATCCTCGTTTACCGCGTCCAAAATAAAGAGGTGGAACGTTTAGGCAGAAAAACCGTCGATGAACTCACGCCTGATGAATACGAACAGGTGCGTAAGCTGATGATGAATCAAAAAATCATGGGGATGTCGCTAAATTCAGGCGGCCATCTTACTCACGGCTACCGCCACAATTTGTCCTCAAAGATGATGCATTCTGTGGTGTACGATGTAAATCAAAAGACGGAACTTATTGATTACGAGGAGCTTGCGCAACAAGTACGCAAAGAACGCCCTCTGATCCTACTTGCCGGCTATTCCGCTTATCCGCGAAAACTCAATTTCGCCAAAATGCGGGAAATCGCAGACAGTGTTGGGGCTATCTTCATGGTCGATATGGCCCATTTTGCAGGATTAGTGGCCGGAAAGGTGTTTGTGGGGGATTTTAATCCTGTGCCTCATGCGCATCTGGTGACTTCAACCACTCACAAAACCCTTCGCGGACCTCGCGGGGGATTTGTACTCTGTACCAAAGAATTTGAAGAAGTTGTCCACAAAGGCTGTCCGCTTGTTTTGGGAGGTCCGCTGCCCCATGTGCTAGCTGCAAAGGCGATCGCTTTCCAAGAAGCAAACCAACCCTCTTTCCAGCAATATGCTCAAGAGGTGGTTGCCAACGCCCAAACGTTGGCAGAGCATCTTCAAACTCTCGGCATTCGCATCACTACGGGGGGCACTGACAACCACCTGATGGTGCTTGATATCACAAAATTCGGCCTGACAGGCCGTCATGGGGAGGAAGCGTTAAGAGCCGCAGGGCTTACTGCAAATCGAAATGCGATTCCTTTTGATAAAAATGGCCCTTGGTATACTTCTGGAATCCGTTTGGGCACTCCTGCCACAACCACTTTGGGAATGGGCAAAGCTGAAATGAAAGAGATCGCCGAGATTATTGCGGATGTGCTGACACATACAAAACCGGCTACGGTTGCCAAAACAGGACTGCCTAGCAAAGCGCAAGCCAGCACGGATCCGACGATTTTGGACAAGGCTCAAAAGCGCGTAGCCTCTCTGTTGGACCGCTTCCGGCTCTATCCAGAAATAGAGTTACTTGGTTAAGGCATCAGTAACAATGCTTATTTTATTATCCCATGTTAAATTTTGGCCCAACGTGGGTACGACAGCGGTAATGGCTTTATTTATTTTTTCTGGAGTGCTTCTTCCTATGAGAGCTTGAACAATCTGATTAGGCATATAGTCCAGCAAGAAGGCCATCGGGATACGATTCCATCGCTTGTGAATTTCCGGAATAACTGCCATCATTTTCTCAAAAACGGTAGCGATACCGACGGGAGGAATACCTAAATGAAATTCCTGCAGAGAATCCTCCAAGACCTCTAACGGGTTATAACCCCAAGAACTTAAATGTGGTAAATTCTTAGTCAAATCCGGCTTTAAATGTTGTTCCAGATTCCACAAAAATTCCAAATGTGCATAAATAGGCCTCAGGTCGACCATTTGGCCGGCACGAAACTTAACTAATGCCTCATGAATCATTTTTGAAGCTTGCTCGAGAGCTGCATTAATTTTTTGCACTTCGAAGCCATCCACAAAGAATCTAGCGGCATGTTCTATGCTGGACAATTGGCCTAGATCACCACTCATTTTGGCTACAGCTTCTTGCGCCTTTTGAATGCCAGTGGACCAAGTCCTGGCGGTCTCCTCAATAAGTCTCGCGCTGAATTGATAGGAAGATCTTTGCCATTCTTGGACCTCTAGTAAAACATAGTTTCTAGACGATTTACTATGTGAAGGAAATAATCTTAATCTCTCCAAACGTCCTGGTAAATAAGGAATATTTTGATCCCCGCAATACAGTCTTAAAGCATTCATAGTATTTTTGATTTCGCTTAAGCATTTTTCAACTTCTTCATAAGAAAATGAGTCTTTATTTATTACTACCAATAGAGCATTAAAGCCCTGCCTTAATTGACTGATTAGATCCTTTAAATGGCCCTCAGAAACATTATCAAAAATAGAAAAGAAGTTTGCTATATCTTTGGGTAATTTTGTGAAATCCACACTACTGCGTTTTTGAAGTTTATCTATTACATCAAGTTTCGCAGCAAAAAGATTTCTGTTGTCCCTAGAAGCTCTTTCTAGACCTTCCATCTTGATAAGAGCTGCATAAAAATTGCCTGCAGAATAAAGCTTGTCTATCTCTTCTTCTGTTTCTGCCATGTTGAGATATGCTTCTCGTCGAGCATTCACATCATCCAACAGTTTTACCGCTATTTCTAAAGCGAAACAGCGATTAGCAAAATCTAACACTCCTGAAATATTTAATCTTGCAAATCGTTCACTCAGTTGCTTAAGGTCATTTGATTCAATACCCATATCTGCAGGAAAAGGATACGTTTTTGTTGCAGCTATTATTTGCACAGAAGTTTGATACTCTTGTAAAGCTATCAGAACGGAGGAGTTCGGATGACGCCCCACCTGTGCAATGAGCTCAGACAATGCTCCTTCTTTTTCTTTAAATTGTTGTTCTAAAGAGCTTAACTTCTGCGCGTTATAGGTTTTTTCCATCTCATCGAGCAAAGCTCGGGCTTTTCTTAATCTTTCCGCTTCTTGCGGGATGAGCTCTGATTTTTTTGCTGCACTTTCGAATGCTTCACGAGCCTTCTCATAATTTAATTCTCTAACATAACGAATAGCAGCCTGCTCAGAAATTCTTGCTACGTTAAACTCTGCTCTTGCATCGAATAGTGCTTGAATTCTAGTTTCAATCGCCTTTAGTTGATGCCATTCTCTCCATTCGGCTACTTTTCCTTTCAATGAAGGTTCAAATTGGCCTTGCAATCTCGCTATAATAGGATTCGAAATAAACCCCACATCTCTCCAAGAATGGAAATTTGTGTGTATTTTATCTAGCTCCGCTTGTAAAACAGGAGTAATGGTCTGTTTTTCTACATCACATCTACATTTGAAAGCTCGTATACTATCCAATAATTTTGCGCGATCAATATTCCCCGTAGGAGCATTTTCAGCTAGGAATTCTACCTGTTCTCTAAATGTCGCCTGATAAAAAGGTTGAAATAGTGTACGTCGAAAAGAACGGCTCAAAATTCCATGAATTCGATCCGCTTCAGCAAACGCTGCCTGTAACTTACTTAAATCATCGCCACAAGAAGTAAACAGTGCTCGACCTTGTGCAGCTAGGGCAGCGAATTTAGCATCTATACTCTCGTTAATTCTTTGAAGCGCTTCGGAGAATCTTTTATTTTTACGCCTAATTCCATCTATAACTAAAGCGGTATAATATAACGTATCTATTTCATTTTCTAAACTACTATCCTTAAACAGTTGATCTTGCTTTCTTCTGGGTTCTTCCTGCCTATAAAGCGCAAGAGCGTCATTAAACTCTCTTCGCTCTTCGGCGAATACCTCGGCATCCAACCAAGCAAAACGCTCCTCATCGATTTCAACTTCCGGTTCTGGCCGAGCATTTCTATAGGGAGAAAAATCCAACTGCTTAACTCTATCGCGAAATTCTCTTAGAGTTCCAAGATATACTGAGCCAGATCCTTCAATTTCATTCGCTCGGCTAAGAGCTGCAAAAACGCTCGTTGTTACTGCTTCAACATTGGCAGAATATTTTTTGCTGTCCCATTCATTGCGGGCTTTTTGCCTAAAGGCTTTTGCACAAGCGGCATGTATGCGGTCGACAGATGAGCCTCCCCCGGGAAAAGCTTTATTCACACTGAATCGGAAAAAATTTAAGGTGAGGCCTTGGGTTGTTTGTATTGTAGTGATCAAGCAGAATAGCCTCAAAATGTAGTACAAACAGCCCTCAAAAGCAGTTGCAGTGATGTTTGTTCCCTCAAATGAAACTGTGTTGTACAGTCTGCCTTTCTCTACGTCGCATTGAACTCTTAAACCCATTTTTTGACCTCATGTTTATAAAGAATGAGTATAGTGAATTTTAGAATAAAAGTAAACAAAAGAATAACTTTTAATTAACTTATAACCCTCTAAACTTTTTCATCCTTCAGCCCTTCTCAATTTCCTCTTGCAAAAGAGAGGCATTTCCCCTATTCTAAAGAATAAGTTTTTTGAAACCTTGGGAGAGCGCCATGCCAGAAAAACCTGAAAAAGAGAATCATGAAGAATCTCAACGTCCTAGTAAAGTCCAAGACAAAATCGATGAAACTCTTTTGAATGCACGCCGTATTTTCTTATCAGATGCCGTCGACAATGATACTGCAGCAGACATTATAAGGAAATTGTGGTTTCTGGAACTTAGCAATCCCGGCAAGCCTATTTTATTCGTCATCAATAGCCCAGGAGGGTCTGTAGACTCAGGTTTCGCCATCTGGGATCAAGTGAAGATGCTTACCTCGCCTGTCATCACCCTGGTGACCGGTTTAGCAGCCTCCATGGGTTCCATTTTAAGCTTGTGCGCTGCGCCAAAAAAACGGTTTGCCACCCCTAATGCCCGTATAATGATCCACCAGCCGATGATCGGCGGGGTCATCCAAGGACAAGTGACAGACCTGGAAATTCAAGCCAAAGAGATGTTGAAAACCAGAAAAACTCTTGTGAACTTATACGTGAATGCCACCGGAAAAGATGCGGAAACTATAGAACTTGCCATTGACCGAGATACCTGGCTGACCGCTCAGGAAGCTAAGGAGTTTGGTTTACTCGATGGCATAGTATCAAATTTTTCTGATATTCCGATGAATTCTACAACTTCAAAAAAATAACTTTTATTTAGTGAGTACTCATTCATGACCGTCAAACAAAAACAGGAAGCTCAACAGCCATTAATCCTTCGTGCACACCGCCTAATGGATGCTTTTTCTAAATCAAACGATGAACGCGACTTTTACATCGACCGCCAAGAAGGCTACATTATCTACGCTGACCTAGATAAATCTCAGGACGATTTAGATTCACTCGAAAATGAACTCACCAAAAATGCTAACCGCTATGCGATGATTCCAAAGCTCACATTTTACGAAGCCAAGAAATTTATGGAGGGTTTCGTCAATGAAAAAGTTTATGATATCGATACCAAAGAAAAGTTGCTGGATATCATTCAATCCAAAGAGGCCCGCGCTAACTTCCTTGAATTCATTTACGACCACCTCACCGAATTGGAAAAATGGCAGCAATATTACCAAGAACGCTCTCGCGTCCGCATCATCGAATGGCTGCGCCAACAACATTTCCACTTTGTTTTTGAAGAGGACCTCGAATTTACTCGAAGCCTGCTTGAAAAATTAAAGCAAAGTCTTTTTGAATCACGTGTCGGAAAAGATATCCAAACAGCTCGCAAAATTTTGATCACTAAAGCCAAAGGCTACTACTCTAATGAAGCTCTCAATCCACGCCCAAAACGCGGCCGACCACCTAAACAAATTGCAAAGCAGGAAATTGAACCGCAAATCACCAGTGACATTTATTTAACCGTTCCCAATGCCATCCGGCCCTTCCTATTTACACCTGACATCAGCAGCAGCGCTGCATTGACATTCTCGACCGACTTCGATCATGGCCTAGGGGTTCGTAAACATGCCTTGGCGGAAATAGATCCAAACGCAGCCTCGCTGCAAAGTAAGTTAATGGCTTTAAGACAACTTTCCAGCGGGGTGCGCGAAGCTTCTGCGCGTCCTTCATCATCTAAAGAGAGTGATTGGGAAGAGGAAAAAGCGATGAAACCAAAAGGCTCTCAAGCGATTGCTAAAACCAATAAACTCAACAAAACCCCCATTAAGAAAGAAACCGTCGCAACTGCTCCTAAGAAAAAGAATCTAAGACCGTTGGCCCGATTGAAAAAACCGATTCCAAAAGTACCCACCAAACGTTTGAAGCATAAGCGAATCATGCCTACACAGAAAATGACGTCAAAACCAAAGCCTGTAGTAAAAAAACCAATCATCAAAGCTGCTGTAAAGAAAAAAATAATCCCTAATAAAAAAGCGCCCGTTAAAAAACCTGCGACTAAAAGTATAAAAAAAGCCCCTTTACGCCGCTCGAGATAGTCCGATGATTAATATAGCTACTTCCTGGGGGCCTGAAAAAACCCCTAGAGTCATTCGATACTTAATTCTATTAACTGTATTACTAACGCTCTTTGCTGCCTTGACCGATCGTTTATTTATCTATTTCTTTGGAGCGCCCGGTCCACAAGAGCTTTTAAGCCTTTCCTGGCTAGGTTTGCTCAACTATTATTACTGGCAGCCCATTACCTATTTTTTTATTCAAAAAGGAATGGAAGGCATCGATCTTTCCTTTCTCATATCACTGACCTTTAATATGTATATTCTGTGGGTCTTTGGCACAATGGTGTATGAACGCACCGGCGCTGTTCGATTTCTAGGACTTTATTTAATTACGGGCATCCTTACCGGCATTTGTACACTGCTGATGATGCCTATCATAGGCTCCTATGCAGTTTTGGCTGGCTCTTCGGCAGTCCTTCTATCAGTTTTTACTGTTTGGGCCATGTATTATCCGGAAAATGATCTGCTCCTCTTCTTTCTTTTTCCGGTGACTCCACGCTGGCTTCTAGGCGGAGTCATTGCTACAATATGCCTCGTTACCTTTTCTGAGCTAGATGTGATTTCCTTCTTTTTTTACGCCTTTGCCTTACTGTGGGGCTATTTGTATGGGCTCCTCTTGTTAAATTTAAAAAGCCCTTACCAGTTCACTTGGAGCTTTGACCAGGCTGTGCTGCGCTTAAAACAACAACTGCTGAGGTTGGATTCGCATGAAAGCAAGATCATTGATATTACCACAAGAGAAACGTGGAATGACGATGAAACCTTCATGGATGAGATGCTCACAAAAATTTCCAAATATGGAGAAACAGCTCTCACACATCGAGAACGTCAGCGCATGCAGCAAATTTCCGAACGCAAAATGAAAGAAAAAGAAGGCGAGTAGGAAAGAAAGGATGAAGGCATGGGGGAAAGGATGAAGGCATAGTGGAAAGGATGAAGGCTAAAGGATGAAGGATGAAGGAAAAAATCCTACTTACTATGTAGTTGCTTTTTCAATCTTAATGCTTAGCAACAATTCACATGCTTAACGTGTCACCTTTTTCATCCTTCATCCTTTAGCCTTCATCCTTTCCACTATGCCTTCATCCTTTCCACTATGCCTTCATCCTTCGTTTGCACGGTATTGGGTGATGATCGTATGCAGCTGGTCACGCAGATCCAAAACAGCTTGATTGAACAGGTGCGCCCGCTGATCTTGTTGTAGATGCACGGCAGATGCGATGTGATTTAAAATGACCGATGTTTTTTCGCGAGCATCATGCATTTTTTCTAAAGCATCATGGTAAGCATGCCGAATCTGATGCATCTGGTGACTGAAAACCCTCTTCCAACCAAAACGCGCACGTCGATGACGATAAATCTGCACAATCCAGTAACGCGCTTTCTTCCACACTTGATGTGTGGCTTCTTTCTCAGGTGTAATCGAAAGTGCCACCAAAAGTCCTACAAGCGAAAAAATAGCGGATAAGCCACCCAAACACGCTTTCAACAGAAGGGAGTAGCCTAACAGAAAAATCGGCCAATCGATGCCTTGCATAAAAACCAAAGACATCAGCGCAGCAAACAGTGCCGAAAATCCTAAAAACACACAGCGATAGAAGAAAGCCATTTTTTTATATAGATCGTAAGGTTGAAAAAAAGTAGCGCCCGCAGATATAAGTTCTTGCTTAAATTGTGTTAATTCCGGATACAGATCATCTGAAATGGGGACAATTTGCGGAGGATTATTAGTTGATCGTGGAGAATTAAGTGGTGGATTCATATTTTCCTACTTATTAGATTTTTCTTCATTGTAGATAAAAATAATAAATAAATTCAAGAAATAAAGTATTTACTTAAAATGGCAAGAATGATAACATTCAAACTTTAACTGTAAGTGCTCTATTTATGAATGTTGATAGTTGGCCCAGAATCCAGCCCTTTTTTAATATCTTTGTTGCCGGCTATGCCTGGTATCGTCTGCGTGGAGAATATAATTATCGCAATAATTGTGAGAATGCCCGCGCGCTTTTCATTAGAACATGCGTAAGAACAGCATTAGCCGCTGCCGGCCTATTTGCAATCTATCATTTCTCATTGGCGCTAGCGCCCCCTGTTTTCATTCTAGGAGCAGTAATATCAGGTCCCAGCGCTGCGCTAGCTGCAGGAGCATGCTTATGTAAAGCTAGTCCTGCTCTCATCATTAACGCTTTATTTACAGGCTCTATGGCAAGCCTTTTTAAAGGGGGCATGATGGCATTATGTGGATTATTCATGCTTAGGGTGCATCCTTTATTTCCAGGCCTTATTGACCGTTATATTTTAGACCAAATTTGCACCGATCCCGAACGACGAAATCCAGTACCTCCTATAGACTGGCCTTCTAGACCGAGCAACTGGCAAGATTATATACCTTCCCGTTTTCCACTCGCGCCACAGCCGTTACACGATCTTGTACGTGGCGGGATTGACTGGTTTAGACTTTCAAAGTATGCCTATCCAAATCCAGACTATGGAATTGCACGTGTGCTTTTTATTAGGGCAGCCGTACGCACCACCACTGCAGCTTTAGGAGCTCTTGCGGTTTATACATTATCATTACACTTAGCGCCTTCAATAGTGCTGGGTGTTTGCATTTCCTTGCCAAGCACTTTACTTGCCGGGAGCAGTCTACTGATCGCAAAAGCTCTTGTTTATGGCAGCTTTGGATTTCCTAATATGGCTTTAGGAGCAGTGGGAATTGTACTAGGTCACGCGATCTCGCATCTTCACTCACGGCCTCAGTTGGGTGTAGGCTTGCTTGAAACTGTTCTAGATCGAACTTGCCCTTATGACTATAACCGATTAGGGGCTTTCCCAAATATTCGCATTCCGCCGCCATTACCAGAAGAAGCTTAATAGTTAATAAATCTCATCGTGAACGAACCCGAGCCCGTGCCCGTGCCCGAAAAAAAACAAGAGCCTTAAGGCTCAAGAGCTGCTGCAAAAGCCTACGTGCCCGTGTGCGTGCCCGTGCCCGAAAAAAACAAGAGCCTTAAGGCTCAAGAGCTAGCTGCAAAAGCCTACGTGCCCGTGCCCGTGTGCGTGCCCGTGCCCGAAAAAAACAAGAAATACCTGTTCTGAAATTTTTCCATTATTTTTTATTGTAAATGTCCTTTTCCGAGATTTCGGGCACGGGCACGCACACGGGCACGTAGGCTTGTTCAATGAACTCCTATTTTAAATGTCCTTTTCCGAGATTTCGGGCACGGGCACGGGCACGCACACGGGCACGTAGGCTTTTGCAGTTAACACTTAGGCCTTCGGGCTCGTTCGCGAAAGGACTTTCTACGATGAGAGCCCTGGAGATGGGCTAGGATTAGGTGGCAATGAAGAGTTAGGTCTCAGAATAGTTGTGCTAGGTGCCTGACCTTGCGTTTTATGCAACTCATCCGCCTTCAATAAGCGTGCGCGTTTTTCTTCAATATCCCACTCCCCTTTCATCATGCGACGTACATCTTCGGCATCCAAAGTCTCAAACTCCATGAGCATCTCTGTCATGAGTTCAACAATTGCTTTGTTGCCATTGATGATTGTCGAGGCTTTCTCATGCGCCTCATCGAGAAGGCGGCGCATTTCGATATCTATGGACTTAGCGGTTTCCTCAGAGTACTTCTTCTCATGATGCCCGGGCATGCCGGCATAACCGTTATCGCTGCGCTCTTCGTAAGCGATGGTGCCCATTTTTTCGCTCATGCCCCATTCACAGATCATGCTGCGAGCAAGATTAGTAGCACGCTCGATGTCTTGTTGGGCTCCGCTGGACATATCTCCGACAAAGATCTCTTCTGCGCAACGTCCACCCATTAACACGGCGAGTTGATCTAAGAGTTCGTTTCTCCAGTAGCTGACGCGGTTTTTCTTTGGCAAGAAAAGTGTCGAGCCCAAGGAAAGGCCTCTTGGGATAATGGTAATCTTATCAATAGGGTCGGCATGCTTTACCACCAATCCTACGATGGCATGGCCAGCCTCATGATAGGCTGTCGTGCGTTTTTCGTTTTCGTCCAATTCAAGGCTGCGGCGTTCTTTGCCGTAGAGAATCTTATCACGCGCTTCTACGGTTTCCTGTGAGGTGACCGCTACACGTCCGCGTCGTGCTGCAAGCAGAGCGGCTTCGTTGAGCAGGTTCATGAGATCCGCTCCAGAGCAGCCAGGAGTACTTCGAGCTATTGCCATAAGATCTACAGTAGGATCCATTTTGATTTTTCGGGCGTGGACTTTAAGAATATCGTAACGCCCTTTAATGTCAGGCAAGCTGATCATGACGCGTCTGTCAAAGCGACCTGGACGCAGCAAGGCTTTGTCAAGTACGTCTGGACGGTTTGTGGCTGCCATGATGATGACGCCTTCATTGGTGTCGAAGCCATCCATCTCTACGAGCAATTGATTCAGGGTCTGCTCTCGCTCGTCATGGCCCCCGCCGATACCGGCTCCACGATGACGTCCGACCGCATCGATTTCATCGATAAAGACGATACAAGGCGCATTTTTCTTTGCTTGTTCGAAAAGGTCGCGAATACGGCTTGCACCGACGCCCACGAACATTTCCACGAAGTCCGATCCGGAGATAGAGAAAAAGGGTCTGTCAGCTTCACCAGCGACCGCTTTGGCGATGAGAGTTTTACCGGTACCTGGAGGACCGATACAGAGGACTCCTTTAGGAATTCTTCCACCCAGTGCCGTGAATTTTTGAGGACTTTTTAGGAATTCAACAATCTCTTGAAGCTCTTCGATAGCCTCGTCGGCACCGGCCACATCTTTGAAAGTGACCTTTGTGGCGCCTTTTGTCCACAATTTTGCGGGAGATTTGCCAAAGTTCATCGCTCCATTTCCGATGCCTTTCATTTGGCGTGAGAAGAGAATGTAGAGCACAAAAATCACTAACAGGACAGGGAGCATTGTGAAGAAGTAACTCACATAATTGGGAGTAGGCTCTTCACTTTTGAAAGTTTTTTCAAGAACTGTATTAAGGGGCTGATCGGGGGCTTTAAAAATGCCTCCATGATTGTGGCTGAAGTTTTCCCACTCTTCCTTAGCATTTAAAAACCATTGGCCATAGACTTCAGGGTCTTGCTTTTCAAGAGCTCTTGTAGAGAGTTCCTGATTGTTAAAGAGCCAGATGACAGAAGTGACCGCTTGTCGAGCTTTAGATAGTTGGGCTTCATTGTCTTCCAACTTACTTTGGAGAAGATTTATTTCATCAAGAGCTTCGCGATAATTTCGAACACTGCGCAGCTTGCCAAGGCGAACATGATCTTCCATTTGTCCTAAAGAACGTGCAGTCTCTTGAAGCTGAGCAAGACCTCTTTGGTAGAAAGTTAATCGCTTATCCAGCGGTACATCTTTAGCAGAAGAAACTTGTTGATAGAGGTTTTTTAAAGATTGTTTGAAGTTTTCATTACCTATTCCGAGCTTTGGGGAACGGAATTGATTAATAAGGTCGCTCAAGGATTGCCCAAACTGATCTACGGCGGAGGCCGGTGAGTTAAAGGTCACACTATTTGCCAGCTGTTGAAGTTGTTCTAGACTGGGTCCTGAACGTTTTGGAACTTGCAGAATGTTAATACTTCTATTGTTACCAGAACTGTTATAAAGGTCATCGATAACAATATATCCTTCTGAGGGAATAGGGGTTCCGGTCAGCTGCAGATAATATTCGGCAGATTCCTTAGCCTTATTTTGAAGGTTGGGAAGTTCACTAGCTACATTCTTGTACTCTCTTTGAAGTTCATGATTGTTATTGAGTAATTCAAGGAATTTATAGCGATTTTTGCCCTCGTCTGTCAGACGATCGCGGAATTTTCCGCTAAAGGTGACCAAATTGTCATTAAGAGCTATTTTGCGGCTATCTTCGGGTTGAATGAGTTGAAGATTTACTAGGTGTTCTAATTGATAGCTGAAGGAAACCTTTGCAAAACGGGTTTCCATGAAGTTTTGAGCAGTAACGGCAAGTAGAAAAGCTGCCAACAAAAACCAAATAAAACCACTTGGGAAGCCTTTTTTTATATCTTTTTTATCATCATCCATAAAATTAATAGGGGGATTTTGGGCCTTTTTTCATTCTTCTATCCAATTCTTCATTCTATCACAAGTTTTTTTCCCCTGCAAATGGAAAAAGGGGGAAAAGGAAAGGATGAAGGCTAAAGGATGAAGGATGAAAATACCTTAAGATTATGAATTCCTAGATATTGAGCTCATAAAAAGGCAGGAATAATAGTCAGATTCTTAATCGCGTGACTTTTTTCATCCTTCATCCTTTAGCCTTCATCCTTTTCAAGGATACACATTCGCAATTTCACGACTTAATTCCCTGAGGCATTTGGGGGCATGGTTTCTTTTTTGAACAATGGATTGGGCTCGGTTAAGGTGTTCTTTAGCCTTACTGTAGTCTAGGCGTTCGAAATAAAGCATGGATAGGTAATATTCAGTTGTAGGGTCTTCTTTATCCAAAGTCTCAAGCTGCTGTAAGGCCTCTAAAGCTTCTTTTTGGCGGTGAAGCTGCAGCCAGGTAACAGCTAAACTAAACCAACCAGATCGAAATTCAGGACATGTTTCTACAATTTTCTTTAATGCGTCTCTCTTGCGAATAACCGATTCCCTGGTCTCATCGACATGTTGAAAAATTACTTTGATGCCCTCTGCAGTGACCTTATTAGAGAGGAAATCCTCTCTCACATCATCGCCATGAATGCAATGGGATAAATTTTCGTCGGGCTGAGAGAGCAACAAGGCGCGCCCTTCCGCTTCACGGCCCACAAATAAATATTGATAAGCAAGAAGTTCATTTAATAGTGGATCATTGGGCAAATAGTTTTTGGCTTTCTCATAGGCTGTTATTGCATCTGTATACTTTTCCTGGGACAAAAAGAGCGAAGCTTGATTGAAAAAAGCTAAGCCTATTACATCTTTGAGAGCTCTTTCCTGCAAAGAGCATGTATTGACATTGAGGTACTCCTCAGAGTCTACATGCACTCCACGCGCTGTGGTCTCGATATTAATGCACTCGCCCTTATTATTTTTATGACGTACATAAATGTGTCCGGGAGGCGTTACGATTTCCAAGGGCAAACCTAGACGCTGAGCTAGTGAAAGATACAGAATTGAGACCCCCAGGCATACGCCTCGGCGCGATTCTAGCACTGAGGGCAAAAAAGTATAAGCATCGATACTATCCGCATACAAGGAGTGTGGAGGAAAACGGAATCTTAACTCTTCGAAAATAAAATCATTGATGGCTCGAATCAGCTCTTTAGGTGGTGTTGCAAAGCCTTTCGGTAGACGAGCCAAAATTTGGAGAGCCATAAAGTCCAACAGAATTTCATATGTCTTAATTTGAACCAATTTTTCCGGTCCTAGTTGAGCGAGAAGCACTCCTCGGGTGATATCGATTTCATCAGAACTCAAAGTTAGAATCTCTTTCTCCGATAGAGCATAATAGCCTAGCAGCTGTCGATTTTTTAATCCTTGACCGAGAGCAGACAATAAAGAGAGCTTTTCGGGAGGAAGCGTGATATCAAAAGTGGCCCCACAAGGATTGACGAGAGCAACTAGCCCATCAAGTGATTGGCGCAAGGTATTGGCATCGATGCCTGTCAGAGTGCCCATTGAAGGCACGCCTAACAACTGAGCCAGGTGTTGCATAGCTAGAGGGCCTTCTCGAGTATTTTGATAAAGGGTATAGAAAGCAAGATGCTGGCTAATGGAATAAGAGTCTAGGCTATTGTAGATGGTCCTGACATCGGCAGCTTGAACGCTCAATGAAGAGAGTAGAAGCAGATAAAAAATTCTATGATAATAAATATTGTACCCTTTCGCGGAGCGTATGATTTTGAATAATCTCTTCCACAGTAGGGCGAAAACGGTAACTCCAGTTGAAATCAGAAACAGTGCCCGGGACATTGATGCGTTCATCTTCCAGTTTCTCCCATGTCATATTGGGAATGAAAGCTAAGTACTCAGATAGCAGATTTATGTGAAATAGACTATTGGTCTTATGACTATCTTTCAAGATCTCTATGAGTCTTTGTTCGGATAATTCAGGTTCATAGGGCCAATTTTTAAAGGCTGCAAACGCCTTGGCATCTTGAGGATGGTTGCGCCACCAGAGTTGAACTCCCTCAGAATCATGTGTGGAGACAGTGGTCATGCTTTGCGGAATATACTCATTATAAGGGACAAACGGCTGCCCTTCCCGATGCCAATAACGTTCCCAACGCATCACTCGTGTGCCACATATTCCCCTATTTTTGAGCTCCACCCTGACTTCTGGAGGCACATTTCCCAAATCTTCTCCTATGGGAAGCATTCCGCTATTTTCGAGCATCATATTGAGTATTCGCCGACCTTGAGGAATCCATTGCGCATGATCATGAGGAATGTAGTGGCCTTCTGTTCCCGTATAATCTCGAGCAATTGCCCAAATGCGGAAAAACCCCACAATATGGTCTAGGCGGTAAATATGATAGATCTTTCCCGAAATGCGCAGCCGCTCTTTCCACCATAAGTCATCTGTTTTTTGCATTTGCTCCCAATTGTATAAGGGGAATCCCCAGTTTTGACCTTTAGGTGCATACATATCAGGAGGCGCACCCGCGGAAAATTCTAAATGAAAGAGAGGTCGATTCATCCAGACATCTGCGCTTTCTCGATTGATTAGAATGGGAATATCCCCTTTCAGAAATACGCCTAGGTGCTCTGCATGCTCCTTAACAGCACACATTTGTTGAAAACATAGATATTGAAGCATTAGGAAAAAATTCATTTTCTCAGCGTTTTCTTCATAAGTTTTTCCTAAATCAACAATAGGCTGCCAACTTTCCCACCCCCATCCATGCGTTTCCTCTTTTAAGACCCAAAAAAGGGCGTAAGGCTTTAACCAGAACCGGTTTTCTTCTATAAATCGTTTAAAGGTTATATCGGAACTGATTCGGCTCCAGAACAGAGAGTAGTATTTTCTTAAAAAAGCCTCTTTCCCCTTAACCACGGCGGGATAAGAGATGCGTTGAAGCGCATTTAGCTTTTGCAATTCAGAAATCATGCCTTTCAATTCGGGATTTTCGTGCACATAAGGCAGTGTGGAAAGTCCTAGGTTTAAGGGACTTAGAGCAAAAGCTGAGAGCGCTGAGTAGGGACTGATGTCGATGGTAGAGTCATTTAAGGGGAGTAGCTGAAGAACATCAAACCCGACCTCTTTACACCAGTTTAAAATAGGTATAAGGTCTGGGTACTCACCGATTCCACAACTCTCTTTTGACTTGAGGGAAAAAAGGGGTAGATTAATGCCGTGATGATGGCGAACGCCTATACGTTTCCAGTGTGACCCTGTGGGAGATTGCAGCAAATTTTTTTCAAAAGAGTCCATTCTCCACCCAATTGCACCTCAGAAATGGCTAAGGCTTCTTGATTTAGCAAATACACTTTCTCGGGATAAATGTCTTGCCAAAGATTTTTGATGTCCTCGGTATGGAGCAGTACAAAATTCACATCTTGTAAAGAAACCAGCAAATTCACAAGTTCCTCATTCGGAACCAGGTCTTGAATGTAAACCAGCAGATCCTTGTTGGGATGGGAAAGCTGACGAATACTCTTAAATAATAGCGAATTCATCTGCTGAAAACCATTTAGGATAAATAATGTAAAGGGTCGATCCTGCAACGCAGATTGCAGAGCAAAAAGGTGATCTCCATCAAAGATCTTGTTGTTGGCATCCTCTTGCAACAAACGGCGTGCCAGTTCCGAGAATGTAATGCGCGCACATCCAAAACGTTCGATAGCCATGCCGGCTGTGACATTGGATAGCCTCACAGCTGTGTCTAGAGGCAGATCATTCGCCATGACATAGGCTAAAGTGGCTAACACAGTATCTCCGGCACCTGTCACATCTTTCACTTCACGCGCCTTTACGGGAAAGTCTTGTCTAAGGCCGGAACGGTGAAATAAAGAGATACCCGCTTCGGAACGTGTAATCATCAACGTTTCCGCTTCGATGCTGCTGTGAATGCGTTTTGCAGCCTCTTCTAAAGGAAAATCGGGGGAAAGATTCGCGGCCGCATAAGCCTCGCCAAGGTTAGGTTTCAGTATGGTGGTACCGCTGTATTTACCAAAATCTACTCCTTTCGGATCGGCAATCACAGGAATGCCCTGCTGTTTTGAACAGGCAATGATATGCCCTAATAACTTCTTCGACAGAAAACCTTTGCCGTAATCCGAAATAGCGACGATCCGCACCCCTTCCAATAAGCCTGGAAGCAGATCCATGAGCTCTTGTTCTAATTCAGGGGGCATTCCGATGCAGCATTCATGATCAACGCGCACAACCTGCTGATTATCTGCCAAAATACGATTCTTGATGGGTGTAGGGAATCCCCTTTGGCGAACAATGCCTCGTATGTCAGCTCCTTCTTCATTCAAAATCTGCTTCAGAAGTGCTCCATAAGGGTCTTCTCCGGTTCTTCCCACAACAACAACTTCCGCACCTAAAGAGACCAAATTCAATACAACGTTGCCGGCCCCGCCGGGACGATGTTCTTCCTTCTGAACGTGTACAACAGCAACAGGCGCCTCAGGGGATATGCGTCGAGCCTTTCCGATCGTATAAGTGTCCAACATGAGATCGCCTACGACCATCACGCGTTTGCGGTTCATGCGGCTTAAAATGCCTGCGAGCGCTACCATGTCTTTTCCAGTAAAAGGTGGTTCTTAACATAGTCTGAAACGCTATCTTCGATTGAAGATGTGTCTGCAGCAGACTTGAGGACAGACCTGGTTTTCTTCATGTCAGCACAAGTGTAGTTCTGATACTTGCCGATAAGATCTGCCGGCATCGGGATATATTCTATCTTGGGGGGCTTCCCAATAGCTTTAAAGAGGGCTTTAGCGACTTCATTCCAAGTAGTCCCCACACCGCGGCCAATGTTGTAGATGCCGTAAGCATCATTCTTAAGGAAGGCGTAGATCATGCGCACGACATCTTTCACATAAATGAAATCGCGCTTCTGTTCACCATCGCCAAATTGTGCAGGATCGCTCGATTGAAAGAGCTTTACCACGCCCTCTTTTTGAGCGTGCGGCAGCATGTGAAGAATCGCAGAGGCCATTCGGCCCTTGTGCCATTCATTCGGGCCGAAAACATTGAAGAATTTGAGCCCTACAACCTGTTCAAGAAGGCCTTCACCTTTAAGCCAAAGGTCAAAGAGCTGTTTGGACAATCCGTACATGTTGAGCGGGCGGAGCGTGTCCATTTTTTTATGGTCATCAGAAAAGCCCATAGAGCCATCCCCGTAGGTGGCTGCCGAAGAGGCGTAGATGAATCGTTGGCCATTTTTAAGGGCATATTGCACCAATTTCTGGCTGAAGCGGTAGTTATTTTCGAGCAGATAACTCGCATCTGTTTCGGTAGTTCTCGTGCAAGCTCCCAGATGGATGAAAGCCTCTATGAGAGCTTCTCGCCCTTCAAGCCATGCAAAAAACTGATTCTTGGGGATGACATCGGCCACACGTTTGCCGACGAGATTCTTCCATTTCTCGGAATTCCCCAATTCATCGACAACGACGATGTTTGTAATCCCATGATCATTTAATAAACGGACCAGGCAGGAGCCAATAAAACCCACTCCTCCTGTGATGACAATCAATTGATCTTCATAAAGTTTCATAAGATAGACCTTTTTAAAGGCCTAATGGTAGCAAAAGAAGGACTCTTTAGCAAACGTTCTGTCTATTTTCGCTGTCTTAAAATCTGATAACCATTTCCCAGACTCTTAAATCTGAATTTTGAATCTTTATAAACGTCTAACAAAGAGAGCCCGTCTTCCCCAATGACGAGTTTAGCAGCCTCTTCATTAGAGAGAAAGCAAATGGTGTCAAAGGGAAATTCTGCCTCTGAACCTATTAAAGTACTAGGGAGTTTGATAACGCGCACTTTTTGCTTCTTCAAACCCTTAGTCAGTTCCATTACTCTTAGCAGTTCTCTATCAAATCGAGAGGCGAAGTCAAAATCTCTTGCAATCCGCGCCATCGTCTGTTGGTGTAGCAATTCAAAATTTTTGTCCCGCTTTCGTTTCAAAAAGAATTTTGAAAGCTTTCTTGGATCGATTTTCTTACCCAAAGATTTTCCTACAGGGCCTTGTGGAATTTCTGTATAAAAATCACATTCAGTCCGAAGTTCTTCAGGAAAAGCGGCCAGGTATTGCCTATCAAGCTCTTTTTTATGATTGAAAACTTCAGCAACGACACATTTTTCTGCAGAAACCCCTTCAGAAAAAGATTGGTCGCCCGTTTTAAGGGTTTCTTCTTCGGAAGCCATATCCAAGTAAGGAGGAGATGCAGATGGTATAGTCCCGTAGATCACTTTTATTCGATTTAACCTAGAAACGGCGATTGAAGGCGATAAATTGACGCAATCTTTTGAGCCATAATCATTTGCAATGGGGGTCGCCTTCACCTTTTGGGAATGGTCGACCCCCATTGCAAATGATCCTGACTCAAAATCTTGCATCACTTTATCACCTTGAATTGCCGTTTCTAGGTTTAAAGAAGGATTCCTGAAACTATGGCTTTCAACCCTTCCATCTGTAATACAATGAACGTCTATTCCTCCAATTCCACACTCTTCCAAGAACGCTTGAATTTCACGAAAGTTGGCGTGTCCCGATGCCTCCATAAAAGGTTGAACGGGGCTATTAAAAAGAGCAGTGAGTTGTAGTGCAGAAGGGGGTTCAAAAGAGTCTCCCATTATATAGAAACATAAACTAGAAGAGTCCCTCAATTGAAAGCTCATATGAGCGATACCTTGTATAAAGCTGTACACTTCTGAACTATGATGAGCATAACCAAAATATAATTTTGATCCTTTGGCAAAAGCCTCTAAGGCCTGTTGAGAATAAGGTTGTCCCAGAATGCAAGCGGATACTTCTGGAGGAACAGAAGAAAGATGCTGTAATTTTTCAAGTTGTGTCATCATACGCTTTTTCTTGGCAAATTCTCGCAAAGCAGGGGTCGGAATGTATCCTAAGGAACTGTCGTCAAAACCAAAAGCCAATGTTTTAAGATATTTGCTTAAAGGGTCTAAAATTGAATTATTTTTAAAACCATATTCCGCAATCGCTAGTGTGGGCGTGACATCATTTAACTCAATTAGGGGTCCAACAACAAATTGGTCTGTGACCGGAGTAGCAATTCGCACATCAGGATCCCAAGTGCGAAGACTATCAAAATCGCCTTTGAGCATCACACAGTTAAGGCCTAAAATCTTTCTTATTCGCTCATCTGCAGGAGAAGACAATGCAATATTTTGTAAGGGGACATCCAGTACAGTATGGAGATATAAGCATATCTTTTTTGCGCAAAGATAATCTCCAAAACCATTCATTCCTCTTGTGATAACAACCACTTTTTTCCCAATAAGAGATTCTTTTAATTTAGCTCTTTCAGGGCTTTCTTCAACTTTGGATTTCTGTTCATTTTGCTTAAGAGGTTGATTTGCCAGAGCTTGGGACGCCACCGCCTCTACTCTTTTTACCCTTTGGCATTTATTAATCACCCATCTTACTGCCCTAAAGCCCAAATACCCAATAATGGCAAAACCGCATGAGAGAATACAAAGCGGATGTTTACTTCTTATAAAATCTATTAAACATGTCATAAGATTTATATCTTAAACTAAACCTTAATATTCATCTAGTTAATCCTTCGTATCATTGATGCAGTTGCCACCGTTGCAGATACAATGACTTGAGCTTTTTTAAGTTTTTCCGAGGGAGTACCGGTTTTCATTTCATGGCGTAATAGTGCCATAGAAATCCCCATTACAGCTATCACCGCTTGGCACTTCGCTTTTTTTCCCAGCACCTGCCTTTGTACAGGTTGGTTTGGTTGATTATTTACTACAATTGTCATGAAAATTCTCCTTTTTACAATTAAATATAATAAAAAATTTATTATTTGTAAACATTTTTATTTTATTTTTAATTAATTTTGTTTATAATTATAATGGTGAATTTGGAGAATTTAGAAAAAATGAAATATTTGGCCCTTACATTTCTTGGGATCTTCCTTGTAACATCCCCTATTACAGCCTCAAATACTCAAACGGCCACATTTTTGGTGGATCATCCCTCTTATATTAATGATGCTTTAAAAACCCTGCATAAACTGCCCGAGGTAAAAGCACTCTTTCAACGAGTAGAGAAAGAAGGGGTCATTCATGTCACCCAAAATCATAGTATAACAGCACAATTTGGAGCTTTCTGGGAAGGATATTCCCGCAATATTTTAGTGAATATTGGGCCCAAAAGCACGCCTGGAACCATTTTGTGCTCTATTCTCTTCGAGCTTCATAATGCCGCTACAGATCGTGATTTTGCAAAACTTGCTTTTCAAGCTTCTTCCGGCAAGCTCACCAAACAGGAGTACGTCGAAAAGGTAGAACGTTTGGAGCATTCCAATGCGATCAAAACTGTACGCCTGCTTGAAAAAGGGATCCGCGAAGGCTATTTTCCTAAAACAGCCCGCTGGCCGATCTTTGAGAACTTTGAGGATCATTTTAGGCTGCAGAAACAAACAGGTCATTCGCAATGGATAGCCAATCGCTACGATGAAATCCGCGCAAGGAGTTACAATAATTCCTTCAATACAATCGCCCAAAGAGATAGAGCCGAATCCTATTCCCACGAGCAATAACTTTCTTTTTTGATTAAACCTAAAAACGGCAGTTGAAGGCGATAAATTGACGCAATCTTTTGAGCCATAATCATTTGCGATGGGGGTCGCCTTCACCTTTTGGGAATGGTCGACCCCCATCGCAAATGATCCTGACTCAAAATCTTGCATCACTTTATCACCTTGAACTGCCGTTTCTAGGTTAAATGTCCAGTTTATAAAAAACGCCATTTCTAGGTTTAAATGTCCTCATTATTTACATAATCCGACATTTACCTTTTGCTCGCTTTTGTTTTGTTGAACTCCCTACAGAAATCTTGCCATCATCAAGGCCTGATTGGTCTGCTTTAGCTCGATCTAATGCTTTTTTGTAATTTTTTGTTTTAGGATGATTTGGCCCCAATCCAGGAAGCCTTAAAGCCAAACCATAGGCTTGTTCGAATAATGCAATAGCTTTGTGCTTATCCCCTAACGCTTGCCAAGCAAGTCCCAGATTTAAGAGGCCTCTAGCCTCATTGGGATGTTCTTTGCCGTACGTTTTTTCATCGATCGCTAACGCCCGCTCATAGTAGCCGATCGCTTGACGCGCATCGCCTAAGGCATGCCAGGCTGCTCCCAGGTTGTTGAGGTCTCTAGCCACATTGGGATGTTCTTTGCCGTACGTTTTTTCATCGATCGCTAACGCCCGTTCATAGTAGCCGATCGCTTGGCGCGCATCGCCTAAGTCTGACCAGGCAGTACCCAGGTTGTTGAGGCGCGTTGCCACTTCGGAATGCTCTTTGCCGTACGTTTTTTCATCGATCGCTAACGCCCTCTCATAGTAGCCGATCGCTTGGCGCGCATCGCCTAAGTCTGACCAGGCTGTTCCCAGGTTGTTGAGGCGCGTTGCCACTTCGGAATGCTCTTTGCCGTACGTTTTTGCATCGATCGCTAACGCCCGCTCATAGTAGCTGATCGCTTGGCGGGCATTTCCTAAGGCTTGCCAAGCTGTTCCCAGGCCGTTGAGGCCTATAGCCACATTGGGATGTTCTTTGCCGTACGTTTTTTCATCGATCCCTAACGCTCGCTCATAGTAGCCGATCGCTTGGCGCGCATCGCCTAAGTCTGACCAGGCTGTTCCCAGGTTGTTGAGGCGCATAGCCACATTGGGATGTTCTTTGCCGTACGTTTTTTCATCGATCGCTAACGCCCGCTCAAAGTAGCTGATCGCTTGGCGCGCATCGCCTAAGTCTGCCCAGGCTGCTCCCAGGTTGTTGAGGTATCCCGCCACTTCAGCATGATCCTCGCCATATGCTTCTTCAGCGGCTGTTAAGGCACGCATGTCAAGATCTTTTTTAATGTAGGGCTTTGCCAGCTCTCCTTGCAGATCACCTAGCCATGAGCATGTGTCAGCTAAATGTGCACACAGACTTGTTTGGACCTCATCAGATAAGGCATCATGGTGGGCGAGTACATGTTCGCCATGAGCTAAAAGTTGTACGTTAGTCTGTCGCTCTTGTAGCGTAGGAGGATTCCATACATAAGTAGCGTGAAGCCCTTGCATCACTTCTTCTAATGCTGTTTGTTGCTGATCGCTTTGATGTTGGGTGCGGACCACGAGCTGTAGCAAGCGATGCACGGTGCTGCCGCTGGCAGTTGTTTGCAAAAGGGCATATTGCTCAAGGGCAGCTTGAGCTGATGCAGCATCCAGTTTGCTGAGCAACGGCTGCGGGATGGCTTCAGGAGCCAAGTAGGCCAACTGGTCGAGGAGTGCGAGTGCCTCTGGGCAGGAGCTAGCAAGCGTGGTAAAGGTCATCTGCCAGAGACTCATGAGTGAATGGGGGAGCTTTTTGCCGTAGAGCCGCTCATCGCTGGCTAAGAGAGCTGGCGCTTTTTGCAATTGTTCAAGGTAGGTGGCAAGGGGCATTTGTTGGTTGCGAATATAGGCACAGGCTTGGACGAGTCCGAGGGGTAAATAGCCTAAGGCTTGGCCTAAAGAGCCGCTGAGTGGATCGGCTCTTTGCAGCAATTTGTTAATCAGGGCTATTCCTTCTTCTGGGGTCAAGACATCAATGGGAGTGGCTTCTCGCCAGAGGGCAGAGCGGGTGGTGACGACCACTTGGCCGCCCGAACGAGGAAGAAAGGGAGCTAATAAGGCAGGGTCTTCGGCATTGTCAAAGATGGCTAGCCATGGTTTGCCATACTGCTTGGAATAGGTCTCTAGGTAGGTGTGGAGCTTACGCAAGGCAACTTCGATAGGAGCTGTTTTGTCCACTAAGCAGAGCTCTTGCGCGAGAAAATGGCATTGGGTTTCCAAGAGGCTTTTACTGTCGCTGCTTCGAAACCAG
>Ga0207151_1033_pt1 | contig 33292 bp, 28 predicted proteins | sample Alteio_BWMinHeat_29_FD_153523 | JGI IMG/M metagenome (GOLD analysis project Ga0207151, IMG submission 153523) | Enriched cells from forest soil in Barre Woods Harvard Forest LTER site, Petersham, Massachusetts, United States -... | ecosystem: Environmental > Terrestrial > Soil > Temperate forest >... | reverse complement strand
ATTGTCGGGATTAGGCCAACCGGGAGGAGAACGAGCGCAGGCACCACGGTTTGCCAAATCATGAAACGGTCTGTGTTCTCGCCCGCAGGCAAAACGAGATAGCCGGCGCGGGTGTAGTCTTCGCGATACATCCACGCGATGGACATGAAATGAGGGAATTGCCAGAGGAAGACAATTGCGAAGAGCACCCATGCTGCAGGGTCTAGATGTCCGCGTGCGGCTGCCCAGCCGATCAGCGGTGGCCCGGCGCCAGGAATCGCGCCGACTAAGGTACATAGAGGAGTGACCCGCTTTAGCGGCGTGTATAAAAACAGGTAACTGAGGAGAGTAAGTCCGGCCAGCAAAGACGCAAGCGCATTCGTCAAAATGGCGAGGTACACGACACCAGAAACGGACAAGAAAACTCCGAAGCACAAAGCATGCGAAGGAGCAACTCGTCCCGAGGCCAGGGGCCGCTGTGCGGTGCGGCGCATTTGCGCATCGTACCGCAACTCGATCAGCTGATTCAGGCTTGCCGCCCCGCTAGCGACGAGGACTGTTCCCAAAAGCGTGTGTAGGAATGGGGTCCACGGAAAATGGGGGAGCTCTTCGGGTGAGCCCATGCAAAACCCAGCCGCCGCCGTTATGGCAATCAGGAAATTGATTTCGGGCTTGGTTAGCTTCCAATAGTCGAAAAACACACTGGAGGTTGTGACGCCGCGGGCCTGGACCGCAGACACATCGAGCGCTGAAAGAATGGGCTCGGTTACCATCTCAGACAACCTCCAAGCGCTGCGGATTCCTATGCGGTGCGGCACTGGTACGGGCTTCGGATTGCACCTGGTCACCATGATAGAAACTTCTCGGCGAGAGCAGCCGCATGCTGAGAATTGCGGCAGGCACGAGATAGACAATCGTGACGCAGGTCCACATCAGCGCAGCCGCGCACTGCTGATCTTCTAGAACGGAAAAGCCAAAGTGCCGGGGCATGGAAAAGTACACGGGGTAGGCAACACGGTCAGAGAACACGAGAAATCCGGACAGGATGTCACATGGCAACGTGGCCAGAAAGAGGTACAAAAGGGCGGACCATTGTGGTCCCGTCGATACACTGGGCCAAGGTTGAATAACCGGCAGCCAGAAAAGAAACCCAGCCCCCAAAAACGATGCTTTCTCAACCGAATGCCACACTTCTGAACGCATCCCCAATGTAAACAGTGCTGGCACATGCCATCCCAGGAGGGTCAACGCAGAAACAGTCCAGCACAATGCCGGTCGAGATAGCGCCCAAGCAGACCATCGCGCAAATGGCCGTCGGAACAGCCGTCCGAGCTTAACTTTTCCAGATCGCGGCAATCCGTGCCAGAAAACCAGCAGCGGTTCGCCCAGCAGTATTAACGCGGGAGCAAAGGTCATCAGCAGCAGGTGCTGAATCATGTGAACCGTCAACAAGTCGTGATCGTAGGCAACGAGTGGAGAGCCCAGCGCTCCCCAGACCAAAGACATTCCAAGAAGAAAACTAGCCACTTGCCAAACTGGAATGTCAGTCGCCGAAACTCCGCGGACGCGACGCCAGCCCCGCATATACACGGAGGACACAAGAACGAGGACAAGGATGGTCGCGCTAGAAGACAATGACATTGCCGTGGCGGTGTGTTCAATTGGCGGCATGAAGTCTTCCTAAGGATGGGTGCCGCTCTCGCGAAGCACCATGTCACGCGCGGCATCGCGGGCTGGAGTCTGGCCGGCGGGATGTAGAGTCTCGAGAAACGCGACAAGGGCGGTGGTTTCCGCTGGGCTCAAGTTTTTTCCGTAGGCAGGCATGTTGCCGCCGCCCTGGATCACTTGGCGGATGAGCTGGTCCTGGGTCAGACGCACGGCAACACTATCAAGCGCTGGACCTCGCTGGCCGCCACTCTCACCGATGGAATGGCAATTACGACACTGCTTGCCCTGGAAAACCAGCGCACCTTGGCGCTGTAGCGCGGTGCTGCCATGCAAAAATTTGTCCGGAACAGGATCACCGCTCCACGCATTCATGTGCGGGCTCCACGGCGTATAGCCAGCGAGATGGGTGAGTGTTCCCAGGATTATGGCGACCAGCAGAACCGTCAAAACCGCGATTGGCCGCCGGCGCCAGCTCTTTTCTCCTTCTCCAGAAAGAAATGGCAGCAAAACAAGAAACGCGATAACGACCACCGGGCCAATGAGGAGAGCTGGCGTCTCCATTGAAGGCGGCAAGTACGATAGTAAACCGTACAGCCACAAAAAGAAGTAGTCTGGTTTCGGCGCCGTCTGGATGATCGTCGGGTCCGGGCGGCCGGTAGGACCGAACGGACCGAAGTACAGAGCGCATGCGGCCACTGCCACCAGGATGAAAGCGGCAAAGAACAGATCTTTCCATACCGCATACGGAACAAAGGGCGCGCCTTCTTTTCCTGTAAGTTGATGATATTCGTTCTCGTAGGTTGCGCGCTTGACGAGACGTCCTGGCATCGGCCATTCGTTAATTCCGAGCTTCAGCACCATCAAGAGGTGAAGACAAACGAAACCGATCAGCATTCCCGGAATCACGAAGACATGCAGCGCGAAAAACCGCGACAGCGTCGCTCCGGCAATAATCGGTCCACCAAGCATCAATTTCACGATTATTGGGCCTGCAATGGGCACGCGACTGGCGATAGAAGCTCCGATACCGAGGCCCCAGTAAGCGTCTTGATCAAAACGCAGCACTTGGCCGCTGAAAGCCATGCCTAGCGTCATCAGCAAAAGAAAGACGCCTACGATCCAGGTGAGCTCTCGCGGAAATTTGTACGCTCCGAAGAGGAAGACCTGCACCATGTGGATAAGGACAATCGCCACCATAAAATTGGATCCCCATCCATGCATTGCGCGGATGAACCAGCCGAGAGTGACATCGTGGTTGAGAGCCTGGAGACTGCTCCAAGCCTCGCTCGCCGAAGGAACATAAATCAAGGCCAACAAGATTCCAGTAACGAGTTGAAGAAGGAAGACGGTGAGCGCGGCGCTACCGAACACATAGAACCAGCTCGCTGTGTTGCGCGGCACGGGATGCTCTGCCGCGTCACGAATGGGAGCGGCCAATTGCAAGCGTTTGTCAAACCATTGCCCGATTTGTCCGATCACACTCATGTGTTTGTCTTTCCGAGCGAAGGATTCGTTTTGCTGCAGGCGGACAGCTTGCTCTCGATGGAAACCAACTCGTTCCGTGCACCGCACGGCGCCTTGTTCCCGAAAAGAGAGGCGGTTGGGGATCCTGGGGTCGGCAATTCGCCAGCTTGAATCGTAACCATACCGTCCTGCACCTTGTACGGATACTCGAATAGCCCGCGTTCCGGCGGGCCCGAAGCGCGCGAACCGTCGCGATAGTACGCTCCGCCGTGACAGGGGCACATGAACAAGCCGGATTGCGGAAACCAACGCACGGGGCAGCCCAAGTGCGCGCAATTGATGGCAAAAACCTGGAACTGCTTTCCTTCGACGCGCCGCACCCAGCACGCGGTGTCCACGGTCTTGCCGTCGGTTGGGGTCACGTAGGGATTGGTGAACGTGGCCAGGCGCGTCTCGCCTTCGGGAAAATCTTTTATTGGTCCCAGTGGGACCCAGGAAAGATACGCGTTTGCTCGGCCACGCGTAACCGAGGACAGAAGAAAGCCCACGATTGGTATCGTAAGAGCGGTCGCCACCAGTCCATTGAAGAGGATGCCTAACTTCATGAACAGTCCGCGTCGGGAGATTTTATTTTCGTCTGACATGTTCCGACTCCTAGTGCTGGTTGTAATTCGAAGTAGAGTACGGCTGCCCCGGGTTCTGAACCCGGCGCGAGGCGAGCCAAGCGACTACGTCGGTGACTTCCTGGTCCGACATCGGCCCGTCCGTCACGTTTTCCCGCCAATCAGGCGCTCCCAATTCAGGGCGGCCTGCGATGACAATCGTGCGCAGCCCTTGGTCGCTGACGAGTGCAAGAAAAGAATCATCGGTAATGGCGCTGCCCTTGCGCCCGCCTTTACCGCTGGAACCGTGGCAGGATTCGCAATAGGTCTTATAGGCGGCTTCGCCACGCTGGCCGTCCCCTACTGATTTAGGCACATATGAAGGTGCGGTGGCCGTGTCCAGGACTCCCTGTCGGCTCCAACGCGAGCGAATTCCTTTGGTGATCACGTCGATCTGCGCGTCTGACAACATCCCGCCGGCGCTCTCGGCAAAGGCTGGCATCGCGGTTCCCCGCACACCGTTGGCGATCACTTTGCGGATGGCAGCGTCGTCTGCAATGACCAGGTAAACTGGATTCGCAAGAGCGATGGCTGCTCCTCCGCGGCCTTCGCCACCGTGACAACCGGCACAGTTTTCCGCGTACAGAGTGCCAAACCCCAAAATCTCGTTCGGCGCTAGAACTTCCGAACCCTTACCTGGCTGGCCGTGCGGCGCACCACAGCCTGAAGAAAGGATCGCGGCGAGCGCTGTACAAAAACAAAGATGCCGAAACATGTTCACGGTCGTTTCTCCCCGTTTCCACGCGGCGGCATGATTCCGGGAGCCTCAACTCCCGCACGGATGAGGAACGGCAGATTCTCGCGAGTAGAGATACGCTCCTGCCGCACAACGACGATACCCGCTACGACGCCGAAGGCTATCTGCGAGGCCATGAACCAAATCCAGTCAACGCGGCTCGCAAGCAAAGGATTGAGAAGCTGCATAGTCGAGTACAGCAGTCCTGACCACAGCACCGGGGCAATCAGCCCTCCGAGTACAATCGGCCGCCGTGCGAACATGGGAAGCATCGCACCGTAGAGCAGTCCCACGAAGATGGAGCCGATACCGTGCAGGACCAGGGCAATCGCGAAACTGTCCGCATGAAATGAATTCAGTTGGGCGGGTCCGAGCTTAATCGATTCCGCGTAGACTGTAGCCGCAAGAAGATTGATGGGATACCAGATGCTTCCGGTTTTGAGCAGTCCGTAGGCACAGGCCATCACGGCCATCGCCACGCCACCTGCCAAGCCGCCCTTTATGCCGGCCGATATCGGGTAAGTCTCGAGAGGAAGCCATGCGCGCACGAGATCGGTAGCAACGGGCAAACGTTCGACAACGCGGCGCTCTGTGGCCATGCGATGTTCGTCGAATAGGACCGGCACGGTTTCCTCGCGTTCGTGAGGAAACACTTCGCGGAACCAGCCGACGCAACCCGCAGCGGCCAGCACGGTGCCCAGCAGACTGACTGACAAACTTGTAAGAAGGCCGGCAAACATCAAGGTGAACCCAAGAGCCAAAACAAGGGGCCACGCGGTTGATGCGGGCACTTCGATTTCAGCCGGGCCCCTACGGCTGTGCTCTGCCTGTTCCACAGACACTAGTGTTGCCATTTCTTCTCCTCAGCGGCCCAGAACGTAAACCACCGTGAAAACAACGACCCACACGGCATCCACAAAATGCCAGTACAGCGAGAGTACGTCGACGCGAGCAGACTGCTCTGCCCCAACGCGACCTGCTAACCCGAACAGCAACACGATGCTCAGCATGATCAGTCCAGCAGTGACGTGAAAGGCGTGCAGGCCAACCAGCGAGTAGTACGTCGTTCCAAAAAGGTTCGTGGAAATGGTCAGCCCGCGTTCGTAGATCAAGCGGTGCCATTCCTGGGCGGTGCCGTAAAGAAAGACGGCGCCAAGAGCGATCGTGAGGAACCATAAGAGCAGGAATGCGCCTCGTCTGCCGCGTTCCAGAAGTCTTCCCGCAAAGTGGATCGTGAGGCTGCTGGACAGCAGACAGATGGTGTAGAAAATGGGCGTTTCTAAAACTTCGCGAGGAGTCGGTCCCGTGAGGCTCTTCCCAACGTAGAAAAGATAGGCCACAACAAAAATCGTGAAGATGGCCGACTCGGCGATGATGAGACACGCCATGCCCACCTTCCCGCGATACGGCAGCGTCCAAGCTCGCGGCGTTTCAGAAATGGGAACAGTGATGGCGCTCATTGACCGATTCCTTTACTCATATCGACTGTCCGGGTCTTCCGGATGCTTCAGGTCCCACAAGGGACGGCGGCTGGCGACTACGGGAATGGAAGCAAAGTTGTAGGCAGGGGGCGGTGAACTTACGGACCATTCAAGAGTCCAGGCATCCCAGGGATCGTTTCCCGCTTTCGCTCCTTTGAAATAAGAAATAACAAGATTCGCGACGAATACTAGAATCGCGATGCCCTGGACGAATGCGCCTATCGTCACGAGAAGGTTCAGTGTGTCCCAACCGCGGCCGGGCTCGTAGGTGTAAACGCGCCGCGGCATCCCAAGCAAACCCGGAATGTGCATCAGATCAAAGGTGACATGGAATCCGATCAGGAATAGCCAGAAATGGAGTCTGCCGAGGCCTTCGCTCAGCATTCTGCCGGTGATTTTTGGGTACCAGTAATAAAATGCCCCAAAGAGGGCGAACAAAATTCCGCCAACGATCACATAGTGAAAATGCGCGACGACAAAGTAGGAACCGCTGAGCTGCCAGTCGAACGGTGACGACGCCAGCATGATACCGGTGAGACCGGCGATCAAAAACTGAAATAGGAAGCCGATGCAGAACAGCATCGGCGTCTTGAACTGGATCTTACCCCCCCACATTGTGCCCAACCAGTTGAAGATCTTGATGCCGGTCGGCACGCCCACGGCCATCGTCGTTATCGTGAAGAAACTGTTAGCGTAGGAATTCATCCCGATTGTGAACATGTGGTGCGCCCAAACACTCATGCTGACGAAAGCGATACAAACCGTGGCACCGACCATGACGGGATACCCGAAAATCGGCTTGCGCGAAAATACTGGAATAATTTCAGAGGCAAAAGCGAAGCAAGGAATGATCAGGACATATACCTCGGGATGTCCAAAGATCCAAAAAAAGTGCATCCACAGCGTGGCCGAACCGCCCGCCTGAGTATCGAAAAAATGACCGCCGAGATAGCGGTCCACGAGCAACATGAGCTGAGCAGCGGATAGGGGCGTAATTGCGAGCAAAACCATCCCAGACATCACCAAGTTCAGCCAAGCCAGCAGCGGCATACGGCTCAGCTTCATGCCTGGGCATCGCATCGAAATAATCGTGGCGATGATATTGATGGAAGTTCCGATGCTGCCGAAGCCCGAAGCCAGCAGAGCGATCGTCCAGTAATCTGAGCTATGGCCTGGCGAAAACGCACGTGAGGCCAAAGGGGCGTACGCCCACCATCCCACGTCAGGCGCGTTACCAGCACCGTACAATCCACTTCCACCCAGAAAACTAAAGTAAAGTAGCAATCCGCCGAATGCGGTCAGCCAAAAACTGAAGGCATTCAGGCGCGGAAACGCCATGTCTCGCGCGCCAATCATCAATGGCACGAGGTAGTTGGCAAAGCCGAACATAATGGGCATGGCCACAAAGAAAATCATGGTTGTACCATGCATGGTGAACATGCGGTTGAACACCTGTGGAGAAACAAAATCGTTGTGCGGACGGATCAACTGGATTCGCATGATGGTTGCTTCAATGCCGCCGACGACGAGAAAAACCAGAGCGTAGAGGATGTATAGAATACCCAGGCGCTTGTGATCGACCGTGGTCACCCACTCGTGCAGTGCTTCAACCCATGGTCGACCTGCGGCTTCCGCGGTTTGAATGACTAGGACATCCGATGACATAACTGACCTTCCATCTCTGTCTACTGGAGTGTTTCTAGATAGCGCACGAGTGCGTCTAGCTCGGCGTCGCTTAGTTTCATAGCCGGCATCGACGATCCGGTCTTGATGGCGTCTGGGTTCTGAATCCACAAGCGCAGGTTTTCGGGTCTGTTTTCTGCTGCACCGGCCGCGATGGTTCGACGACTCATTAAATGCGTGAGATCTGGACCAAAACGCCCTGTGCCGTTCGTGTTGCTGATCGCGTGACAATTCACGCACGCGGTTGTTTCGAAAACACTTCTTCCCGCAGCTTCTTTTCCATCCGGATTCGTTGGCTGTTGTTGCGCAAGTACCCAGGCGTTGAAGTCTTCTGGGTTATCCACATATACGCGCAAGAACATCTTCGCGTGCTGTGTCCCACAGTACTGCGCGCATTGGCCGAGAAATAGGCCCGTCTCATGGGGATCGAGCCACGTCTCGTTTACGCGATTGGGGATTAAATCGGTCTTTCCCGCAAGTTGAGGCACCCAGAAGCTGTGATCAGTGTCGGCGGAAAGCAATTTCAAGAATGTCGGTGTGGGATGAGTGCGGTCACTCACGGGGACATGGAGTTCGTTCGCTGTGACGATGCCGAGTGTGGGATACCGAAATTCCCACCAAAACTGGTGCCCGATGGCAGTCACTTCCACTGCCCCTGCAGGCCTTGGCGCGTCCTGGATCGCGTGAATCACTCGCGCAGTTGCCAGAAAAAGGACCACGACGATTAGAATCGGAATGATGGTCCAGGCCAGCTCAATCTGCGTGCTCCCATACACTTGGGCAGGTTCACGCCCTGCGTCTCCCACCCTTCGGCGGAATTTCACCACGACATAGCCCAATAAGCTAAAGACGACCAGAAAAATCAGGCCAGTGATGGCAAGCACGAAATGAGATAGATGTTGGATTGACTCCGCTGGTGTTGAACGCGGTTCAAAAATGCTGGGAACAGGGTTGTCATGTGGATTAGCCGCACACAAACCTGCGGCGAGGAGTAGGCCGGCCAGGAGAACGAGAATTCCCGCAGCCCGGCTGACAATCCCTCGCCAATCCGCTTTGCGCATCATTTCGCCCATTTTTATCAGGCACCCTCCCAGACCCCAGTTGCCCATCGGTTTGGTGACACCAGTTGAGGTGGACAGCCAAGATTGCTGCGCATCAGAACCATGCAACGCTATCTCCAGCCAATTACGAAGGAAGGCGGGAACCGCAAGATGCTTTGATTGAAAGGCTTAGGGACAATGAAAGTAAGATTGAGAAATTGTTGTGGCGGCTTTCCCGTCTCTTGTTTGACAAAATCGTCGAGAATCTGTCGCGTCGACTGGCAAACGTGCCGAAACTAAGGTGTCAACGGCTCGGCTAAACGGTCAAGGCCTCAGCATCCACTCATTCATGTTGATGTAGACTCGCGCTCTCCAGCGCTTGCCAACACATTTGTAAACAAGGCATTTAAAATGAGCCCGGAAGGATTCGATTCATTGGAAATACGAGTGCTTCGTTGCTCCGCAGTTGGCTCACGCAAAGCTACATTGCCGACGATCTCAAGGAGCAGATACGTTTGGCGCACACATGAATCCGGGTATGATCACCGCCCTAGCGGCTGTCTGTGGTTCGCTTGTCGGAGCATTTGGCTCGGGCGTCGGGACGTGGATCACACAGAGGCATCAGGACCGGCGCGACTTGCTGGGAAAGCAGATTGCGCGACGCGAGGCCCTTTATTCAGACTTCATTGCCGAAAGCGCGCGCTTGCTGGTCGACGCCATGGAGCATAACGTCAGTGATCTTCAAAAACTGATTCCTGTCTACGCGCTACTCAGCCGCATTCGGCTAAGTTCGTCGGAGCGCGTTCTGCAAACCGCCGAGCAGGTCATAAAGACCATTGTGAACACCTATCCGCAACCAAACCTGACGGCCGAGCAGATTCAATCTCGGGCCGTGAATGGCCAAGATCCCTTGAGACAGTTCAGCGACACTTGTCGCGCGGAGCTGGATTCGCTACAACAACAACTTTAGAATCCGAAGGTTCAATTCCTGCAGACTCTTCCCGGGTCCACCGTTCGGTTTCGGCTTCCGACCATTATCCGTTCTCAATCGATTTGGCGATTGTTTAGCACACGACCGCCAGTTTTGATGGAGGAAACCTATGATCTTGCGACTTCTTGGCTCGGGGACTGGGTAAACTCACTCAATAGTTTCGTGCCACTGGTCGATCGCGAAATGAATCTGCGGTAGATGACACGAAGCGTGGCAACAAGGGGAATGGAAAGATAGATCCCGACGATTCCGCCGACGGCCCCACCTACCATTACCGCGAATATCGCGAGGAGCGGATGAATCTCCAACTCAAGCCCCATTACGCGCGGGGAGATCCAGTAGTCCATGAGGATGCGCCAAAAGCAGAGCAGGATGAGCATCCAAATCCAATGCGAATGACCGAGAACGCCGGCGGCAACAATCGTGGCGGTTGCGATCATCCAGCCGGCAACGGGAATAAATTCGAGGATTCCAGCCAACACCCCCCAACGTCAGCCCATTCGAATAACCTAGCATCAGCATCGTGGCAGCGCAGAAAGTGAGCGACAGCAGGCCGAGAATTACCTTTGCGCGAATATAGTGCTGGAGCATGACGTGCAGTTCGGCAGCCAGTGCACGCATAGAGTCATAAGTCTCTTTTGTCGAAATAAGATGGATAAGCTGGTTTGCCATTGTCTCGCCGTCGCTGAGAAAGAAAATGGCCAGGATCGGAATGACCAGGATTCCAGCGATTGCCCTGGACGCAAATCGCTCTATTTCCCTAATCGTGTTGTCTATATCTGGTTGATGCTGCTGCAGGAACGCTTTGATACGAAGCGCCTGGCCGTCGCTCCAACCAAAGTCGGTACCGAGTTGCTCCGCGATTTCACCTGTGGAGACTCTATCTGCTAGCCCAGTCATCTGGTTCATGAATCGGCTGGGGTGTTTGTGAAATTCCGGCGCGAGCCCATGAAAAACCAGTGCCAGCAGAACGATGAAGGCTAGATACGCTTCCACCACATGCGGTCCTCTCAGGTTCTTGAAAAACAAAGAATGGCGCTGCAGAAATCTAACGACAGGATTAATCAAATAAGCGAAGAGAATCGCGAAAGTAAAGATGATGACGACTGTGCGCGCGGCGTAGAGAATGGCAAGCACCAGCGAGAACGCGACGATTGTCAGCAATATTCTTGCCGTGCGCCGATCAAGTAATGGCATACGTTTCCATTGGCTCAATGGCCTTGCTGAGAATCAGTCGGTCTGGCTTTCCAATTTTCGCTTGATAGCCCCGAGGGCTCGTTCCAGCGACGAACGTGTTTTGTCAACGGCAACTTTCCTCACGATGCCCCCTTTCAATCCTGTCAACCCCGCCTGCTGTGAACCCTTAAGGGTGATCAAATAGACGCCGGGATGCTCTGGATGCTCTTGGTCCCGTACGCAAACGGTTATATCAAGGGCGGTCTCGAAGTAGTGGCTTGCGTAAAGCTGCTTTACAGCTATCGCGTAGGCCGGATCGGTGGAGCGAGTGCCGCGATGGACGATCGCCTGTACCACCCGAAGCGTCGGCTTGAGCCCAAAATTCACTTTTTCCCAATAAAACTGAGATTCGATGTTTTCTGATTCCGCTTCGGGATAGTCGAGCAAATAGCGATCCAATTCAGGAAGGTAAACGGGAAGCGCCTTCGACCGGCTCAGTAAAGATTGAAAAGTGTCCGCCACAACTGCAGGGTGCTTTTTATCGCGGTACGTGCCTAGGGCCGCGTTTCCTCCTTGAATGTACTTTAAGAGGCCTTCGAGGGCCATCTTCTGCGCCAGCCCATTCACTTGAGTTGCCACGTCTGGAGCAGACCAGTCCATTGACTGATGGAACTCGTCCATGGCCTCGGTGGGCAGTTGAACCTCGCATTTTCCAGGTTCGCAATTCTTGAGTTGCTTGATATCGTCGGGCTCGAATGTGAAACCGTCGAGGTCTGAAAGCTGCGGAGGATCACTAAACTTTTGGATAGCCAAATAATTGGGAAGCTTGCGCAGAGCATCCACGTCCGACGCGAGTTTAAGGTATTTTTCCGGAGTCGAGTGCACATACACAGATCCAAAAACAAACACCTCGTCAGGCGTCCGCGAGTCCAATACCTTTGCGATTGCTTTTCCGTTTCGAATGGCGGAGATCTGGCCTTCATCCAAGCCGGCGTACTGTTGGAAAAACTTGAAGGGCTCTGCACTCTGCGCTCTTGTGGCGGGCTTCTGAATCAAGAAAAGCAAAATCCAAGCAATGACAAGCAGCACGAGGCGGAATCGGGCTCGCAATTCTGCTTTCACTGTGCCTCCAATCCTGGTACTCGGCCTACGGCGCGTTCGAGTTCTGCGTGTGCCAATAAATACCCGAGGCTGGCTTGCAGAAGGTCTGCTTTGGCTTTGTAGTTGGCCGCGCTGGCCTTCCGCACGTCTGAGACAAGAACTACACCTCGCGCAGCCTGATCGGTCACGAGCCGTTCACTTTCCTGGCGCAGCTTTGCCACCTGGATCGCAACGTTGACCATGCTTTTGGTCCGTTCCAGCGTGTTGTAACTCCGCTCCACCTCGACTGAGACTTTTTCCTTGAGGCGCTCTAGATTCTCCTCGGCCTCGGCAAGCTGCGTGGCACGCTCGCACACCTCTGCCCGGCGCTTGCCGAAATCCCACAATGTGTAGCTCATATTGACGCCAATGGTTCCGAAATTCCTAACGAGAAATGGCACGCCGTCCTGATAGCTGTGACGCGCAAACGCCGTAATGTCGGGAATGTAAGTGGTCTTCGCGGCTGCCACACCAGCTCGCGCCTTCGCGACGGCCTCTTTGGCAGAGTGGATTTCCGGATTTTCATCCCAGGCCGCTTTCACGTATTCGTCCTTCGTAAGTGTGGAGAAGTCGCTTACGACTTCAGGGTCCAATTCCAATTTCGTATCCAAGGGCAGCCCCAGCAAGTCGTTTAGCTCCGTCATGTAATCCTGAACCTGGAGTTCTGCAGTCAGGACGGACTGTTGTCCCTGCAGAAGTTCCGCACGGCTCTGTATCTCCGCAACTTGGAGGGCGCTCCCATTACGGATATCATTTTCATTTTCACGCAAAGATTCAGAGGCGAAAGAGGTCTCCTGGTCGGCAGCTTTCTTCTGGAGTTGCGCGACTAGAATGCCGAAGTACAGCGCATGTACTTGTAGCGCGACTTGATTCTCAGCATTTTTAAGCTCGTCCCGCGAAGTTCCGATTTCGGCGAGGGCGACGCGGTTTTCCTGGCGAATCCGCAAGAGTTGCGTTAACGGCTGCGCAATCATCGTGCCGCTTGAATAGAACGTTTGCTTGCCCTGGCCCACAGAAATACTCTGGGGCGGTAGATTCGCGCCTGCTACGCTACCGAGAGATCCAGCCGGAACCGTGATGTTCTGCAGCTCGCTGATATGCAACACGTTCGATTGATTTGTTATTGTAGGCAAGTAATCCGAGTGAGCCGCCGCTTTTCTGGACTCATTTTCCTTGACCTTAAGCCGGGCGATCTTGAGGGCCCGATTCTGTCGAAGAGCCAGGCGAACCGCCTCCTCCAGACTAAGATGGCGCACTTCGTCCGCTAGAGCGGCACTAGCGCAAAACAGAAAGACTCCTGTCATTGCCGTAAGCCGGAGGAAGTTTCTCCCGGTCATTGGATTCTCCGTAAGTTGTGAGGGCCGATTTCCATAATGGTGTGAGAAATGGCCCTGGCGAGCGAGTTCATTATGTTGTCTCCTGAGGAGCGGGCGGGGATGACTGAGCAATACTGAGATCGGCGTAGTTCAACGGGGACCTGCGCAGCAAGGCAACGAATAGCAAAGCGATAACGCAGGCCCAGACGACCAAATAAAATCCGTCGATAATGCTCAGCGTGTACGCCTGAAGACGAATGCGGCCGCTTAGGATTGCAACCGCCCGGCCCGTTGCGGCAGCTAGATCCGCGGAGTGTGAAAACAGTCCCGCCGCGAGTCCTCGGACATTGCCATCTGTGATCCAGTTCCCGCGCTCTACGTGAAGGCCGAGAAGGTTTGAGTGGAATTTCTCCTGGTGTGCGATGAAGTGGCCCATGGCCACCGCGCCGAGATTCCCCCCAAACAGTCGCACGGTGTGAAGGAACGCGGAGAACGTCAAAATCCACTGCGGTTTTGACAATCCGCCCGAGAAAATTCCCTGCAGGATAATCGTGGATACCAGCCCGATAAAAGCAAACGCCTGTCCCGCTCCCATGAGCAATTCCGTGCGATAGTAGTCCGATGCCGACCACGCGCTGGTGATCCCTGCATTCAGGTAACAGGCAAGAGCCATGAACGCAAAGCCTGAAGCCAAAAGCAGACGCGAATCAAGGTCAGCCAGCAGCAGTAAGCCGGCCACAAAAGCGATGAGCAGTAGAGGAACTGCGCTCCAGATCACTGCAGGGCCAATCTGATCCGCTTCGAATCCGTGGATTGCCAGCGATTGCGGAACCAGGATGATCGTTGTCACCAAACAAAAGCGAAACAAGAAAAGTCCAATGCCAAGCAACACCGTGTTCCACTGTCGTAGATAGGGCACGTCAACCAGGGGATTGGGGCTGCGCAGTCGTCGCACCAACGCGCACAAGAGCAGGAAAGAGCCGCCAGCGAACAGTGCGGTGAAGACTCCGGAGCGCCACCAGTCGAGCCTTTCTCCTTGTTCGCAAGCGCCAAGAAGCGTTGCGAGCCCTGCGCTCGCATAGAGAAAACCTGCGAAACTAGGGGGCTCGGATGATCGTTTAGGCGCTGTTGTCGCCGGTATTCCGTAATAAATACAAACCATCATCACCGGTGTAATCACCGCTGAATTCCAGAACATCCAGTGCCATGAAAGGTGATCTCTGTACCATCCGTAAAGCGTCGGGGCGATGTTCACTGCACCATCGACGAACGTTGCGTAGAGTGCGACTGTGAAAGGAAGGAATCGAAGCGGAATATTCCGTAGCGCGAAGGTAAGTGTGAGGGGATAGAACGTGCCCGACGTCAGCCCCGCCAATACGATTGCTGCGAGGAGCAAGCTGTAATTATGGATGAATGGAAGCAGAGCGCAGATTGCCGTAAAAGCCGTTGCCGCGAAGAACAGGATTCGCCGCGGACCTAACAGACCACCCAGATACACCGTAAAAGGCCCGATGAACATCAGCGCCATGTTGAAGGCGGTACCGATCCAGGCTCCTTCATCAAAGCCAATTCCAACGTGCCCCTTGAGATCGGCCAGACCGAGAGTAATCATGCGGCCGGTCAGCGTGACAGTTCCCGCTCCTATGATGACGCCAAGAATCCCGAGCAGCGGACTCTTCGAGAGATCGGCCGGCGCAATTTTCGCGATCGCCTGCGCGATTTGCGTCGGCGGGGGCAGGCGTAACACCGGAGTCGCTGCGGCCATCGTAGGCTCCGATCACTCTTTCGTGCGAACCCTGGCGATGACGGATAACCCCGGGCGCAGAATCGTTGCCATGCTCGAATCGTCGAACGCGATCTTCACTGGCACTCGTTGCACTACTTTTGTGAAATTGCCCGTGGCGTTGTCCGGAGGGAGCAGCGCGAATTGGGAACCGCTCGCCGGCGCAATCTCGATCACTTTCCCATGGAAGACTTTGCCGGGATATTGATCGACGCGAACCTCCGCTAAGTCTCCGACTTTCACGTTTGTGAGCTGCGTCTCGCGGTAGTTAGCCTGCACCCATTTGATGTTGCTGACAAAAGTAATCACTTGAGTTCCGGGGGAAACCAACTGTCCGGGCCGTACTTGTCTTTCGCCGACGCTTCCTTCACTAGGAGCAGCGATCTTCGTGTATCCGAGGTTCACTTGAGCGACGGTGAGGGCAGCCTCTTTGGCGTGAAGGTCTGCGATGAGCTGAACTTCCTGGGACTCCAGAACCGCCTTGCTGCGCCTCTCGGCTTCGACCGCGAGTTCGTTGCTCCGCAGCAGCGTTTTTGCCTGTTCAAGATCGGCCTCCCGACTTGCCAACTGGGCAGAAAACCGCTGCTCGTCAGCTACCACCTGCTCTACCTTCTGCTGAGTGCTCGAGCTTGTCAGAAGGAGCGCCTCTTGTCGGCGGCGTTCCTTCTGTGTGCGCACAACATCGGCCTGCACTGCATCCTTGCCTGCCAGCGCTGCCGTAATCTGAGCGTTCGCCTGATCGACCCCGGCAAGTGCCCGATCGATACGCGCATCTTGAAGTTGGCGCTGGCGTCGATTGTTCTCGATAGTAGCCCTTGCCGCTTCCACAGCGGCTTGCGCCTGAGCTACTTGTGCCATGTAGTCGCTATCATCAAGTTCAACAATAAGGTCTCCCTTGCGCACTTGTTGAAAGTCGGACACCTTAACATCCCGAACAATACCGGAAACCTTCGTGCTTAGCGGCGTGAGATCCCCCCGCACGTACGCGTCATCTGTCACCTGCTCGACACGGCCACCCTCCCAAGCATTCCAGTTCCAAGTGATGGTGAATACCAATCCGGCGGCAAGCAGAATTACCAAAGCAGGGGTCGCATACTTTTGCCATTTCGGTCTGGCGGGTGGTACCGGAGCGTGTTCCTGCTGAGCTGCAGGTACAGGAGCTGGTGTTGTGACGGGAGACATTAAGACTGGTTTCTCGATCGCGGACATGACGCCTCTCAAAGAAAAAATTCAGTCCTGACTCTGGGCCAGTGGAAGCGAGCGCCTGACCTCAGTGCGCGCAGCGCGGGAACAGCAACGCCAGAACCACCAAGTCCCATGGAGTGAAAAACCAATATTCGACTTGACTTCCAACGCTCTCAGCGGCACGCGCGAAAAAGCCCAGCCGGTGTAGCTTCGCCAGGTTGTGGAGATGCTCCGCGCAAATCCCGGTTAGGCTTGCCACTTCGGCGTAAGTGAATATCTTCTGGCTAGCTTTGACGGCTATCATTATTTCGATCCCTCACAATCTCTAAAGTCCCTCAAGTTTCAAGAATGTGGATGCGATTCAAATGCCTCGCCCGCCGGAAGACCTTTTTTGGCAACTCTTATGGTGCGAACAAGTATCAAAAACGCCCATCCGAGTGGGACCACCAGGCAAAAAACAATCATGAGCGCTGCAAGCACGTGTGTGCCCGAGATGGTTGATTCGGTAGTTGTGTCTCGTCGGGCAAACAAGCTGTTCACTCCCGCAGGCCTGCCAGAAAATACCCGGCCCCTCTAGCATTTATGAGATCGAGCCTTCCAAGGACGCTATATCCGACCGTCTGGCGACAATGGTTTGAAAAGCGTTTTTGTCCGGGAAGAATGCAGAATGAGTCGTCATACGCACGGGAGCCGCCGGAGTTCGCTGCGCCTGGCTCAAGAGCTGGCGTCTTGCGCGAAAGAGCCGCGCCTTGAAAGTCCCAGCTGTAACACCAAGTAGTACGGAAGCCTCTCGCCCAGAGAGTTCGTCGTAATAAGTCATGGTAAATGCCTGCCGAAGCGCAGGTTTCATTTTTCCAAGCATCCCATTGATTAGCTGAACCGTCTCGCGTTCCGCGCAAGCCATTTCCGGATCAGGTCGCGACGTTGGAATACTTTGCGTCCAGTCATCGTCGCGCGAGTTGCCGGTCTCAGGGATAGGCCTGATTCGAGATGATTTGCGTTTCCGTTGGATCATCAACGCAGCGTTAAACACGATACGGGTGAACCAAGTCGTAAGCGCAGATCGACCCTCGAAGCTGCGCAAGTGGCGGCATCCTGAAAGAAATGCATTCTGGACTGCGTCTTCAGCGTCTTCTCTATTGCGAAGGACTGTACGGGCCATCGCTACGAATTTCGGGCGCGAGGCCACAAACATCTCTTCGAAAGTTTCCCTTCGGGCCTCGGAGCTTAGCGGCTTGCAGGCGGTTGATCTCAAAGTCCTTTTGTTTGTTCTGAAGCCGGGCAAAGGCTTGCAGATTGCCGCTGCATTGGTGCGCCCAACGAAACTCGTAGACGTGGATGCGTAGGTCATAGCGTTCTCGCTTTTTCTCCTTGCTCTATGAAGCAACTGCATGTCCAACGTGGGCCTTTCGTTGGAGAATCAGCCATCCGTATTGTTTTCAACAAATAGGACACACGCGTCCCGCTTTACCAGATGGAGGGATTCCTAACGCAAGTTATTCATGCCGTGGATTTGACGATAACGTCGAGACCCCGACTGAGTTGCCAGCGCTCACACATTTGGCGCAGCTGCGTGGGACACTGCTAGGAGACAAATCCCAAGGTGGCAAACGATGAAAGGATTCCAGAGCAAGCGACAGATTGGAAGTGCATATAAGTTGGCCCATAGGAACAAGGCAGTCTCGTGATTTGAGAGAATGGCCGACTGCACGCCGGGGTCTTTGTTCTGTACTTTGAAGCGTGTGGAATCACCTGGGCTGCGAAAAGCCGAACTCAGTCCTGAAAATGGTCCGCAGGTGGCGCAATTCCCAGGCGCTTCATCTTGTAAAACAGTGTGGTGCGCTTCAAGCCGAGTCTGGCGGCTGCTCCTCGCCGACCTCCGAGCTTCCAATTGGCGCGCTGGCATTCTGTAAGAATTTCCTGACGGATCTTTTCTTCAAGCGTTCGATTTGCAATCTCTGGCTCTATCCCCAGCGGTTCGCAGCTCTCGAGTGGCCCCGGTTCAAAGATGCCGTGATTGGAAAGAATGACGCCGCGCGCAATGTAGTTTTGCAGCTCTCGAATGTTCCCCGGCCAGGGATGGCGAACCAGGACGCGCATGGTTTCTTCAAGGATGGTCTCGATGGTTTTGTGCATGGACGCAGCAAACTGTTGAACGAAATATTCCACGAGCTCTGGGATGTCGGCTTTCCTTTCGCGTAGCGGTGGCAGATATATCGGAAAGGCATTCAGCCGGTAGTACAGATCCTCGCGGAATTCCCGGTCCCGAACCATTTGCTTCAGGTCCTGGTTGGTCGCAGCAACGACCCGAACATCGACTCGCGTGGTGCGCATGCTACCCACGGCCTCGAATTCACGCTCCTGGAGGACACGCAGGAGCTTAGGCTGAAGTTCAAGTGGCATGTCTCCAATTTCGTCGAGGAACAGAGTGCCACGGTCCGCCAACGCGAACCGGCCGACATGAGAATTGATAGCTCCCGTGAAGGCCCCGCGTTCGTGTCCGAAGAGCTCGCTTTCGAGGAGGCCGGCAGGCATCGCCGCGCAGTTCACCTTCACCAGATTTCGGTTTCGGCGGGGGCTGAGCTCGTGAATCGCTCGCGCGATGACTTCCTTGCCGGTGCCAGTCTCTCCGGTGATCAAGACGGTTGTATTGGTGCCTGCGACCGCATCCACCTGGCTGAGGATGGAGCGCAGGCTGCCGCGGCGCCCTACGATCGTGCCCAGGAACGAGGATTCCGCGCTTTGTGGCTTGGGCCGTTCATCACCACGATAGAGAGCGCCATTCATCGGCGAGCTTTCGGGATATCGAGTACCTTGCATGACGGAGTTTGATGCTGTGCTCATGTTGTGCTCCTGAGGCACCGACCACGGCTTCGATCGTTGCCAGCTCCCCGAACCTTGCGCGCGGATAGTGAACCGAATCCGTTCCGGAGAACAACCCCAGATGGAGTTGCTCGCCGAGGCTATTTCGGGGCGGGGGTACCGGCTATCCGGAGGAGGCTGGAAATAGCTCTTTAGGGTTACGAAAAGTTACTTCTGGCGATCTTCTAACATCGGTGCGCTTCTATCCAAAGGGGCCGCCGTCAGCAGACCAAACTCCACGTTCGAGCAGAGCCAAACCAGCAACGAGGGTTGCATTCGATAGCGCACTTATAGCGACAAGGATGGATTTTAGCGTCCACGAATATCAATTCGCTTCCGACCAAACAGCCGGGCGTCTACAGACCATGCGCCCGGTCCGAGCATTACCAGGCTCACTCCCAAGGCCGCGGGCAGGACGTGAATAATCACGTTTCCGGGATTAAAGATTACTCCTATCTGGATAATCGCCTGCAAAGCTCCCGCAATTGGGGTCCACAGGCCCGCAAGTAGAAGTACCCCTACAGTCAGCATTGCGAATTGGAGTACACGGTGCCAAGAATGTGGCACTCCGCCCAGAGTGCTCATACCAACGAACAACCGAACTGCCGCGGCCAGCCGCAGAATAAGGAGTCCAGCCCCAGGCCAACCGCCAGGAAACATCGTAAACAGTCGTTGCAAGTTTTGACCTGACCCGACCGAGATTTCACACTCTTGCGAGGCGAATTTAACGGGATAGCGGGACCCTGCGAATCCCTAAAATGTGGGGGCGAATTAGACTCTTTTGGGTGGTTTATAAGGGATTTACAATTCGATGATTCCGCGCTTCAAAGCTGCGGTCACCGCGTGGGTGCGGTCATTGACGCCAAGCTTGGAAAGGATGCTCTTGACGTGGCCCTTGACCGTATCCTCCGAGATCGCTAGATGATCGGCGACCAGCTTGTTCGAATTTCCCGCGGCAATCAGGGAAAGAACCTCAATCTCCCTTTCACTCAAAGCGTCATCGGCAGCATGAGTGGCAAGTTCCGCAGCGACTTCCGCGTGGAGTATTTTTTTTCCGGCCCGCACAGATCGGATCGTGTCCAACAAATCTTTCCGTACGCTGCCCTTTAAGATGTAAGCCTGCGCGCCGGCTTTCATCGCCCGCTTGCACAAAACGTCGCCCGCGTACGTCGTCAGCATAATGATCCGCGCCTCTGGAAATTCGCTCCGAATCGCAATGAGCGCATCGATCCCGTTCATTTCTGGCATTTGCAAGTCCATCAAAGTGACGTCCGGCTCATGCGACCTGAACTGTTCAATCGCCTCGCGCCCATTCGACGCTTCGCCGACCAAACTCATATCCTTCTGATTGGCGATGAGAGCCGCGACTCCTTCGCGTATCAGAGCGTGATCGTCTACCGTCAGAACGCGAATTACAGTAGGACTTGTGCCCGTCTTAGGACTGCTGCCCATCGGGTTCCCCAATCTTCTTTCGCCATAACCAGAATCTGCGACGCGGTTCGGATTTGCCGTAAGCAATTGCGCCAGGAACACTCAACTCAATTTCCGTCCCAGCTCCGTTTTCGCTCCAGACTTCCAGCTTCCCGCCAAAGCTCTTGGCGCGTTCGCGCATTCCCGGCAGCCCCCAGTGTCCGGCACGCGCTCCCTGATTGGCAACCTCAGGATCAATCCCACCGCCGTCGTCTCGAACATGCAAAAGAAACTCGGAGTCACTGTAGGTAATCTCCGCTTCGATCTTCTGCGCTCGGGCATGGCGGAACGCGTTTCGCAACGCCTCGCGCGCAATGCGATAGATTTCATCGCGCAGCATGGGATTGAGCTCTCGCTGTTTCCCTTCCAGCAGCACGCGCACGCACGGCACCAAGCCGTTGCCGCTCTGTAGCGCCAGTTCATTTCCAAGTGCGGTCAATGCCTGCGCTATGTCGCTGTCGCCCAGGATGGGCCCGCGCAAGTCCGAGACCGAATCCCGCCCTTCCGCAATGGCTTTGTCTCCGCGGTCCAGCGCGATGTCCAGCGCTTGCATGGCTTCGCTCGGCCGCGCAGGAAGCATATCCCGCACCGCCTGCAGCCGGAACATCAGCCCTTGAAATCCCTGCAACATGGAATCATGCAATTCCCGCGCAATGCGCGTCCGCTCGCCCACGCGTGCGTCGACGCCGGCGGTGAACTCTCGCGCCAGTTGGCGCAATCGCAGTTGATACAGCGCCCAAAGCACCGCCAAAAACGCGGCCACAAGCGACAAACGGAACCAGATGGTCTGGTAATAGGCTGGGGCGACGGAAAAGTCCAGGAACGCGCCGGTTTCGTTCCACACGCCGCTGTTGTTGGAAGCAACGACGCGGAAGCGATAGTTACGAGGAGGAAGATCAGTGTAGAAAGCCTGTCGCCGATTGCCAGCTTCTTGCCAATTGCTGTCGCGTCCCTCTAGTTTATAGCGGAAAAGAATCTTTTCCGGCGCAACCAGGCTCAGCGCCGTATAGTCAATCTCCAGATCGCGCATCAGCGCGGGCAGAGGTACGCGCCTGTTTTCAGCAGAACTCACGTCGTAGCTCTTGCGGTCTGCGGTGACCTGCTCGATGTGTACTGGCGGTGGAAGTTTATTGAAAGGGAGATGCTGTGGATCAATGATGCTAACACCGTCGAAGGGTAAGAACCAAATTCGCCCGTCGGAGGACTTAGCAACGGGAGGGAAATATCCACCCGGCGAATGAATTCTGACTCCATCGGAAATACCGAGGACCGTGAATCGAATTGTCTTCTTCGCATTCTTATCTTTGTCGGTTGAACTGATCCAGGCATCCAGCTCGTCCCTTGGGATTCGAACGAGCCCGCACGACATGTAAAGCCACAAAGAGTCGGCGTCGTCTCGCAGGGACCAATGAACGGTATCACAGGGCAATCCGTTCTTGCTGGTGAGCGTGGTAATGCGCCCATTCTTAAGCCGGCTTAGCCCGCCTTCTGTGGCTGCCCAAAGCGTACCATCCGGATCGAGCCGCAAATCGGCGACTATGCCCTCGCCCAGCCCGTCGCCGGTTGTGTGATATCTGTGAACCATGCCGTCCGTAAAATATGAGACCCCACCAAGAGAAAAACCGAGCCACAATCCACCATGCGAAGAATCAAGCGCTAAAGCGCTGGCATAGTCACCGGGTTTTACATCGCTCCATTGAAATTTTCGGATCTCACCTTTGTTCGACAGACGGAATAGTCCCAACTCCTTGTTGGCGATCCACAGATTTCCCGCAGAGTCCTCTGCGATGCCGTGCACGTTTCCGCCAGGCAGTCCGGTAATCGGGACAAACCGGCCGTTCTCCAAGTAGCCAACCTCGTAAAGCGTGGACACCCAGATTCGCGCGCGGCTATCCTGAAACAGAGAATTGGGGGCATGGCCGTTGAGCTTTCCGCCTTGCTTGCCAAAGGCCGTAATTTCCCCACGTGACCATTTGTATAGACCGCCAAAAGTTCCGAGCCAAACGCTTCCGTCCTTAGCGGCGAGAACAGACCCGACGACGGCATTCGACAAGCCTTCCTTCGTCGAGAGGTTGGCGGCCGCAGAATCACGAAAACGGTCGAGCCCATCGAGGGTAGCTACCCAAACGTTGCCTTCACGGTCTTCGAAGAAGTCGTAAGCCAAGTCGCCGGAGAGACCATCGCTCCCGGAAAACATGTCCGTTCTTCCCTGATGTACATGCAGAAGGCCGCTGGCTTTTGTTCCGATCCAGAGACCGCCGTCGCGATCCCGGAACAAACTCGTGGCCAGGAATTCACGAAGGCCGCCTTGGACGGGCAGCACCTCAATTTTCCCGTCCGCTACTCTGCAAATTCCGCCCTTCCATCCGAAAAGGATGGCGCCGTCAGCGTCTTCCGTCAAAGCGAGAATCCCATTCCACTCGCCCCGCAGAGGATAAAACGTCGGGGGTCCTGGTTTCCATCGCCAAAGCCCGTTTTGCACTCCCGCCCACAGATTACCCTTACCGTCCTCGAACAGACTGATGACGAATGATCCAAGGCTGCCATCCCCTCCGTAGCACTGAACACCGGTCTTCTGAACCGCGCAGAGCCTGCCGGCCGGAACCCCGTACGCGCCAGCCCAGACCGTGCCCTGACGATCCTCGAGCAGCTTTAGAATGATGAGATCTGAAAGCTCCGGATAATAAGTGAGCTTGCCATCCTTCCAACTCGCAAGCCCTTTCGCGGTACCTATCCAAAGAGTCCCGTCTCGAGCTGAGAGTAAGGCTCGAATGTCGCTAGAAGCAAGACTTTGACCTAGCGGCGGCTGCCACGGATCTGCGCGGATGCCATCGAAGCGGTACAACCCGAATTCGGTCCCCAGCCAGAGATAACCGTCCGGCGTTTGTGCAATGGAATTGATTATTCCTTTCGTGAATCCGTCGCGAATCCTCCAGGAAGTATGCGCGTACTGACTCACGTCCAGCGCGGGATTCAACGCCACGGCACAAGGGCACCAGGCCAGCACCACGCCCGCTAGCGCAAGGCTTAGCTCGACGGTGCGCAGGCCAACTGCCGCCAGGCGCACCGCTGCTCCGTATCGTCCTCGGAGAAGCGTTTTGGTCACAATGCCCGAATCTTACTCCTATTTATCTCATCCGAGGGACCAGCCGCATCGCTCTTTCGAGTCGTGCTGATGCGACCCTTATGGGTTTCCCTCGTCGACCCTTCTGAGTGTTGACGCATTTAATCGGCTGAGAGTACGCTCGTCGCTTCCGCGCCTCCTCGGGCGGTGAAATCATGCGCCGTATCTCTGCCCTCGCATTCTTGTTGCTTGTTTTTTTTCCGCCGGTTCTTCGCCCGCAATCCACCAATGCGTCCCTCAGGGGGCGCGTCACCGATCCTTCAAAGGCTAGTATTGCTGACGCCAAGGTCGCGACCATTCGCATAGACACGAATTTTCGTGATGAAACAACCAGCAATGAGTCGGGCGAATACTATCTGGCGAATCTCCCTCCTGGCCACTATCGCCTGGAAATCGAGAAGCCCGGCTTCAAGAAATTAATCAAGCCCGACATGATCCTCCATGTCCAGGATGCTCTCGCAATCGACTTCGAGATGACGGTTGGTGAGGTGTCCGAGAGTGTCACGGCGGCAGCCGGTGTGCTCTGGGTGGACACGGCGTCGGCGACGGTCAGCACCGTGGTCGACCGCACGTTCGTTGAGGACATTCCTCTCAACGGCAGGAGCTTCCAGACCCTAATCATGCTCACACCGGGTGTGGTCGTCACCGCCACTGCTTTCGACGACCAGGGTCAATTCAGTGTGAACGGCCAGCGCGCAGACGCCAACTATTTCACCGTGGATGGCGTCAGTGCGAACTTCGGCGTCACGGGTTATTTTCCACTCGTGCAGACCGCTGGAGGTGCTTTGCCTGCGCTCAGCGCTGCCGGCGGAACAAACAGTTTGGTTTCGGTGGATGCGATGCAGGAGTTTCGCATTCAAACGTCTTCGTTCGCCCCAGAGTTCGGACGTACGCCTGGCGGGCAGATTTCGATTGTGACTCGGTCGGGAACGAATGCGTTTCACGGCACAGCCTTTGAATATTTCCGCAACAATGTGCTGGATGCCAACGACTGGTTTTCGAATCGCGATCATCTGCCGAAACCGGCGGAGCAGCAGAACCTCTTTGGTGGGGTATTCGGAGGCCCGATCCTCAAAGACAAGACGTTCTTTTTCTTCTCCTACGAAGGGCTCCGCTTGCGCCAGCCCGCAACCGAGGAAACCGTGGTGCCGGACACGGCGTCGCGGCAACGAGCCCCCACTGCCATGCAGCCGTACTTGAACGCATTTCCTGCCGCGAACGGCGCTGAACTCGGCTCGGGTCTGGCGCAGTTCAATGCCGGATTCTCCAATCCGTCGTCGCTGAACGCCTACAGCGTCCGCGTAGATCACATCATCACCTCGAAGCTCAACTTGTTTGGCCGTTACAACTATTCCCCGTCAAGTATCGACCAGCGAGGTCCCTTTGGTGTGCTGAGCACCACGGAGTCCCTTTCTTCCTCCGTTCAAACCGTGACGATTGGCTTCACTCAACTGATCAAACCCCAAATCAGCAACGAAGTGCGAGCCAATTACAGCAATCAAAGGGTTTCCACCAAGCTCGCTGTTGATCACTTCGGCGGAGCTGTACCGATTCCTGACTCGGCGTTGTTCCCAAACGGATTCTCATCTTCGAGCAGCAACTTCCAACTCCTTATCGATGGGGTGGGAAGCTACTCTCAGGGCCTGCAGGGGATAGACGAGCAACGGCAGGTCAACCTTATCGACAACCTTTCGGTCTCGCATGGTGGCCATCAAATGAAGTTCGGCGTGGACTATCGTGGGCTATCCCCTTTCAGCCATCCGAACACCTACAACCAATTTGTGGAGCTCGCGGGTGTGACGTGTCCCGCACCGCCATCGCCGTGCACGGGAAACGCATTTTCCGGCACGGCTGAGTTCGCGCTTGTAACGTCCCTTCAGACTGACTCGCTGCTTGAGCGTAATCTCTCCCTCTACGCCCAAGACATGTGGAAAATGAAGCCGCGATTCACTGTAACCTATGGATTGCGCTGGGACATCAATCCGCCGCTCAAGGGCAAAAATTTCGCCAATCAGCCTTTCACTGTGACGGGTTTAAACAATCCGGCGTCAATTGCGCTTGCGCCTCGTGGTACACCGTTGTATGGCACGACTTACGGGAATCTAGCGCCTCGCGTGGGTGTCGCCTACCAGCTATCGAGTACGCCGAAGTGGGGACGCGTTCTCCGCGGCGGCTTTGGAATTTTTTACGATCTTGGGCAGGGGTCCCTGGGGGGAGTTTCCAGCTACTTCCCATACCAGGCCGGAAACTTCTTCGCAGGCGTTCCTTTTCCTCTGTCTTCACAAAACGCCACGCCTCTGGTTATCACAACCAGTCCACCGGTCAGCACTATTCTTGTGGCCGATCCTCACCTAAAGCTTCCGCGCACCTACCAATGGAATCTCGCGCTGGAGCAATCGCTCGGAAGCAACCAAAGCTTCTCTTTGACATACATCGGCGCGGTTGGGCGCAAATTGCTTCGGGCAACTAATCTAGTTCCAGATCCCAGTGTGAATCCGAATTTTCAATATGTGTCCGTTACAGACAATTCAGCGACTTCCGACTACCACGCATTCCAACTGAAGTTCCAGCGGCGGTTGTCGCAGGGATTGCAGGCACTGGCGTCCTATTCGTTCGCGCATTCGATTGATATTGCCTCAACAGATACACTCGCCAACTACCTCAACACGCCGGGAGGAAGTGGCTATCAGAGTGTGGACCGGGGGAATTCAGACTTTGACATCCGCCATTCGTTCACTGCTGGCGTGACCTACGATCTGCCCGCACCCCGGTCGCAAGAGGCGTTGCGCGTCGCCTTCGGCGGCTGGTCCGTGGACACCTTTGTCCTGGCACGCTCCGCACCGCCCGTAGACATTATTGGCGCACTCTATTTTGGTCCCGGAGGCACCGCGCTTTATCCCCGGCCCAATCTCGTCCCCGGGGTACCGCTTGTGCTCTATGGCTCGCAATATCCCGGCGGCAAGATTTTCAACAAAGCAGCGTTCGCCGGACCGCCCGTTGGGCAGCAAGGTGATTTCGGGCGCAATGTCCTGCGCGGATTCGGAGCCATGCAAGCCGACGTGGCCTTGCAGCGGCAATTTCACGTCACCGAGAAGATGGGACTTCGCTTCCGGACTGAGTTCTTTAATATCTTCAACCATCCAAACTTCGGCAATCCCAATAACAGCCTAACCGATCCGCTCTTCGGGCACTCGACGCAAACGCTGGCGAGCAGCCTGGCCGGCCTGGATGGTGCCGGCTTCAACCCCCTTTACCAAATCGGCGGCCCCCGCTCGATCCAACTCGCCCTCAAGCTCCAATTCTGAGCAAGGATATTGCGAATACCGGTTTGCAGCAAGGATCAGAAAAATAAGTTTATCAGCGTCGCGCAAAAGAGCTGGTCGATCTCAGAAGTTTAACTCCACATCACATAGAAGAACGAACCAGAATCCACTCCAAAACGGGCGGTTCGTATCGTGGCAGCCTGTGAAGCAATTCTGGACTGGGGCGGGCTAGACCCGGCTATGTTGCACCGATTGAAATCGGACGCAAGAGGCGCCAAGCCCACCCGCCCAGTCCTATTCCTGAGCTAACAGATTAGTCCTCCTCGAATTCGAAATCTGGCGCAGCTAGGTGACCATTGCTGTCGCCGCCGGGAGACGCAATACCCATGACAAATTCACTCGTTTCTCCGACCAACGTCAATTCGGGAGCTTCGTAGTTGTTTTCCATTTGATTCACCTCCTTTCTTTTTTTACTGAATAAACCCGTTTCTTCACGCTGCTTGTAACTTTTGCTGGTGAGACATAGTTGTGCGGTTACGTAGCCAGAATTCGAAGAGAACAATCTGGCGTAACTGACTCTCGTTACACTCGAGGCCCGCGAAGAGGCGCTCTAAGCGCGAAAGGACGCTCGAACGGTCGACAAATCCGTGCTCCGCCAAATATAGGTGTTCGGCCGCGAGAAGCACCTGGGCCATTGGCTTCAGCGCTTCCTGCCACGGGACGTTGAACAAACCTTTGGATCGCCGCGCCTGCAGCTTCGCGGGCCATAGGTCCGACAGTGCCGAGCGCATCAACCTTCGGGGCTCCCCAGGCCGGCAAAGAACATCCGGAGGCACAGCCATCAGAAATTCGACGAGTGGGCGGTGCGCAAATGGATGGGTGTATTCGAAGTGGTGCAACGGCTCAGACGGTTGCAGCGAACGCATTTCAAGGAGCATTGACAAAGACCGGAAATGCTTGCGGCGCTCTGGCGGAGCCTGCATCCAGGCATCAGAGAAGGAGCTATGCAGTTCGGTATAAGCAGTTCGGTCAACAAGAACTGGGCAAAGAGAGGTCACAGCGCTCTTGGGAGTGAACGAACCATCGGCGACCGAGTAAACTCCGGCGGACGCGAGCGATGATGGAAGCGCTGCTCGGAGGGCTTGCCAAACAATCGAGTAAACTGGAAGCCGGAGAATTTTGCTCCATGCGAGCGCTTCTCCAGATGCCCGTCCCAGGCGAAACCGGCGCAGGGATGCTGCTACTTGAAGGCTATCGTCGAACCAGTTCCCCCCCCGTTCAGTCCGGTTAAGATCACCTTGGCGTTGAGACCGCGGGCAACTGCCGCAACGGCCGAGTGCACGGGGTGAAAGATTTCCGGCGCGGCGTTGCCTAGGCTCGATTCGGGGCAAAGTAGGTTAAGTCTTTTAAAATCTGGTGGACGAGAGGGGATTCGAACCCCCGGCCTCCTCGTTGCGAACGAGGCGCTCTCCCAGCTGAGCTACTCGCCCACGAGTAGCGACAAAATCTTAGCAGACGATCCCAGCCTTGCCAACCAAAGTCGGCCGTAAGATTTACGACGAGATGAAACAGCCCAACGTGGTGGAACCGCCAAGACCCGTTGCGCCCCACCCAACTACTTCAGTTGCGGCCTTCCGGTTGTCTTATGGCTGATCGAGGTTGCCGCCAGCGCGTTGCGCTACGATCTTGCGCACGTTTTGGTAGAGTGCCCGGGCTTGCGGGATGGCTTCCACAGCCTTCTGCACCTGGGGATCCGCTTCGAGCTGAACCTTAAGCCCTTCTTGCACGCCGAAGTTCGAGACCAAAACTTCCTGGCGGATCTTCCGTTTGACCCATTCCAGGTTCTCGGACATATCCGGCTCGGTATAGCGAAGGTTATGCTTGGCCAGATATTCTCGGAAGGTCTTCATCACGCTGTCGTCCACTTCAAATTCCTTCGTGATCGTTGGCTTGCTGCCCATGAAGAAGCGCGTGAAGCCGCCTATGCCGCCTTCCAGGGGATAAAAAATGTCTGCCCGGAACAGATTCTCCTGGAAGCGATTGAGCTTCGGCGCGGGCACGACGATATCCGGCGTGATGCCGCCGCCGCCAGTCACTTGCCGGCCGCTGTCCGTCAGCTTAACCTCCGTCGGATGCTCCGGCACCTTGCGCTCATAGTGATATTCATAGAGCGAAATGGATTTGTAATCGCGCTGTATCAACCGCCCACTGGGTGTGTAGTAACGCGCGGTGGTCAGCGCAAGGCCGGTGTTTTCGCTGAGCGGCTGAACCGTCTGCACCAAGCCCTTGCCGAATGTCGTTTCTCCGACAATCAGTCCGCGATCATGATCCTGCACGGCGCCGGACACGATCTCCGTGGCTGACGCGGAATTTCCGTTCACCAGAATTACCAGCGGCACGGTCACGCCTTGATTGCCGCGCAAGGCGAAGTAGCGCCGCTCCGGCGACGTACGCCCGTGGTGCGAGACGATCAGTTGGTTTTTGTCCAGGAACATGTCTCCGACGGCCACAGCTTCATTCAACAGACCGCCCGGATTCCCCCGCATATCCAGAATCAATCCATCCAGGCTCGAAGCACTGAGCTGCTTCAACGCATCCCCGATTTCGCGGTCGGTCGTTTCGTTGAAGCCCGAGAGCCGGATGTAGCCGACGCCGGGCTTGAGCATGAACGCGATGTCCACGGAGTGGCGCGGAATCTCATCACGGGTCACCGTAAAAACAAGCTGCTGGTCATAACCTTCGCGGCTGATGGTGATCTTTACGACCGTCCCTTTGGGGCCTTTCAACAAGTCCGCTACGTCGCTCGTCGTAAGTCCATCTGTCGACTTATCATCCACTTTCATGATTACGTCGCCCGGACGAATGCCTGCATTGAACGCCGGCGCTCCAACATAGGGCTGCATCACGACAGTCCGGCTCTCGCGCGGCGCAACGACCATGCCCACGCCGTAATACCTTCCGCGCTGGTCCTCGCGCAGTAGAGCAAATTGCCGCGCGTCAAAGAAATTGGAGTGGGGATCCAGCACCCGCAGCATTCCGGGGATGGCGCCTTGATATACAGCCTTGTCTACGTCGACCGGATCGGCGTAGTTCGCCTGCACTACGTCCAGCACATTGGTGAACTGCCGTATCGCCGTGTGCTCGTCCTCAGCCGACGAAGTCGTGGCTCGCACGTTGGGGCCGTAAATCCCCCCCAGAACAGCGGATATAAGGATGACTGCGACGACTAGTGCCAACCCACGGCGTTCAGATTTCATTCCGGCCTCGTGTGATCACGTACAGCTGAATTATAGCACACCCCAAAGTGTGGTTTGACACCGTGGGACGCCCTTTCTATGATGCCAACAGGCCATTTTGCGGCCACCTCATCCCTATGCTCAGCATGACCCATATGGTGGTTCTGTTTATCGTCGTCCTGGTCGTCTTTGGGCCGCATAAACTTCCCGAACTGGCTCGCGGGCTCGGCAAGCTGATGGCTGAGTTTCGCAAGGCTTCCACTGACTTTAAGAGCGCATTTGAACAAGAAATGCGCGACATCGAACGCCAGGCCCTTCAAGCCGAGCGTAAGAAAGCTGCCGAAGCGGCGGCCGCCTCGGCTGTCGCAGCGGAACAGCCGGCCACGTTGGCCACCCAGGCCGGCGCCGAAGCCTCCTCAGCCAGCTTAGACGCAGACTCTCGTGCGACGGAAGCGTTAGTCGGCACTCCGGTTGCCGAATCTGTGCCGCGCTCCGATGGGGACGCTGCGCAACAAAGGGAAGAAACACCCGCCGTCGCTGTCGCTCAGCCTTCTGACAACACCTCTCACGGCCCTTCTCACGACACAGCCCACGACCCCTCTCATGACCAACAGCAGCCAGTCTGATTCCGCCATCGTATCGACCACGGAGGAGCCCGGTGCTCAGATGACTTTCTTCGAGCACCTCGTCGAGCTTCGTAAGCGTCTGATCAACTCGCTTGCCTCCATCGTCATCGGCTCCGCCGTCGGTTGGTTCGTCGCTCCGCACTTCATTACTGCAATGGCGAGGCCCATTTCAATCGCTTTGACCCAGGCCGGATATGACGGCAAATTGATCGTCACCAACCCGGCGGGATACCTGAACCTGCTCATCACGACCAGTATCTATATTGGGATCGTGATGGCCTCTCCGTGGATCCTCTACCAAATCTGGCTCTTCGTCGCGCCAGCACTGTATAAGCGCGAGCGCAGCGCGATCGCCGGCTTTTTGTTCTCCACCGTATTCCTCTTTCTCGCGGGCATCGCCTTTGGGTACTTCGTCTCGTTGCCCTATGTCTTGCACTTTCTGGTCAAAATTACAAACGAAGGTCCGGTCAAGCCACTTTTCGAGATCGGTCAATACTTCGACTTGATCCTCTTGATTCTGCTTGGGCTCGGTCTCGTATTTGAATTGCCCGTCCTTATATTTTTCTTGTCTCTCTTCGGCATCGTCACTCCACAGTTCCTTATCAAGAACTTTCGATACGCTCTTCTCGTGATCACCATCCTTGCCGCTGTCCTGACTCCCACGCCGGATGCCCTCACGATGATTCTCTTCATGTCCGTCTTGGTGGCGTTGTATTTCATTGGCGTCGCGGTTTCATGGGTAGTCGTTCGCAAGCGAAATCAGCGTCACGCCGCCGCTGCGGAGGCTCAATAGATGAAGTTTAAGCTCCCCAATATGCTTTGCACGGCAGCATGGGTGTCCGCGTCTTTTATTGGTCTGGCGGGCTGCAAGGCGAAAGCGGACAGTCCACAACCCGCCGCGAAAGATGCGCCTTTCATGAGCGCCGTCACGACGGCCCCGCCTGCGGCCACGCAAGATCCAGCCGAAGCTCCGCCGCCCGAAAAAACCGCTGGCTTTGACGGCAAGCGCGCTTTCGCCCACGTCGCCAAACAAGTGTCTTTTGGTCCACGACCCGCCGGCTCGCCAGCAATCGCCGAAACGCAGGACTACATTCTCGCCGAACTGAAAAGCTACGGCTGCGCCGCGGATACCGATGCCTTCAGCTCGGATACTCCCGCCGGCCGCCTGCCCATGAAAAACATTCTCGTCAAGATTGCGGGAGATAAGCCGGGCGTGATTCTCCTCGGTACGCATTACGATACAAAGCGTCTTGAGAATTTCATTGGCGCCGACGACGGGGGCTCCTCGACCGGCGTCATGCTCGAATTGGCGCGGAGCCTTTGTCCACAACACAGCCGTTACGCCGTTTGGATTGCTTTCTTCGACGGCGAGGAAGCCGTGCGGCCCGAGTGGCATGATCCCGACAACTGTTACGGAAGCCGCCAAATGGCCGCGCGCTTCGCCAATAGCGGCGACCTCCCAAGAATTAAGGCATTTCTATTGGCGGATATCGTCGGAACGCGCACACCGCACTTCAAGCGCGAAACGTACTCTACTAAAGCGCTTGTCGATCTCGTCTGGGACGTTGCCAAAAAGCTCGGCTACGGAAACGTTTTCGTTGAAGATTCCTCCGCCGTCGAAGACGATCACCAGTCCTTTCTGAAACGCCACGTCTCCTCGGTGGATGTGATTGATCTCGATAACGGCCCTGGCGGCGACGTCTACTACTGGCATACGCCGCAGGATTCGCTCGACAAAATCAGCCCCAAAACTCTCGCCATCGTCGGCCACGTTTTTCTAGAAAGCGTGAAACAGCTCCAAGCAAAGTGAAGCCGCCACAGCTTGCGCGCAGCCACACGTCACCGGCAAACAGTGTGCTACATTCGAATCGCTCCAAAGAACGCTCTGGCGAATGGGAAAAAAGCGCATTCTCGTGAACTCCTCGGCAGGCCGCTACGAGATCGTTTGCGGAGCAGGCGCTCTTAGTCATGCCGCCGGAGAAATCCGCCGCCTGGGAAAGTTTTCACGAATTCATTTGATCTCCTCGCCGAAAGTATGGCGGGCGGTTGGGAGGGCCGTCCTCAGCGGTCTCGGTCTCGAAAACGCCCACACCAAGCATCTGATGAACGATGCCGAAACCGCCAAAAATCTTCGCACCGTTGAGAGACTTTCACGATCACTGGTTCGTGCGGGAATAGATCGTCACTCGTTGATCATCGCCGTTGGCGGCGGAGTCGTCGGCGACGTAGCCGGTTTTGTCGCATCTGCTTGCCTGCGAGGCGTCGCTCTCGTGCAAGTCCCTACCACTTTGATTGCGCAGGTGGATAGCGCCGTAGGCGGAAAAACCGGCGTGAATCTTCCGGAAGGGAAGAACCTTGTAGGAACTTTCTATCCCGCCCGCCTGGTGCTGGTCGACACAGACATGCT
>Ga0207151_1032_pt2 | contig 33612 bp, 22 predicted proteins | sample Alteio_BWMinHeat_29_FD_153523 | JGI IMG/M metagenome (GOLD analysis project Ga0207151, IMG submission 153523) | Enriched cells from forest soil in Barre Woods Harvard Forest LTER site, Petersham, Massachusetts, United States -... | ecosystem: Environmental > Terrestrial > Soil > Temperate forest >... | reverse complement strand
CTGGAAGCTGCGTTGTTGCGCGGAGAAGGGATACTTCCGGTCGAGGTTGTGAGTAACGGCGTAGAGATTCCGGCCACCCGATTTGACGCACTGCCAGACCAAATCCAGGCTTTGCAACCTTATGCTCTTTTTGTGGGCACGATGGACTATCTGCCGAATATCGATGCGGTCGAGTATTTCGCAGAGGAAATACTGCCTCGAATACGGAAGCGTCATCCGGAACTGAACTTTGTAATCGCGGGCCGTAGTCCCAGCGGCCGAGTGCGTAAGCTCCGAAGGAAGCCCGGCGTCGTGGTGACGGGCACCGTACCCGATGTCGAGGTGTATTTGGCAGGCTGTGCTGCCGTCGTTGCACCGTTTCGCATTGCTCAGGGTATCCAGAATAAGGTCTTGGAGGCACTCGCTGCGGGCAAACCAATCGTTTCTACTCCGGGACCCGCAGCGGCCATAGCTGCAAGACACGGAGAGACCCTATTAGTGGCCGACAATGCGGCAGAATTTGCAGATGCGGTCGTGGCTCTTCTTGAAGACCGGGAATTGTATTGCCGGTTCAGCAACGGCGCCGACTTTGTTCGCAAGAACTTTAGCTGGCATGAGAACCTGGATCACCTGGAGCGCCTCCTGCTGCAAGCAGCGGGTTCCTGCCTGGCAACTACCAGGTAGAGCTGCAACATGCCCAAACTAACGGCCACTTCACACGGAATACCACGTGACAACAGCGCGCCTGCATGTGCCGAGCTGCCGCAACACGCTAAGGCCGCAGTGGCCGATGATGGCTCGCGTGGGAAGCCGAGCACAGGAACCAGTAAGCAGTTCGAGCAACCGCGCGTGCGGGTGTTGCATGTTATTGATCGTATGGGGGTGGGAGGCACAGAAGTTGGGATCCTGAAAGTCATACGGGGATTGAGCCCTGACCGCTTTGAACACCGAATATGCACCGTCCGCGGATTCGATGAGGACTTTGTGAAGTCCCAGGGTTTCGATGGGCAAATCTATATGGCCGGCCGATTGAATTCAGGTTTTCAGTTTCTCCTGGGCCGCCTGGTGCGAATCATGCGTGATTTCCGGCCCGATATTGTCCATTCACGGAACTGGGGTGCGATCGAAGCAATGCCGGCGGCACGCCTGTCCGGTGTACCCGTGGCGATTCATAGTGAGCACGGCTACGAAGTCGACATGCTGGAAGGCCTTCCAAAGCGGCGGCGAATTTTCCGCCGCTTCGCTTACGCGGCCGCCGACGTGGTTTTCACCGTAAGTGAACAGCTGCGCTCCTACCATTCGCGCCAAGCTTGGCTACCCATAGAGCGAATTCGTGTGCTGCCAAATGGGGTTAACACCTCCCGGTTCGCGCCGCGCCCAGAGGAGCGCCACAAGAGTCGCCAGCGTCTCGGCTTTTGCGATCAAGACCTGGTCATCGGAGCGGTCGGCCGGATGGTGCCGATAAAAGACCACGCGATCCTTCTCCAGGCGGCGGAGATTCTAATCGGCCGAGGAATGCCGGTTCGCGTGCTCCTGGTCGGTTCGGGGCCTGAACTCGCGAAACACAAGGAATCTGTTGCTGCATCGCCAAAGCTGTCCGGACGAGTCGTGTTTGCGGGAGCGGATTCTGATGTTTCCGCGTTGCTAAACGCCATGGACGTATTCGTATTGCCATCTCTTAGCGAGGGCATGTCGAACACACTCTTGGAAGCCATGGCTTCTAGCTTACCGGTGGTGGCAACCCGAGTCGGCGGGAACCCCGAGCTGGTCGAAGAGGAACGCTCGGGATTGCTTTTCGAGCCAGGAGATGTGATGGCTCTTGTGGCGATTCTCGAGCGGATAGGTCGTGACTGCAGTCTTCGTGAGGGGCTTGGCCAAGCGGCACGCCGGCGCGCGGTCCAGCATTTCAGCCTGGAAGGCATGGTCGGCAGCTACCGTAGTCTCTATTTCGAACTCGCCAGAAAGCGCGGCGTCCTCGCCGCGTATCAGAGATAAGCTCCATGTGCGGACTCACCGGGATCTTTGAATACGAGCGGTCGACGGAAATTTCGAAGGACCTCGTCCACCGCATGAACGAAACCATCGTGCACCGCGGACCGGACGATGAAGGCATTTTTGTGGGCCCGGGAATCGGGCTTGGATTCCGACGCCTCAGCATCATCGACCTTGCAGGCGGCCACCAACCCTTGTCGAACGAGGACGGTAGCATTTGGGTGATGCTGAATGGAGAAATCTACAACTATCCTGAATTGCGCAAGGAGGTGCTAGAGAAGGGGCACACCCTGGCGACACGATCGGATACAGAAACCATCGTGCATCTGTACGAAGAGTATGGCGAGGATTGCTTCGCCCGGTTGCGAGGGATGTTTGCCATCGTTCTATGGGATTCCAGGCGGCGAAAACTCCTAATAGCCCGCGATCGTGTTGGAAAGAAGCCGCTGTTTTATTCGGCCAATAAAAAACGCATTCTTTTTGGATCCGAGTTGAAAGCCCTGTTGGCGGGCGATGACTTCGCCCGCGAAATGGATCCACAAGCTCTGTCCGATTACTTTTCGTTGGGATACATCCCGGCGCCCAAGACAATTTACCGCAACGTGCGCAAAGTTCTCCCGGGGCACTACATCGTGGTGTCCAGTGATGGCTCTGTTCGGGAGCAGTCCTACTGGAAATTGTCTTTTGGAGAAACCGAGGACTTGAGCGAAACCGACTGGTGCGAGCGCATACGCCACGAACTTTGCGAAGCAACTCGCATACGCTTGATGAGTGATGTGCCTCTGGGCGCTTTTCTCAGCGGTGGCTTGGATTCGTCTGCAGTGGTTGCCACGATGGCGCGCTCGATGAATCACCCAGTAACCACCTGCTCGATCGGTTTTGACGTGCCGCAATTCGACGAGTCCAAGTACGCGCGGCAAGTAGCAGCGCAATTCCATACAGAACATCACGAACAAATCGTTCAGCCGGACGCATTGGCGGTTGTGGACAAACTAGCGTGGCACTACGACGAGCCTTTCGCGGACTCCTCGGCGATTCCAACTTACTATGTGTCCGGCATAGCCCGGCAATACGTTACGGTCGCGCTTGGGGGAGACGGAGGCGACGAAAATTTCGCTGGCTACCGACGATATCAGTTTGATGTGCTGGAAAACCGGGTACGGGCACGCCTGCCTGCAGGATTCCGCTCCGGCATCTTTGGGCCTCTCGGCCGCTGGTATCCCGCATTGGCATGGGCGCCACGGATGTTCCGCGCCAAAGCCACATTCCAGAGTCTTTCGCGCAATCCGCTGGAAGGCTATTTCAATTCGATTTCGATTTTTCGTCCGGGAGAGAAGTCGAAACTGTTCGAGAAGGATTTCCAGGAGCAGCTAAAAGGCTACGATTCCATTGAAGTCCTCAGACATCACTACGATCGTGCCGATACAGAAGATCCACTGTCGCGAATACAGTACGTCGACATCAAGACCTACTTGCCTGATGACATCTTGACGAAAGTTGACCGCGCCAGCATGGCCGTATCACTAGAAGTGCGGGCCCCGCTGCTCGATCATCGATTGATGGAGATGGTGGCACGAATACCGGCTTCGCTGAAGCTGCGGGGCCGCGTGGGGAAGTACATCTTCAAGAAAGCGATGGAGCCGACGCTCTCGCGCGACATTCTCTACCGCAGCAAGCAGGGTTTTGCAGTCCCTCTGGCACACTGGTTTCGGAACGAATTGAAGGAAATGGCGCGCGAGGCCATCTTCGGTGTCCGGGATGGAATCCTCAATCACCAGTATTTAGAAGAGATTTGGACTGAGCACCAGCGTGGAACTTTTGATCGCTCGGCCTACCTTTGGTCCGCGCTGATGTTTCGCAAGTGGCAACACGGCTTTGCACTGGGGGCAATCCGATGAGCGGGATTTGCGGCATCTGCCAACCTGGCCATGAATTCACGCGCGGTGCCATACACCCCATGCTTGAGGCGATCGCCATGCCTTTGGACGATCGACCGATTGAGTCTGCAGGGAAGGATGTCGGGCTGGGAGTGGTTCCCCATTGGCCGGGACAGCAATTCGCAGCGGTTCCTGGCGTGCGAGTCGCTCTTGACGGCGATTTATTGAACATCCGGGCTTGGGACGAGACGCTTCTTGCGACCGGCATGGATCCGCAAGAGTTGACACTCGCCGAGCGAGTTGCCTGGCTTTATGTGCTGCTTGGCGTGGCCTTTCTCGATCGTCTCGAGGGAGCCTTTTCCCTGGCGCTGTGGGATGAGAGGCAGCGAAGGCTGTTGCTCGCGATCGATCGCATGGGCATTAACTCGCTGTGCTGGCGGCAGGAAGGTGATCGACTCCTGTTTGCGTCGAGGGTTGGAGCTGTGCGTGCCATGCAGAGCGGGTCGGCGGAAGTTAATCCCGCCGCCGTGATGCAGTATCTGCTTTTCGCCGTGGTCCCAGCGCCGCTTGGAATCTACCGGGGTATTCAGAAGCTACGCCCAGGCAGCTGTCTGCTCTTTGAGGGCGGACGATCGCGAGAACACCAATACTGGGAAATGGAATATCCCGAGAGCAGCAACAACAACCAGCAGTTTTGGGCTCGAGAATTACAGGAGGGGATGCGCTCGGCGGTTCACCGCACTCTGGAAGGGTGTCAACCAGAATCTACCGGGGCTTATCTGAGCGGTGGGACCGATAGTTCGAGTGTCGTGGCGTTTTCGGCGGAACGATTCCATCCCGTAAATACTTTCTCCATTTTCTTTGCCGAAGAACGCTACAGCGAAATCGACTATGCAAGGATTACTGCAAACCGCTTCGGGACCAAGCATCATGAACGCAGTTTGACAGCACAGGATGCCCTCGAAGCCATCCCCAAGATTTGTGCCTACTACGATGAGCCATTCGCAAACTCTTCTGCAGTCGGAACATATTACTGCGCTGTAATGGCGCGGGAAAATGGAGTCGGCACGTTGCTGGCCGGGGACGGCGGAGACGAGCTCTTTGCGGGAAATGAGCGCTATGCAAGCGACCGGAAATTCGCGATGTACCACCACCTTCCTGCTTGGTTGCGAAGAGGATTAATCGAACCGGCTACTGCGCTTCTACCGAACAATGAATCATGGCTGAGTTTGCCGCGGCGTTATGTCCAGCGCGCGCGAATTCCAAATCCCAAGCGGGTCTTTTCCTATGGGGCGTTCTTGAGCACTCCTCCGGAGGAGATCTTTGAACCGGATTTTATTGCTGCAGTACCGCCGCGGGAATGGATGAATATTGCCGACGGGCACTTTAACCGCCATACCAAGGCCAGCGACCTCAACCGCTTGATGTTTTTCGACCTCAGGATGATTCTTGCCGACAACGACCTCCGCAAAGTCGTTGGTACGGCCGAGATGGCTGGGATTCGAACTCGTTTTCCGCTGCTTGATCACAACTTGGCCGAACTTACCGGCCGTATCCCCGCGAGCCTCAAGATGCGCGGCAGCGAGAAACGCTATATTTTCAAGCGTGCGATGCAGGATATTTTGCCGCAAGAGGTGCTCAGGAAGAAAAAACATGGCTTTGGTGTGCCTTTGGGATTGTGGCTGCAACAAGAGCCCACGCTCCGCAAGATGATGAGAGAAGTTCTCGATGACCCTCGGACGCGCCAACGCGGATACATCCGACGACAATTCCTGGATCTTCTTCTTGCAAAAAAGGGCCAGGAAGAAGCGGCACTGTTCGGAGAAGCGGTCTGGGGTATTCTTGCGCTCGAATTGTGGCACCGCCAGCATTTGGAATCGCCGGCAAGGAGCAGCTGTGCCATCTAACCTAGCCGGAGCTGCCCACTCCCAGCCGTCACTCGACCCTCCGCGGCTCCCGCCCGGCTACGCGTGGTGGCGTGGAGCGGCCATGGCGGGCTTGTACTGGTCCGGACTTTCGCGCCTTGCGTTTCAAGCGTCAAAGATCATCGAATTGAGGTCTAGGGGCAAGTTCTCTTTCCGCTTTGCCAAACGGCCAAAGATTGCTGTTCTCTGTTACCACCGCGTGGGAACAAAGGGATTGCCCATCTATTCGGCTCTTCCTCCGGAGACTTTTGAAACGCAAATGCACTATCTTAGGGATCGGTATCAGATCATTTCAGTGTCCCAGTTATGCGATGAGCTGATTAACCCAACCTTGACAGAGCCGGCGGTGGTGGTCACTTTTGACGATGGCTATGGAGACCTGTTTTATCACGCGTTCCCAATCTTGAAGAGATACCACATTCCGGCGACAGTTTTTTTGGCAGTGCATGCGATCGAGAGTAATGAAGTACCGTGGTATGATCGGATCTTCGCAGTTCTACAACTGTTACCGGGCACCTCGCTCGACATACAACTTGGCGCCCCGCGGCGCTTTGCTTTGGGTTCTCCCGCAGATCGCCTGCAGGTTGCCGATCAGATTATGCGAGAGCTGCGCTCCCTGCCAGACAAACTGCGGCGGAACTGCGTTTCGGATCTCGAGCAGCGGGTTCATCTGCCAAAGGAGCCGCTCTCAGGCCGCATGCTTTCCTGGGACCAGGTTCGTACCATGCATCGCGAAGGGGTATCCTTCGGGTCGCACTCCTTGTCGCATCGTGTGATGGGCCGCTTGCCTCTGGAAGAAGCGGAACGCGAGTTGCGAGAATCGAAAGAAATCATTGAGAAGCGCCTGGGCTCAGCGGTCGACACATTCGCATTCCCTTTTGGACAGCCTTCTGACATCGGCGGAGTTTCAAGCGACTTTCTCGCCGCTTGTGGCTATCGCTGCGCGATGACAACCGTAGAGGGGACCAACGCCTCAGGTACAAGTCCGTATCAAATCCGCCGCACGCAGATCTGCAACGAGCACTCCTTGCCCATTTTTGCGAGTAGCCTGAACACATTTTTCCTCCAGGAAGCCACTCGCGACCCCATTTCATTACCACCTCGAGGTGAATCCCCGGGGCCAACCGACTCTGTTGTCGAGGTGGGGAATGCGTGACGTACTTGTCCTGGTGATCATTCTTGGCTCCGCTCCCTTGTGTTTGTTTTATCCCTACTTCGGGATACTCATGTGGACATGGATTGCCTACTTCAACCCCCATCGATTTACCTTTGGGGCGGCTTACAACTTCCCCGTCGCACTTGTCATTGCCATCCCGACCATCGTGGGCACAGCCTTTGCGCGGAACCGAAATCGCAGGATTTTTACGGCCGAGTTTTTTTTGCTCATGACGTTGTGGGCATGGTTTGTCGTTACCACCGTGAGTGCCCTGCAAAACCCCTTGTTCGAAGATCATTCCGCCGACAGCCAGGTTGTACTGATCGAGGTCAGCAAGATTCTTCTGATGACGGTGATGTCGGTGTTGCTCATCACCTCTGAGAAACGTCTCAGGACGCTGCTTATTGTCACGAGTCTGAGCTTCGGGGCGCTGGCGGTGAAAGGAGCGCTGTTCGGAGCAAGTACAAGTGGGGAGTTTCGCGTCTTCGGGCCGCCGGGTTCATTCATTGCGGACAACAATGATTTGGCGCTGGCACTTGACATGACTTTGCCCATGATGTTTTTCCTTGCGCGAGGCGAGAGCCGGACGCTGTGGCGGCGGTTGCTCTGGATTTCCTTTTTCTGCGGAATTTTCTGCGTGCTGCTGAGCTATTCGCGTGGAGGGTTGCTAGGGCTTACAACCGCCCTCGGAATGATCGTCCTCAGGACAAAGAGGAGGACGCTCGCGAGTCTACTCCTGGTCCTTCTGGTGTTTCTCGTGCTCGCCTTCGCTCCGCAGGGCTGGATGGACAGGATGTCGAATTTTTTCCACGGTAATCTGGACGAGTCCGCTCAACTGCGCCTCAATGCCTGGCGCTTTGCAGTTACACTTGCTTCTGAGTATCCAGTGACCGGTGGCGGGTTCGATACCTTTACCCCAGAGCTTTATAATCGGTTTACACCCAGCCTGCGATTCGCAGGGCCTCACAGCATTTATTTTCAACTGCTCGGCGAGCAGGGGTTTGTAGGGCTCGGGTTATTTTTGCTCCTCATTGCCCGGATGTGGCTCCGCACCAGAAGGCTGCGGCTCTACGCCAGGGGGCAACCCGGCCTCAGTTGGGTAGAGGACTATACCTTCATCATTCAGGGCGGACTCGCCGCTTACATGGTGAGCGGTGCATTCCTGCCGCGTGCCTATTTTGACCTGTTTTACCTGTTTGTTGCTTCTACGGTGATTTTAGAACTGCTTTGCAAACAGGAACTGGTCCTTCAGGCGCAAGCCGAACAGTCCGCACCAACGGCGACTTCCTTCAGCGAGACGCCTATCCCTGAGCCGACATCTCGCAGGCTAGCAACCGAGCATGTCGCGATATAGGTCTAGTTGATCCGGGCAAGGCTAGAGACAGGAAATACGTTGCAAAGCGAATCAAACCAGAAGAGGAAGATGCCGAGTATGCGAGCTGGGAGCGCGTTGCCTTGCGGAATCCTTCGATGGAGGACATTTTTTCTTCTCCTTCTCTTGCCAATAAGCGTCAAAGCGCAGACCTGGACTTGGCATGATGAAGTGGTCGCGCCCAGTGGCAAGCAGACCTCCATCGCCGTAGATTCTCAGGGAAACCTCCATTTGACCTACCTCGATGACGAAGAAGCAACTGTGAAATATGCGTTTCGCCCGTCCGGATCAGCCCGCTGGTTCACGATGAAGTTGGGAGGTACCCGCGGCAACACCGAGACGTTTACGAAAGTGGCGGTCGATCCGAACGACAACCCTCACGTATGCTATACGCCTATGATCCTTCGCTACGCTTATTTTGACGGCAAGCGATGGCACGATGATCAGGTGGCACCAAACAGCGGAGATATATCCTTTTCGTGCGGAGTGGCGATCAGTGCGGATGGCATTCCCCATCTTATTTGGTACCAATATGGCAATCCCGATGGCTCAAACTATTTGCATATCAAGTACGCCGTTCTGAAAGATGACCTGTGGTTGTCCCGAACCATCGACTTCGCGACGCAGACTGGAAAATTTGAATCCCTTACTGTTGATCGGAACGGAAATCCTCGTGTCAGTTTTGACGCTTATGTCGATGGGGAACTTCACTACGCGCAGTTCCAAGACGGCAAGTGGAAAACGACCACGATAGACTCTCGTAAGACCGACAAATCAGGAACCTACGACCTGGGCATGGGCAACGCGATCGCACTGTCGCAGGACGGGAATCCGATGATTAGCTATTACACCGACGGTTTGGTCAAATTTGCCAAGTTTGACGGAAGCAAATGGTCGACAGAAACAATCGACAGCGTCAACCCAACCGGCAGCTGGCTGGGATGGCGCAGCAATCTGGTACTAGACCAGCAAGGCTTCCCTCACATCAGCTATGAAGACGGCGGTCTGCTGAAGCACGCATACTGGGATGGCTCGCAATGGCGAATCCAGATTATTGCATCGTCCGGTCCGCAGAGGCACCGCTATCATTCCATGGCCGTTGGGCGAGATGGGCAGCTCTACGTTGCTTATCGCGCGGCCCTTGATGGGGCACTCATGCTTGCCATTGGTCGGCTTGGCACCGGCCCGACTTCCGCTCCCGTAGTCGGGAAGACTCACCCTTGATCACCTTTTCAACTTGTGACTTTTCTCTCTGGACGAAGAGACGGCCGAGGCAAGATCGGCCACTGGGGCCGCCACCAAGGGTCAAGGACAGAGTATGAGCTCGCAAAATCGATTCCCAAAAATTCTCCACATTCTCGACCACAGCGCTCCTCTGCAAAGCGGGTACGTGTTTCGAACTCAAAATCTATTCCGCGAGCAGTTAAAGTTCGGTTGGACTCCTGTGGCGGTGACGTCGCCCAAACAGGAAGCCAGTTCGAAGGAGCCCTGGCAGGTGGCCGTGACGTCGCCCAAACAGGAAGGCAGTTCGCAGGAAACCTGGGAGGAGAGTGAGGTGATCGCCGGTGTGCGTTACTATCGAACACCTAAATCCCCTCTTGTTTCTCTGCCGCTCGTTGGCGAATTCCAGTTGATGGCTGCTCTCGCCCGGCGGATTCGTGAGGTTGTCGAGATTGAAAAGCCGGATCTGTTGCATGCTCATTCTCCTGTTCTGAACGCTTTTCCTGCATTACGCGCAGGGAGCCGAATAGGGATCCCCGTCATCTATGAGATTCGCGCCTTCTGGGAGGATGCCGCAGTCGATCACGGCACATACACTCAAGACTCGTGGCGCTACAAGCTGGTCCGCAGAGCGGAAACCATTGCATGTCAAAGGGCTGATCACGTCGCTGTGCTGTGCCAGGGCATTCGGGGAGATCTTCACAAGCGCGGCATTTCACTCGAAAAGATGACGGCGATCGGGAATGGCGTTGATGTGCATTCGCTCATGCCGTGCCCACCGGATGCGGAATATCAGCGAGCGTGGAAGCTATCAGGAAAGAAAGTGATTGGTTTTATCGGCTCATTCTATCGCTACGAAGGTCTTGACCTCCTGGTGGAAGCGTTCGCGCAACTAGCCGTCCGTTATCCGAATCTGACCTTGCTGTTGCTTGGCGGTGGCGACATCGAAACGGAGCTAGTTGCCCAAATTGAGCGGCTCGGTCTTGGAGACAGAGTCCTGCTGCCCGGGCGCATCCCCCATGAGAGAGTCCCGGGTGTCTATGCGCTCATGGACGTGCTGGTGTACCCGCGCCACTCCTCGCGCTTGACCGAACTAGTGACGCCCCTCAAGCCGCTCGAAGCCATGGCCATGCGGCGCGCCATTGCTGCCAGCGATATCGGCGGGCATCGGGAACTCGTGCGAGACGGCGAAACTGGACTATTTTTTCGTGCCGGGGACGTTGCGGATCTGATCCAGACGGTAGCAAGACTCTTGGACGATGGGAGCCTGCGAGATCGCCTGGCAAATCAGGGAAGAGCTTGGGTAGTTCAGGAACGGACTTGGGAAAAAACAACGGCTGCTTATGAACAGATCTACGCTCAGGTTTTGCAGCATAGAGTTTTGGTTGCTAAGACCGGTGGCCACCCTGCCGCACCGCGTGAAAGTGACGGCTAACAAGATTACCCCGGCGGCCGCTCCGCGCTCCTGATGCGGCTCGGCCAAGCTAAGCGGAGAAACCAGAGAAAATGGGAAGCTTTTTTATCCTGCTTGCAACGCCTGAATGCTCTGGTCACGGCGAGCCACGGTTCCGCGTGGCATTGGATCTAGCGCGCAAGGTCTCCATCGGCCCCCCAAGCGGAACCCACGCGGCGGACGGCGCCCACGTTGCCTCCTTTCCGAGGAAGAACGGCTCGGGTTCGGCTGTCGTCGTCGATCCCCTCACCGGCAACTGGATGGTTGCTATCGGGACCTGGTTTCATCGTGACGGATTTGCAGTTGGTGAGGAACTGCGTCTTTTGGAAGACTTCCAAAAGTGTGGAGTGCAAAGTCTAGCCAACAAGCTCGAAGGATTCTTCGCTATTGTCATCGGCGAACCACGAAAAGAAACCGTTTATGTCATCACCGATCTGGTAGGAAGCTGCCATTGCTTTTGGCGGCCGTGTGAAGGTGGGATCGCAATTTCCGGCTCTTCGTTTCTCTTAGCCGCGTTCGAAGAGACACCCTTAGATCCGGTTGCCTGTCAGGAATTCCTCGCCACGGGGGTCATTTACGAAGACCGCAGCTTGTTTCTCCGGGTCCGCAAGCTAGCTCCGGCGTCCATCTACCGATTTGTTCAGGGCGTGATCCAGTCGAAGGAGGAATATTGGCAAATCTCGGAAATAGCAGCGGATTCTCTGGACCTCCAGAGGGCGGAAGCCGGACTGTGGGAAGCGTTGGCCGAGTCAGCCGGCAAAATCAAGAAGGTGTTCCGGAGCCCCGTTTGCGACCTCACCGGGGGTTACGATTCCCGGGCACTGGTGGCGGCATTGCATGCGGCTCACTTCCCGATGTCGACCGTCGTATCGGGTTCCCCCAATAGCGGGGACGTGGTCATCTCAAAAGGTTTAGCAGCGATGGCCCGCTTGCCACATCTGCACATGCAAAAGAGCAAGGTGCCGACGTATGCCGCGCTGCAGGATGCGCTGGTTTTGACGGATGGCGAGTACGATCTTGTTGAATACTCACGAATCCACGCAGTTCACCAAGAACTGTCCGGACAGTTCGACGGCAGCATCAATGGTTCCTTCGGGGAAGTGGCCCGGGGATATTGGTGGGAACTGCTCATTCCGCGAACCGGCAGTAAACTGCCGTTGCCGGCGGAAAAAGTGGCGGCGCGCCGGTATGCTGTGGGAGTTTACGACCTCTCGCTTTTCGCCGAGGAAAGCCGGCTGGATCTGGTTGAACACTTTACCGCTGCAATCAAACGGGCTATCGAGGGACTCGCCGACCGGCCGAACACCTTGCAAATGGACCAAGTCTATCTCCGGCTGCGCATGCAACGCTGGCAAGGTAGGATCGCCTCGAGCACGAACAGAATATGGCCTTGCTTGTCTCCATTCATGTTTCGGAGTGTCCTAGAGGTCATGCTGCGGGCGCAGACACGTGCGAGGCGGAACAGTTTGCTCATACGTGAGATGCTCTCTAAATTCACTCCTGATTGGGCGAACGCTCTTCTGGAAGACGGCACTCCATGTTTGCCGGCTACCTGGAAGAATTTCTATCGCTTCGCGCCCTTGGGAAGTTATTACGGCCGGAAAATTGTGAAGCGAGCTGCGCGTTTAGTCGGGTTGGGCTACGACGCAAGAACTATCCCGTCCGATGAGCCTGCGCGGATTCACCTGTGGTCCCAGGAGGAAGTGCGATCGACACTGGAGCCCGCCACCATGGTGCTGCGCAACTTGCTCTTGCCCGAGCGGCTCTCCGCTTTTTTGCGCTCTTCTGAAAGTCGCAACTTTGTCTTCGATGCCCAATGGAATCGCCTGCTGACTCTCGAGTGTACCCTGCGAGCGCTCCACAAGGCGAAGGACTGATTTGGCTAAAATGAGCGCCGGCAAGGAAAGATTACTCTTCCTGCTCACAGCGAGCACTCTGGTTCTCGGAGGCCACACCTTTTCCCTTCGGGGTTCTGCGGTTGCTCAAGAGTTGACTGCGGAGCCGAAAGCCCAAGTCAACGCTGCGTCTACCACCTTGCGCGGCAACCCCTCAAATTATCTGGCATTGCTGGGCCAGCTCCACCCCGGGGACACTCTGCTTCTCGAACCCGGGGTCTATGCAAGAACCCAAAAGGGTACAGGTCTGCCGATTTTTAATTTGCACGGTGTTCCGGATAAGCGAATTGTCATCAGCGGTCCTGAACAGGGACCACGCCCGGTCTTTTATGCAAGCGAAGGGACCAATACCGTTAGAATCGCAGATTCGAGCTATGTCACAATTCGCAATCTGGATCTGGACGGCCGGGATCTCGATGTGGACGGCGTCAAAGCGCAAGGCGTTTCCGATCACATCACTGTGGAAAACCTATACATCCGGAACCATGGGAACAACCAGCAAACCGTGGCGATTTCCACCAAAGCTGCGGCTTGGGACTGGGTGATTCGTGAAAATGTCATTATTGGTGCCGGCACCGGCATTTATCTAGGTGACTCGGATGGCTCCAAACCATTCGTCCACGGAGTCATCGAATACAACCTGATCCTCAACACCATCGGTTACAACATCGAAATCAAGCACCAGATCTATCGCCCAGATCTCCCGGGACTGGCTACCACTCCAGGAGCCACGATCATCCGGCATAACGTGTTGAGCAAAGCCGAGCACGGCTCGGTCGGCGGGATGGCCCGCCCCAACGCGCTTGTCGGGCATTTTCCCTTGGTTGGTGCGGGATCAGAAGACATCTACGAGATCTATGGAAATCTGTTTTATCAGAATCCGACTGGCCAGCCTCTCTTGCAAGGGGAGGGGAATCTCGCCGTCTATGACAATCTTTTTTGGAACGATTGGGGGGATGCCGTTCTCATCCGGCCACAAAATGCCTTTCCCCGCAAAGTGATTGTGTTCAGCAACACGGTGTTCGCACAAGGGGTCGGAATCAAAGTGGTCGGCGGTTCCGACAGGTTTCGACAGCGGGTCATCGGCAATCTAGCGTTTGCCATCAGGCCGGTCCTCGCCAATGACCAAATGGCGAATGTCACCGGGCTGCCAGAGAATGCGCGCTCTTACCTGCGCCACCCGGCTGGTCCGCTCGGTGAGCTAGACCTTTCACCTTTGCCCGGGAAACTCCCAAAATCGAACCTGCCCATGTCGCTGTTCGCCAGCTACGACGACGCGCTGCTTGATTTCGAAGGCACACGACGCAGAGTAACCTTTGTGGGCGCATATGATCTGAGGCCGACGAGTCCACAGTGGCTGCCACACCTTGAGAGGAAGCCTCCTCCGAGTTCGTCTTCCCAGTGATCGCGGATTGGAGGTGCGATGTCTGTTGCAAAGCACGAAAGCACGGCTACACGTCGGCGGTCCCTGCCCCCGTGCCCTACGCAAACCTCACCAACCCGCAAACCCTCAACCTCCATGGTCGGTGACGATCCCGAATCCTTCGCCGATCTCGACGGCCACTGCACACCTCAGACGCCTTAGACACCTTGTGGCCCGGGGGATCTAGAAACTCCTCCCGCAAGGGGCGACTTCTTCGACCAGGCCATCGGTCTAGGCAAACGTTGTGGAATGACGCTATGGGCTTACTCAACTTGGCTTCGGGAGGGCAAGTTCATGACTCAATGCCAATCAAGATCAAAAAGACGGCGCAAAGCTTGCCCCAGTACTAGAGACGGCCGTTCCGGCCGCAGCTGAGGAGCTATATGGCGCCAGAACAGTAGAAACCTGTCGGACCTACCCACGCCCCTAGGAGCGACGCAGAGCCAGCACCATATAACCGGAAAGAGCACTATGGGAATCCGAGTACGAGTCCCGCTGCAAGGGAAAATCTCGGGCAAACAGCGAAGGTCAACCATGTCCGAAGTGTCGTGAGACGATGTTATCCGGCACCAGTACTGCTCCAACCGCAGAACATCAACCAACGCTCAAGTCGCATTACCGCAAGAAAGGGCATAAGATGACCCCCTGCAGAAAGACGTGCGTACGCGAGAAGCAAAGCGTCGATGGACAAAAAGGCCCTTTGCACGACATGTCAGTCTAAGCAGGGCGCCGCCGAGTCAAAAAAGAAGTTCCGCGTCCAATGAACCAACCGAGTCTCACGGATTCCGTTATTCGTTCCGCGATCCGCGGGCATGTGCGCACGTTTTGGTCGAACAGCCGGATTGTCGAAGAACAATGGGAGGAAGGGCCGATCCAAGAAAACGTTCCGGGCTTTCAGATTCTGAAGGTGCTGCCGACGGTGGCTGGAAGGCCGATTGTTTATCTGACGGATGGCTGCTTCGTCGTCGACCCAACCAGGCACATTAAATGCGAATTCTTTCTCATATCTCCAACGGAGGAAAGTCAACACGCTGAAACTCTAACGATGCTTGCGAACTTTCACGCCGACGCGCGTTACCGGTTGGATGTAGGTTCGGTAGTTAACATTGGACAGCCTTGGATGCCCGGCTCGCAATGTGACCACTTCTTGATTTCAATCCCATATCCATACGGACCGAAACTAGAGTGGCTTAGACTTTCGGACATCTGCGTCCGATTCCTGTGGGCGCTTCCGGTGACGCCGCGGGAAGCCGCCTTTGTGGAATTGAACGGGCTTGAGGCTTTGGAGCAAAGGTTTGATGAGGTCACACTGGATTACATGAACCCAGTTCGTACGTCAGTGATTTGACTTGAGACAAGCACGGCGGGCGGACGGCTGCTCTTGGCGGGGCTGGCGGTACAACAGCAGTCCACCAAGGCGTATGTGGATGCAAATAGTATGGTAACACTATGGCATTTGCTAATGGCCGTTTGCTTTGTGATGCCTCTCGCGGGTTCGTTGGCAGGGGCAGAGTTGTCGAAGGCTGGATTTGGCGGCTACGCGTTGGCTGTTACCGTAGGCCTAGCCCAGGGTTATGCTTTGCTTGGCCCATGTGGACCGTGGGGAAGATCGTTGCCGCTCATATGAAAGGGAAGCCAGTCCCGACGCAAGAGTGGTATGCCCGGGCGCTTTATTTCGGAGCCGCGCTATGGATACTGTTTGGCCTCTTTCTTGGGAACTGGGCGGCGGCGAAGCTCGTTTCCTGATGCGTCGTAAGGTACTTTCCGGTGTGCCGATGACCTGCCCCCTAGCTCCGCGCACAGGATCATTCGACACTCGAATCGCCTGACTGGAATCTCGGCCAGAATTTCGGCATCCCAATTTCACAAGCGCAGAATTAACGGCTGTCGCTTCTAGCTTCTAGGCTGCACAACACGTCATCAGTCATCAGTCCATCAGTCATCTTTGGCCTGCTTATCACAGACCGGGAAAGAATCCGCCTCGGCCGACTTGAATTCTTGAGTTAGGTGCGCGGCTGGATCGTCAGCCTGCGATTTCACACTTGGGAAGGTGGTCAGGCATCCGATTTTCGAACCATCGGCCACCCTGGCAGCAGATTGAGGATGTCGTTCACTGTTTCAGTTGGGTTGCCAAAAACGACTTCGTTGCCCATGGATACGTAGGGCAGACATAGGGACCAGGTCGTGATCGAAGGCCCAGAGATTGTAAGCTAAATACAAAACTGGGGTTTCTTTTTGTCCGCTCTCGTCACTGCGGTATCCGAGGAGCTACCCTCCGAATGATCCGTCAAGGTAGCATCGTTGATTGTGATGATTGCGCGCGCGTTCTTGGTCTTGGCTAAATTAACCAGTTCGTCGTACACACTTCTCTTTTGTTCGGCGCCTTTAATTGTAGGTTGAAGTCGAACACGTTGTCCTCGGTGACTATGAAGGCCACTGGCAGCAGATACTTGCCGCGACGTAAATCTTCTTTAGCGTGTTCCAGGGCCCTCAACGCGTAGTTGTTCAGGTTTATCTTCATGCTTAGAGATCGATCTTCTTAACGTCATTCCCCGACCTCGGTCTTTTCTGGCCGCGCCCGCCGTTAGGGCGCGGAGCTATGTTGCAGGAAACTCCTTCCTTGCCGGGCCCACTGTACTTTTCTCCGAACAGGAAAGGAGATAGTTTTCTACTTCGATGGCCACATCGTCCCAGGTCCGTCTCCGGGCATAAGACGCAATCGCGGAGCGCTCCCATTGCTTACTCAGAGCAAATTCTAACCCGGTGGCAATCGATTCTCGATTCTGTTCGACGAAAACTCCCAGCTCTTGAGAAGTGAGGATTTCCGGGATCCCTCCGATGCGTGTGGCGAGGACGGGTGTACCACAGGCAAGGGACTCCAGCACCACGTTCGGCCAGCCTTCGCGGGCACTAACCAAGCAACTAAGGTCGGCCGCGCTGTACCAGAACTTAAGCTCTTCATTCGGCTTGCTACCAACCAGGAAGACGTGTTCCTGTAAGCCCAACTCATGGATGAGGGACTCGAGCTTGTTGCGATCCTTTCCCTCACCGACGATATAAAGCCGAGCCTTCGGATATCGCGGGAGAATCGAGGCTAGAGAAGGGATCAAGAAATGGAAGCCCTTAACGGGAGTGAGAGCGCCGATGGAAACAATGGCTCGTGCGTCCACAGGTATGCCCAGCCGGCTCTTGGCTTCTTTTGAGTCGATTGGCGCAAAGCGGGTCAAGTCGACGCCGTTTCCGATGACTTCGATCGTGTCTCGCGCTATTCCCAGAGCAACCATTGCGTCTTTTAGCGCAGCCGACACCCCAATTACGCCACTAGCCTTCTGCAGGGTCCACCGGATTTGTGGACGAATCGAACGAAAAGCAGGAAACAAATTGATATCGGAGCCTCGCGCAGTAACAATCACAGGAAGGTTCAAAGCCTTCCCGAGAAGGACGGCCGCAAAGCCATCCGGATAGACATAATGGGCATCGATGCAATCGAAGTGCATGGACCTGCTTAACTGGCGAACAACTGAAAAGCTCCCGAGGAACATGAGCAACCCGTGGACAGCCATCGAGACTCCGGGTAGCAAAGGATAGCGGGGGTGAAAAACGGTCATATTGTTGACTTGTTCCTGCCGCGGAATTTGACTCCAATGCTGCCGTTGGTTATCGGGCAGCCAGGACGGGAAATAGGGCACGGGTGCAACCACGTGCACAGAGTTACCCGCGCGTTTTGCAAAGTGCGCCATCCGCTGGGACACAAAGACTCCGAACTGCGGCTTTGCCGAGTTGGGGAAAAGCGAAGTGAATGTAAGGACACGCATTGTCAAATGCACTTCATTGAAGACATTTTCCCGTCCGTTTGATTATATGCGGGCCGTTGAGATGACTTCATCCAATTGAATTGCGGACCGATGTCATGTATTTACCTTCGTTAGAATGCATAGCGCAAACTTTCTGGACACTCAGGCCCTGTTGTTTATACTGGTTGCAGACTGCTCCGCGCTAGTTGTTCAAATTTGGGGGTGTCTTCGATGGGAGCCTTCTGGCAGCGCGATCGCATGGTGGGGCCAAGAACGTCTCGACCGCCCTGTTTTGTTGCCGCTTTCGGCCGCCCTGTTTGTATTGAGGAGTGGTCCCTGGATTCCAAATGTGGAGCGTTTCTCTGGCGCTGCCGTGAGTAGCCATCCGAAGTGTGTGCCCACCGAGATTATAGGAATGATCCGAGAAGCGGAACATGAAGCTTCCTTTTGCGGCGTTTTTAGCACTCGAGCCAAGCGGGTTACACGCCTCGGCGCCCGAATCTCGAACCGAATAGCGCTCGCGAATGATTAATGCAGTCACAGTAGATCTAGAAGACTATTATCAGGTCAGCGCTTTTGCGCACGATGTCAGTATCGATAGATGGGATTCCTATGCCAGTCGAATCGAGAACAACACTGCTCGACTTCTTTCCATTTTTGATGATCTGAAAACCCGAGCGACCTTTTTTACCTTGGGGTGGGTGGCGAAGAAATACCCCCGGCTCGTAAGAGAAATTGCTGACCAGCATCATGAGATCGCTTGCCACAGCAATGTCCATCGCCCTGTGTACGCAATGGCCGCGACGGAATTCCGTGATGATAGCGAGCAGGCCAAGCGATCACTTGAGGATGTAACCGGAATGCCGGTCCGGGGTTATCGTGCGCCTAGCTTTTCGATCACACTAGATTCATTGTGGGCATTTGAAGTGTTGGCCGAATTGGGGTTCAGTTATGATTCTAGCGTCTTCCCCATAAAACATCCTAACTACGGCATGCCGCATGCGCCCCGGTACCCATTTACGATCAAGACCTCCTACGGACCGATTGCCGAGTTTCCCATGCCCACACTCAACATTGGCGGGCGCAGAGGTCCGATAGGTGGAGGGGCCTATTTGAGATTGCTACCCTATTGGTACACAAGGTGGGGAATTCGTTCCATAAACACAAATGAGGGCAGGCCAGCTTGTATTTACTTGCATCCATGGGAACTCGATTCAGAACAACCCCGCATGGCCAGCAATACATCAGGGCGCCTGCGACACTATTTGGGGTTGCGGGGGGCCGAGTCGAAATTTCGACGTCTCCTGCGCGATTTTAAGTTCCAACCCTTGGGTTCTCTGGTGGAAGAACTCAAGCGTGACTCCTTGCTAAGTTCTGACCGACCTCTTCCGGAAGTTCCCTTTGCAGAACTCGGCCGCTATCTGGGAGGGAACAAGGGCGCGGATGCAGGCGCGGAGGCCGAGGCCTAATTCCTCGATTTTCAGGGTGTCCCAACCTACTGGCGAGCGACCTTGTTGCCCCCCAAGGCCAGTCCACTGGCCTGGCAAGCAATGGCCGGGCATCGCAAAGCTGACAGAATGCGTGTCAAGAAACCAGAGCAGACGCATGCTCAGGAGGCTGCTTAATCCGGGGGTAACGAGATGGCAACTTATCGAGGTAGCTGCTCCCAGTTTGCTTACTTAAGGAGGCTTTCGTGGGCGCGAAGGTCTACCTTCGGGCTGCGGTCAAATGCTCGGACCCCACCTTTGAGGACGCGTCGCAGGAATATGGAGGCAACGAGCAGAGCTACACCTAGGAGCGTCAAGGTGCTCGACTCCGAAAATGGATTTATCATCATCATGCCATAGGACGGGCACGTCACTCACCAAAGGCAGTTTCCAGTAACCCTTTTGTTTTCAACGCGCTTGCAGCGCATCAGGGCCCAGGTTCACTAGTGCCACGGAAACCCGGTGGCCTTATTCTGCATTGTTTTTCCTTGAGGCCCACAGGATGAAGGAACGACCTCGCGGTTGTAAACGACGCCCGAGAGGCCGCTTCCGTTTGGAGCATTTCAAGTAGGGAATCGTCTTCCGCAGCATCCACCTAGAGAAACCGAATCCACTTCCGGGATCCGGCGCCTTCCATACGGACACCACACTCGACACCAGTTCAGGACCTCCGTTCAGTTTGAACGCTGAACTAAAACTGCACCTCGGGTCAGTTTCGAAGCGGCTGGCATGTCTGTAGCTTTCTAGTGTGGGATCAAAAAGAAGCGGTGACATGTGTGTTTCGCAGGCCGGGCGGAGTCAAGGGACGCTACATCCGAGGGTTTCTACTATGGGGTTCATGGACATACGAGGGTGGTTCGCAGGATGGACGCAGGTAATCAGCCGGGAAGGGTGGTTACTGGTCGTAGCCTTCGCTCTGATCACTTCCGGATGCAGTGGGTTGGTTAGCGCCAGGGGCCCGCAATCTAATACGACGCCACCAACGGTTGCAATAACCTCACCGGCTTCTGGAGCCACGGTTTCAGGAACGATCACGGTGGCCGCAACGGCTTCGGATAAAGTGGCCGTCGCCAGTGTGCAGTTCCAGTTGGATGGTTCGGCTCTCGGGGCAGCTGTTACCGCGGCTCCTTACTCGCAATCGTTGAATACCAAGACTTTGGCGAATGGTCAGCACAACCTGACGGCACTGGCTGTCGATGCCTCTGGAAACAAAGCAACCAGTACGCTGTCCATCACGGTGAACAATACGCCGGACACGACGCCACCAACGGTTTCAGTAACCTCACCAACTTTTGGGGCCACGGTCTCAGGAACGATCACAGTGGCCGCAACGGCGTCGGACAATGTGGCCGTCGCCAGTGTGCAGTTCGAGTTGGATGGTTTGGCTCTCGGGGCAGCTCTTACCGCGCCTCCTTACTCGCAATCATTGAATACAAGAACTTTGGCGAATGGCCAGCACACCCTGACGGCGCTGGCGGTCGATACCTCTGGAAACAAAGCTACCAGTGCAGCCGTGTCCGTCACGGTGAACAATACGCTGGACACGACGCCACCAACGGTTGCGATAACCTCACCAACTTTTGGGGCCACGGTCTCTGGAACGATCACAGTGGCCGCAACGGCTTCGGACAATGTGGCCGTCGCCAGTGTGCAGTTCCAGTTGGATGGTTCGGCTCTCGGGGCAGCTCTTGCTGCGCCTCCTTACTCGCAATCATTGAATACAAAGACCTTGGCGAATGGCCAGCACAACCTCACGGCACTGGCTGTCGATACCTCTGGAAACAGAGCTACCAGCGCAGCCGTGTCCATCGCGGTGAACAATAGGCCATCCGACACGACGCCACCAACGGTTGCGATAACCTCACCAACTTTTGGGGCCACGGTCTCTGGAACGATCACAGTGGCCGCAACGGCCTCAGACAATGTGGCCGTCGCCAGTGTGCAGTTCCAGTTGGATGGTTCGGCTATCGGGGCAGCTCTTACTGCGCCTCCTTACTCGCAATCGTTGAATACCAAGACTTTGGCGAATGGCCAGCACAACCTCACGGCACTGGCTGTCGATACCTCTGGAAACAAAGCTACCAGCGCAGCCGTGTCCATCGCGGTGAACAATAGGCCATCCGACACGACGCCACCAAGGGTTTCGATAACCTCACCGGCTTTTGGGGCCGCGGTCTCTGGAACGATCACAGTGGCCGCAACGGCCTCAGACAATGTTGCCGTCGCCAGTGTGCAGTTCCAGTTGGATGGTTCGGCTATCGGGGCAGCTCTTACTGCGCCTCCTTACTCGCAATCGTTGAATACCAAGACTTTGGCGAATGGCCAGCACAACCTCACGGCACTGGCTGTCGATACCTCTGGAAACAGAGCTACCAGCGCCGCCGTGCCCATCGCGGTGAACAATAGGCCATCGGACACGACGCCACCAACGGTTGCGATAACCTCACCGGCTTTTGGGGCCGTGGTCTCAGGAACGATCACGGTGGCCGCAACGGCCTCAGACAATGTGGCCGTCGCCAGTGTGCAGTTCCAGTTGGATGGTTCGGCCCTCGGGGCAGCTGTTACCGCACCTCCTTACTCGCAATCGTTGAACACAATAAACTTGGCGAATGGCCAGCACAACCTGACGGCACTGGCTGTCGATACTTCTGGAAACAAAGCTACCAGTGCCGCCGTGTCGATTACAGTGAACAACGCGACCACGACTCCGCTGGCGGTATCAATTGCGTCGCCTGTTCCAGGCGCGACGGTCTCGGGCACGGTCACAGTAGTGGCGACGGCCACGGCTAGCGATGCCATTACCGGAGTGCAGTTCCTGTTGGACGGGGCCAACTTAGGATCGAAGGTCACATCGTCACCCTATTCGATCCCGTGGGACACAACCAAATCGAGCAGTGGATCCCATGTTCTATCCGCTCACGTCTCAGACCAGGCAGGCAAAACAGCCGCTTCGAATAATGTGACCGTCACAGTATCGCAGTCCAGTGTCATCGGAGCCGGCTGGACACAGCTTCTTGGAACTGAGCTGAAGGGTCCCGACAATCTGTCTCCTTGCCCGGTGGACGGTTTCAACGGCTACCTACCGGTTCCGGCAGGTTATTTAGCCAATTGCCAGACGGTCATTAGTGGATGGAACAGTTCGATCGCAGATCCTTCGCGAGATCGACTGATTCTTTGGGGCGGAGGCCATAACGACTATGGCGGGAACGAGCTCTATTCGCTTGAGCTTTCCGCAAAACCTCCAACCTTGGTTCGGCTCAATCCGCCGAGTCCGCCAAACATCCTACCGGGTATTTGTGTCGAAACGCTATCTGATGGACGTCCCAATTCGCGGCATACCTACGACAGTCTAGTTTATCTGCCAAAGCAAGACGCGATGTGGGCCTACGGTGGAGCACTGAATAACTGCGGCTTCCCTGGAAACGGGACCTGGGTGTTGTCGCTCAGTTCCGTTCTAGCATCCTGCGCTCCGAACTGCTCAGCCACATGGACCCGGGAAAATCCCAGTCACGTGCCGGGCGGAGCGGTTGGAAATACAAGTGACTACGACCCGAATACCGGACTGGTTTGGATGGCTACTCAGAGTGAACTGGATAGCTACGACCCCGTGACGAACAATTTCACGCGCCGGGCAGACACCTCACTCAGCTATTTCTCGACCGGTGCGATCGATCCTGTTGACAAGTACTTCGTGAATTTTGGCGGGGCGGGCAATATCGGGGCCGGACAAGGGATCACCTATTGGAGCCTCGCTCCGGGGTCGACCTTCACACAGAATCAACCAACCCCGAGGAATTGCGGGACGGCTCTGCAGCAGGCCTACGTAGGCGTACAGTGGGATCCAATCGACAAAGTATTCGTGATATATCCGAACGGCGGAAACACGCTGTACCTGCTTAACCCTACGAACTGGACCTGTACTGCAGAAACTCACGGCTCAACACAAGGGATTGACTACCCACAGAACAGCGTCCGGACCGAAACCGGCGTGGGACTGACTTTCAAGCACTTCGCGTACTTTCCAAATCTCGACATGTACACGCTATGTAACGATGCTGCCCACAACTGTTGGACGCTGCATCGACACTCTGGGTCGGGCACGACGCCACCAACAGTTGCGATAACCTCACCGGCTTTTGGGGCCACGGTCTCAGGAACGATCACGGTGGCCGCAACGGCCTCGGACAATGTGGCCATCACCAGCGTGCAGTTCCAGATGGATGGCTCGAATTTGGGGGCGGCTGTTACCGCACCTCCTTACTCGCAATCGTTGAATACCATGAACTTGGCGAATGGCCAGCACAACCTGACGGCACTGGCTGTCGATGCCTCTGGAAACAGAGCTACCAGTGCGGCCGTGTCGATTACAGTGAACAACCCGAGCGCGACTCCGCTGACGGTATCGGTTACTTCGCCTGCTCCCGGCGCGACGGTCTCGGGCACGGTCACAGTAGTGGCGACGGCCACGGCTAGTGATGCCATTACCGGAGTGCAGTTCCTGTTGGACGGGGCCAACCTAGGATCGAAGGTCACATCGTCACCCTATTCGATCCCGTGGGACACAACCAAAACGAGCAGTGGATCCCATGTTCTATCCGCTCAGGTCTCAGACCAGGCAGGCAAAACGGCCACTTCGAGTAATGTGACCGTCACAGTAGCGCAGTCCAGTACGGCCCCCCCGCCGGCTGGTGACGACATCACTTTATCGGACACCTCCGGCTCTGGACAAACCAATCGCCCAGTCTCGATTTCTCGTCCTTTTGTGCAGGGTGAGATCGCCGGATTTGCTCAAGCTTCAATTAATGGAACGCCGTTGCTGACCCAGTGCGATGTAAAGAACCGCTGGCCCGATGGTTCACTGAAGTTCGCAGTCGTCAGCTTCATTGTTCCTGCCATCCCGGCTAACGGCTCGATTGTTGTGTCCTTCTTGAACCAGACTTCAGGAAATAACACCAGTTTCCTAGCGGCGACAGACATGCTCGCTTCAGCCTTCAACTTCGATGGACAGATTCAATTGAGCGGGTCTGTCAGCCGCAGTATCAGCGCGCGCGCTATTCTGAACGCGGCATCCTCCTGCAATGATCCCGGGAACGATCCAGATGGCGGCAAATACTTGTGCAGCTACTGGTTGAAGGGCCCGATTGTCACGGCCGTGATTCTCGAGGATCGCACGGCAACCCGCAGCTTCGACGTGAACACGGACGGCGGCACGGGCAATCCGTTGCACCCGATATTCGAGGCGTGGTTTTATCCACAGGGCAATCTCGTTCAGCTCGGCTACACCCTCGAAGATTCGTGGGCTTCCACAACACCGACGAACTCGGCGCGCAACCAAACCTACAGCCTTGCACTCACCGGTGGAAACACCAGCCCTGCACTGGAATTTAATAATCAAGGGACCAGCTTCACACAGATCACACGCTCGCGCTGGCACAAGACGTACTGTGTGAATGGAGTGGGCGCTGGGAATGCCAACAGTTGTGGGCCCGCAATGCACGTCGACCAAAACTGGGCTTACTTGGCACAGACTAAGTTCCTGCCGCACTGGGACACGACCTTGACCCTCGCCCCATCGCTCATCGCTGGCGACACGAATAGCTTCAACTCCAATACCCAGGCTCAGTTGCTGCAGGGTTGTGCCTCGTGTGTCCAAGGTTCGCCGGGCATTGGATATTTTCAGTCGGCGCTCAACGCAACAGGTTCGAGCGCATGGCACGGGCCGTTAACCAAATGGGATATCGAGTATTTGATCAGCCAAGACGATGGGCTAAGGAACGTCATGCTCGCCAACGCCGACTTGGGTGGGCGCATTCCTTTCTTTTATCGCGAAGCCGATGTGAACGCTGGACACGGCCAGCACTTTGACGCCGCTGGAACCGTGGGAACGCACGGGCGAGTTGTCTCCATCAACGCGCGAACGCAGGTCAGTCTTGACGATGTAACGGCGCAGAGCTGCAACACGAACTACCCTACGGATTGGATTAACTTCGGAGGCTCGGGCCAGGATACGGGCGGTTTTGACCATGACACGACGCACATGCCAAATCTTGCCTACGCTTCGTATTTGTCGACTGGCCAGTACGCCTATTATGAAGAACAGCTGATGCAGTCGGCATACGTGCTTGCCGATAGCCCGGGAACCCGGGGTTGCAACATTCCCAATTACAGCGGCTCGCTTCGCATGGGTCCGGCTGGCTACTGGTACATCGACCAGGAACGTGGCAATGACTGGACTGCTCGAGAAAACGCCATGGGCGCATTCATCGCGGTTGACGGATCTCCGGAGAAAGCGTACTTCGAGGATAAGCTAAATGCGAACATTGCAGTGTGGGAAGGAACACACGGCATCGCGAACGACGTTCCCGGAAACTACTCCGCTGCCTGGACCTTTGGAAATACGCTGAGAACCGGACGCTACAGCGGGAATGGGTTGTACTCCTGGACGCGCGGCATCTGTTCTCCTCAAACGACTCCCAACTGCTATGTGACAGGAAACGATGTAAACTCCTCTGGAGCAAATGAGCCGATGGAGGCAAATTCGCATTTCCAGAATGCCTATTCAGGTTACGTAATCGGGTTTATTAACGATCTTGGCTACTGTCCGGGGAATTGCCAAGTCTTGCAGTATGCCGCGAATTTCTGGATAAATCTTGCGATGGACCCGAACTCCAGCGTCTACACGTTTTCTGATTACGTATACCCAACGGCAGATAACAAGGACAATCCGCTCACCTCGTGGGTCGGGTTCCTATCATTCTATGACCAAACTAAGATGGCGACCGGATGGAGGTCTTGCAATCCTCCTGCTTACGGGAACTATGACGAAGTATACGAGGCCGAAGGGATGACCGTGCTGTCTTACGCCTATAACCTGACCTCGAACGAGGGTTACAAAGGCTCTGACGCCTACAACAAAGTCAGAGCTGGCATGTGCGTCGCTGGCCCGGTCAGCTTCCAAACCTCAAGTCCTAAATGGGACATTACGCCGAGATAGCTGCGACCTGATTCCTTGTCGAGGCCGAGAATCGATAAATATCAGGTTACTCTATTTTACTAATATCACATTCAATATCTAATACTTCAGCCGGTGCTGAGCGAACATCTGCTCGACCACCTTAAAAGTCCGGGCGAGACCGGCAAGCGGACTCTCGCAGCGGGTCGCGCATTCACGGCAACGCTTTCTATGAGTTGTTCAGTTGTTCGAAATGTTGATGAATTTCTTTCCAGTCCACTCCCACACACGCTCAACCCACCAATCGGCTTCGGGTTCGCTTTTGTTTCGTAGATTTATGTTTCGTCGTAGCTTTATGTTTCGTCGTAGCCTTGATCCCACACCAAGCTTCTTCGCGGCAAGGCGCGCCTTCGTTGCTGTTTTGTAATCCCAGCAGCCTTGCCCGGGCTCGTAATTGGGCGCGTAGACTGTGTAATTGATCGACTTGCTGCGAATGGCCATGGTCCCAGTAAACTCCAGGCATGAATTTTACAACCTTTGCGAGTACGCGACGCAGGTATCGACCACCACCAGCGGTACGCGGCCGGCGGTCCCACAATCCGTCATAGCCGTACTCTCGATGCCTCCCCAGCACCGGTCCGTGATCCCCGATCATCTCCGCTGCCTGCCACCAGGTGACCGTCTTCGCCATCGCTCGCAAAATCACTTCTTGGATCTTCATCATCCGCTCCACAGCGCATTCATGCCCGCCTCCAGGCAGGCGTCTTGTCCTCACACCGCTCCCAAATGAGCGGACATCTCGTGTGCTAATTCGACCTGAAGAAGACCTGAAGATATAGGGTGCTAATGACCGACGAGTACTGGCACTTGCGTGTCCGGCGTGAGTCTTGTTAACCTCCCTGGGTCCCCCACAGTTTGTGCGGCTCCAGGCGTTGGATTGTCCTGTTGCTTTATGCTGGAAGTTTAGGTGGCAGATGAAAACGTGCCGTGGATATGTGAAGAAAGTGGGGCAGGTAATGGCCTCCGGAGCATCCCAGTTTCAGGGGACCTTTCGGTTCGATCTTCGAGAGATCACCCTCGGTTTAGCTATTCTATCCGTCGCCTTTCTCTTTTGCTCGCCCGCAGCTGCTCAGACTGGCGGGCTGCCCACTAGCATCGGCTGGAGCGCCCTCCCTGCAAACACATCACTCGCGGCTAGCGGGGCTTGCCCTTCGAATGGCTTTGGGGGCGATCCTTTTCCCTTTGCTCAATACTGCCAGAACGTCATCCGAGCTTGGAGCGGCGGGGTTGCGGACACGGTGGCGAATCGCCTAATCATTTGGGGGGGTGGGTCCAGCAATTACTATGGGAATGAGATCTATTCCCTGAATCTGACAAGCAATCCGGTCACCCTGACCAGGGTGAAGGACCCGACCGTCCCGACAAACTATGCGAATCGGACCAACTGCATCGATGGCATCCCACCAGGCAACTCCACTTTTGCGCCTAATTCTCGAGACACTTTCGGCGGGTTGGCCTTCATCGCCAACGCCGATAGCCTGTTCACCGTGGGTGGCTCGCTGGCTTGCATTTTCGGAAGTTCGAGCCGGAACACCTGGACGATCTCACTGAACAATCTGTCAAATTCGACGCCTTGGCAGGACCAGGGACTCGGATTGAGTGGGCCCCTCCCAGGAAGCAACGGAGGGGCAGGCTATGGAAACGTGGCCGCCTACGATCCTAACAGCGGTTTGGTCTTCGTCAGTGATGCCGCGGCGCTCTATACGTATAACGTGCAGACCAATAGCTACGCGCGGGTCACGCCAATAGAAGGTTTTGTGACCGACATCCATCTAAGTGGGGCGATCGACCCGACGCGCAAATTGTTTGTTCTGGTGGGAGCATGCAGCGGCGGCACCTGCTCTCCGGGCTCCGGCGTTTTCGTTGCCGATATCAGCAATCCCACTTCGACAACCCAGCAGAACTGGACGGCGGCCACTTTAGCCGATGCGAACTGCGCTGAGTTTCTGAACGGAGGCGTGAATCCGATTGCCTCTGGCAGTCCGGGCATCACGTTCGACAGCGTGGCCAACGATTTTGTGGCTTGGCCGAATCAGGGAAACAGCGTCTACATCATGACCCCGGATACGGTGAACAAGCGCCTGACATGCCAGAAGCAGACCTTTGCCAACGGACCGCCCAATTCGGCACAGGGGGGAGCGGGAGCCAACACCAGCAACGGTACATATGGGCGCTTCGCGTACTTCCCCGGGCTCGACGTCTTTGTTGTGGTCAATGACTGGAACATCCCTGCTTACGTCCTCCGGCTCCGGAGTGCGCAGTCAGGCCCTGCGGTTTCACTATCTCCGAGCAGTCTAACGTTCAATGGCCAGGTGCTGGGGACGACGAGCGCCGCGCAGACAATCGCGCTGACGAATACCGGCAACTCACCGTTGGCAGTCAGCAGTATCACTCCGGCAGGCAACTACGCGGAAACGGATAATTGTATTGCGAGTTCTCCCCTCGCGCCTTCTGCCAGTTGTACGATTGCGGTTACATTCACCCCGTTGGGATTGGGAACCTTGCCGGGCACTCTCACGATCACAGATAATGCGCCCGGTGGTAAGCAGGTCGTCAACTTATTGGGCACGGGGACTTCGGCGCCTGTGCCTATCGCGAGCGTCTCTCCGTCTAGCCTAAACTTTGGGAACCAAAATCTCGGGACCAGCAGTTCACTGATGACCGTGGCGCTCGCAAATACCGGAACCGCTCCCCTGTCCATCACCCGAATCGCGGCGTCCGGAGACTTCTCCCAGGGAAATAATTGCGGCACAAGTCTGTTGGCAGGTACGCAGTGCAGCATCGCTGTTACTTTCACGCCATCGGCTCCTGGTCCGCGAACAGGAACGCTGACGATTCAAGATAATGCAGGTTCCGGAACACAGACGGCCGGCTTAAGCGGTACCGGAATCCAAGTCACGCTGACATCCATCAGCATTTCCCCCACAAATGCCATGGTCGTCATTGGAACTCCGCTGCAGTTCACAGCTACGGGCACATTCAGCGATGGCAGCACGCAAGTCCTTACTACCGCAGCTTGGTCTTCCTCGAATAGCAGCGTGGCAACGGTAAGCGCTTCCGGCCTAGTCAGCGGCGTGACGATTGGGACCATAACATTATCGGCTAAATCTGGCTCCGTAATCGGTTCCGTCACCGTTTCTACGGCTGCCACCAGTTTACCGACTGGAATTGGATGGCATGCGCTGCCTGCGGGTACCTCGCTCCAAGGCAGCGGCGCTTGCCCCCCCGATTTCTTTGGCGGCGATTCCTTCCGGTTTAACTATTACTGTGGGAATGTCATTCGTGCGTGGAGCGGAGCGGTCGCGGACACTGTCGCAAACCGACTGATTATTTGGGGCGGCGGCCATAACAACTACTACGGAAACGAGATCTATTCTCTTAATCTCAACGCCAATCCCATCACTCTAACCCGGCTCAACGATCCTACCATTCCCACCAACGCCAGCAACCGAACCAACTGTGTCGAGGCCATCCCTCCGGGTAGTTCTGGTTTCGCGCCGAATTCTCGAGAAAGCTATGGTGGTATGGCCTTCATCGCAGAGGTGGACCGCTTCTTTATCACGGGCGGTTCTTTGGGCTGCCTCAGTGGAGGAGGGAGCCATGGCACATGGACGATCTCGCTAGCCAATCTGTCAAATTCCACACCTTGGCAAGATGCGGATATTGGATTAACAGGGCCTACCCCCGGGAGCAATGGAGGAGGCACGTATGGCAACGTCGCGGAACACGACCCCAACAGCGGCTTAGTGTTCGTCGCGGATGCGGGCGCTATATACACCTACAATTATCAAGCAAACACCTATAGCCGAATTACGCCCCCGTTCGGATTTACGACCGATATTTATCTGAGTGGAGCGATCGACCCAACGCGCAAATTATTTGTTCTGGTGGGAGGATGCAACGGTGGCACCTGCACTGCCGGCTCCGGCGTTTTCGTTGCCGATATCAGCAATCCCACTTCGACGACCCAGCAGAATTGGACGGCGGCTACTCTAGCCGATGCGAACTGCGCTGAGTTTCTGAGCGGAGGGGTGAATCCGATTGGCACCGGCAATCCGGGCATCACGTTCGACAGCGTGGCCAACAATTTTGTGGCCTGGCCGAATCAGGGAAACAGCGTCTACATCATGACCCCGGATACGGTGAACAAGCGCCTGACGTGCCAAAAGCAGACTTTTGCCAACGGACCGCCCAATTCAGCACAGGGGGAAGCTCCAAACACCACCTGGGGAACTTATGGGCGCTTCCGGTATTTCCCGGGGTTAGATGTCTTCGTATTGGTCAATGACTGGAATATCCCGGCCTATATCCTAAGGCTACGATAGATTGATCAGACGAGGAAGTTGCTGAGAGGCTGGCCCCCTCATGCGTCGGTTTCTCTCGGCTGATCTGCGAGCGAAGTCGGCTGCGATCTCAATTTCCCGTTTTCCCAACGTATTCTTGGAGACACCAACCGAAACGCGTCTACACGGCGGTCAAACCGCCGGGCGCGTTATAAGAGTCCTATGCTTGCGGAACTTCCAATGCAAGGCCAGAGATAGGATCCTACCAAGCCCAAGACCCAGAGGAGGCCACTAGGAACCGAGTTTTCATGAAATGTGCAAAGGATTAGAGCAAGTCGGACAAAGGCCGCGTGGGAGAGACTATCGCCAATACGTCTAAGAGCGATTGTCACGCGCTCGTCTCTTGAATAAGGCGTTTATTTACTACAATTTACGCACAACCGCAAACATTCCTCACAATCCACAAGCGCACGATCTTAAGGAGTCAGTTAGGCATGCGGAATGCACCTACCTGTGGTCGGTGGTGCCAGCGAAGCCACAAAAATTGCTCAGTTGCCTTCTCATTCCGGCACCCGTCCGGGACTCTGCCTCAATTTCCCGCAATCTAGAATCTCCTTGGAGGAGAAACGTGGTCGGAAAATGCCGCGCTGGTTTAAATGCCTTGGTTATCCTGGCGGCTTTCGCGTTTCCCGCCTCGGCAGGGGCGCAGACGCCCATCGTGGCCGAGCGCTACAATGATGCTAGAACGGGAGCAAACCTCACCGAGAGCATACTCAACACCTCAAACGTAACCGCTGGCAAGTTCGGAAAACTGTACTCGTATACCGTGGACGGTTCCATCCAGGCGCAACCGCTCTACGTTCCCAATGTCGCTATAGCGGGACAAGGCACGCACAACGTGCTTTACGTCGTCACGATGAATGACGTGCTTTACGCTTTTGACGCGGACACCAATTCCGTGAATGGCGGACTGTTGTGGAGCGTGGACTTCCGCAATTCGTCAGCAGGCGTCACGGCCATCCCAATCACAGACATCGTCGGTCGCAATGACGGAAATATCGTGGGGAACGTGGGGATTGAAAGTACGCCGGTCATCGATCTAAGCACCAATACAATTTATCTGGTGGCGCGTACCAAAGAGGTCGCGGGAACCAACACGAACTACGTTGCGCGCTTGCATGCTCTCGATATCACCGCTGGCACCGAGAAGTTTGGAGGCCCGGTTGTCATCCAGGCTTCGGTTCCTCCTCTCAATTTTGATCCACTCCATCAGAATCAACGCTCGAGCCTGGCTCTGGTCAATGGCCTGGTCTTGTTCTCGTGGGCATCCCACGAGGATTTGAATGTCTGGTATGGCTGGATCATGGCCTATAACGCCCAGACTCTGCTGCAGACAACCGCCTTTTGTACGACGCCTAATGACTCTGCCGGCGGCGTCTGGATGGCGGGCCGAGCGCCTGCCGTGGATAGCAACGGCAACGTGTACTACGCTTCCGGCAACGGCGGCTGGGATGGGGTAACAAACTTTGGCGATAGTGTGATGAAGTTCCGTACGACGGGTGGCATCCTTTCGTTGACCGACTACTTCACGCCTGATGATTATGCGACACTCGCGAGCAACGACCTAGATCTGGGGTCTTCAGGTCCTATGCTGATACCAGGGACAAACCTCCTGCTCCATGGCGGTAAGGAATCAATCTTCTACCTGATGAATCTATCAAACCTCGGTCACGAAAAAGCGGGGAACACTCAAATTGTTCAGAGTTTTTCAACGACCGGCTCGGAGATTCATGGAGGTCCAGTTTTTTGGAATCGAACAAGCGATGCCGGTCCCACAATGTACATTTGGCCAAACAAGATCAGTCTCGAGGCCTATCAGTTTAACGGGTCTACCTTTAACACGGCCCCGATTTCCCAAAGCACGATTCTAGCTCCGAACGGGGATTCAGGAGGCGTGCTGACATTATCGGCAAATGGCAGCACTTCGGGAACGGGCATCGTCTGGTCTTCCATGCCCCTCAATCAGGATGGAGACACCGGGACAGTCCAAGGAGTCCTCCGCGCCTTCGATGCCAACAATCTCACGACTGAGCTCTGGGATTCAGCGATGAATGCAAATCGGGACAACATGGGACTCTGGCCCAAGTACAGTCCCCCGACAGTGGTCAACGGCAAAGTGTATATGGCGTCATTCTCCAACCTATTAAACGTCTATGGTCTGCTTCCAACCGATTTCAGTGCTAGCGTAACTCCAACGGCTCGAGCAGCGGCGCCGGGCGAAAACATAATTTATACAGTTTCTACCCTAGCACAGGCAGGATTTAACGGCTCGGTTACCTTGAGTGTGAGCGGTTTGCCCTCTGGTGCGACCGCTTCCTTTTCACCTTCTTCGATCGCGACGCAAGGCTCTTCAACATTGACTATCGCGGTGGCAACGACGACACCCACTGGTACGTACTCGCTGACAATTACGGGCACCAGTGGAAGCTTGACCCACAGCGTCACCGCCGCGCTCATTGTGCAGACTGCTGGTAGCGGTACGGCAATCCCGCAAAACGGCTGGAGCTTGTTGTTTGTGGACAGCCAGGAGACCTCTTGCGGCAGCTATGGAGCAGTGAAGAGTTTCGATGGCAATCCAGCGACGTTCTGGCACACGCAGTGGTGCCCAAGCGTTGCTGGCCTCCCGCACCAGATCGAGATCAACTTGGGGGCTACCTACAACATCAGCGGGTTCACCTACCTA
>Ga0207151_1031_pt1 | contig 33920 bp, 30 predicted proteins | sample Alteio_BWMinHeat_29_FD_153523 | JGI IMG/M metagenome (GOLD analysis project Ga0207151, IMG submission 153523) | Enriched cells from forest soil in Barre Woods Harvard Forest LTER site, Petersham, Massachusetts, United States -... | ecosystem: Environmental > Terrestrial > Soil > Temperate forest >... | reverse complement strand
GGTCGCGTGCCTCGCAGACGAGCGGCGTTTTCACACCCTTGATGTTGGTCAGCGTTCCCTTGACATCGGCGGGCTTTACTTCGAGACCGATTACCACTTGCACGTCTTCGAGCGACTTCTTCGAATGCCGACTGATCTCGATACGGACCACATGGAGACCCGTCTTGTCTTCGACGACAATGTGCGCATCCGGTTCAGCAATCCGCGCTTGCACCCATTCCTTCACTCGATCGCCGCCAACCCACCACAGAACGCCGAGCAGCAGGAAAAGCGGAGCGGGGAGATACTTCTTTAGAGACTCGGGGAATTCAGGCATGCGTCAGATGCCAATCTTTAATAGTCGCATTACGGTTTTTAACAATGGCGCCACTACACTTCGGAGTTACATGGATTCTAGCCGCCTCGGCCGGTTCCATCAAGAGAGATCTGCACTTGTGGCTTTTTGCTCCGGTCCAAGATGTGTCGCCTGAAGAGAAAGGTGCGCCTCTGCGGCCAAAACGGCAAGGCTCACGGATGGTTCGGCTGTCCGCCAAAATACGCGTACAGAACTTTTCGTCCGCGGGGCTGGTCGTAGTGTTTGCTCGGAGCTTCCGCCGTCACAAACACCGAATTGATCTCGGAGAAAACTTTCGAATCGTCGAACGTCATCGCCCAGCTGCTCTGCCCGTCGTCGTCCTTGCGGAGGATCCCCAGATTATGAGTAACTTCTTTCACGCCGGTCTTGCCGCCCCAGACATAGAAGACCACATTGCTCTTGAACTGTTTGTGGTCGTCGAAATCATAGGCATAGAACACCCAGGATTCTGCTTCGACATACAAAACACGTCCGAACGAGCGCCGTTGCTTGCCGCCGGTAAGCTCGCCGCGCAGATTCGCTGTAGGGGGGCATCTATCCTCACCGGCACGAATGTATGCCACCTCCGGAGTGGGGTGGCGGTGCTACAAACTTCGGGGTGCCCTACACGCCAGCTCTTTGCTCCGCTCGACCTATGCTACTCGCCTGAGTGCCGGGGGCGTAGCAGATGAATGGGTGACACAACTGCTCCGACAGGGTGATTCTCAGGTGTTCAAGAAGTGCTCGCAAATGAAGCTGACGATGAAACGAGAAGCTCTGGAGAAAATTAACCGCTTAGCCAATGACTCGTGGCGAAGCACAATCAGTCCCCAAAGCTGGGAGTTTTAGCACTGTGTTGGCACAGTCTGGCCCCAAATGTTGAGAAATGTGAGGGAATTGGTTTTGGAATTGGGAGAAGTGCTTTAGAATAAATGGTACTCCAACTGTGGGCGTGTAGCTCAGCTGGGAGAGCGCGTGCTTTGCAAGCATGAGGTCGCAGGTTCGAACCCTGTCACGTCCACCAACCTTCCCAATCTTTTTGTGACTTTGCCGATTGGCGTCAAGCCTCTTAGGCGAAATTGGAACAGTTAGCCGCGAAGAAGTCCTGCCCAGATGCCAAGCCTCGGCAGGGTCTCGTCGCCTGCCTCATCCACATCGTCTGCACCGACAAAATCCTGGATAGCACCGATGAGGATCAAGTAGTGGAGCGGAGTCGCTTCGGCGACGACGACCCGCATTTGGCTCCCCAAACGCAATCGCCCTGTGGCCGCAGGTTCGCAGCTCGAGATCTTCCATCGTGTAATTCAGCCAGACCTCTTGGACCTTCAGTAAACCGTCGAGCTCGTCGCGAGTCTCCGGGCCGAGCAGTTGCCGCAACTGCGCTTCCGTCAGCCGGCCAGCCTTGTGCTCTTCAAGGGAAAATGCTTCCAGAGCGCGCCGGGATCGCTCCCCGAGGCAGAAAGGCAGTGCGCAACATCGTCAGGAATGTGAAGAATGACTTCCTTAGCCGCAGTGTGGCAGTTCAATCGATGGCCATCCGATCCCCATTTTTTCCGTGACTCTGCGCAGACAGAAGTGTGCTGTATTGCACAGACGAATACTAACCCCTCAACAATAATGCCGCCAACAATAAACGAGGCGAACACTCTGTCCGTTTATTCCTGTCTGCGAAAGAGCAGGCTAACCGTTCAATAGGCACGCTCACCGGGGTTATCCCCGATTTGATTCTGGATTGCATTCATTATGCCGGTATCAAAGCGAAATCGAAGAAGTATCCCGGTGATTAATCAGATTGTTGTCTTGCCGGTTTTCCTGGTTTCTGCGGCCACACGGCAATGTGACGAGTGTCACAGACGTGCAATCGGGCCTGCTTTAGCTTTACCAAACCCCGGGGTTTAGGGATCGGGTGTCTAGTGGAGGGGTGATGAAGGGCATGCGGCGGCAGAGACCCAGGATAGTTTTTCTTATCGGTCTGGTGTTCTTTCTTGTGGCTGCAGGGGTTTCGTTTGGCGGACAGCCTCAAGAAAATCCATCCGGGAAGAAGGAACAAAAGAACTATTCGCGCCAGACGGATCCCTCCCTCTACGTAGGTTCCGAGACCTGCAAAACCTGCCACGAAGACATGCCGATCAAAGGATTCTTCAAGAACTATGAGGATTCACCACACTTTGTGACGACTTTGGATACGAAGAAAGGGCCGGAATGGCACGGCTGCGAAGCGTGCCATGGTCCTGGGAAGGAACATGTCGAGGGTGGAGGCGACAAGACCAAGATTTTCACGTTCAAGGGCGTTACGGCGCAGGAGATAAGCGCGCGCTGCCTGGACTGCCACCAATATGGCGAAGAGCATGGCAATTTCGCGCGTTCCGTCCACCTGCAAAATGGAGTGGGCTGCACCGACTGCCACGACCCTCACCATGCCAAAGAGAGCCAGTTTCTGCTGAAAGCTAGGCAGCCGGATTTGTGCTACGCATGCCACCTGGACAAGAAGCAGCAATTCAACCGTCCCTTCCATCACCGCGTGAACGAGGGATTGGTGAAGTGCACGGACTGCCACAATCAGCACGGCGGTTTCCAGTCGCGCCAATTGCGCGCTACAGGGTCGCAGGATCTGGTTTGCTTCACGTGCCACACGGACAAAGCCGGACCGTACGCGTTTGAACACGAATCCGTCAAAATTGAAGGGTGCGCGGCGTGCCACACACCGCACGGGTCTTCCAATCCGCGCCTGCTGAAACGTGCGCAGGTAAACCTGTTGTGTCTGGAATGCCATGCTTTTTCCGTGGGTGCCGGCCCGGCTGCTACCCCCACTTTTCATAACCAAGCACAAAAATATCAAGCCTGCACCATGTGCCATACAGCCATTCATGGTTCGAACAGCAACAAGTTTTTCTTTACCCCGTGAGGGAGAGCCGTCATGCGAGGAGACTATCCAATGCGTAAAATCCGAAGCAGGCACCGGATGATAGGCGTTGGCTTGCTGCTGATCGGCGCGTTGCTCTCGAGCGGAGCACCTCGGGCCACGGGGCAGCAGGACGAGGAACAGAAGGGCATCGAGCAGGGTAATTACAACGTGAAGCAGTCGATTGAGTTCGGCGGGCGATTCACCAGCATCTCCGGCGACGCGCAGGCCTACAATACCTTCGTGAACTTGCAACAAGGGGCGCGCCTGTTGGGATTCACCACGGAGATGAATTCGCTCAATCACCATGGAACTTTGTTCGACCACTTCTACTTCAGTAATTTCGGGTACGGCGGCGACCCCAACGAAGTGTCGCGGCTCCGGGTGTCCAAAAATACCTGGTATAAGTTTGACGCGCTGTTTCGCAAGGACGAAAACAGCTGGGATTACTCGCTCCTGGCAAATCCGCTCAACCCCACCACGCCGTTTGCCAACGGACCGGCCGGCTACGGGGGCACGGTGTGTACGGCGTGCGTGCTCAACTTCTCGCCGCACAACATGAACACGCGCCGCAAGATGGGGGATTACAACCTGATCATCCATCCAGAATCCAGAATGCGTTTCCGCATGGGATATTCGAGGAACATCGTCGAAGGTCCGGCGTTCACCACGATCCACCAAGGCACCGAGCAATTCCTTCTGCAAGACGTCAAGACCACCGTGAACACCTACCGCCTGGGCATAGATATCAAGATCCTGCCGCGAACCAATATCAGCTATGACCAAATCTGGAACATCTACAAAGGCGATACGGGAATCACCGATTTTGCGCAACCCTTCCCGGTTAGTCCTACTCTCAACGTGGATTTGGGAGTGTCCTTCAACGCCGGCGCCAACCAGCCTTGCGGCGGAACGTTTCTCGCATCTGGATTTGTGAATCCGACGTGCAGCGCCTACACGAACGGTTATCTGGACCACGGGCGGACGCGCACGCATACGCCGACCGAACAACTCACCGTGCAATCGAATTACTGGCAGAACCTCGACCTGACCGCGCGAGTTAGTTACTCCGGCGGTGACACCAACATCTACGGCTACGACCAGACCGTCGCGGGCCGCGAATCGCGAAGCAATCTGAGCAACCAGTTCAACACCGGGCCGGTGCTTGGGCGGCGGGTAGCGGCGGTCGCGGATTTCGGCGCGACGTGGCATGTCACAGACAAGTTGAGCTTCAGCGATACCTTCCATTATTCGAATTGGCACAATCCAGCCGAATTTGACCTTTCGAGCTGCTCGTTCTTTAGCCCCAATTTGAACACCAAAGCGAATTTCTTTACGCCAACCGCCCCCGGCCCGATCCCTTGCGCACCACCCTTGGGTGCGGTGGCCGGTACGGTAGCCCACAATGGGAGCTCGGCTCCGGACCTTTCGATGGTGATCGACAGCAATTTCCTGAAACAAGAAGAGAAAACCAATCTTGCCGAATTCGACTACCGTTTTTCCAAGAAGTTTGGCGCGCGCATTGGATTCCGCTTCCGGCATCGCTACATCTCCGACAATTTCTACGAAGCCTTAAACCAAGTTTTTTACCCGGGTCCAACAGCCGCTAGTGCTGCCCGCGGGTCTTGCGCGGTGGTGAATCCTGGGCCGGTTTCGCCAGCCAACCTTCCTGCCGGCTGCACGTTGAATGCAGACAACTCGATCGGTTTTGTCTCGAACACCGGGTTCGCCCCGGCGGGGGCAACGGTCCCGCCAATCAGCGAATATTCCGGCTTGTTCGGTCTCTGGGCGCGGCCGAACCAGAAGTGGAACATCCGTTTTGACATGGAATTATTCAGTGCCGACGGAACGTTCACGCGGGTCAGTGCCAACGAGTCGCAGGAATACCGCCTCCGCACAAAATACGATTTGACCAGCTGGATGAACCTGGACGGCAACATTCTGATATGGGAGAGCCGTAACAACCAGTTCCAACAAGGCGATCTGCAGCACAATCGTACCTACGGCGTCTCGGCCATGATCCAGCCGAATGAAAAGCTCGGCATGGAGGTCGGGTACGACTACAATGACGTCTTTTCGCAAGTGCTGATCTGCTACATTAGCGTCGCTGCTGGCCAACCCGGCCCGGGGATTCAGGCCTGCCCGAATGTGCCGGGCCTGGTCCAGCAACTCTCAACGTATACGAACAAATCCAGCTATGGCTTCTTCGACGCCGCTTTTAAGCCGGTTCACCGGTTCACCGTGCACTTGGGGGCTAACCTCACGGGCACCAGCGGTTCACAACTTCGCCTCGATCCCCAAGCGTTGATTCCCAATCAGGTGACGGGCCCGCTCAACTCCAAGTGGCTGCATCCTTACGGCGGATTTGAATACAAGTTCTCGAAGCAATGGATCGGTAAAGCCTTCTGGGACTATTACGGCTACCACGAAGATCCCACCTTTGGAGCCGGAGCCCAAGCCGTGCAAGACAGCTTTGCCCCGAGAAATTTCAGGGGAAACTTGTACACGCTTTCTGTGAAATACGCATTTTGAAGGGCAACCGGGCCATGCCGGAAGTCAAGCGGCAACCTTTTGGAAGCAGGCAGGCTGGAGGCCACGCGGTGATCAGGGATTCCAGCTATAAGTTCGTGTCGGTTGCCGGAACAATGGGATTGATTTTATTTCTGGCGTGCCAGAAGAGCGCAAGAAACGGGGGAAAGCCTGTTTAAGGCCAAAGGCGCGATCTGTTATGGATCCGATGGCGCCGGGAAGACGAGCATGGGGCAGACGGGGCGGGGCTGCTGACCGACCAGTTCAGCCAGTATCAGACCAGCGTGCACGGCTGACTGCTGGCTATAGGTGATCCGAAAGTCGCGGTCTGTTCCCGGCTCTTGGTTTGAAGTTCGGATCTAGAGAGGGTCTCGGGAAGAACGGCATTTGGCTGATTTTATTCAAACCGCGCAGATTGCGGATAAGGAGGAACACATGAAGACAACTAGGAAGTGGATGGCCACCGTCACAGCCGCTGTTGTCCTGGCGGGAATCACTCTTTTGCGTGTGCCCGCGCAGGCGCAAACCGGCGGGGAGGCCCTTTACAAAGCAAAATGCGTGGCCTGTCATGGCGCCGACGGGAAGGGCGAAACCACTGTCGGCAAAGCAAATAAGGTCAGGGATCTAGGTTCCGCGGATGTCCAAGCGCAAAGTGACGATGCGATCGCCGGAAGCATTAGCAACGGAAAAGGCAAAATGCCGGCCTACGGCAAAAGCCTAAAGGCTGATCAGATCAAGGATCTCGTGGCTTACATTCGCAGCTTGAAGAAGTGAGAAGCCAGCTGAGTTCCGAGGCTCGATGCCGACAATCGCGATCGTAATTCTCATTCTGTTCAGCGCGGTGCTCGCGGGAGTTGTTGTTGCGCGTCCCGCGATTACCGCCAGCAGCGCCGGCAAAATCCTTGCGTTCGTCGTGCTTTTCTTTCTCCCGCTTTTTTCTCTCCTGGCCGGTATGGACAATGAAATGCGACGCTCGAAGAGCACGGCGTTCTGCCTCTCTTGCCACATCATGGACTCTTACGGAAAGAGCCTGCACATCGATGCCCCCTCCTATCTTGCCGCCGCACATTTTCAGAATCATCGAGTGCCGGCAGACGAAGCCTGTTATACCTGCCACACGAATTACGCGATGTTCGGCACGTTTAAAGCGAAACTTGGCGGCTTGCGACATCTTTACGTCTACTACCTGAAAAAGATGCCCTTGCCGCAGGACATCAAGCTCCACGAGCCGTTTAACAACCGCGAGTGTCTCCATTGCCATCTCGGCGCGCGTTCGTTTGAGCAAGGCGCCACGCACAACGCGGATCCGGCCACACTTCCGGCAATAAAGGCCAACACGTTGTCCTGCATATCGAGTGGCTGCCACGATGTGGTTCACAACGTGGGCCATTGGGGGGACAAAGTGAAATTCTGGGATGGGGGTAGCTGATGCGATCCGGCGACTCCATGAACCGGAGGCTTCGTATTTCAGGAATCCTGGTGATCATCGGGCTGCTGGTTGAGGCCCTGTGCCTCGTGTGGTCAAGGCCCATCGCGTTCGTTGTGCTGGTATGCCTTGGCGGCGCACTGATTGGACTGGGTGTCCTGCTTTTCCTATACTCGCTGGTATCCGGCCCTCTCCACCCCGCCAACGCATCCGGTGTGGCTCAGGATAAACACTGAAGAAAACCAGGGTTCCCCGCTGCCTACGGTAAGCGGCTGGCCCCAGCAATCGCGTTTTTTTTCGGCGGGCGAGTTCCTCACACGTCCGTCTCGGAATGTGCGGGAAGTTACACGTTGCCGGAGCAGCCCTGGCACGCTTTAGGACAGCGTGCTCTCCAGCACTTCTCGCAGCAATTCCTGTTTTTGCTGGCTGAGTTTCTTGCCCCGTTCTGTGAGGTAGAAAACGTCGATCGCTTTTTGGCCTTCCGTGTCGATCAGCGCGACGTCAATGTTGCACCCGAGGCGGGCCAGCGCCGACCCGAGGTCATACAACAAGCCCGGACGGTCCTGCGCCATGATCTCAAGCAGGGTGCTTTGCGCCGAAGAGGTATCGTCGTAGCCCACGCGTGTTTCGACGGCCACTTTGGGCGGTTTCGCTTTGCTGGCGCTTTCGCGGCTTTTCAGCAGCGGCTCGAGAGGCGCTTTTCCGTTCACGATCTCTGCAAGACTTTTCTGGAATCGCGCGATCTCCGTGGGATTCAGCTCCAGCGTGTGGTGCAGGTCGACAAATTGAAAGGTGTCCAGCACTACGCCTGCAGCGTTGGCAAAGGCATCGGCCTTTACGATATTCATGCCCCAGCCTGCCAGCACGCCGGAGATCGTTGCAAACAGGGCGGGCCGATCGGCGGTCAGCAAAGTCAGCGAGAAGGAATGGTGGCGCGCTTTCAGTTCGGTCTGCACGGGCTCCACGCCCAGTTTCTGGTAGAGCTGGAAGTGGGCGGCAATCTCCGGGGCAGAGTGGACCGCGCGGTAACGCCGCGGAAAACCCTCGAGGAAGCGCTCCACCTCAGCTTTGTTTGCGCCACCGGCCTGGCTGCTCACTTGTTCGAGCAGCGGCACTTCGTCGGAAGCATGCAGGCGGTCGCGGTCCAGCGTGCGGCTGAAGTGGTTCGAAGTCGCTACAAAGAGCTGCCATAGCATTTCCGCCTTCCAGGGCGTCAGGGCTTCCGGATTGACGGCATGAATGTCGGCGTAGGTCATCAAGCACAACCGCTGAAGTCGTTCTTGGGTGGTCACGGTATCCGCGAACATAGAAACGGTCGTGGGATCGAAAATGTCGCGGCGCTGCGTGGTCTCCGACATATCCAGGTGATGCTGGATCAGAAAATGCACTTCCCCAATTTCGTATTCGGAGAGGCGTAGCCGCGCCGCCGCGCTCCCGAGTGCCTCGAGGCTGCCAGTAATGTGATTCTCAACCGCCATACCCTTGCCCACGTCGTGGAGCAAAAGCGCGAGAATAAGCAGATCGCGGCGGTCGACGGTTTTCCACAGTTGGCGGAAATGAGCCGCGCGCTCATCCGGCGGCTCGGCTAATTCCTCGAGATGCTCGATTGTGCGCAGCGAGTGCTCATCGACGGTGTAACGGTGATAAAAATCGCGCACCACCAGGGAATCGATGGCTTTGAACTCGGGCAAAACGTCCATCAGGAGAGAGAGCCGCTGCATGGGCCTGAGCGCCATGCTGGGATAATCCGCGGCGAGAATTTCTCGCAGCGTGGGCCAGGTTATTTGCGTGTTTTTCTGGTGGAGCTCAGGATGTTTCAGAATGTAAGAGATAGCGCGTTCCGCTTCGCGGCTTAGCGGCACGCCGCTCCGGGCGGCTTCGGCAAACAACGCAAAAGTCATCTGGCGGTCGGAGAGGGCCGGTTCATCGACTACTTCCAATAAGCCGTCCCGCACGGTGAACGGCTTTCCCTTGTCAGCTTCACTGCGTGTGCCGCGCGCTACACTAAACAAACGTTCGCGTAAGGATGGCTGCACGGTTGGTTTTTGCTCGACATAACGAAGCAGCAGGCGATTGAGAACGCGCGCCTGGCGGAAATACAGGCGCATCCACTCTTCCGGACTGCGTTTCGCGTCGCGCGTCGCGGCGCCCATCACTCCCAAAGATCGTTCTGCCGCCGCGGTTTGCAACTCATAGGTTAGCGTGTTGTCGTTGCGGCCGTTGCTGTAATGCAGGAAGCACCGGATGGCGCTGAGAAAATCGACCGCGTTGGCAGCCAATTCTTCCTCGCCTGCGCTGTTCTTCCAGCCGTCCTTCTGGCCGTTGGCAATCTGTCGCAGCCAGGCCGCCGCCTGGTAGTCACGCAGGCCTCCCGGCGCGTCTTTTACGTTCGGCTCCAGATGATAAATGGTGTTTCCATAGCGCGCGTGGCGTTCTTTGGTGAGTTTGGTCAGTTCTGCGAGCAAGAACGGCCGCGCTTGTTTTTCCGGTCCTGCCAGGATTTTCTTAGTGAGCCGGTCAAAAAGTTCTTCATCGCCCCCCAGAAACCGGCGGTCCAGAAGCGCCAGATGAAATTCCGCGTTGTCTTCTTCAATGCGTTTGCATTCCTCGAGCGTGCGGCCGGCGGAACTCACGCGAAACCCAAGGTCCCACAACGTTCTGGAAAAATCCGCAATCAGCGGACGAAATTCCGCCTCGGCTTTTTCGTTGCCGAATAGAAAGAGGATGTCCAGATCCGAGTAGGGGAAAAGCAAGCGGCGCCCGTAGCCGCCGAGCGCCACCAGGGAAAGTCCCTGCCTCTCTGTGTTATGCACGCGGAGAACTTCGCCAAAAATTTGCTGCGCGGTTTTGTCTGCCAGCGCGCAAAGCGCTTCGAGGGTGTCTTGCGCGCTTCCGCCCGCTTCGAATTTTTGTCGGATGCGTTGTCGCTCGTCCTCGGCCTGTGGTCCGAGGACGGACAAGGGAGTTAAAGAACCTTGCATGGTTTTTGCGGGCCGGTTGGCCGGATCAAGTCCTGGGCGAGCTGCGGTCGTCACTTCATTCAGAGCGCGTTTTCGCCGCGCTCCTCGTTCCGGATCCGAATAGCTTCCTCAACCCGTGACAGGAATATTTTACCGTCGCCAATCTTTCCTGTCTTGGCGGTCTTCAGGATTGTGTCCACAGCACGCTGCACCAAAGGATCCGGCAGGACCATCTCGAGCTTGAGTTTGGGCAGCAGGTCCACGGTGTATTCCCGCCCACGGTAAACCTCGGTGTGTCCCTTTTGACGGCCGTGGCCGCGGACCTCGGTCACGGTCATGCCCTCGATGCCAATTTCGCGCAACGCATCTTTCACGGATTCGAACCGCGAGGGCTGAATGATGGCCTCAATTTTCATCATGAACGTTTCTGCTCCGCCCCATGCCTGACGCTGCCATGCTGATCATGCTCAGGACTCGAGGTTATACGCCTCTTCACCGTGCTGCGTGATGTCCAGACCTTCGATCTCATCTGTCTCGGTCACGCGCACGCCGGTAATCATATCCGTTATTTTCAGCAGCACAATGGTCCCAAGCAGCGCAAATCCCCAGGCAATCAATACCCCAACCAGCTGATTGCCGAGCTGTCCCCAGTGTCCATCCATTCCGCCGACAGGCTTGCCCGCGCCGAAAATCGGATTGATCACCTGTTGCGCGAAGACTCCGGTCAAAAGCGCGCCGATCGTGCCGCCCGCGCCGTGCACCCCGAAAGCATCCAATGCATCATCATAGCCGAAGATCGATTTTACTTTCGTCACCATCCCGTAGCACACCAAACCGGCGACAAAGCCAATCGCCAGAGCCGGCATCGGTCCCACGAATCCTGCTGCCGGGGTGATCGCAACCAGGCCCGCAACCGCGCCGGAGATTGCCCCGAGCGCGCTGGCCCGCCCGTTCTTGATCCACTCCGCGATGCTCCAGCTAATCGCTGCCGCAGCCGTGGCAAAGTGGGTGGCGACAAACGCGCTCGTGGCCAACGAGCTTGCGGCCAGCGCGCTGCCCGCGTTAAAGCCGAACCAGCCGACCCACAGCAGGCAAGCGCCGATGAAGCTCAAAACCAGAGAATGCGGCGGCATCGGTTGCTTTGGATAGCCCGTCCGTTTTCCAAGATAGAGCGCGCACACCAGTGCGGAAACTCCCGAGCTGATGTGCACGACGGTCCCGCCGGCAAAATCCAGGGTGGGAAACTTTCCGCCGAGGGACGCGTTCAAAAAGCCGCCCTTGCCCCACACCATGTGCGCTAGCGGCGCGTACACCACCAAAAACCAAAGCGTCAAGAACAGCACTGTGCCACTGAACTTCATTCGCTCGGCGGTCGCGCCGGTGATCAGGGCCGGCGTGATGATGGCAAACATCAGCTGATAAATCATGAAGGTCGCTTGCGGGATCGTGCCCGCGTAGTCGGGATTAGGGTCGGCACCCACGCCTCGCAAAAAGGCATGCTCGAATCCGCCGATGACTTGCCCGTTTCCGCCGAAGCACAAGCTGTACCCCACAAGGGCCCACAGCACGCTGATTAACGCCATCAGCAGAAAGCTCTGCATCATGATCGCCAGCGTGTTCTTTCGCCGCACCAGCCCGCCATAAAACAGCGCCAGGCCAGGTCCTGTCATCATCAGTACCAGGGCCGCGCTCACCAGCATCCACGCGTTGTCCCCGGCCGATTGCGCCGCAGTGACGCGCTGGTCCAGTTGTGACAGTTTGTCGCTGACGGCCTTCGAGCTTTCAGCAGTTGCAACAGACGTTGTGCCGGAAGTTGCTGCAGGAGAACTACTTGCGGCCGGCGGGGGAGTTTGCTGGGCACGAACTGGTACAGTGGCGAGCACCATGGTCATAAGCAAACAACACTTCCATCCCAGGTGCTTCATAGATATGTCCGCTCCGCTGCGTTTGGGTTGCTCCGACCCATGGCCGGGGCTACGCTGAAAAAGACACTGCCGGGAACCCGCCACTTTTTCGACTGGGATTATACGCGCGCCCGCCCACGGCCACGTTTAGAAATTTGCATTGGGCAGATTCGTTTTTCAGATTTGATGTCTAGCAGCCCGCCCGGCAAGTTCAATGCTATCTTCCTTCCGGACCTTAGGCGCCCATACCTCACACCGGCAGTTTCTCGGAGGCTATTCTTGCCTCTCGGCGCGACCATCGTATAATGCATCGCGGTCGTAGCTGCCGCTCCTGCGGTTTCGGCCAAGCAGGCCATGTCGCAATAGCGAGAATGAGGCCGTCGAGCAAAGTACTATGACCGAGCATCCGCCCATGGAAATCATTGTCCGGGAATCCGGGACTATCCCGATTCTCGAAGTGCGCGGCCGCCTGACCATTGGCGATCCCAGCGAGCAGCTCCACGATGCGCTCGAGGCGGTAGCAAAGGCCGGCGCTCACAAGGTCATCGTGGACCTCAATGGCGTTCCGCAGATTGATAGCTCCGGCATATCCGCTCTCGTTCGCATTTCCATTAAGCTGACCCGCGAAGGCGGTGCGTTGCGCCTAATCTGCCGGAGCGGCCGCGTGCGCGATGCCCTCACGGTAACGCGCCTTGTTGAAGCCATCCCGACATTCGACACCGAATCCGCGGCCCTCGCGAACTTCGCCTAGCCCAGCTGGGCAGGGCGAAGCAACTTTTACCGGACGCAGAGCGTCCTTTAGCTTGGGTGTACCTCCGATTCATCCCGGAAACGTCGATTTCAAGTCGAAACATGTGGGCCTCTTTGTTAAAAAAGACCTCTTCTAATCCGTGGGCGGGCAACTCATCCTTGGGGTTGGGCCCGTTTGGCCTTTTATTGACTGTCGTGCTCTCTTGCAACCTGCTGAGCGTCCCGGCAGCGGCGCAGGACTCTCGATTTCGACTAGCGCCCGACGCCGAAGCCCAGATGGATTCCCTGGCATCTCGCGTGGCCGGGCAAATCCGCCAGTCCAAGATCGATCCGGAAAATACCAAGGTTTTCGTATTCGATTTCTCCAACGCCGTCGACAAGGAATTCTCCAAGCTCGGCCGTCTCCTCGCAGACCGCATTTCCACTGCCCTTAGGAACCAGGCAGATGGATTTGTCGTTTTGGACCGTCAGCTGCTCACGGGCTATTTGCACGACAACTGGATTGATCAAAAAGCCATTCAGAGCAACGGGATCGCGTTGGCTCTCGCCAGGTCGATGGGAGCAACCGCGGTTGTTCGAGGCGACTTGCAGGAAGATCCGGACCATCAACTCCTGCTTACGCTGAGGCTGGAAGGTTTTGGTCCGGCGTGGTCTGCCGGAAGCCTTCTCACTCTGACGCACGAGATGCAAGCTCTCCTCGAAGAGCCACTGCCCACGTTCATGCGCACATCACCGATCCCCGCCGAGCCAGGGGTGCTCATTGCGGGACTGGACGGTGCGGGAATTCCTGAGTGTATCTATTGTCCCCCGCCTCTTTACGACGACGACGCCCGCGCGGCCAAGTACCAGGGCACCATCGAACTTTCCGTGGTGGTGACCCCCGAGGGGCGCGCCGATTCCATCTTGGTGTTGCAGGGAGCTCCGTTTTTGCTGAACAAGCAAGCCGTGGAGGCCGTTCAAAAGTGGAAATTCAAACCCGCGGAAAAAGATGGCAAGCCCGTTCCCGTGCGTGTGCCAATCGAAATAACTCTTCGTCTCAACTAAAGCTTTTTTAACCGCCCTTTTTCAATTCCGCGAGGACCAGTTTGGCCACTTCCTTCAGCGTCTCGAATACGCCGATCCCTTGAATGGCCACTCCCTCGAGTACGGGCTCGCCTTTTTTCTGAAGCTGCTTGGTCAGCTCCGCCACGGGCATGGCGTTGGGCAAATCGCGCTTGTTCAACTGAAGGACATACGGAATCGCTTCGAACTTCAGGTTGTGTTCTTTCAGATGCTCCTGCAGGTTTTCCATGGTCTCGAAATTCGCGTCCAGCCGCTCTTCCTGCGAATCCGCTACGAACACGACGCCGTCCGCACCCTTCAAGATGAGCTTTCGGCTGGCCTCATAGAACACCTGGCCGGGGACCGTATAGAGGTGGAAGCGGGTTTTGAACCCGCGCACTGTTCCCAGATCCAACGGAAGAAAATCGAAGAACAGCGTGCGGTCTGTCTCCGTGGCCAGAGACACCATCTTACCCTTCTGGTTTTGCCCGGTGTGGTCGTAGATCCACTGGAGGTTCGCGGTCTTACCGCCCAGACCTGGACCGTAGTAGACGAGCTTGCAGTTAATTTCGCGAGCAGGAAAATTGATGAAAGGCACTTGTTCCTAACCAGAGTTCGGCCACAAATTTATAGCATACGCCGCGCTGGCAGGCCAGCTTTCCGCTGTGACTGCCCCCTGTCGGGTAACTTCCTTACAGTTTCCGTGAAAACATCCTCATTTCGATGCCCTTTTTTCACGCCGTGCCGCCGGGCAGTAACTCAGGCAGGCCCTGGCCATCCCCGTTCCACTCGTTGACGCCGTCATTTTCCTCTGTTACGATTCGCGTCATGGCAAAAGCGCGCAAAGCCTCTTCGGGCTCTTCTGGACAAGCCAAGGGGGCTGCGCACGGTCTCTCCAACTCACTGAAAAAAAAGAACTTGCCTCCGGCTCCGCCGGCTCAACGGGGCGGCGTCGAACTGGTCGATCCCCTGGTGCAAGCGCAGCTGAAGACCTACGACGAAGCTCTCGGCCTTTTCCATCAGCAGAAATTTGCCAAGGCCAAGCAGGAACTGGAAAAGGTTCTCGAAGGGCCCAGTAAAGGCCTTGCCGACCGCGCCCGCATGCACTTGCGCATCGCCGAGCAGCGCATGAAGCCGAGTTCGGAGCAGAATCCGCGCACCGCCGATGAACACTATCAGCGCGGTGTGGCCATGATGAACATCGGCCGCTGGGACGACGCCCGGGAAAGTCTGATCAAAGCGCGCAAAGCTTCGCCCAAGTCCGATTACATCCACTATGCCCTTGCCGCGCTCGATTGCCTCACAGGCGAGGCGGATTCGGCCATGGCCAATCTCAAAGTGGCCATCGAACTCCGCCCGGAAAACCGCTACCACGCGCGCAACGACGAAGACTTCGCCTTCCTCCAGGATGATCCTCGCTTCACTGAGCTTTTGTATCCGGAAAAAGACGGCACCGCCGGCTGAGTCTTGGCGATTTGGTTTTCTTGCCCGTGAACCGGAACCTACCTAGAGCCGAGCAAAAACCCGATTGCAAATTCCCCCCTGATAGGAAAGAGTCTGTTTGCGGGTTGTGCGCCGATAACAAGTATTCCGTCGGGAGATGCTCGCCTCTTAGAAAGGGACTCATCGCTCCGTTTCACTACGTCATCCGGTGAAGAAAAAAAACCGCAAATCGAAGACTCTCTCCCGCGGATTCCGCGTGGTTGCTCTTGGCGGCGGCACCGGTCTCTCGACGCTTCTTCGCGGGCTCAAGGAGTACGTCGTCCGCCGCAGCGACGAGCATCCCAATTCGCATCGCCCTATTTCCGAACTCACTGCCGTTGTTACCGTAACCGACGACGGCGGCAGTTCCGGTCGCCTTCGCCGCGAAAACCGCGTCCTTCCGCCCGGCGACATTCGCAACTGCATGGTGGCCCTTTCCAAAGATGAGGCTCTTCTCGGCCGCCTCTTCCAGTATCGTTTTCATGCCGGACGCGGCCTCATCGGCCACAATTTCGGCAATCTTTTTCTGGCCGCGCTCACCCACGTTACCGGGGATTTCGCCGAAGCCATTCGAGTAAGCAGCAAAGTGCTGGCCATTCGCGGCCGTATCTTTCCTTCGACACTTTCGAACGTCCACCTCGTCGCCAAACTCAGCAATGGCCGCACCGTCCACGGGGAAACGCGCATCTCCGCCAGCCAGACGCCTATCGAAAAAATTTCACTTTCACCTCTCCGCGTTTCGCCCTTCCCTGCGGTCATCGGCGCTATTCGCGAAGCGGACTTGATTCTGCTCGGCCCCGGTTCGCTGTACACAAGCATTCTTCCGAATCTGCTCATCCCGGAAATCGCCGCCGCAATCGCCAAGTCCGAGGCTCCCCGCGTTTACATCGCCAATCTCATGACTCAGCCCGGCGAAACCGCCGCTTACTCTCTGGCCGATCATCTCCAGGCGATCCGTCGTCACACGCCGCGTTCTGTCGTGGACTGGGTGGTGGCGAATCGCCGGCCGGTTTCGCCCGAAGTCGCCAGACGTTATCGCCGTCAAGGTGCCGAGCAGGTGGAGATCGATTCGCCAGAACTTCAAAAACTTGGCTATCGCGTCGTTCTCGACAATCTCCTCGAGGAGCACGGCGTCATCCGTCACAATCCCCGCCGTCTTGCGCGGCTTCTGCTTGAAGAGTTTCTTTCTTCTTAGAGTCCGTCCCGGCGGGGGTTAGGTTAGGATTTAATCCGCGCGGAGCGCCACGTTGGGATCGACGGCCGCTGCGCGCCGCGCTGGTAAGTAACTCGCGAGCGCCGCGGCGGCCAGCAGCGTAAGGCCAACGCCGCTGAAGGTCAGCACATCTGTCGGGGGCACTTCGAACAACAGCGATTTCACCAGCCCTGTTAATGCGATCGCACCGGCAATTCCAATTCCAACTCCCAATACTGCCAACAACATGCCTTGGCCGAGCACCATCTGGAGAATGCTCACCGGGCGCGCGCCAAGCGCAATGCGAATCCCGATTTCGCGCACGCGCTGGCTGACCATCAGCGCCATGATTCCGCCGATGCCGGCCGTGGCGATCACCAGCGCCAGTCCCGCGAAAATACCGAGAAGGCTGGCCGTCACGCGCGGCGAAGCCATCGATTCGTAGCGCGCTTGTTCCAGAGTAAGAATGTGGGTCACGGCCGTTTGTGCGTCCACGTCATGCACCGCGCGCGTCAACGCTTGCGCCATGCTTCGCGGTTCCACCGCCGTGCGAACAATCAAATTCCCGGGCCGCGGACCTTCTGCTTGAGCACCATAGAATTCCGGGGATGGGGCGTGATCCAACCCGAATTCCCGAACGTCTCCGACGATTCCCACTATCGTCGCCCAGTGTTCACCGCCATCGGCCGAAACGCGCTTCCCGAGAGCATCTTCGTTGGGCCAGAATCGGCGCTTCGCCGCTTCATTAATGACCACCACTTGAAGCGCTTTGAGATCGTCTGAATCCGTTTCGGCCAGCATCCTGCCGGTCTTTAGCGGAATGCCCAGGGTCTTGAAGTAATCGGGAGAAACAGCCGCGTAGGTACTGACGGGTGGGGCCTGGCCTGGTTGCAACTGCCGTCCGTCGATTTGGAATGCGAAGGAGACGGATTCGGGCCCCCCACTAATCGTTTCCGGCTCGAAGGGGTACCGGCTCGAGATGGCCGCCGAAAGAACGCCTGGTTCCGATTTCACGCGATCGAGAAGTTTTTGGATGACCACCCGTGTTTTATCGGCGGCGCTGTACTTCGACCAGTTGAAAGCGATCCTCATAGCCAGAACATGTTGCGGCACGATGCCGGCGTCCACCTGCTGCATCTTGATGAGGCTCCGCAACATGAGCCCGGCGCCAATCAGCAGCACGAACGAAAAAGCAACCTGACAGACGATCAGCGCGCTGCGCACGCGATTCTGCTGAAGACCCGATCCCGTGCCGGTGCTCCCCTCTTTCAAGCTGGAAGTAAGATTGGCGCGCGAGAAAAGCGCCGACAGTGTCCCAAAAACAATACTGGTACCCAGGGCCGCCGCCAGCGTGAACAGCAAGACTTCGGAATCAATGTGGATTTCGCGCGCACGCGGCGTCAGCCGTCCCACAAAATCTGTAAGCAGCTCGAGGCTCCCGTAGGCCAACAGTAAACCCAGAATGCCGCCCAAAATGGCCAGCAGAAAACTTTCCGTCAGAAGCTGCCGCAGAATCCGGCTTCGCCCCGCGCCGAGGGCGCTACGCACGGCAATCTCCCGCTCGCGCCGGGCCATTCGCGCAAGCGTCAGGTTGGCGACATTGGCGCACGCGATGAGCAGCACAAACGCCGCCGCAGCGAGCAGCAGCAGCAGCGTCGGGCGTGCTTCCTGTGTTAATTCTTGCTGTAGCGGCGTGGCCGAAGAAGTGAAACCGATATTTTCCGCATACGACTTTGGATAAGCCGCTTGCAAACCGGCGGCAACGGTGGCGGCATCCGCGCTCGCCTGGGCCACCGTCACGCCGGGCTTCAATCGTCCGAACACTTCCATCATGCGCATGTCTCGGTCTTCGAGATGCATCTTCGAAGAACGAAACGGGCACGCCGAAGTTGCCATGTAAACGTCGTTTTCATTGGGATACTGCGGCACTGGCGGGAGAACGCCCACAACCGTGTGCACTTTGTCGTTCATCTCAAACGTCTTGCCCACGATTCCGGGATCAGAACCGAAGTTGTTTTTCCAGTATTCGTAGCTGAGCAGGAGCACCGGCGGGGCGCCCAGCTTCTCGTCGTCGGGCAAAAATGCCCGCCCCAGCAGTGGCTGAACTCCGAACAGCGCAAAATAGTTGGCCGAAACGACGCCGGTTCGGACTCGCTCCGGATCTCCGTGCCCGAACAGTGTGAAGGACATGGCGTGGTATTCCACCAACCCCGAGAGCGTCCTGTTCTGCGTGCGATAGTCCTCGATCTCCTTTACCGAAAACCCCCAATCCTCGATGCCCAGCTTCTTTTCCTGCTGGCGGATGAAAACCAGTTGCTGGCCCTGCGGATAGGGGAGCGAACGCAGCAGCACGGAGTGCACCACGCTGAAAATGGCGGTGTTCGCCCCAATGCCCAGCGCCAGGGTCAGAATCGCAACTGCGGTGAAACCCGGGTTTTTCCCCATCATGCGGAGTGCGTAACCGCAGTCGCTCGTCAGGATTTGCCAGTGTTCACGCGGAGCGGTCGTGAAAATTCCCGCGATGGTTTCCTTCCAAAGCTTGAGCGCCCCCAGGAGGCCGCCTCGTTCTTCCACTTCGCGCTGCTGCTCTCGAAAGACGCCTTCCATCTCGCCTTGATAATTCGTCCGGAAATCGAACGGCAAGACGCGAACCAGCGCCCGAAACAGTCTTTGCGAAAAAGGCAGAGTCTCTTTTCCCATGACAGTGATTCCTCGTTAAGCCATTTTTGGTTTTCGGAAAAGTTTCTTGGCGTAGGCCTGTCCAAGCGCTTCTTCCATGCGCTCCGCTTCGGCTACCGCGACCTCGCGCCCAAATTCCGTAAGCAGATAGTACCGGCGCCGCTCGTCGTCCAGCACCAAGTCGGGTCGCACCTCCGATTCCGCGATGAGCCCCGCGCTTTCCAGTCGCGACAGGTTGCCATAGAGGGTGCCCGCGCTCAGCCGCACCTTGTCCTCCGTGCGCCGAGCCACCTCTTTTAAAATGGCATATCCGTGCTTTTCGCCATCGGCCAGCGCCAGCAGGATGTGAAACATCGCCGCGGTCAGCGGTAGAAACGACTCGGTTTCTCTTTTCTTCCTCACACGGTCACCTCTCGGGTGCGCCTCGAACCCCGCTCGGCCCACATCTATCGCATATTGGAAGACTATATCGTGATACGTTATAGTTGGGTTGCAGGTTCCCTGCCAAGCGAAATAAACTCCAACGTGCAGTTTTCAAAGGGTTTGCCCGTGCTCCAGGCCCTTTTGGGGATCCCATCTGTCCGCTTTTGGGACGCCCCGTCTCGCCAGTGGGCGATTTCTCTCGCCTGCGGACAGGGGATGAAGGCGGCGACGGCAGGTTCCTTCCTCCTTTTTCTGGTGGAGAGTAGCGCTTCTTGCTAAGGTCTCTATCGAATTCCGGAGAATCCCATGTCGACATTTGGCCTCATCGAATATGCACACGCGAGCCCGGAAGTTCGCGCCATTTACGACGACATCATGGCCACCCGCAAAACCGATTGGATCAACAATTTCTGGAAAGCCATCGCGCACGACCCCGCTACTCTGAAACGCACCTGGGAAAGCATCAAGCAAATCATGGCCCCTGGCGCGCTCGATGCTCTCACCAAAGAACTCATCTACGTAGCCGTCAGCGTCACCAACAACTGTCACTACTGCATCGCCTCGCACACCGCCTCCGCTTTCAAAAAAGGCATGACCGATGCCATGTTCCGGGAGTTGCAAGCGGTCATCGGAATGGCCAACGAGACCAATAAGCTCGTCACCGGCTATCAAGTGGAGATGGACGAGCAATTCCGCCCGCCGCTCGATCGCTAAAGCGGTTTTCACCCACAACACGGCTGTCCTTCAGGACAGGTGTTTCCCCCTTGGTACGCACGTACTATGGCTGCGAAGCATGGGCGAAGCCGACCATATAGACATTCGGGGATAGCCCTGTTTCTCGGCGGGCTACACAAAAATTCTGCATATCAAGTGAGCATCCTATGGCGCCCATTAGCAAAGACACGCTAGTCCTAACCGACCGACCGGAGACAGCCACCGCGGTTTCCGCCGCAGCTATCCCGCGCCACGAAGATACGGCTACGGCCAACCGACCGCAGCCTGTCGCACTGGAAGTTCCGGTCACCGTCAACGGCGCTCGTACGGTTGAGGGCAGTGACAAACGCGAGCCATTTTCTGAAACCACAAAGACAGTTCTGGTTTTAGGCAACGGTGCAGTCATTCGGCTGGGTTCGTCGGTGTCCGCAGGCCAGTTACTGTTCCTCACCAACGAGAAGACAAAAAAAGAAGTGGTATGCCAGGTCGTCAAATCGAAGAATTACAAGAGCGTCAGCGGCTATGTGGAACTCGAATTCACGGAATCGGTCGTTGGCTTCTGGGGAATGCGATTCCCGTCAGACCGCATCGGCACGCAAGCGTCCGCTTCTGCGCCCGCAGCCAAGGGCATTCCAGTTGCTCCCGTCTCAGCGGCACCCAGGCTGCCTGTTGTCAGCGCCGCACCCGCGGTGCTGAAACCGCCAGCGTCGATCGTCCAAAATCGTGCAACGCCCGTAGCGCCGCCTGCGCGGAAGCCCGAAGTGCCGGTTATTCCCGCTCCCGCAGCCTCTTCTTCTTCTTCGCTAGCGTCTTCCCTTGCAAGTCTCCTGGGAGCGCCCGAAGCGCCGCCGGCTTCGACTTCCGTAAAACCGCCAGCAGCATTTCTTCCATCGGAAAACAAGCAGCGGCCCTCGACTCTCGCTGTCGAAAACTCTACGGAAGAACTGAAACTCCAGGCAGCGCGCCTTAAGGAACAGCTTTCTTCGATGCTCTTCAGCGCGGCACCCACGGCAACGCCCGCTCCGCCTCGACCGGTCGTGCCCGCCCGTGATCCCCAGGTCGTTTCCGGTGTGGCTCGACAGGTTTTCGAAGCTCCTAAGCCGGAGCCCGCGCCGGTCAAGGCCACTCCCCCAGTAAAAACTCTTCCTCCGCAAATCAAGTCATCGCTGGACTCAGAAGAGGTAAAAATTCCGTCGTGGCTCGAGCCTCTGGCGCGCAACGCCGCCGCTCCCGCATCGACCCAAGAGCTCGTCGAACGCGAGAAAGCCAAACACGCCGCCGAGATTACCCCGCGCGAAGAGCACCCTGCGGAACCGTTGCCCGTCACCACCCTGGAAAGTGCACCAGAGGTCGAGCTTCCGGGCATCGGCAGTTTGCTCCCGCTGGACGAGCCGGTGATTACCGATGAGCGTTCCTCCGGCGGCTCCGGCAGAGGGGTTTTCTACGGGGCGATGGCCGCGAGCGTTTTGCTGGTTGCCGGTGGCGCATGGTATTTCTTGCATCCGGCGAACGCCACGCAAGGCGGCTCTGCTCCGATCACCAAAATAGCAAACTCGCAAACCAACGCGACGCCTCCTACGCCTGCCGTAACCCAGCCAGCAGCACTGCCCGCGGCGCAAAATCCCGTGGCCGCTCCTCAGGCGACTTCCGGCGCGACCCCCGCGCCCGTCTCGAGCACGCCCGCTTCGAGCGTGCCGCTGACGAAACCTCCCGTGAATTCCGAAGCCGCTCCCGTCACTCGTGACAACACGCGCGGCGCAGGCACAACTATTCCCGCGGCTGCCACCGAGCGCATTTCTCGGCCTCCTGCAGAACCCGAGCCCAAGAAGCCAGCCCTCGGCGAAGTCCACCTTGCGCGCCCGACGGCGAATCGCCCTCGAAACGCTCAAGAGGATGGAGCCGAGGCTCCCTCCATTTCCTCGGGCAACAGCGACGAAAATGCAGGCGGACTAGACTCCGGACTATCGGCGGGGAACGGAAAACAGCCCGCGGCGCCGGAAAGGCCGCTGCCCATCGGTGGCGACGTAAAGTCTGCGAAATTGATGAGTTCTGTGTCCCCGGTCTATCCGAGCTTGGCCAAAAACCAGCACGTATCTGGGGACGTGCGCGTTGACGCCTTAATCGATGCCATCGGGCGGGTCACCACGATGAAAGTCATTTCCGGACCCACGCTCCTCCATCAGGCCGCCATGGACGCACTGCGCCAATGGAAGTATCAGCCCGCAGTGCTCGATGGCAAACCCGTCCCCATGCACTTGACGGTTACTCTGCAATTCCGTTTGCAATAGTTCCTCGCGCGCCAGGACCTGCGCCGATTCTCGTCATTTTTGCGAGGCGGGAACGGGCCGGACATGCGGCACGCGTGTCTCCACTGCGGGCAGTACGGGAAAAGTTCCGTGTGGTTCGCTCTGATACCAGTAGGCTACCGAGTAAAAGTTGTCTCCGCGATCGTTCGCGTGACCGTGCTCGATGGTTGCGCGCAAGGACTTTGTAAACGGAATCGGAGAGTCCAGATGGAAGCGATAGACGGACCATCGTCCGCCTTCTAGTTCCGCGCCGACGATGGGCGCTCCGAATAACCCGTAGGCAAACGGCTTTCCGGCAAAATCCCACGCCCCCAGAAAATAGTCCTCCGAACCTGTTCCGTTGATGGACGGCAGCTTCTCACCATCCACAAAAAACATGTCGTCGCCCTCGCCCCACCATCCGTCCTGATTCTCCACCACCGACATGGTGACACCCGCGAAATGTCCGCGCCCCGTAGCTTCCATCCAAACGTAGTTTTCTTTACCGTCCAGATTAATCTTGTTATCGGGGAAGGCCTTGTTCGGAGTTGCTTGCCGGTATTGCGCGTGAAAGTAAAATGTGTCAGCCGGCAGCGCCGATCGGTAGGCCCGCACATCTATGTTCCAGTAAACAGCCGCGGCGCGCCTCTGTCCTTCGTTTGTAAGCGTGATGCGCGCGTTTTTCTGGAATGGCATGGGGAAAAAACTGTTCAGCGCTTTGTCCCCTCCCACGGAAAGCGGCGCGGATTGATAAAGAAAGTAGTCTCCGAGTCCCAATCCGAAAAAGTCGCCAACCGGAGCCTCCACGCTCGGTGAAGTCTCCCCGTCCCAATACATCCGCAGCACCATTTTCTTCAGGTGAAATTTCTCATCGCTCGCGATGGTCATCCACACATGCGAGACTTCGCCGGGGCCCGCTTGGTCCAGCAGCGTCAGCGTCTCTCCCGGGCCAAGCGGTCGGTAGTCATCGTTGCCGCCGGTCCGGTCATAACTCGAGACTCGCTGCAAGACGTAGTTATGCGGCTTGGTCAACTCGGAGAGCCCGTCTGCGGGCGCCTGGCCAGAGGCTGCCATCGGAAGAACCAGCAGAAACAGTCCCAACAGGGCAAGCTGTGTGCGATGCATTTTTCTCCTCCGAGAGAAAACACGTGCTGCAAGAATTGGCCGGATTATAGCAGAGCGGCTCGTTCAACTTCTGTTTACCGTCGAGATTCTGCTAGACTGGCGCAGTTTGCCGCCCACCACACGAAGGCATTTTCTCGCGCAGTCCGCTGCCACCGCAGTCGCGGCAATGTTGTGGCCGGATCTGGAATCAGCCGCCGCTCGAAGCTCCGTGCCCGGCCTCCAGTTTCCTTCCGCACCCCGCGATCGCATCGCCGTTGCCTCCTACCCCTTCCGCGAAGTCATCGCAGGCGCTCACGAGCCTGGCGCCTCCACCATCTCCAAGATGGATTTAAAAAACTTTATAGTTTTCGTTAAGTCGAAATTCAACGTGAATAAGATCGAACCGTGGAGCGAGCATTTCCGTTCGCTCGATCGAGAATATCTAAACGACCTTCACTCGGCTGTCGAAAAAGCCGGCGGCGCCATTGTCAACATTGCCGTCGACGGCGAGCACAGCCCGTTCGCGCTCGACAAAGCCGAGCGCGAAAAAGCCGTCTCCTTCAGCAAACAATGGATTGACGTAGCCGTATCGGTCGGCTCGCCGAGCGTCCGCACCAACATGCCGCCAGCCAAGGATGCGAAGCCCGACCTCGATCGCGCCGCGGACAGTCTTCTCCGCGTGGCGGAATACGGCGCAGAGAAGAATATCCTCGTAAACCTCGAGAACGACAACGCCCTCAGTGAAGATCCATTCTTCATCGTCAGCGTCATTGCACGGGTGAACAGCCCCTGGTTGCACGCGAATCCGGATTTTGCGAATACCTTGGCCACCGGCAATACCGAATACGCTTATAAAGGTATCGCCGCGATGTTCAACCACGCCTACAGCATCTGCCACGTAAAAGCCATGGAAGCCGACGAAAAGGGTCAGCTTGCTTACGTCGATCTGGCGAGAACCTTCGGCATTCTGAAAAACAGCAACTATAGGGGCTATTGCTCGATGGAATTCGACAGCCCAGGCGATGCTTACAAGGGGACCACGGATCTTATCGCTAAGACCCTTCAATATCTCTCCTGAGGCTGGCGATTCCGCAAAGACTTCAACAAAAAAAAGACTCTTTCCCTTTTCGCCCGGCCTCTCTCGCTTGCAGCCCGGAGAGCAGGTTCGTATACTGGCGGCCCGGCCAAAAGGCGAGTCTGGCGGACCGGTCCATGCAGTTTCCTATAACGGGGTAGACCGCCAGCCATCTCTCTCGGCCCTTGAAATCGGTCCTGAGGTTCCTGCGCAGGCCGAAGTGCGAATGGTCGTTGCTTTCACTGTGGCGACCTCAAAGGAGCGTTGCGCATGCCGCCAGCCCCAGTACCGGAAGAGATGAATGTCTATCAGAACGCAGAAGCGCGCTTCGAAGTGGCCGCGCAAAAACTGGGACTCGAGCAAGGCCTCTACCGCTATTTGAAGTATCCCAAAAAAGAAATCACTCTTTACATTCCCGTCGGTATGGACAATGGTCAACTCGATGTGTTCGTCGGCTATCGCGTGCTTCATTCCACCGTCCGCGGCCCAGGCAAAGGCGGCATTCGCTTTGCCCCCGATGTTTCCCTCGACGAAGTTCGGGCTCTTGCCACGTGGATGACTTGGAAGTGCGCCGTTGTGAACATTCCGTTCGGCGGCGCCAAAGGCGGCATCATTTGCGATCCCCGCAAGCTATCCCGCGGCGAATTGGAACGCCTCACCCGTCGTTACACGGCGGAACTCGCCGACTGGCTCGGCCCGGAGCGCGACGTGCCCGCCCCGGATATCGGCTCAAACGAGCAGACCATGGCCTGGGTGATGGACACCTATGCCATGCACGTCGGTGAAGCCACGACCGCGGTGGTCACCGGCAAGCCCATCGAACTTGGTGGCTCCGCCGGAAGACGCGAAGCCACCGGACGCGGCGTCATGATTTGCTGCGACAAAGCTCTCGCCAAGCTCGGCATCAAAAAAGAAGGCTGCCGCGTGGTAGTCCAAGGCTTCGGCAACGTCGGCTCCCTGGCCGCCCAGCTCATGCAAAAAGCCGGCTATAAGATCGTCGGTCTCGCCGATATCGGCGGCGGTCTCTACAACGAGAACGGCTTCGAAGTTCCGAAAGCGATTGACTGGGTCTACACCCAGAAAAAGCCGCTTCAAGATTTCCCAGGCGGCGGCACGAAAATGTCCGCCCGCGACGTTCTTTTCCAGCCTTGTGAAATCGCCATCCCGGCCGCGATTGAGAATCAAATCACCGAGCAAAACGCTCATCAGGTCCAGGCGCGCATTCTGTGCGAAGGCGCCAACGGCCCAACCACCTGGCAAGCCGACGCAATTGTCGACGCCAAGGGCATCTTCACCGTGCCCGATATTCTCGGCAATGCCGGTGGCGTCACGGTCAGCTATTTTGAATGGGTCCAGGACCGCCAGGGCTTCTTCTGGCGCGAAAGCGAAGTCAATGAACGCCTTCTCGACGTCCTGGAAAACGCCTTCGACGAAGTCGTCCGTTACGCGGAAACGCACAAAGTGAACAATCGCATCGCTGCCTACATGCTCGCGATTGACCGCGTGGGCAGTGCGCTAAAGTTGCGCGGAATCTACGCCTAATGTGATAAAGTTCGCCCGGGGTTCCCGGCGGCTTCGGGCTCATTGGCTCGCTTTGCTGGGGGCAGAGAAATGGCCTGGATCACCTACCGGGCAAGGAAGAACAGCGCGCCATGAACACAAACTCGCTGTGGCTCACCCACGAAAAAAGCGAAGATCAGCACCGCCGCGAGATTTGCACCGCGGGGAAGTGGATGTACGACCGCGGCTTCATCGTGGCTTGCGAAGGCAACATCTCCGTCCGGCTTGACGAGCACCGCATCCTCACGACTCCAACTTGCATGAACAAAGGGATGCTCGAGCCGCAAGACCTCGTGGTCACCAATCTCGAGGGCCGCCAGCTTGCCGGCGAACGCAAATTCTCCTCAGAAATCGCCATGCATTTGTTGTTTTACCATATGCGCCCTGATGTGAATGCCATCTGTCACGCCCATCCCCCGACGGCTACTGGGTTTGCTGCTGCCGGCCGTTCCTTGAATCAGGCCCTCTTGCCCGAAGTGATTATCGGACTCGGACAAATTCCGCTGGTGCGCTATGCCACTCCCGGAACGCCCGAACTCAGCGCCGCGATCGAACCCTTCGTCCCGCACTACGACGCCCTGCTCTTGGCCAATCACGGCGCGGTCACCTGCGGTCCGGATCTTTTGACGGCCTTCTTCCGCATGGAAACCATCGAGCATTTTGCCAAGATCGTTCTCGCCGCGGAGTTGGCCGGCGGTCCCGTCCTTCTCTCCAGCCGCGAAGTCGCCAAGTTGATGGCCGCGCGAACGAGATACTTCGTCACTCCGCCGCCAGGCGGAGGCGCCGAGCTCCCTGAAACCAACGACACCGGCGAATCCTCCAGTTCCCACGTTTCTCTCACCCGCAACGAACTCGACGCTCTGATTGACGAAGCTGTCCGCAAAGATCGGGCGCGCCGCTGACACCGCCAAATAGGCAGGCCCGCGAAAATGTTTTCTTATTCGAGATGCCCGCACCGCACTCCCACTCATCCATTTATTCGGAGCCAGCAGCGCGCTGCGTCTGACGCCGCCACGCTCGCAACCGGAATCGCCGCTTAGGAAGGAGACCTGATATGCAGGCAAGACTTGATGCCAGGAGACACGCCGAGGAAGCCCAGAAGGCCACGTATGCTCTCGAAAAATATCTCGCCGAATCCGGCCTCGAGCACAGCCTCATTCATCTCATGAAAATGCGCGCCTCGCAAATCAACGGCTGCGCGTATTGCATCGATATGCACTCGAAGGACGCACGCGCCCTGGGAGAAACCGAGCAGGATACGTTGGCACCCTCATGACGATGGACCGCTCGCAACTCGCCGATAAGTACTCCGCGATGACGGCGGAGGAATTCGAGCGAATAAACCGAGAGGATCTTGCCGAATGGGCAAAGTCCTACTTCGACATGGAAAAAGCTCGGCGTGTACCAGGCTGGCGTCATCAAATGCCTACGCCCGCGGAGAAACTACACAATCTTCTGCTGATGCAGAAGAAGATGAAAAGGCAGCAAACATTTTCCAAGGCGGCATGGATAGCTGTACTTCTTCTCGGATATGCTTTCGTATTTTTCGCGATCCCGTCGAATCGTACCGATCTCCGGGGATACTTGGGTATATTACTAATTCTTCTGACATTGAATATGGGATCGTCGAGATTGGCTAAGGCTAGCAACACCGGTTACGCTGTTGTGTGGCTCCGCCGCTTCCATCGACAGCAACACAGATCGTTTCAGAAGATTCTCGAACAAGCCTGTAGCTTCGTTGGCATCCCGATTACCATTCAGGATTCCTCTTTCCGTTTCTCGATGAGCATGGCAAATGTTCGGATAGGCACAATCGCATGGTTTGGCGTCGCTACACTTCTCATCCTCAGTTTTATAACGATGCCTCGGATCACTGTCGATTTCGTAGTCATAGTCGCGTCCGGGGCATTGGTGGCAGTAATGGCCTTTTCTCGGAAATTGGGGTACACCCATCTTCGCCAATCGAACGCAGAAGAGCGTACTTTCCGGTTGTTCACAAAGATTCACGCACATAAGGGAAATCGCGGTGGCGTCGTGATACTAAAGTGCGAGGATTCGTTTTGGCGAGACGTGGTGTCACTAGCTATTCAGAATGCAGATGCAGTCATCGTGGACGTAACAGAGTCGTCGGAGAATGTGATCTGGGAGTTACGAACTGCAGTGGGCGCAAAGTCGCCCGAAAATATTTTACTGGCGTATGAAAAGGACGAAGAACCGTTCGACCTGCCTCTGGCTGTCAGCGCGGAATTGCAGGCAGCCATAGGCAGCGTACCACTGAATCGATTGGCGACATTTGTTTATCCAAGGAAACACAACAGGATTCCTGGGAAAAAGCGATTGCAGTCGTTCTGGGTCTCCGATCTCCGCGGAATCCTCACAAAGTGTATCTCTTACTCATCGGTTCCCACTGCCTAGCTGCTAGGCGCTAGGGCACTCAGATGATTGGTTGGCCCCAAGCTAGACGCGTCACAGGGTTGTTTGGACGGTTGGTCGATGGTAATCGTGAGGAGGGAACATTTAGTATTCTGACGAAATAAACTTGTCATATATTTCTAATCAGTGATCCTATGAAAGGTCACCATCAAAATCAGCCATATAGATCGCTACTCTCATTACTGCTTTGGTTGGGACTTGTCTGCATTGGCATAATTAGTGCAATCTTAGACCTTTCCACTTTCCTCTTCGAAAAACATTCCAGGTTTTCGACGGGTTTTCGTTTTAGACCCACCGTGCTGTTGGCGCTGATCATAACCGTGTGGGCGACGTGGACGGTTATTTCTCACCTGAGAATCTACACGTCACCCAAACGTGCGTTGGATGCTTCGGGCAAGGACTTCATTCTTTTTCTGAGACCTTTTCGTACGGACATTGGAATGATAAAGAGTTGGCGTAGTCTTGTTGTTCGAGGCCTTACCGCACACCATTTCCGTCCACCGCCACCTCTTGAACAGCATATCGCGGATGAGTTAGGGCGTTTTGCGAAGTTCGCTTATAGACAGGGGCGTTCAAGACGGTTCGGTGGATTGGTCTCGATCGGCCATCCCTCGGAACGATTTTCGCCGCTCGGGTCAACCCGACTCTATGTTGAACATGAGACTTGGAAATCGCAAGTCACTCGGCTTTTGCAACACTGCAAGGCTGTCATCTTGGTAGCGGGCAATTCGGAGGGGGCCATATATGAACAAGTACAGGCCAGAGAACGATGCAAGCCACATCGGCTGCTTATGCTCTTCTTGCCGTCGAAGAAAAAAGAAAGGCTGGAATTGATACGTCGATCCGAGAAGGTATTGAACCTGCATTTTCCGAAAAAAGTTGCGAATCATCCGAACGCACTTTCAGCCGTGCGTTTTTCCCAAGATTGGACGCCACAAATCCAGCCCGTGCGTGTGAGTCGCCCGCGCTTAGTGTGGAGAGGATTACTGATCGCCGAGGAGTGTATTGATATGAGTTCCGTTCTCGAGGATTTCCTTTCTGATACGCTTGAAAGCGGGGACATCTAGGATTCTTTTCTCCAAAACACGCCACAGTGCGGACTCCGATGAAGGTGATCGAGATTCCAGGCTGACCGAAACAGCGTGGCTGGGAAGGGAAGGCAGTTTCGCCCGCTCCTATACCCTATCCCACGCCGCCCCACGCCGGCGTTGACAGGCGAACAAAGGGCGGCAATACTGACCTTCCATGATTGGCCAACTCCGCGGACGTCTCGCCGAAAAACGCCCGAATCAAGTCCTGGTCGATGTCGGAGGGGTAGGCTATCTAGTCCAAGTCCCGCTCTCCTCCTACGCCGCCCTCGGCGAACTCCACACCGAAGTCACGCTTCTCATCCACACCCACGTCCGCGAAGACGCACTCGCCCTCTACGGCTTCGTTTCCTCCCGCGAAAAGCATCTCTTCGAAATGCTTCTCTCTGCCTCGGGAGTCGGACCCTCTCTGGCTCTGAAGATTCTCTCCGGCATGAGCGTCGAAGAACTGGTCCCCGCCATTCGTGGCAACGATATAGCCCGTCTCACAAAGATTCCCGGCGTAGGCCGTAAAACCGCCGAGCGCATGGTGGTCGAGCTGAAGGACAAACTGGAAGCGGTGGTCCTAGAAACTCAAAAGCCAGCCGCCGCCTCGCCCGCAGGCGCAGAAGCCGACGTCGTCTCCGCGCTCGTCAATCTAGGCTATGACCCGCGGGCCGTCGAAACCGCTGTCGCAGAAGCCAGGCGCGAATCGGGCGCAACCAATTTCGAGCGACTGCTCCGCGCCGCCCTGCAATCGCTAGCCGCTCCCAAAGGCCGAACAAGTCATGCCGGCGCGTAAGCCTTGTCGAGCAGTTGTGCTGGCTGACCGTCAGGTCGGTCAGCGGTCACGGAATACAGCGAAGCCTTAGCAATGCCCGACGCGAGCACAAAACCAGCCATGGACCGTAAAGGCCAACACAGAATCGTCTCCGGCGCACCTTATGATGAGGACGCCCGCATCGAAGCCAGCGTCCGCCCCAAACGCCTCGACGAATACATCGGTCAAAAACGCGTCAAAGAAAACATCTCCATCGCCATAGAAGCCGCCCGCAGCCGTGGGGAAGCCCTGGATCACGTCCTGCTCTACGGTCCGCCCGGCCTGGGAAAAACCACGCTAGCCCAAATCATCGCCAACGAACTGCAGGTCCCCATCAAGACCAGCGCCGGACCTTTACTCGAGCGCAAAGGCGACCTAACTGCCATTCTCACCTCGCTAGAAGCCAAGGAAGTTTTCTTCCTGGATGAAATCCACCGCCTGCAACCCGCCGTGGAAGAAATTCTCTACCCTGCCATGGAAGATTTTCGCGTCGACCTTATCATTGGCCAAGGCCCAGGCGCCCGCATCCATCCATTTCCCTTGGGACACTTTACGCTAATCGGGGCAACCACGCGTGCCGGTCTAATCACCGCGCCCCTCCGCTCCCGCTTCGGCATCGTGCATCGCCTCGATTTTTACGAACCCGCTGATTTGCTCATCATCATTCACCGCTCCGCGAAAATTCTAAATATTCTGATGGACGAAGGCGGCGCCGAAGAAATTGCCCGCCGCTGCCGCGGAACACCGCGCATCGCTAACCGACTTCTCCGCCGCTCGCGTGATTTTGCCGAAGTCCGCGCCGCCGGCCGTATCACACGCGCCGTAGCCCAGGAAGCCCTGGCCATGCTCGGCGTCGACGAAAGCGGCCTCGACGAAGTCGACCGCAACCTGATGCTGGCTCTTCTCGACAAGTACGGTGGCGGACCGGTAGGCCTCGGCACACTCGCCGCCGCCCTCTCCGAGGAAGAGGACGCCATCGAAGAGATTTACGAGCCCTACCTCATGCAGATTGGATTGATTGACCGCACCCCGCGCGGCCGCGTAGCCACAGCCCGCGCCTACGAGTACTTCGGCAAGGAACTACCCAGGCGCCAGCCGCGCCTGTTCTAGGTTCACACAACCCAGGGGCAGCTCGGCCGTCGCCACCACTCTCTGAAATGCGGAATCCTCCGCGATCTCCAGCGTCAGGTTCTTCGCACTCACCCTCCGCCGATGGCCGCCGCCAAGTCCACAGAATCACGCTGTCCGGGTGAGGGTCACCGGAAGCAACTCCGTGCGGATAGCTATCCCGTCTCTCTGGCCTCACCATCTTTCTGCGTTTTGCTAGACTGTCCAAGCCATGAGCGTAATCGACGAAGTCCTAGAAGCCAACGAACTCTACTCACGCACGCACGAATTGCGCAGGCTCACCCCGCGCCCTGCGCGACATCTTGCCGTCCTGACTTGCATGGATACGCGACTTTCGATTCGCACGCTGGGTCTGCAAACCGGCGACGCCCACATCATTCGAAACGCCGGCGGCATCGTTACGGAAGACACTCTGCGCTCCTTGGTCGTCTCCCATTATCTGCTGGACACCCGAGAGTTCATGGTCATCAACCACACGGATTGCGGCCTGATGCACACCACCGAACACGATTTGCGCAACAGGATCCAGAACCGCACGGGAACCGCGGCCATCTCTCCCGCGTTCTTTTACGCCTTCCAGAACATTGAAGAGAATGTGCGCCATCAATTGCAGAAGCTCCGTACGCATCCCTGGGTTCCCAAAGAAGTCGTCGTGCGTGGTTTTGTTTACGATGTGGCCACCGGACGCCTGCGTGAAATCGCAGGCAGCTAAATCGCGAAGCGGTGTGTGATGTGCGACGGGAAACACGCCAAGCACAACGCCATCCGCGGATCCACGCGCATCGCCCGCCCCTCAACGCCAACAACCTCAGCCGGCAGTTGCATCCTCGGAGCGGACAAATTAAAGTTCGCGTCTCGGCACGTCGCCAGTCAGTGGGAGGGCGTTCGCGCACGACCCAAAAAATGCCTACCGTCTATCTGTCGATTGGTTCAAACCTAGGAAATCGCGAAGGCCAGCTGGGCGCGGCAATCGCCGCGCTCCCGCCATGCGGCGTCCAGGTCCGGCAAGTCTCATCGATTTACGAAACCGAGCCAGTCGATTATCTCGACCAACCGTGGTTTCTCAATTGTGTTTTGGAAGCGGAAACAGGCCTCCAACCGCCAGCGCTCCTGGAAGCGCTGCGCTCCATCGAATCGCAACTAGGCGGCCAAAAAGAATTCGCCAAAGGCCCGCGAAAAATCGACCTGGACATCCTCCTCTACGGCAACGAAACGATCGCGACACCGGACCTGCAAGTCCCCCACCCGCGCATGCTCCAGCGCCGTTTCGTGCTCACTCCGCTGGCCGAACTCGCCCCCCAGCTAAAGCATCCCGCCTGGGATGCCCCAGCCGCAGTGCTCCTCGAACGCCTAACCGACCGAAGTCAAGTCCGCCACTTGTAGGGGCGCGGCGCGCCACGCACCTCTTCCCACGCCGTGCCCGCCTTCCCTGAGCCGCCATCACCTCACGACGTCCGGTGCAACAACAACCGATGCAAAGTCATGGCCTTCGGCGAAATGGATTCCAGTTCAATCAAGGAAAGCCTCCCTTCGGTAATCTCCCTCCACCGGTAAACTCCAGGCTCGCTCTCCACCACCTCGCGTCCATTCAAATTCCTCAAAAACTCCCGCGCATCCGTAACCGCCGCTGCCTCTCTATAACTCGGCCGCGCCATAGCCTCCACCGCATAACTCCGCAGCAATTTGCCCCAGTAATGTTCAAACAACTCCCCCGACGCGAAAATGTCGCTCCACGCCACATCACTCCCATAAGCCACCACTACGCCAACAACGCGCTCGCCCTTAAGTCCCAAGGTGGCACGGTCAAACCGCCTCTTCAATTCTTCCACGAATCCGTCCACCGTAGCCCCGACGCGGCCTCCTTCATATATTTTGGCGTAGGCCTGCGTGGGCGCCGCGCCGTCGATGGTGGCTTGAATGGCGTCCGCAGTGATGCGTGGCGCGTAAGCCTCGGGTGCTCTTGTCCCGGCACTACCGCCAGGTGCTCGAGGCGCGGCTTTAGCCAAGGTTCCCGAGCGAACGGCATCCCACACCTCTTTTTGGTCCTGGGCCACCGCCGCCTGCTCGCGCACGCTCGGATGAACAATCGTCTTAGAAGCTATGAATTGGGAG
>Ga0207151_1030_pt1 | contig 34979 bp, 32 predicted proteins | sample Alteio_BWMinHeat_29_FD_153523 | JGI IMG/M metagenome (GOLD analysis project Ga0207151, IMG submission 153523) | Enriched cells from forest soil in Barre Woods Harvard Forest LTER site, Petersham, Massachusetts, United States -... | ecosystem: Environmental > Terrestrial > Soil > Temperate forest >... | reverse complement strand
CCACGGTGGTAAACGCCAAACCCACTTCCACGGCCGAAACGCCAAGCCAATCCCATTGAGGCTGCCGCTTCCAAACATACAGTAGATTCCCAACGAAACCGATCAGGAACGCCGTCAAGCCAGTCCAGGCGCTCGAAACATGAAGGAAAAGAATGCGATAGATGAGCCCCTGCTTCGCGTCAGTAGGGGCGATAAAGAACGACGCGTACGCGGCCGACGCAAGCAGCAGAAATACGAGAGCCGCAGCGAGAATATTTTTCGCCATGCGTTCATTCCTCCAGAAGATATTCGCCGAAAAGCCATAGCGCCGTCAAAAACACCACGTCGAAAACGGCGAGGAAGCCGATTCCCTTCCATTCGACGTAAGGCGCGCCGTCAAAGAGCGCCTTTGTGACTTCCGTGCTGGCCACGAGAATTGGCGCTAAGAGCGGCAACATGAGCAAGGGCAACAGAAGTTCGCGCATGCGGGCCTGCGCGGAGATGGCGGAGAGCGCTGTCCCCGCAATCGAAATCCCCAGACTGGCCAGAAAAAACACAAGCACCAGCCAGTGCAGCACGGACAAGACGGGCACATTGTACATCGTGGCGAACAATGGAAGAAGGAGAAGCTCGGTCAGTAGAAGGAAAAGGGTGTTGGCAGTGAGTTTTGCGAGAAAAATGGCGAACGGGTCGCTGACCGAGAGCCGCAAGGAGCTTAGAGTGTCGTTGTGCTGCTCGCGCAGAAAGCAGGGCTGGAGCATCAAGGAAGAAGCGAAGAGAAACGCCAGCCAGAGAAGCCCGGGAGCAAACCGCCGCGATTCGTCGGAGGTTGGGTCAAACGTAAAGCTGAACAGAACGATCACGATGAGAATGAAGACAATCGTTGTAGACAGCAATTCGCGCGAACGGAACTCCGTGCGAAGTTCCTTGCCGAGCAATACCGCCGCGTTGGAAAGCAAACTCATTCAAGCGTCGGCGAAGGTAAGAATGGAACGAAAGGTTGCCCCGGTGCGCGTGTCCGCGACAACCGAGCCCGCGTCCAATCGTATCGCGCGCGTGCCGAGCGAAGAGATTTCTGATTCGCCGTGGAGGCTCATCAAAATCGTCCGGCCAGAATCACGAAGCCGACGAATTGCTCCAGCGAGCCAAGCGGCGCCTTGGGGATCCAGGCCCGTGGCGGGCTCATCAAGCAAAAGGATCGCAGGCTCGTGCAGCAAAGCACGGGCGATGGCCACGCGCTGGCGCATCCCGCGGGAAAATGTTCGCACCAGGGATGCGCGACGATCCGATAGGCCGACTTCCTCGAGCAGAGATTCCACGCGGCGCTCCGGCCGAGACACCGCTTGGAGCCGCGCGAAGAGCAAAAGATTCTCTTCGGCGGTCAGTTCGTCGTAGACCATCGTGGCGTGAGCTACGAATCCCGGACGAACCGGGTTTTCTTCATTAGGGCTGGAGGGGTTGGTAAAACTCAGCGACCCTCGCGATGGCCGCACTAGTCTCGCGGCGACACGCAAGAGGGTGGTCTTGCCGGAGCCGTTACGCCCCGCAAAAACTGCGCATTCTCCCGGAGCGACGGTCAGCGACACACCCCGCAAGGCGAGGAGTCCGCCATAGCGCTTATCGATATTCTCAAAACGGAGACCAACGGGAGAAAACGCCAGCGGCGTCACCCTCTAACCTCTCACAAGATCGCGCAAGACTTTTTCCGCACGGGCCCGTTCCTGGGAGTACTCTTCTTCGGAAATCGTTCCTGCCTGGCGGCGCAGCTCGAGCCGGAACAAGGTGTCTTTCAGTGCATCCAGGCTCGTGCCTACAGCGGCATCGAGTTGAGCTAGGTTTTCGCTGCGAACCGCCGGCCCGGGAACCGGTGCGGCTGCCGTTTTCCTGGACGGTTTTGCCGGTACATCCTTGACGCCCTCCGAAAACCCGCCCGCAACGGCCACCACCGGCCGGCGCGCGAGAAGAATGGACAGCAGAGCGAACAAACAGAGGAATCCTCCGACGATGGGCCATTTCAGGACATCGAGGCGGCCTGGGACGGCTTGAATAGCGGGGGCGGAAGCGGGACCACTTCCCTGCTGCTCGTCGCGGTTCTGAGCGCCAGCATCGCTGTCTGAGGCGTTGCTGCTTGGCGGCGGGGCCGTGCCGGAGATGCTGACGGTCAGCGTGGAATTGGCTGCGAGACCGTCGCGGCTATATACGCTCATTCCTTGTTCGAGGCCGCCAGCTTGCAGGCCTTCGCCGTTGATCGCGACGGAGGGAGGCGCAACGACGACCAGGCGCGTGCCGGGATATACGGTGGGCAGCTTCACGGAAGCGGTGTTGCCCACGTACGGCAACTCGTAGGAGAAACGCACTCCGTTTTCGCCAGGACGAAAGGCGAACGCCACACTGTACTTATTTTTGCCGCGATCGATGGGCGCCTGCACAACGGGCATGCCCGAGGGACCCTGGGCGGCAATCTGTTTCAGGCTCGCACCGTCGGGGAGAGCGATTTCGAAATTGCCGTCGGGGCGAAAATAGGCTTGCGCGGGCTGGGAATCGTTCTTGATGGAATATTCCTCACCAACCTCGAGAGTTGCGCCGCTCGGCTGAAAAATTACGAAATGAGTTCCGACGGAGATCGTTTTGGGATCTCGTGATGGCTCGAAAACGTCGACTTCCAGTTCATTGCGGCCTGGCGGCAAGGGCTGATGAAAATTGATCCCTCGATAGACCGCGCGCACCAGCATCGGTTGCGTTCCGATCGCAGGATAGTCAAATGTGAATTGGCCCTGCGCGTCGGTTTTGGAGTTTAGCACCGGCTGCATTCCGCCCTGCAATTGGATGAGGATGACCTCGACATTCGCGGCGGGCTTGCCGGTAGTGCCATTCTTCACCGTGCCGTGAACCGTAGCTCCGTAAACAGCCGAGAACGGCATCAGCAGAAAGGATCCTAACGCCAGAGATGCAGTCCACCCGGGCCTCACTGGGCACCTCGTTCGGAAGCGGCGGGCTTGTTGCCGCGAGGACGCCGCACCTGCGACTCGGTAATTTGATCGATTTCCGCGAGCACCAGGGCCGCTTCGTTCTCCAGAGACGTTTTCATCGCTAGGTAGTCATTCTCGGCATATTTTCCGGAACGAAACTCGAAACGCAGGTCACGCAGATTATCGTAGAGCGTGTCCCGGCGCTCGAGTAATTGATCGAGCTTCGAGCGGTGTGGAGCGAGGTCCGATGCATCAGGCTGGATATAGAAAATGAAGAGTCCGGTGGCGAAAGCGAGCGCGAGACACGCGCCGAGGACGGCCCAATCTGCGGAGGTGATCAGAAAAGCTGCGATAGGCGTGCCTACGGTCAAGATCAGTCCTCAGTATCGCGGGCCGCCTGGGCGCGCGCGCGATCGAGCAGCTCCGGCGAAATGGATGCTGCGTGACCCGGTTGAGCCAGAGCGGGCTGGGGCGTTAGCTGCTTCCGCCACCGGGAGATGACGCTCAAGACCAGCGCGAATCCGCCGATCAGCGCGAGCGCCGGAATCCACCAAGCCACCCGGCCGAAGCCGCTGTGCGGAGGCTCGGTGAGTACGGCCTGCCCATACTCCTGCACAAAGGATTGCACGATGAGGTCGTCGGAATTTCCCTGGGCGATGCGCTCGTCGATTTTCCTGAGCATCCCGAGAGCGGTACCGCAAGGACCGGAGAACGCCCCGCCGACGTGATAACAGCCGCCCGCGGAATCGTTGCAGCCGCCGCACATACATTTCACTTTCATGCCTAGCTGATGCGTGTGATCGGGCTGCTGGGCATCCCGGAACGCGGACAACAGAGGCAGCGCACCCATAAAACACAACAAGACCGGCAGGATGAGCAAGCCGGGGCGTCCAATCTTTCGCATTTTAGTCACGGCCTTCTCTGTAGGTGACTGACGGTGTCATGCCGTGCACCAGCGGCTCCGGCGCGGGTTGTTTCGCGCCCGACAAAACCAGCACCGCTCGACGATTCGGCAGCAAGGCAACCAGCGTACCAAACACGACGATCACACCGCCAAACCATATCCACTTCACCAGCGGGTTCAAGTACGCGTGAATGACCGGCAACTTCGTGTCCGGACTCTGCCCCGCATAAACGACGTACAAATCTTCGCGAAGCGTCGAGTAGATCGCCACCATCGTTCCGGTCTCGCCGTTGGTCTCGAAGATGCGGCGCTCCGGATACAGCATCATCAGGGGTTTGTTGTTCACGAAGACTTCCACATTCAAACGGAGACCGGTGTAATTCGCCTCCGGCTTGCTGTCGAAACTTTGCAGAACTAGCTTGTATTTTCCCAGCTGCATCGATGAGCCGGGTTGCATTTCCTTCTGGACGTTTTGGTTGAAGGCAGCGCCAGCCAAACCGATAAACACCAGCACCATGCCCATGTGGACGATGTAGCCGCCGTAACGGCGGGTATTGCGCATCGTCAATTCGATGGCGGAGGTCAGATAGGAAGCGTGGGAGCGCACGCGGATGACTTTTGCGCCGCGATAAAATTCCATGAAAATGGTCGCGGTGACGAAGAAGCACAGCGAGAAACAGATGAGCGAGTAAATTTCTCGGCAGCCCAGCGCGAAGAGGACTGCGCCTGCCACCAGGCCGATAATCAGCGGCCCGGCAAAATTTCGCTTTAGACTTTCCACGGAAGTCTTCCGCCAGGCCAGCAGCGGCCCGACACCGGTAAGGAAAAGCAGGAACAGGCCGATCGGGATGTTGACCTTATTGAAGAACGGCGCGCCCACGTTGATTTTGGAGCCCGCGACCGCTTCCGAGAGGACCGGGAAAAGTGTGCCGGAAAGAACCGCGATGCAGGAAACCAACAGAATCAAATTGTTGAACAGGAAACTGGATTCGCGCGAGACGATCGCATCCAACTGGTTTTCACTCTTCAAGTAGTCGCGGTTCTTGAGATAAGCCACAAGGCAGACGGTGAAAATGACCATGAGAAAGCCCACGAACCAGCTGCCGATGCTCGACTGCGCGAAGGCGTGAACCGAGCTTACGACTCCGCTACGCGTCAGGAACGTGCCGAGAATGCATAGAATAAACGTCGAGAACACCAACCACACGTTCCACACCTTCATCATGCCGCGCTTTTCCTGCATCATCACAGAATGCAGGAACGCCGTGCCCGTCAGCCACGGAAGCAGAGAGGCATTTTCGACCGGGTCCCAGCCCCAATAGCCTCCCCAGCCGAGGACCGCGTACGCCCAGTGCGCGCCAAGCAGGATGCCCGCGGTTTGAAAGCACCATGCGATCATCGTCCATTTGCGAGTGAGATGGATCCACTTCTCCCCGGGATAGCGAGCCAGCAGCGCAGCCAGCGCAAACGCAAACGGTATCGTGAACCCCGTGTAGCCGGAATATAAATTCGGCGGATGGATGACCATCTCCGGATACTGCAGCAGCGGCGTCAGCCCGTTACCGTCGGCGCGGGCGACGAGATCCATCGCGCCATTGGCGCCGGGCACGGCCAGCGCTTTGAACGGGCTGGCGACGAAATTATTGAGCGTCAGGAAAAAGATTTGGACTCCGGCGAGAATCACTCCCACATACGGCATCAATTCGCCGTTTTTGTTGCGGTAGGCGACCAGCACCGAGAAAACGTAGATCGAAAGCAGGAAACTCCAGAACAGCAGCGAGCCTTCCTGCCCGGCCCATAGCGCTGCGACTTTGTAAAACGTAGCAAGCGCGCGATTGCTATGGGCGACGACGTAAGCTGCGGAAAAATTGTCACTGAAGAACAGATATTCGAGGCTGAAAGTAGCGATAAAAATCAGACAGCAGGTTGCGATGCCCGCCTGGCGCGTGCTCTTAACGAGAAGCGGATGCCGCGTGATAATCGCAGCAATCCCGCCTCCGAAGGCATACACCGCGCAGACAAACGCCAGAATGAGCGCGAATGAACCAAATACATCCACGGGGATGCCGCCTATCCCCCGGCCAGGCCGGGCCCGTTACGGGTTGCTTTACCTTGTCGCAGTGGAAGACGTGGCAACGGTTCCCCCCGGAGCCGCCTCGTACTTGGACGCGCACTTCGCCTGGACTACCTCGGCGACAAAGCGCCCGTCCGTCGGCCGGCCCTCGACCAACGCTTGCGACTTATCCACGAAGGTATCCGGCAGCGGGTCACTGCCCACATAGCTCACCGGAAGCGACTTCCCTTCCCCTTCGAGAACAAAATCAACGCGGCCGGTGAAACGGCGGATGCTGCCCGCCGCCACGGTTCCGCCAACGCGCATGCGGTGGGAGAGTTCAGCGCCCCTAAGAGACTGGAGCTCCGCGATGGTGTGATAGTAAGTCTTGCTTTCGCCGTAGCCGAGCCAGGCTAAGCACGCCAGCGAAACGACGATTACGCTGATTCCGACTGCAAACTTTGCTTGTTTCTTCACGCCTCGACTCCTGCTGCGATGTCGCTCTCTCTAAGTTTTTGATTCTATCACAGCCAGCCGATTCGCACGCCGGTCGAAGGACAGTTATAGGCCTGTCCCATGGGGACAGGGTGCGGTGCGCTGGGTCACACGCCCGCGGTCGCCAGTCCCAGGGCTTGGCGCAGATGCAGAGCAGCCTCAGAAAAATCGCAAGAGTCCAGACCGAAGGGTTTGCCATGGTCGAGAATCACCGGGCACCCCAATTCGGCGCTCGACAGTCTTGCCGCAAGCGGCGCCAAGGAATCGGAGATCAAGACCACGCGCTTGGGCTTTAGCGACCTGCGAATGCGCGTAAGAACCTGTGAAACGCGTTCGGCGAGAAGCGACGGGCAGGAAGCGCTTAGGACCTCGCTCGTTTCAAGCGGACATTCGAGCACGTGCGTCAGAAAGAATCCGCTCCTTTGAAACTCGCTCAAAACGGTCTCGGGAGACTTCCCTGGCGTCGAGACCCCAACGGCTTCCAGCAATCGGCCGGCTTCCCCTTGGAACCTCCCTCTATAGAGGAATTCTTCCTCCGCAAATGGGGAGACGCTTCCGAGCAGCAGCGCGCCAATGTGAACAGGCCGGTATCGTGTCGCCCATTCGAGCCGCAGAAGTCGCCGCGCAATATGTTCAGGGGATGCGGATTGACCGCAGCCGTCGCAAGCCAGCACATCTGTGGGCATAATCAGAAAGAATCGTAGTCCAGCCGAGCAGGGACTGCAAATCGGGCTGAATGCGCTTTGTGGTGGCAAGCGGAACTAAGCAGCCACAGGCCAACTAGCTCACAAAATCGGCGATGACGGCTGTGCGCCGGGGATGATTAATTGGATTTTGGCGTCGCACAACCGCCGTCGCTCGCTGATAGCTGTACCTTCTGCTGCAAACACGGGCTGGCGATAAAAGTCGCGTGGCGCCAGGACTTTTTTGCGCAATCGATTTGGAAACTCAGGAGGAAACGGCAGCATCGGCCGGGAGTTTGGACCTGAGGCACCACTTCAGCTCCTGGCTCAGCTCGGTAATTTCCATTCCTGGCATGACAATGAACTTACAGCTCAGCATTTCCCGGGGCTCATCGTCATCGGGCAACTGGCACGAAACGCGGCAATACTGGCAATCCTGATTCCAGCAAAACCGGCCATAGGGAATGGTTTCCGGGCTGATGAACTGGAAGCATCGGAGCAGCGAATTGCGCTCCGGCACCTGAAACTTCTTGCCCATCACGGTGATGTCCACGAGCTTTTCATAGGGGCGAAAGGGTTCCGACATGATCAGTCCTGTCTTCCGTGCACGGGTTGCCGTATAAGGGCAGACCTTGTCCCGAAACGGATCACTCTGATGGTTCGGCATCCAGAGTAGCCCGCGTCCAGGGAAGCGACAACGATTGGTCTCAAAAGAGTTGCCAATGTGCTAAGGGGTGGACCCAGGACCTCCAGGGATTCAACATGCCGCGATTCAATTGCCAAGATCGAAGAATTGACCCATCTTGCGGAACTTCTCGTAGCGGGCTTCCAGCAAATCTTTCGTCGGCTGCTGCGTCAAAGCGACCAGCTCACGGTCTAAGACCTCTCCGAGAAGCTGGGCGGCGCCTTCTGGGTCCACGTGCGCCCCTCCTTCGGGTTCGGGCACAATCTCATCGACGATGCCTAGCTCCTTCAGGTCTTGCGCGGTGATTTTTAGCGCCGTAGCAGCGGTCTCCGCCTTGGTGGCGTCTCGCCACATGATGGCAGCGCAGCCTTCCGGCGAAATCACAGAATAAAAACTGTGCTCCAGGATGTTGACGCGATCGCCAACGGCAATGGCCAAGGCTCCGCCGGAGCCGCCTTCGCCGGTCACCGTGACGATAATCGGAACGGGCAAGCGAACCATTTCTCGCAAGTTGCGAGCGATGGCTTCGGCTTGTCCGCGTTCCTCGGCGTCGATGCCGGGATAAGCGCCCGGCGTGTCTATTAGCGTGAAAACGGGCCGGCCAAACTTCGCTGCCACTTGCATGACACGAAGGGCTTTGCGGTAACCCTCGGGCTTGGGCTGGCCGAAATTGCGCAGCAGACGCTGTTTCGTGTCGCGGCCCTTTTGATGACCGATGATGGCAATCGGCCGTCCGTTAAACTTGGCGAGTCCGGCAATCAGGGCCTTGTCGTCGCCGTAGCCGCGGTCGCCGTGCAACTCCACGAAGTCCGTGAAGAGCATCCCGATATAATCCAGCGTGTAAGGCCTTTGTGTGTGCCGCGCGATCTGGACGCGCTGCCAGGGACCGAGATGGCTGTAAAACTCCTTCCGAAGCTCCACCACTTGCTGACGGATGCGTTCGAGCTCCGCGTCGGCCTCTTCGTCGCCAGCGAGGTGGCGCAGTTCTTCAACGTCTTTTTCCAGGCGCTCGATCTCGCTTTGACGATTGGCCTGCGCTGCCGGGCTTTTTGCTTTGTCCTTGGACTTCATCACATCACCAAATCGATCGACTGCTCGCCAAATGATTCCCGGATCGCGCTGATTAGTTCCGGGCACGAACGGACGCGCTGCTCAACCTGAAGCGTGGCCCTCGCTCCGCCCGCGCCCAGGAGATCAAGCGATACCGGGCTTGATCCTCGGTAGGAGGAGAGAATTTCTTCAAGGCGGTCCAGCAATTCGTCGTTTAACTCTTCCAGCTTCATGCGGATGCGAAGGCCCGACGTTGGCCGTTCAGCGAGGTCTCCCAGTCGAGCAGCTTCCTGCAAGGAAAGGCGTGTGCCCGCTTCCTCAACTTGCACACGAGCCTTGAGCAACAGCGGCGTCCCGGTCTTGAGAATCTGCTCGAACCGCGCAAAACTTTCCGGAAACGCAAGCAGTTCCTGAACGCCGGTCATATCCTGGATCGTGTAGATCGCCCAGCGCGCGCCTTTTTTGGAACGCATGGGGCGCGTGCCGACAATGAGCACCGCAACGGTGATCTCCCGACCGTTGCGCTGGCCCTCGATCTGGTCAAGCGAAACGCATTTCAGCTCTTCGACGCGCGAGGCATATTTTGCAAGCGGGTGCCCGGAGACGTAGAAACCAAGCATGGCGTATTCACTGGCGAGGCGTTCTGCCTCGCTCCACGGCTCGGCCTCGTGCAATTCAAAGGCTATCGGCGCGGGAAGCGTGGCCGCAGCAAACAGCCCGTGCTGCCCGGATTCCCGCACTCGCGAGGCGCGCTGCACGGCGGCCAACGCGTCGTCGACCGAGGCCAGCATCGACTCGCGCGCCCCAAGAGAATCCACCGCGCCGGACTTAATCAGGCTTTCAAATACTCTCTTGTTCAGAAAACGCGCCTCGATCCGCTCGCAAAGATCGTACAGAGAAGTGAATACACCGGCGCTCAGCCGCGAATCGCGGATGGCTTTCGCGGTGGGCTCGCCTACGTTCTTGATGGCGGCTAGACCGAAGCGGATGGATTCGCCCACCGGGGTGAAATAAAGATCGCTCTCGTTGATGTCCGGCGGGAGGATAGAAATGCTCATGCCCCGCGCTTCGTTGATGTACTTCACTGCCTTTTCTGCGTTGCCTGTTTCGGAAGTCAGCAGTGCGGCCATGAATTCCACCGGATAGTGGGTCTTCAAATAGGCGGTCTGGTAGGCCAACAGGGCATACGCGCAGGAGTGGGATTTGTTGAAGCCGTAGCCCGCAAACTCTTCCATCAAATTGAAAATGCGCTCGGCTTTCTTTTCTGGAACCTTGTTCGCGAGGCATCCGGCGATGAATTTTGCACGCTGCGCCGCCATTTCCTCTTTTTTCTTTTTGCCCATGGCACGGCGGAGAATATCCGCTTCGCCGAGCGAAAAGCTTGCCAGCAGGTTCGCGATCTGCATAACCTGTTCCTGATACAGGATAACGCCGTAGGTTTCCTCGAGAATGCCCTTGAGTTGCGGGAGTTCGTAGCTGACTTTTGTTTTGCCCTGCTTTCGGCTGATAAAGTCGTCGATCATGCCGCCCTGAATCGGCCCGGGACGGTACAGCGCGTTCAGCGCCGTCAGGTCTTCGATGCGCGAAGGCTCGTAGCGGCGCAAGATATCGCGCATGCCATGCGATTCAAACTGGAAGATGGCGGTCGTGTCCCCGCGCGCAAAAAGTTTGTAGGTCGGCTCGTCGTCCAGGGCCAAATTGTCAATGTCGACCTTTATCCCGCGATTCTTTTCAATCATGCGCGCTGTATCTTGCAGGACGGTGAGCGTCGTCAGGCCGAGGAAGTCCATCTTCAGCAAGCCGATGCGCTCGAGCGCATTCATATCGTATTGGGTTGTGATTTCATCCCGGTTCGTCCTATAGACCGGGACCACATCCGTCAGCGGGCGGGGTGAAATAACCACGCCTGCGGCGTGCGTCGAAGCATGCCGCGCGAGTCCTTCCAGGCGCAGCGCCACGGCCATCAAATCCTTGAGTTTCTCGTCGCTGTTAATGGCTGACTTGAGCTGCGGTGCTTCTGCCAGAGCGGTTTCCAAGTCGATGCCGAGAGTCGTGGGGATCAGTTTCGCAAGCCGATCCACTTCGCCGTAGGGGATGTCCATGGCCCGGCCTACGTCCTTGACCGCCGCCTTCGCGGCCATGGTGCCGAAGGTGATAATCTGCGCGACGTTTTCGCGCCCGTATTTTTGCGTGACGTACTCGATCACTTCGCCGCGCCTGCGCATGCAGAAATCGATGTCGATGTCGGGCAAGGAGACGCGCTCCGGGTTCAGAAAGCGCTCGAACAGCAAGTTGTATTGCAACGGGTCCACGTCCGTGATGCGCAGCGCGTAGCTGACCAGGCTGCCCGCAGCCGAACCGCGTCCCGGCCCAACAGGCACATCCTGCGCGCGTGCGTAGTGAATGAAATCCCAAACGATCAGGAAGTACCCCTCGTAGCGCATCTTCTTGATCATTTCGATTTCGGACGTCAGCCGCTGCTCGTACTCCACCAGTGGATTGTGCAATACCCCCTGCTGCAGCAGCCGTTCAAGATAGGGCACGCGTGTGGCAAACCCTTCGCGCACCACCTTCTCAAAGTAGCTACCCGCGGTGTGGCCTTCGGGAACCTTAAACTCCGGAAAGGGGTTCGGGATGCGTTCAATCTTGACGTTGCAACGCGCGGCGATATCCAGGGTTCTGCCGAGCGCGTCCGGTAGTTCGCCGAACACCTGAGCCATCTCCGCCGCCGTCTTGAAGTAGAACTGGTCGGTCGCAAATTTCATGCGGTGAGCGTCACTCATCGTCTTTCCCGTTTGGATGCACAGCAGGACGTCCTGGGCATGCGCATCCGTGTGATGCAGATAATGGCAGTCGTTCGTGGCCACGAGCGGAATGCCGGTTTCCTTGGAAAGACGCACGAGTTCGCGGTTCACGCCCTGCTCGATCTCCAGACCTTGGTCCTGAATCTCCAGAAAAAAATTGCCCTTGCCGAAAACATCTTGCAGGCGGTAGGCATTTTCGCGGGCTTGGTCGTACTTTTCATCAACAACGGCTTCCGTCACCGCGCCCCGCAGGCAGGCGGACAAGGCAATCAAGCCTTTGTTGTGCTTTCGAAGCAAGTCGTAGTCGATCCTTGGCCGGTAGTAGAAGCCCTCAAGAAAACCCGAGGACACCAGCTTGATGAGATTGTGATAGCCCTCCAGCGATTCGCAGAGAAGCACCAGATGGTTGCTTCCGCGCATGCCCGGCTCTGCTTCGCCGCGGTCTTGTCCGCCCGTTCCATTTGTTTTTTCGCCGCGGTCGTGGCGGCTGCCCTTGGCCACATAGACTTCGCACCCGATGATTGGCTTGACGTCGCGCTTGCTGGCTTCGTTGAAAAAATTGGCCGCGGCAAACAGGTTCCCGTGGTCCGTAACGGCCACCGCGGGCATTTTCTGCCGCGAAGCTTCATCGAGCAGCTCGGACGTTTCGCAGGCCCCGTCGAGCAGGCTGAAATCTGTATGAACGTGAAGATGAACAAACTGCGGCTGACCCATGGATCTCGATTCTAGAACTCTCGCGCGAGAATTGCGAATCACATTCTCGCGATTTGCACAGGCGCGGTCCTCGCTGCTCGTTCCTTATTTTCGGCCACTGCTTTTGGTACCCGCCGGAGCGTGTTTAACGTGCTTAGCCTGCTCACGTGCGGCTTTATGTTTCTCAGCCTGCTTCAACATGACCGGGTGGTTCTTGTGCGATGGACCGTGAGCGGCTTTCGCCGGGGCGCCTTTTTCCGCTGTCGGCGGCGCACTGGAAGCCGCGGGCTGCTTCTCCGCACTCTTCGCGGGTTTCTTCTCTTTTTCCTTCTTTTTCGGCTGCTCTTTGATACCGGACAATTTGCGCAGGATCTTCACCCGTTCTTCCGGAGTCTTGCCGCGCCCGGTCAGTTGCAACCCGAAAACCTGTTCGACAATCGCGTCAAACTTCGGTCCTCGCGCATAGCCTAAGGCTTCCAGCTCATTGGCAACCATCGGGACCGAGCTCCGGATGGGCCGCCACTTGTGCAGATAGGCCCGAATTTTTGAAAGCGCCGCCGAATTGTTTGATTCTGCAAGCAGGTAGGCAATGCGCTCCACGGGAAGCTTCTCCAGAAACTTGTAGGCATCCGCTGGCGCGTTCAATTTGCGACCGATCAATTCCTTCTGGTCCGCAAGCACTTCTTTCTCGAAGTTCAATATAGCGTCAGCCTCCGCAGACCGGAATCCATCCTTCGAGAGAACGTTGCTTTGTTCCCGGTCTTTGAGCCGCCCGAGAACTGCCAGCATCATCGGCGTCGCAAGTTTCGGTCGAACGCCCGCCGTAAACAAATCCTCGCGAACCTTCATGAGGCGCGCGATGGCCTCGTAATCCGGGTGCCGTTTCGCAAGCACGGGATGTACCGCTTCCAGCAGGTCGTGCGCCTCCCACTCTTTCAGAACCACGGCCGGGCGTTCTTCGCGAGCCACCGCGCGCAGTTCCGCTCCCGCGTCTTCCGGCGTGATGGTGCGATGCAGGTCGCGCTCGATAGCCAAGTCAAACCACTCCTGCGTCCGCGCTTCGATTTTGAAGCCCATCCGCGCGGCAAAGCGCAGAACCCGCAACAAGCGCACGGGCTGGTTTGTGAAGCTATGAATGGTAAGCGCGCGCACCTCAGCCCGCTCGATATCGGAAAGTCCGTTGGTGGGGTCCAGAAGTAGGCCACGCGAAGCGGGATTGAGCGAGATGGCGATCGAGTTCAGGGAGAAATCGCGGCGTCGCAAATCCTCCATGATCGTGGACCAACGAATCTCTGGCCGCGTTCCGGGCCGCACATAGTGGTCGTCGCGCGCCGCCGATATGCTGCCGTCGCAGTCTCCTGCAAAAAGAATCTCTATTTGGCGAAGCTTCTCATCCTCGGAGAGGATTCTTGCGCCGCCCTTCTCCAACTCGCGGGCGATCTTGGACGGATTCCCTTCCACGCTGAAATCGAGATCGCGCAACGAGGCTCCGGTAACCAGGTCGCGCACCGTTCCGCCGGTCAGGTACACGTTGAACCCCATGGCGGCAGAGAGCTCTTGCACGCGCATCATGGCCGCTCGCTGCTCCGGAGACAGCCGGCTTTCCAGCAAAAACATATAGTCTGGCATCGTACTCCTTCACGTTCAGGATGCCTGCGCTGACCGACGCAATGGCAACCGCAATTTTGGCCCGGGACCGCCTCCGCGCACTAAGCGCGCGGGTGATGCGCTTTGTAAATCTGTTTCAACCGCTCTTCCACTACGTGCGTATAGATTTGGGTTGTGGAAATGTCTGCGTGGCCCAGCATGAGCTGCACCGACCGCAAGTCCGCGCCCCGCTCCAGCAAGTGCGTGGCAAAGCTGTGGCGCAGCATGTGCGGCGTCAGCGCCACGCGCAAACCAGCGCGCCGGCCGTACCCTGAAAGAATCTTCCACACGCCTACCCGGCTGAGCGATTTGCCCCGCCGGTTCACAAACAGTGCCTGACTCGAGACACCCTTTCCCAAAAGCTTTGGCCGTGCACTCTGAAGGTACTTCGCGACTATGCCCAGGGCCTTCCGACCAGCCGGAACAATGCGCTCCTTGTCCCCTTTGCCGATGCAGCGAATGCAACCGACTTTGGCGTCCAGGTCCGTCACGCGAAGCCCGATCAACTCGGAGACACGCAAACCGGTCGAGTAAAGAACTTCCAGCATAGCGCGGTCGCGCAAACCCAAAGCCTTAGTGGCATCCGGTTGGGCCAGTAATCGCTCCACTTCCTCTAGCCGCAGATAGCCTGGCAAGTTACGCCGGATCTTGGGCGACTCGAGATTTAGCGACGGATCAGTGGTGATGAACTCCTGAACCTGTGCAAACCGAAAGAAATTCCGCAGTGTGACCAGGTGCCGCGCGACCGTACGGCTTTCCAGCTTTTCCCGGTACATCCCTGCGAGAAAATCCACCAGATCGTCGCGATTCACGCCCTCAAGCGTCAGTTTGCGTTTTTGCGCGAACACGTTGAATTTTGCCAAATCGCGCTGATACGCCGCTACGGTATTGGCAGAGAGCCCCTTCTCCACCTTCACGTGCGTTAAAAACAGCGCTATGGCCGGCGTCATCTCCATCATGGCTCTTCCGGGTATCCGTCTCCGGCACCCGCCCGCCGGCGCGTGGCAATACCGTACACCTCTTGGATTTCATGACAACGGAACAGCCATGCAAGGGCCAAATAAAGGGCCGTCGCACCCACGATCAGCCCGGAAAAGACCAGAAGTTGCACCAGGAATCGAGAGTGGATTGTAAACTGCGTGTACCGATTCCCAAACCAGCAGGCCACTCCCATGATGCTCGCGCACATGGAAATCTTGCCGAACGAACGGAATATCTCCATCGTTCCCATCGCCCCATAGCGCAGGCGGAAAATAATGAATAGCGCGAAGAAATCAAAAAAGCAGGCGATCGCTGTCGCCAGAGCGGGGCCTCCGTTCTGCACGCGCTTGAAGAAAAACTGAAGAAACACGATGTTCAGGACGATGTTAATTACTAGCGAAATGGACGCCACGACAACCGGTGTCTTGGTGTCCCCTGTCGAATAGAACGCGGGCACAACCAGCTTCACCGTTGCCAGTGCCGGCAACCCGATCGCGTAATACAGTAACGCTCTGGCGGTCAACCGCGTTGATTCCGCGTGAAACTGACCGTACTGGAACAGCACCCGAATAATCGGCTCGCGCAGAATCATCAGGCCAAGAGCGGCAGGTACGGTGATGAACGCCACGATGCGCACGGCGAAGGCCAACGTCCTCTTAAGCGATTCATAATCCTTCGCAGCCGCCTCGTGTGACATCATCGGCAGAATTGCCGTCGCTACAGCGATCGCGTATCCTCCGAGGACCAGCTCCATCACCCGGTCCGCAACGTACAGCGCCGCGAGGCTCCCTTCCGGCATGAGACTCGCCGTCGCGAAACGCGTATCAATGAACAGATTGATCTGCCCTATGCCGATGCCAAACAGCCGGGGAATCATCAGGCGCGCCACGTTCTTGATCCCAGGGTGCGAAAACGAAATTCCGAATTTGAATTGCATTCCCTTCCGCACAAGTGACGGCACTTGCATCAGAAACTGCAGAACCCCGCCCACCAGGATTCCCACTACGATGGCCGTGGCCGCATCCTTGAAGTGACTTCGAACCACCACAAACGTAAACAAGATGGTCGCCAAATTCAGGATGACCGGAGTTGCGGCGGGCAGTCCAAAAACATGAAAACAGTTCAAAATGCCCATCGCCAGTGCCGCCAACGAGATGAAAAACAGGTAGGGAAATACGATGCGGTTCAGTTCTACGGCTTGTGCCCCGGCAGCGTTACTTCCCGCGAACACGTGTACCACCGACGGAGAGAAAACCATGCCGAGGATAGTGATTACGGCGACGACAAAGGCAAGCGTCCAGAAAAGCTTGTTAGCGAACTCCCACACCTCTTCCTTTGACTTCTCGCGCATGTACTTCGTAAATACGGGGATAAACGAGGCCGTCATGGAGCCCTCGGCGACCAAGCGCCGGAATAGGTTGGGGATGCGGTAAGCAAGTACATAGGCGACGGCTGCCGGAGATGTTCCGAGAAGGAGCGTAATGCGCTGGTCGCGCACATAGCCGAGAACTCGACTTACGACGGTAACCAGGGAGATGATAGAGGCCGATTTGAGGATATGCTTTTTATCGGTCAACGGCCGGCGCTCCGGGACCTAACCCTAATGAAAACAATAGGTTGACAGGCAAAACGCGCTTAACATAACATACATCTTGATTATTCGCAAATTGGCACCATTCGGGTCTTTTTGAAACTGAATTCTTTGAAAAACAGAGCCCCAGCCTCTACTCACAAGAAAGTCGTCATTGTCCTTGCCGACAAGAAGCCCCTCCGCGGCTATCTGAACCCCATGCGGCTCGGGCAAGCCGATCCCATTGACCTGCTCACTCCCGACGGCGAGCATCAGGAGATTCCCCTCGCCAAGGTACGCTCGATTTATTTCGTTCGCGAGTTCTCCGATGACTTCGAGCCGGAGCGGAAGGCCTTCCTCAGCCGCCCCAAGCTCGACGGACTGTGGGTCCGCCTGCGCTACAGTGACGGTGAGACCATTGAAGGCGTGGTTCCCAATGATCTTCTCACCATGCTGGACCACGGTATCCAAATCACGCCGCCCGATTTGAATTCCACCACCGACCGCATCTTTATCCCGCGCTCCGCCCTTACCGAACTAACCGTGCTTGGCGTCGTCGGTGTTGCCCGCCGAAAACCCGCCGCCGCTGCCGCAGCGCTCCAGCCGCGCCTTTTCAACGAATAAACTCGGCTCGGCTGTACTTCCTTCTCTGCGCTGTGCGAGACTCGCACGCAGCAGTCAGGAGCCGCACTAATGCCCATGAACCTCTCCGAAATTGCCCAGAACCTCGGCTGCCGTCTCGACGGCCCGGGCGAAACTGCCATCCACGGAATTGCCGGTATCGAACTCGCCGAGGCTGGTCAGATCACTTTCCTCGCCAATCGGCGTTACTTCCCCCTTCTCAAGACCACGCGGGCCTCTGCCGTGCTAGTCGAAGAGGGCATCCACATCGAACGCGACCCCAGCCTGCCCCGGCTTACGGCGCTGCGCACGGCAAATCCCTACCTCGCGTTCGCCCACGCCATCGAACTTTTCTACCAGGCTCCCCGCTACGCGCCGGGATTCCACCCCACAGCTCTCATCGCGAAATCTGCCAAAATCGGCACAGGTGCCCATATTGGGCCCTACTGCGTGGTCGGTGAAGATGCCCACATCGGCCGCAACGCGATTCTGCACAGCTTCGTGTCCATCTACCAGGGCGCACGCATTGGCGATGAATTCTTCGCGCACTCCCATGCCGTGGTCCGCGAATTCTGCCGCATCGGAGACCGCGTCATCTTGCAAAACGGTGCCATTATCGGCGGCGACGGCCTGGGCTTCGCCAAGCAGAAAGACGGCACCTGGTACAAGATGCAGCAATCCGGCCCCGCCGTTCTTGAGGACGACGTCGAAGTCCAAGCGAACGCGTGCGTCGACCGCGCCACGGTCGGAGAAACGCGCGTCGGTCGCGGCACCAAGCTGGACGACCTCGTCATCGTCGGCCACGCCTCCCGCGTTGGGGCCGACACCATGCTTTGCGGACAGGTCGGCCTCGCAGGATCCACCAAAGTCGGCGATGGATGCATTCTTGCCGGCCAGGTCGGCACTGCCGGCCACCTCACCATTGGCGGCGGCTCCGTCATTACCGCCAAGAGCGGCGTCCCCAACGATGTCCCGCCCCGCTCGATGTTCTCCGGATATCCCGCCGTCGACAATCGCCAGTGGCTCAAGACCGTAGCAGCCCTAAATCGCTTGCCGGAACTTCAGAAGCGCGTGCGCGAATTGGAGGCTGAACTGGAACGCCTGGGCGGCCAACCTCGCGCCTCCGGCTCTCGCTAATCTTTAGGCACTCCCGGGAGACCCGCCAGGACGTTGCTCCTGCGGCAATCCTGCCGCCATCGCGGCGTGCACTCGTTGCTGCAAAGCGTCGCGTTGCTCGAGCGTATACTTCGAAGCATCGATCGGCTCCAGAAACTCCACGAGAATCTCCCCGGGGTGAATCTTAAGCGACTGTTTCGCCATTACACGCTGCGCCCCAGAACAAAGTACCGGAACGACCGGAACACCCCCCTTGATCGCCAGCACAAACGCGCCTTTCTTGAACGCCTGCAATCGTCCGTCAGGGCTCCGCGTCCCTTCCGGATAGATTAAGAACGACTGCCCCTGCCGCATGGCCTCGGCCGCCTTTTCTACACTGGCCATCGCGGATTCCCGATCCTTCCGGTTGACCGGAATAAAGCGCGCTAGCGTAAACGCCTGTCCAACAATCGGCCATTTGAAGAGGGAACCTTTCACCAGTGCCGCGATGCGCCTTGGAATGGCCCCGACTACGGCCGGCGCATCTGCCGAGCTCGTGTGATTCGCCACAAAAAGGCAAACTCCTTCAGGAATTTTCGTTTTTCCCTCCACGCGGACCCTCACACCAACCGCCCTCACAAAAAACATCAAACCCTTAATGCCCGCCCAATAGAGTGGATCGATGTGTCGGGTGAGCAGTGTGTAGAGCAGCAGAGGTGGGCCGAGTATCAGGATGTACAACGAGAGGAAAACAGCGATGAAAATCATGCGGAGCATGCAATACCGAGAACTCTCTCGAATCCGGGCCGACAGGTCAAGCAGAGCCTACTGTTCCGTGGCCACTCCGTCGACCGTCGCGGCCTGCGTGACGCCGTGAAGCAATCCCTCCCGGATGCGCCGGGCTTTCTCACCTGCATGAGGGTCTTCGGCAATTTGATAGAGCAGTTCTTTTTCTTCACCCAATCTAAACTCGAGCGTCCGTTCTCTTTCTTCGCGTCGGATGCGCACTTTCACAATCTCGCCCGGCGGCCGTTCACGCACCCACCGATCCAGAGACCGTGGCACGTCTTCATCGTTCCAATTTACGATATCGTCGCCAAGCCGCAACCCCGCCCGCGCAGCAGGGCTGCCATCGTCAACCCCGCGCACGGTCACCGTCCCGCCCGATTCCCGCTCAGCAGAGAATCCGAGCACCGCCCTTTTATGCTCCGTGGTTCGCATCTCGAGCCCCGCTAGGCGAAGGATCTGCTGATAAGGCAACGGCTCAGCCGCGGCAACATAAGCCTGAAAGAATTCCTCGAACGACCCGCCCGCCACCTTCTCCGCCTCCAGGCGAACATCCAAACTATCCCGATACGCCTTGCCCTGCCTGGCAAAGTCGGTATTCAAACCGCGCAACACATCATCCAGGCTTTTTCCATTGTCGGTGCGGTCCCGAATCAGAATGTCCAGCAAGTCTCCCAAGACCTGTCCTTTTGTATAGTAGGACACGCTGTCTTCTGGCCCGTTGTAGAGCGGATATTTTTCCAGCCACGCATCCAGGCTCGCTTGCTCCGCGCTCTGCCAGTGATTCGCCGGCCGCGCCTCCAATTCGCTGATCTGCTCCCCGAGATCTTCATAAAATCTTTCTTTATTCCAAATCCCGCTGCGCACCAGCGTGTACGCTCCGTACGTGCTCGTCACGCCCTCCGCGAACCACAGAGCCCGGGTGTATTGCTCCTTCGTGAAGTTCACCGGCTCCAGCGTCGCTGGCCGGATGCGCTTCACATTCCATAAATGAAAAAACTCGTGCGCGGCCACTCCCGAAAGATACTCATCCGACGGAATCCCAATAGCCGTCGAATTGGCATGCTCCATCCCGCCGCTTCCCGCGCCTTTTCCGATGTGCAGGATAAATGTGTAATGCTCAAACGGCGCCCCGTCCATCAGCTTGATCTCGTATTCGCAGATTCTCTTCAGCATCTCCCCGACGTGCTTCTTCTTCCATCCCTCCCCGTGAATCACCACACCGATGCGCGGCGAGACTCCCTCCAGCTCAAATTCCTGAAATCTGCCCACCTCAATCGGCGCATCTGCAAGAGCGTCGTAACTCTGCGCGTCCAGCGTAAAATTTCGCGCACCTCCGATGGATTCCTCGACAGCCTGGACGGCGCTTGCTACCCCCCATGGTCCTGGCACGTCTGGCATCGCAACATGCACGTCTTCGGCACGCCGAGTTGGCACATAAAGGAGAATCATCGCCGGGTTGATGAACGTGTGCTCGCCGTTCAGTTGCGTGGCAAAGGGCCCGAGCTCATCCCAATACGTCGCATACCGAACGGTAATCGTTCCGACACCCGTAACGCGCCAGGTCTGCTTATCCACTTTTTCAACCGGCGCTTTCGCACTTCCCTGGAAAGCTTCCACCTGTCGAATATGGCTGCTGAAATCCCGAATCTGATACAACGCATTCCACGCCGGTATCTCCACCGTGACTTCGCCGCTCACCTCAGGAATTGTCATGGTTACATGAAAAAGGTGCAGCTCCGGATGGCTGATCGACACTTCGTACCGAATCGTCCCCCAGCCCGGACCAGGCCAACCCAACATGCACACCAAAAGCGCGATCGCCGGAAACACGCCCCGGCCCCGCCACGATCGAGTTTTCACCTGGTATTGGCCTCGGAAGAAATCTGCACCGGCTGACCGAGCTTGGCCAGCAGTTTCTCGCAAAGCCCGTCGAAGCTGCCGTTGGACATCACCAGCAGCACATCACCAGGCTGTGCTTCCATCGAAACTTGGTCGGCAATGGCGTCAGCGCTTGGAAACACGCGCGCGCTCTTTCCCAACGCGCGAACGCTCTCGGCCACCGCTTCCGGCTCCAAGCGATCCTCATCGCCCAGTTGCTGCGCGCGAAACACGCCGGCCAGGACAACGCGATCTGCCAACGCCAAAGCCACAGGCAGCGTCTGCTCAAATACCTTCCGCCGCATGGAATTCGAGCGCGGCTCGAGAATCGCCCACAGCCGCCGCCTTGGCCAACGCGCCCGCGCCGCTTCCATCGTTGCGCGCACCGCCGTCGGGTGATGCGCAAAATCGTCCACCACCAGCACTCCGCGCACTTCGGCCTTCACATCCATCCGCCGCTTCACGCTTTGAAACATCGCCAGCGCTTTCCCCGAAACATCCGCGCCAATCCCCCGCCCGTGCGCCACGGCGATGGCCGCCAGTGCGTTCAAAACGTTGTGCCGGCCGCTGGCTGCCAGCGCGAATTCCCCGAAGTTCTCGCCCCGGTAGGTCACGCGAAACCGCATACCTCCGCCGTCAACCGCCAAGGAGCCCGCCACCCAATCATTGCTCGAGCGAAATCCATACGTCTCCACCGGACAAAACGCCTTCGCCGCCGCCCGCCGCAATGCCGGCCCCGATTCTTCCGTGTCTCCCCAAATCACAATTTTCCCGCGCCGCGGCACGAGATTCACCAACCGCCGGAACGCCAGCTCATAGGTTTCGAAGTCCCTATAAATATCCGCGTGGTCGTACTCCAGCGAGGTAACAATCAGATCATCCGGATGATAATGAAAAAACTTTGGCCCGCGGTCCCAAAACGCCGTCTCGTATTCATCGCCTTCCAAAATAAATTCTTCTCCACCTCCCAAGCCGTAGCTCTTGCCAAAATTCTCGGCTACTCCGCCTACCAGAAAATTCGGACGCTTCCCGGCTGTTTCGAAAATCCAAGCCAGCATCGCCGTCGTCGTCGTTTTGCCATGCGTGCCACTAATCACGATCGAGTGCCGTCCGGGCAAAAACACTTCTTCCAAAATCTCCGGCATCGAGCGATACGGAATCTTGCGGTCCAGCACTTCTTCCAGCTCAGGATTTCCGCGCGCAATGATATTTCCGACCACCACCAACTCCGGGGCCGGCTCCAGATGCGCCGCAGCAAACGTATGAAAAAACGAAATCCCCAGCTTCTCGAGCAGCGTGGAAGCCGGCGGATAAACCCCGGAATCTGAACCCGTCACGCGATACCCCTGCTCGCCGAGCATCCCCGCTAGCGGCGCCATCGCCGAGCCGCCAATCCCAATCACGTGAACATGCTTTGCGTCACTCATGGCACAACCGCCGGCTCAAGAATCTCCAGCTCCCCTTCCCCGCGCGCTCCGAGACGCGCCTTCACACCCAACGGCACCGTCAACATCGGTCGTGGCGTGTGCCCGACCGCCGCGCCAAAAACAACCGGCACTCCCAGCTCACCAAGAATCCGCAGACAAACCTCGCGAACCGTGGGGCTTCCCGCCATCAAAGGACCGCCATCCGGAAACTCTCCCAGGAGCACCCCAGAAACACCCTCAAATTTTCCCGCCTGCTTCAGGTGCATCAGCGCTCGATCGACTTGCCACGGCTTCATGCCTCGATCCTCAAGCAAGAGAATCGATCCGCGCGTGTCCAATTCCCACGGCGTACCCACCGTCGTTTCCACCAGCGTCATGCAGCCGCCCAGAACTCGCCCTTGCGCTTCTCCGCCCGCCAACGTCTCGCCTCGCAACTTCAACGTCCAGCCACCGTCCGTTTTTCCAATCGCGGCAAGCAGCGACTCTCTGTCATAGCCTTTGGCAGCTCCGTCTCCCGCTTCCAGTCCCGCAGCCAGCATCGGCCCATAGAATCCGACCCACGAGTTACGCTTCCAAAGATAAGCCTGCAGCGAGGTCACATCGCTGTAACCCAAAATCACTTTGGGCGCGTCGAGGCGTTCGGCGGCAAGGCCGTCGAGGAGATAGTTCGACCCATACCCTCCGCGAATCGCCACCAGCGCATCCACATCGCTGCGCTCCAGTTCGTTCAGGAATTCATTTCGCCGACCCGCTAACGACCCAGCGAAGTAACCTTCCGGCGTAAGCGGCGTAGCATCCGCCACTTCGAAACCCAAGCGGCGCAATTCCTCAGCGCCCGCCAAAACTTTGGCAAAATCCGCCGGAGATGCTGGTGCAAACGGCACCAGCACGCTTCGGGAATTCAGTCCGCGTGGCTTTCGCACTTCCACGGCCACCGCCGCTGCCTGCAAACCGCTAGGCTCGGTGCTCATCCGTTTTGCCGCTCCACGGGCAGCATCTCGCAGCTGACGCCCGGCTTGCAAAGCGCCGCAAGAATCTTTTCCTGTTGATGGGCGCTGACTTCCGCATCGAACTGGATCAGGTTTTTCTCCCCCGCCAGTGACACTTGAAAGTTATCGATGCCCAGCTTAAGCTGCGAAAAAATTCCGTGCACTTCGGGAACCATGTTCTCTGCGCGGTCCACAAAAATGCGGAACAACATATATCGCGGCTTCAGGTTGAGCCAGTCCTCGACGTAGAAAAGAAGAACCAGGGCGCACAACACGAACAAGCAGGCGATCCCGGAAACCGCGTACAACCCGCCGCCTGCGGCCATGCCCATCGCCGCCACGGCGAAAATCGTCGCCGCCGTCGTCAGCCCGACCACGCTGCCGCGCTCGCGCAGAATCACGCCAGCCCCGAGAAATCCAATGCCCTGCACTATATTGGAAGCAATTCGAGTCGTGCTGCTGTCGCCCGTCCGTCGGGCGATCTCCACGGAAACGATTGTGAAAAGCGCAGCCCCCAACGCAACGCAGAAGCCGGTGCGCATCCCCGCAGGGCGCCGGCGAACACTTCGTTCGATGCCGATGATCGAGCCGAGCAGCGCGGCCCACGCGAGTCGCGCGATGATAGTGCTTAGAGCCAGCATGTTCTCCCGCGTTTCCCGGGCTATGGCAGGATTCTACACACTACAATTTGAATTGCGTCAATTTCGCGAAGTGCCGTGCCCTGGCGTGTATCTCGCTCCTCTTCAGCACGCGCAGCCGGTCCAACCCAAACCGCTCCACCGTAAAACTCCCCAGCACCGAGCCATAGACCATGGCCCGGCGAAGCGTCGCGTCGCTCAAATCCTTGGCCCCCGCCAAGTACCCCATAAAACCGCCCGCGAAGCTGTCTCCCGCACCGGTTGGGTCGTGCGGCTCCTCCAGCGGAAACGCCGGTACGCAAAACACCCCGCGCTTGTCCACCATCATGGCCCCGTATTCGCCCCGCTTCACCACCAGCGTCGAAGGTCCCATACCGAAAATATGCTTGGCGGCGCGCAGCAGGTTGTGTTCGCTTGAAAGCTGGCGCGTCTCCGAATCGTTGATCATCAGAATATCCACGTGCCGCAACGTCTCTCGCAACTCGCTCGGGGTGCGCTCGATCCAGTAATTCATGGTGTCCAGCGCGGCAAGTTTCGGCCTCACTTTCACTTGTTTCAAAACGTCGCGCTGCAAATCCGGCGCGATGTTTGCAAGAAAAACGTACTTTGACGAACGATACTTCTCCGGCAGCCGCGGCTTGAACCCCGCAAAGACATTCAAGTCCGTCGCTAGCGTCACTCGCTCATTCAGGTTTTCCGAGTACCGCCCCGCCCAAAAGAACGTCTTCCCCGCCGCCCGTTCCAGTCCTTCCGTATCGATATGCCTGCCCCGGAAGACGGCTTCGTCTTCCGGCGTAAAGTCCTCGCCCACGATGGCCACCAGGCTCACCGGCGCAAAAAAGCTCGCCGCAACTGCAAAATAGGTGGCCGCACCTCCTACCGTCCGCGCCACTTTTCCGTACGGGCTTTCCAGCGCGTCAAACGCTACCGACCCCACCACAAGTAAGGACACAGGCTCCTCCTAGGAAATGTATTTGCCGATGATCGCGTCCAGCTTTTTCTTTGTGGCTTTGGGCACCAATTTCATGTCCGTCACCAGCGCGTGCTTCAGGGCCGCTCCACACTTGCAATTTCGCTCTTCCGGCATCGCGCGCACCGCCTCGCGCAAAACCCGCTGCGCATTTTCCGCGTTCTGCACCAGTGTCGCGATAATCTCGGAAGCCGTCACCGACTCATGCTCCGGATGCCAGCAATCAAAGTCCGTGATCATCGCAATCGTCGCATAACAAATCTCCGCCTCTCGCGCCAGCTTCGCTTCCGTCACATTGGTCATCCCGACCACTTCGAATCGCAACTGCCTGTGCATGTTCGCTTCCGCCAAAGTCGAAAACTGCGGCCCTTCGATGCACACATACGTTCCGCGTCTGTGCACCATGACCCCGCAATGCACGCTGGCATCGGCCAAGACGGCCGAAACCTGCCCGCACGTCGGCTTATCAAATCCCACGTGCGCCACCAGCCCATCTCCAAAGAATGTCGAAACACGATTCTTCGTGCGGTCCACGAATTGGTCCGGCACCAAAAACTCTCCCGGCTGCAAATCCTCCATCAACGATCCAACCGCGCTAACCGAAACCATCCTCTCCACACCCAGCAGCTTCATCGCATACACATTGGCGCGAAAATTGATCTCACTCGGAAGTATGCGGTGCCCTCGCCCGTGCCGCGCAAGAAACGCCACCTGCTTTCCCTCCAGCACCCCAAGCACGACCCGATCCGATGGCTCGCCAAACGGCGTTTTCACCTGGACTTCGCGAGTCTTGGTCAGGCCGTTCATGGAATACAACCCGCTTCCGCCAATGATCCCGATCTCCGCCTGCGTGTTCGCGCGCTTCGACTTCTCCGCTTTACCAGCTGCCATTTTTTTCTCCGTGAAGTTAATTATCTAGGTCAACGGGCTCACAAACCACTTTCCCGTTCTGCTCGTGCAAAGTCCCCGCGGGCCAATCCGGATCATGCCCAAACGCCACTATCCAGCCATTCCGCAGAATCTCGCCAATCCACTTGCGCTTCGTTTCCAGCGTCGTCAACGGATATAGATCGTACGCAATGATCCACGGCAGCGGCAAATGATGCCTCGTGGGGATCAGGTCCGCCACCATCATCAACGTCTTTCCGCCACCCTTAATCTGCACGCCTTGAATCTGCAGATTGTGCCCTGGAATTCTCACCACCGAAACACCCGGCAAAATCTCGCAATCACCATCCACCAACTGCCACTGCCCGGCCTCCGTGACCGCCACAAAATCGCGCGCGTAGTAACTCGCGCGATCTCGCTCCGTAGGCCGCATGGCATGCTCCAACTCCGTCCGCTGCACCACATACTTCGCATTTGGAAATGTCGGCGCGAGCCGTCCATCGATCCAGCGCGTGTTCCCTCCAGCATGGTCAAAATGCAGATGCGTATTGATGACCACATCGATCTCTTCCGATTTCACTCCGGTCTTTGCCAGCGCATCTCCATAGGGATCGCCGTCGGTAAAGCCATAGATGTTTCGCGACTTCGCGTCCCATTTCGTCCCGTTGCCCGTCTCCACTAAAATGTTTTTGCCCGCCGCCCGCACCAGCAACGAATTCGCCGCCAGTGGAATCCGGTTCCGATCGTCCGCCGCCATTTTCTTCTCCCAAAGCGGCTTCGGCACCACCCCGAACATGGACCCGCCATCCAGCCAAAAAATCCCCCCGTGAATGTGCCGCACCTCAATGTCGCCAAAATGCATTCCGAGCCGCCTCAGACTCCGATGCCGCTTTTTTTGAGCATCTCATTCACCGCGGTAAACGGATCCTTCCGCCGCTCTGCGACTTCCTTGGCCATCTCAGCCAGCCGCGCTTCTCCGTCAGCCCCACCTAAAACTCTCTCGACCAGCCGCGACTCGATCAACCCCAAAAGTCGCCGTTTCCAGTGCTCCGCGTGTTTCCGCTCGCGCTGGCCGCTGGCCTCGAAATGCTTCCGAAATCTTCCAATGGTCTCCGCCAAAGATTCAATCCCCTTACTCTCGCTCGCTACCGTCCGCACTACCGGCGGATGCCACCCGTCTCGCGGCATCACCAGTGACAGCATGGCCATCAACTGCTGCTCCAGTCGGCTCGCCCCTTCGCGGTCGGCCTTATTCAGGACAAAAATGTCCGCGATCTCCATCAATCCCGCCTTCAGATTCTGGATGTCGTCGCCCATGCCCGGAACCAGCACTACCAAAACGCAATCCGCCAACCGCACGATGTCGATTTCATCCTGTCCCACGCCTACAGTCTCGATCAGAACTTCTTGCTTTCCCGCCGCATCGAGCAACCACGCCACCTCGGCCGTAGCTCGCGCCAATCCTCCCATAAATCCCCGCGTCGCCATGGACCGAATAAACATTCCCTGATCACTGGCGTGACTCTGCATCCGAATGCGGTCCCCAAGAATCGCTCCGCCGGTATAGGGGCTAGTGGGGTCCACGGCAATAACGCCAACGGCTTCCTCGCGCTTCCGGTAATACGCCGCCAGCCGGTCGACCAGCGTGCTTTTTCCGGTCCCCGGCGCTCCGGTCACGCCAGTGAGATACGCGCGACCCGTCGCGGCAAAAAGCCGCCGCAACAACTCTTCCGCTTCGGCCTGATGATTCTCAATCGCCGTTATCGCTCGCGCGATGGCTCGCACATCCCCCGTGCGCACCTGTTCCGCCCACTTCTCAACCGGCAGGGACATGGTTTTCCTGTGAGGCGCTCGAACAGGCCAAATGCATTTTCCTATTATTTCTTGCCAAGCAGCTGGCGGGCAATCACCAACTTCTGAATCTCGCTAGTTCCCTCGCCAATGGTGCACAACTTCACGTCGCGATAATATTTCTCCGCCGGATAGTCCTTGATGAATCCGTACCCCCCATGCACCTGCACACATTCATTCGCCACCCGCACCGCCACCTCGCTGGCAAACAATTTCGCCATGCTCGATTCCCGGGTAAACCGCACATCCTTGCGGTCCGCCAGCCAAGCTGCCTGGTACACCAACAGCCGCGCCGCCTCGACCTCCGTGGCCATGTCCGCCAACTTAAACTGAATCGCTTGAAACTCGCTAATCGCTTGCCCAAACTGCTTCCGCTGTTTCGCGTAACTCACCGCCGCTTCCAGCGCCCCCTGGGCCATCCCCAGGGCCAGAGCCGCAATCGAAATGCGTCCCCCATCGAGAATCTGCAAGCTCCCCGTAAAACCCTCACCCTCCGCACCCAATAGATTCTCCGAAGGCACCCGGCAATCCCGAAAAATCACCTCAGACGTATCGCTAGCGCGCATCCCCAGCTTGTTTTCTTTCTTTCCCGGTTGGAACCCCGCCATCCCTTTTTCCAGGATGAACGCGCTAATCCCATGAGATCCCTTGGACTTGTCCGTTACCGCCATGGCCACGCAAAAGTCCGCGTAGTGCCCGTTTGTAGTGAACGTCTTGGCCCCGTTCAACACCCAAAAATCACCGTCGCGCCGCGCCGTAGTCCGCGTCCCACCCGCATCAGATCCCGCCTCCGGTTCCGTCAGCGACCACGCCCCGATCTTTTTTCCCTGCGCCAGTGGGGGAAGATACTTCTGCTTCTGCCCGGTGCTCCCGAATTTGTAAATGTGATTGCTGCACAGCGAATTGTGCGCCGCAACGATCAACCCCACCGACCCATCCACTCGCGCCAACTCTTCAATCGCAATGACGTAGTCGATGTACCCCAGCCCCGCGCCACCGTATTCCTCGGGGAAAATCACGCCAAGCAACCCCATCTCCCCCAACTTGGGAATAATCTCAATCGGAAAGTGCGACGCTTCGTCCCACTCCATCACATGCGGCGCAATTTCCCCTTCCGCAAACTGCCGCACACTCCGCCGCAACTGCTGCTGTTCCTCAGTAAAAGTAAAGTCCACGGTGTCTCCGGCCCGGCTATATATCTCAGCTATGCTCCGACAAACTTCCGCTTATACCTCTATTTTACACAATGCCCGCCAACCGCTCACCCGATTGTGATGGAATTGCTCTGTGCGCGGCCCGCTTATCGCGTCACCCGGCGTGGCCGCAGCTGTAGGGGCGGGGCTTGCCCCGCCCTCCGTTCTTACGCCCACGCCCTTTGCGGCTCGGCCAAAACTTCCGCTAGCACCGCCAAGGCCCGTTCGATGCCCGCGCGATCCACATCGCAGTGCGTCACAAACCGCACCGAATAAACCGCCGTATCCAGCGCCCAAATCCCTTTTTCGCGCAAAACATCACAAAGCTCCACCGCCGTCTTCCCCGTCCCCTGGCAATCAAAAATCACGATGTTGCTCCGCACCTTCTCCGGATCAATCTTGAGTCCCGGCATCCTGGCGATCCTATCCGCCAGCCGCCGCGCATTTTCATGATCGACAGGTAGCCGCGCGGGCGATTTTTCCAGCGCGATCAAAGCTGCCGCCGCAATCACGCCCGCTTGCCGCATCCCTCCTCCAAACATCTTCCGGTAAATCCGCGCCTTCTCGATGAACGCATCTGTCCCCACAATCATCGATCCTACCGGCGCCCCCAACCCTTTCGACAAACAGAACATCACCGAGTCCACGTTCTTCGTCATCTGCGCAACACTCTCGCCAAGTGCCGCCGCTGCGTTAAAGAGCCGCGCCCCATCCAGGTGCACCTTCAGTTTCGCTTCGTGCGCATGCCCGCAAATCTCATCCACCGAAGCCGTCGGATGCACCGTCCCACCCGCCATATTGTGCGTATTCTCGATCGAAATTAGCGCCGTCTGCGAGTCGTAATAAATCTTCGGCCGGATCACTGCCTCAATCAGCTTCCAGGAGAGGATCCCATCAACGCCCCGCGCAATACGCGGCATGCATCCCGCAATCGCCGACATCGACGCCAGTTCGTAAAGATTGACGTGACTCCTCTCATCGCAAATCACCTCATCCCCATGATGAGTCCACACCTTAATCGCAATCAGATTCCCCATGCACCCGGTCGGCACAAACAAAGCGGCCTCTTTCTCAAAAATCTCTGCAGCCCGCTTCTCCAACCGGTTCACCGTTGGGTCCTCGCCATACACGTCGTCCCCGACCTCGGCCTCCGCCATCGCACGCCGCATCTCCCCGGTAGGGCGCGTAACGGTATCGCTCCGCAAATCCACAATATTCTCCAGCGGCGTCACGCCGTCCGCTTCACTCCGCATCCCGCTCTTTGCAATCGTTCCACTCACGATGTCCATTCTCCCCGTGTCTTCTCCGCGCACTCACGGTCCTCTCGACACTCGGTGTAAATCGCTTCCAGCAAAATCCGCCCAGATCCGTGCACCGCGGAGATCACCTCATCAACTCCACAAACACCTCATTCGAGATGCTTACTTTCCCTGGAGCCAGCCTGAGCACATTCCCGTGTCTCTCCACAAGCCCAGCCGATTCCAAAGGCTCAATTCGCGCCTCCAAGGCAACCCCGTATTCCCGCTCAATCCGCGCCACATCAATGCCATCCAACTGCCGCAATCCCAAAAACAATTCTTCCTCCAAAGCACGTTCCCTGGTCACCTCCTCCCATTGCTCAACCGGAATGCGACCCGCCTTCATCCCGCCCACATACTCCGCCGCGTCATGCGCATTCGCCCACCTCTCGTTCCCCGAAAATGAATGCGCCCCAGCCCCAAATCCCAAATAAGCTTCCCGCCTCCAATACTTCAAATTGTGCCTCGACTGGAACTCCGGCTTCGCCCAATTGGAAATCTCGTAGTGGTGATAGCCGGCCGCTCCCAAGAACGCCGAAGCCGTCTCATAAAATCCCGCCATCTCATCGTCGCCGGGCACCGCACCAGCGCTATACCTTGCGCCGCCCCCCAGCAATTCCTTCCCCAACCGGCTCCCCTCATCCACTTCCAACAAGTAAACCGAAACGTGCTCCGGCTTGAGTCTCGCTAACTCCTCGAGCGATTCCTTCCAACTCGTCTCGGTCTGATGCGGCAATCCTGCAATCAAATCAAAACTAATATTCCGGATCCCCGCCTCTTGCAGAATCGGCACCGCCCGGTAGATATCCGCCCGCCGATGCATCCGCCCCGCGGCCGCCAATTCTCTATCCGAAAACGACTGCACCCCGAAGCTAACCCGGTTAATCCCCGCCCGCACCCAAGCCTCAGCCTTCCCCGCTTCCACCGTCTCGGGGTCAGCCTCCAGCGTCACCTCGCTCAACTCCGTCCTAAACGTCCCCCGAATCGCCTCCATCATCCCCAGCAGCAACCCCGGCTCCAGCAGACTAGGCGTCCCGCCGCCGATATAAACCGTATCCACAACCGCCTCGAATCGCTCCGCCAACCCAATATGCGCCGCCCGATACAATTCCCGGTGCCCACGAATTTCTCGACAGACTGCCTCCACATAGGGCGAAAACCGCGCCGAAGACACCACCCCCGTATGAAAATTGCAATACGTACACTTCGTCTGACAAAACGGAACCTGAACGTAAATCCCCAGCCGTCGACTCATCCAAAAACTCTAACACACCATCAAGGCGCTGGCTCTCGCCCCGATCTTCTGCTTCTTCTATGAACTCCGCGTCTCAGCGTTGTCTTTTCTTTTTCTGTCTTTTCCCACCACACTTAACCCGCATCGCCCATCACTCTCACCCACATCTTCCTGTCCCGAGGCCCATCAAACTCACAAAAAAACACTCCCTGCCACTGCCCCAGCACCAATTTCCCTTGCTCCACTAGAATCGTCTGGCTCGTTCCCGTCAAGGCAGCCTTCGCATGCGAATCCGAATTCCCTTCGCTATGTCGATACGGCCCCGACCGCGGCACCAACCGCTCAAACACACCCTCCAAATCCGACGCCACATCCGGATCAAAATGCTCGTTAATCATCACTCCCGCCGTAGTGTGCGGCACATACAGGTAGCACACTCCCGAAACCACGCGCGCCGCAGCTACTGCCCGTTGCACCTGTTCCGTCACATCCACCAACTGTGTCCGCCGCGCCGTCTTCACCCGCAGAGCTTCCATCGTCCCTCTCCCAAAACCCTGCAAATTCTAGCACCTGCTCTTGCTCCCGATCGCACCGCAGCACTCGGTTCACCTCCAGTCCACCCACAGTTCACCTCCGGTGCATTGTCGCTTGTCCTCAACTGGGCGAAAGTGAACATCGTCATCCAACACACGCTTACTTGGTTCACCACCAAGCAAGCAGAACGGCGGCCCTGGCGCTTCAGGGCCGCCGCTCAAAAAAAAAACAGGAGGCTGCCGTGCAAAGCAAGCTCAAGGACACCGGACGCATGTGGCTGTGGGGATTCCTGGCGGTCGTAGCATTGGCCCAACTCTACGTCGTGCGCGAACTGCTGGCCGCCTTCGTCCTTTTCGCCCTCGGCTTTGCCGCGCTAGCGTTCGTGGTCGCAAGCCTCTACATGCTGCAAAAATCCTGGGAGCTGGCCGTAGCGCGGCTCGCCGCCCTTCGCCAACCCGTCATCAACATGGCCTCCGTCGCCAACATGGCCTCCGTGGGCACCATGGCCACGGTCAGCCGCGAGAATCAAAAAGCGGCGTAAAGCGAAGCCGGAACGAAACGTTAGCGCGCACTGGAGCACTACACGTTGACCGCCTCTCTTTATTTTGAAAATGCGGTACAGCAAATGGAATCAAGTCTTAATGGATTTTACTAGCCGTTAGAAACAGGAGCGCACCAGCACCTCAGGTGGGACGGCCGCCCAGCCTTCTCCCTCTCAACAACGTGCCGCGCTCCGGGGAGTCCGTCTTGCAACCAAAACCGTCCTACTCCCGCCGCGCCCTAACCCGCTTTCGAGCCTCAGACGACATCTGGGTCTGCTGGCGCTGCAATGGCCGCGAGGACGTCTCCCGTGTCCTCGACATCAGCATCGATGGCCTCTTCATCCAAACCCCGCATCTCAAAGTGAAAGAAGGCATGTCCGCCAAACTCGACTTTCTAGTTCAGGAAGGCACCATCAAAGCCGACGCCGTGGTTCGCCACGTAAAAGGCGGCAGCGGCCTCGGCCTAAGATTCCTAGCCGTACCCGAGGAAGATCGCCAACGCCTCAAAGCCTTGCTCCGAAGGCTCCGCACCTTCACGACCACCCTCCCTCAATTCTTCCGTAGTCTAGCGCGAGAGTGAGTCTGCCGCACCGGTACAACCGCGGCGCCCTCTCAGGCGCCTTCTCCCTCTTCCCGCAGACAGCCCGATCAACTCTCGCGCTTCACCAAGCGTACGTTGTAGCTGAACGGACGCTCGATCGCTTCTTCCACCTTCCATCCTCCCTGCTCACAGAGCGATCGAAACCCTTCGATCCTTCGTGGGCGCGTTAAGACTCGGCTGGCGACAAGCGAGGCGCGCACCGGTCCGCCGTCCCGCGTCACCGATCCCACAACGACAGCATCCCGCGGCGTCTCCGCGTCCAGCGCCCGTAGGTTCGAGACAATCTCCTGGTCGGACCCATACTCAAACAGCCCTCCCTCTGAAGAAATTCCACACGCCGCATCGCCAGCTTCCAGGTCGCGCAGCAATTTTCGCAATCGCCCGGCGTCCGACCATGCGTAGCTGAAGTGCCGGAACCGCACCTTGAGGCCACCGAGAGGCCCCCCAGCCGCGCACAGCGCCTCGATCGCCCGCCCGCCAAACCCCGGCCCACGAGCATCGAGATCCATCACGGTAATCCCGATGTCCCGCCCCGCCAGCAACTCCCCCTCCTCACCTTGAACTCGAATCAAGGCATTCCAAGAATCAGACCCCGTCCCACCACCAATATTCACCAGACACACAGGCCGCTGCGTTTCTGCGGCAGCCGTGCGCACCAGACCCTCAGCAAGCAATCGCGCCATGTCCTGCAAGCGAAGCCTCGCCGTAAACGCCGGAAACGAAGCGGCAATCTTGTGGTCGATCGGACTCGCCTCCAGCCCCAAATTTTCCGGTCCGAGTTTCAAGAGATACGTACTCATCCCGTCCAAAAACGTACCCGTAGCCGCCATTAGCCCCCGCCCCAGCATCGAATTCCGCAACGCCTCCCGAAGCGCCGCCGGAACCTCCTGTTGCTTGCCTGCCTCAAGAATGTATTGCTCACCCATAGCCGCCAACTCCGCGTCCGTAGCGGTCACTCGAAACGCCGGGTTCGTAACATCAATCACGGCAAGGTCCAGGCCTTCCTCCGTCTTCGCATAAACCACGTCTGTCCTCACACAAACCTCCTAAGTTAAGTTGCCCCCACAGCAAGGAAATCTGTCGATATTCAACAAACTCCCTTTACTAATTATACCACATTTTGCAGTGTTTTTCAAGAGAAATGCGCGGCCGAGGAGGCGGGGTATCTGCCGAGACCTGATCCCCGGGCCTTTCTCTTGTCTGTCTTGTTATCGGACTTTTTTAAAAACGACGTCTTCCTCATTTAAAAACGACGTCTTCCTCACTCCGCCGCTGGACTCACCGAGCGTGGCAATCGCCCACAGAAAGACGCGTAGGGCGTGAGCGGCGACTAACTTTCCTACTCCGCTCCGTTACAACCGTGCCCACACGTTCTGCGCTTCGTCGAGTCGCCCCCACAAGCCGACGTAGCCTCACAATGAATCTGGCCGGAAGAATTACTTGCCTGCGGAGAAGCAAGAAAACTCGCCGTGGCTCGTTTTTTCTGGGTTTGCTTCTGAACGTCGAGAACCACCATCCCTACTTGATGCGAAATGTCACTTCGATCGGAACGATGGTAGGGACCGGGTTACCATCCGGCCCTTTGGCCGGCCTGAATCGCCACGTTCTCACCGTTTCCATGGCGTTCTGCTCCAGCCCGTAGCCGGCCTTCCTCACGACGGAAATACTCTCCGCTCGGCCCTCTGCGTTTACCACAACCTGTAGAATCACCGTCCCGTTAAACTTCGCGGCCCTGGCTTCGTCCGTGTAGTCGGGGTTTGGGCAGTACACGCACGCGGGAACCGTTACTCCTGCCAATCCCGGACGCGCAAGTCCAGCCAAAGCTCCGCTCGCCGCTCGCGCCGGACCCCCGGCAGCTCTTTCATCTGTCGCACCAGGACCTTGCGCAATCTGCGTCGGCCCTGCCTCGTTCACCACT
>Ga0207151_1029_pt1 | contig 35663 bp, 34 predicted proteins | sample Alteio_BWMinHeat_29_FD_153523 | JGI IMG/M metagenome (GOLD analysis project Ga0207151, IMG submission 153523) | Enriched cells from forest soil in Barre Woods Harvard Forest LTER site, Petersham, Massachusetts, United States -... | ecosystem: Environmental > Terrestrial > Soil > Temperate forest >... | reverse complement strand
TCATGACACCGTCGCGGTCGCTGATGAAATAGATGGAGTTGCCGTGCCACATCGGGAACATATCCATGCCGGCGGTCTTCGGCAGCTCTTCGTAGGTGCTCTTTTTCAGGTCGTAGATGGAGATGGGGAGGCTCCAGCCTCCGCGGTAGCGCTTCCAGGTGCGGAATTCCTGTGAGGTTTCCAGGTAGGCGATTTTTGTGCCGTCGGGGGAGAACGAGGTGAGGTCGCCGCGCGGAACGGGCAACGGATGGGCGGTGCCGCCTTGCGGAGAAACGAGGTACAGGCGCGTGGAGCGGCCCAAAGATGTGCTCGAGCGGTCGGAACGGAAGAGGATATTCTTGCCGTCGGGCGTCCAGCCGAGAACGATGTCGTTCGAGGGGTGAAACGTGAGGCGCTTGGGCTCACCGCCTTCGGCGGAGATGACGTAGACGTCAGGATTGCCGTCGTACTCGCCGGTGAAGGCGATCCATCTGCCATCGGGCGAAAATTTCGGGTAGAGCTCGTCGCCGACGTGCGACGTGAGCCGACGCGCTGCGCCACCGTCGCGGGAGGCGATCCACAGGTCACCGGCGTAGGCGAAGACGACCCTGTCCTTTGAGATGTCCGCGAATCTTAGAAGGCGGGTGGGGCCCGCGAGCGCCTGCTCCGCGGAGCCGGCCGATGGCGCATGAGCGGACAGTTGTGCAGCGAGACAAGCGATCGCGGCGACAGCCAGCCGCAGCAACGCGTTATGACCCGTAACGATCCGATTCATTCTTATCATCCTTGTAGACGAAGATTTCCCCGCGTGCCGACAACCTACATGGACGTGCGCGGCCCTGAATTGTTTCGCTGCAGGCAAGTGTTTTCCACGGACGGTGGCCTGCTTTGCCGGAAACTTCTTCGATAGACACTGCACATCTCTTCGGCAGCACTCCGAACCTTGGCATGCGGGCGTGTTATCATCATCCTTCAAGCCAGTGTCCGCCAAGCAAAATCTGTCCTTGCCGCGCCCGCGCGGCCTCAGGGTCGTCTGCCAACTCATGGGTTTTGCACTGCTGTTTTTGCCGTCGCGCGTATGTGCTGAATCTCTTGAGGATGCGGCGCACGAGCTGGCGATGAAAGTGTGCGTAGCGGCCCACAAACAACCGGTCAAGGTTGCCTGGCGGGAATCCCCTCAATCCTCTGGCTATTTGTCTGATCGGCGCAAAAAGGCATTTCTTGACCAGATCTCCGCTTGCGGGATGGAGGCGGCAGAAAACTCGGACGCTCCGATTTTAACGGTCACCATGCAGGTCACTCCCTCCAAAGTTCTGTTGATGGCCAGTTCCACGGAGGCGTTGAGCCCGCAAATCTACGTGATCGAGGTTCCGCGGGCTTCCTTATTTGTCGCAAGAGAAACGGCGCCAGCGCCCCAGCTGAAGCGGGAACTTTTATGGCAACAGGAAAAGCCTATTCAGAGCGCCTTGGAGTGGCAGGACCCCACCACCGGGGAGCGGTTTCTCTTTTTGTTGAGTGAAAGCTTGTTTATGCGTTTTGATTTTGAGAGCGGCGTTTGGAAATGGATGGATTCCGCGCAGTTCCTGCCGCTCGGGCGTCGTCCCCGGGCCGGGGACGTGAGCCTCTTCTACAGTCATGCGAAAGAGCGTGTCGAACTCGTCCTCGGCAAAAAAGTTTGTGATCTCGATCTGACCCTACACTCTAGCTATACATGCACGGGTACGGAGGTCGGGGACCGGAGCACGCAGCTATCATCTACCTGCGACGAGTCCCCCCGATATCTCGTGACCGGCAAAGGCGACTATACCCAGACGGATCGCATCACTCTAGCAAGTGCTGCAGGGGCAGGGGCGGCAGCTGCGGGCGAGCAAACCTATGCAGGTTCGGTGGACATGCCTGGGCCGGTGCTCGACATCAGCGCGGCAGAAAATGCCAAAGCCGCAGCCGCGGTGGTGAAGAATCTTTCCACAGGGAACTATGAGGTTTATCGAATCACGGCTGTTTGCAGCAACTAGTTTGTTGCCGCTCGCTACGCAGATTTTTCTGGGTTCGTCGGCGACCGCCGCGACGCATCCGAGATATGGCGGGACGCTGCGCGTGGAAGTGCACGCTGCCAGCGTGTCGCTGGACCCGCGCGAGTGGCGGGCGGGATCGCTCGAATCCGCAACGAATCAGAAGATGGCCGAGCTGGTGTTCGAACGGCTGGTGGCGCTAGATAATTACGGGCGGTTTCAGCCTGCACTGGCGACCGAGTGGTCGCACGATGGTTCGAACAAGCGCTGGCGGTTTTTGATCCGCACAGGCGTCACGTTTTCTGACGGTACGGCGCTGAGTGCGGAAGACGTCGTTCGGGCGCTCCAGCCGCTGCTTCCGGCAACAGAGCAGATCTCTGGGTCCGGCAATGCGATTGTGATTCAGTCAAGCGTGCCGGCGCCTGACTTGTTGGAGCAGCTGGGTTCAGGGCGCTACTTTGTCTATCGAGCGCTGGCAAGCGGTGCGCTCGTCGGGACAGGGCCCTTTGTTTTGGGAGAAGTCCCGATGGGGAGTGGACCGGGCGCGGAGCAGAATCCCGGGTCGTCACGCTCCCAGACTTCGGGCGCCGCAACCTCGCCGGGCGGAGGCGCACATCTGTACTTTCGAGCAAACGAGGAGGCCTGGTCTGGCCGGCCGTTTCTCAACGGGATTGACGTCATGCTCGGTGTGCCGCAGCTGCGCGCCATGTTCGATGTGCAACTGGGAAAGGCGGATTTGATCGAGCTCGAGCCTGAACTTGTGCCCCGTGCAAGGCAAGCCAACCTGCGCGTCTGGTCGTCGGAGCCGATCACCATGTACGGCTTGCGATTTGACGATACGCAGGTCGCAGCTTCGGATGTTGGTCTGCGGGAAGCAGTTTCGCTTTCACTCGACCGAGGCACCATGGCCAACGTGTTGCTGCAGAAGCAAGCCGAACCTGCAGCAGCCCTTTTGCCGCAGTGGCTCTCGGGATATGCTTTCCTGTTCGGCGTGGACACCAACCTAGAACGCGCAAAGGAATTGCGGCGCGCGCTTCCTGCGGATGAAGCTGCGGGAGCGGCCCCACTGCGGCTGCGCGTTGATCCGGCGGGGGACTTGGCGAAGCTCCTCGCAGAGCGCGTAGCGGTAAATGCGCGCCAGGCGGCGATCCTTGTGCAGGTCATCGCCCGACCCGTCCCGCGTGCAGGCGCAGCCACCACGGCTCCGCCTGATCCTCCTGCGGGTGTTCACCTTTTCGCGTGGCACTATTCATCTCTTTCCCCGCGCGCCGAACTCGATTCTCTGTTTGCGGCATATAATCTGACGGAGCCTTCCGCGGTGAATGCCACCAGCACGGATCACGAGCAGCTTTACGCCCGTGAGCGGCGGGTTCTGGAAGACCGGCGTGTGCTGCCGCTAATCGTGGAGGCGGAATCCGTGGGGCTTGGCGCCAACGTCCGCGATTGGTCGCCGGCGCGCTGGGGCGAATGGCATCTCGACGATGTTTGGCTGGAGCTTCCCGAGCCGGCTACGGCGGACTCTTCGAATAAAGGAAATAGCGCGGTCGAGGCTCTACGGCAACCGCGGCCCGTTGCGCCCGGAGCAAAGCCATGAGCTTTCGCACAAAATTGTTTCTGGTTTTTCTGATTACCGTGCTTGCTTCTGTCTCGCTTGTAGCCTATGGCGTGACGCACTATACGCGAGCCGCATTCGAAGAATCCGATGCCCAGCGCAGCGAAGCGCTGGTTGCGCAGTTCAACAAAGAATACGCGCAGCGGGGCGATGACATTGCTCGGCAGGTGAAAAACATTACGGACGCCGAGATCACGCTGAAAGTGGCGATCGATTTGGCCGGGCCCAGGCCGGACCAATCTCTATACGTCCACGACGCGGCCGGAGCCGCCCAGGATCACGGGCTGGACTTCGTGGAGTTTGTGAATTGGGACGGAACGCTGATCTCTTCCGCGCAATATCCCGCGCGCGTCGGTTATAGAAACGATTGGGTGACCGCCAACAAGAACTGGAATGATTCGACGCCCTCTTTTTTTTTGAGAAAGGAAGAATTGCCTGACGGAGTAGCGCTCTCGCTAACCGTAGTCCGCACGCTTTCCGGCGGAAACAACAAGGACATGTACATCATTGGCGGGCGACGGCTCGACCAGAACTTTCTTGCCTCGCTGGTCCCTCCTGCAGGGACGCGCGTTTTGCTATACCGCAATCTGGAGCCCAGCTTCGTGGCATCGGCGCTCACCGACTCGACCGGAGCATTCGAACAGCCGGACCGGCTCCAGCCGCTGATCGAGCAGATTCAAAAGCAGCCGCAGCCGCTCGGTCGAACGATTGATTGGTCTTCGGATGCCGCCGCAGCCGAATCGTTCCATGCAATTCCGCTGATGGGCCGAAACAACGAACTTCTGGCCGTGCTTTTGCTCGGGAGTTCGCGCAAAGAGCTGGTGCTACTGACGCGCCACATTTTGCAGATCGCTGCTGTGGTTGCGGGCGTGGCGATTTTGATGGGCTTGCTGATCAGCTTGTGGGTTTCGGCACGCATCACCCGGCCGCTCGAGGAGCTGGCGGCGGGCGCGCGCGAGGTGGCTTCCGGCCGATGGGATACCGTGATTGACTTGCGCGGGCGCGATGAAATTGGGCAGCTTGCGTCCGCGTTCAATGAAATGACGAATACGCTGGGGGCGCAGCGCGAGCAGCTCGTCCAGACGGAGCGGGTAGCCGCATGGCGCGAACTGGCGCGGCGCTTGGCGCATGAACTTCGCAACCCGCTCTTCCCGCTGCAGATCACGGTTGAGAATCTGCAGAAAGCGCGGCAATTGGACGCCAAGCAGTTCCTCGAAGTCTTTAACGAATCCACGGCCACGTTGAAAGCAGAACTCGCGAATCTCAACACCATTGTCGGCCGCTTCAGCGATTTTTCGAAAATGCCGGCGCCGCAGTTTACGCGGGTCAACGTGAATGAAGCGCTGCGCAGTGCCGTGCGCCTGTTCGAACCGCAGTTCAACGCCGTGGGCAAGCCGCCAGTCATTCCGGAATATTTTCTGACCGAGCCTATGCCGGAAATCGACGCGGATGCCGACCTTCTGCACCGTGCGTTTCAAAATCTCGTGTTGAACGCTCTGGACGCCATGCCCGCCGGTGGCACGCTGACCCTGCGCACTACCGAGCACGAAGGCCACGTCCGAATCGAAGTGACGGACACCGGCAAGGGACTCACGCCGGAAGAATGTTCCCGGCTTTTTACGCCGTACTACACGACGAAAGTCCAGGGAACTGGCCTGGGTCTCGCGATCATTCAGTCGGTGGTCAGCGATCATCACGGAACCGTTTCCGTTTCAAGCGACGAAGGGCGCGGCACAACGTTTCGCATCGAGCTGCCGCAGCGACAATCCGCAGGTCCGCCGCCTCGGACGGAGGAGACCCCCGCCGAGCGAAAGCCGCCCCAGAGCTTCACCGTGGCCGCCTCCGACTGACGCGCCGCCGCAAAGGACATTCATTTGTCACGCAAAGCTCACCTGCTGCTCGTCGATGACGACCCCAACACGCTGGCTTCGCTCGCGAGGGCGTTTCGACTCGCCGGCCATGAAGCGACTGTTTGCGACAACGCGCCGCGCGCTCTGGAGCTGCTGCGCACGGAAACCTTTGACTTGATCCTTTCCGACGTGGTCATGCCCGGCAAGAGCGGCATGGAGCTGCTCGAAGACCTGAAAAACGCCGGCTCGAAGACGCCGATCGTCCTTATCTCAGGCCAGGCCAATGTCGAGATGGCGGTGAAGGCCACCAAGCTGGGCGCGCTGGACTTTTTGGAGAAGCCGCTCTCGACAGAAAAACTGCTCGTCACGGTGGAAAATGCGCTGCGGCTTTCGCGGCTCGAAGACGAAAACCGCGCACTGCGCCAGCGGCTCGGAAAGCACGAGTTAGTTGGATCGGGACCGGCGATGAGCAAACTGCTCGCTCAAATCGATCGCGTGGCCGCTAGCGAAACGCGCGTTTGCATTCTGGGCGAAACCGGCACCGGGAAGGAACTGGTCGCGCGAGCGATTCATGAGAAGTCCCCGCGCAGCGAGAACGCGTTCGTCACGCTGAATTGCGCGGCGGTGCCGGCGGAACTCATCGAATCGGAGCTTTTCGGCCATGAAAAGGGAGCGTTTACCGGCGCGGCGGCAAAGCATCTTGGCAAGTTCGAACAAGCCGAAGGCGGCACGCTGTTTCTCGACGAGATTGGCGACATGCCCGTCTCCATGCAGGCGAAACTGTTGCGCGTGCTCGAAGAGGGCGAGGTCGAGCGTGTCGGCGGCGACAAGCCGATTCGCGTGAACGTTCGCGTGCTGGTGGCCACCCATCGGAACCTGGAAGATCTGGTGAAGCAGAACGCGTTTCGCCGCGATCTTTTTCACCGCATTTATGTTTTTCCGCTGATGCTACCGCCGCTGCGCGAGCGGCCGGAAGATTTTGCGGTGCTGGTGCCCCACTTTGCGCGGCAAGTGGCCGCGCAGAATGCTTGGAAAGAAAAGCTCTTTGCCGCAGAAGCCATCGCGGAGCTCGGCCGCTACACATGGCCGGGGAATGTCCGCGAGTTGCGTAACGTGGTCGAGCGCCTGGTGCTTTTGTCCGCGGAAGCCTCCATCACCCCCGCCGATGTGCGGCTGGTGCTACCGGCGGAAGACGCGGCCGCCGGTTCTTCGAGTTTGTCCATTGCCGGCGCGGCTCGATCGGGAACACTGGCCGAGCGCACCGAAGCCTTTGAAAAAGAAGTTCTGCTTCAAGAAATCAAGCGGCACAATTTTCACATGACCAAGGTGGCGCGAGCGCTGGGTTTGGAGCGCAGCCACCTGTATAAGAAGTGCCAGCAACTGGGAATTGACCTGCAGTCCCTTCGCAAACCGGACTGACGACGCTACCCTCGGCCTGCCGTCCCCTTCCCTGAATCAAACCAAGCGCGCTCCATACCTCCTGTAAACTATTGAAAACAGGGCAAGTATTGTTCTTGACAGAAATAGCAAAAAGTAATACGTTATTTGCAGATTGCAATAGATGGATTCTTCCATGACTCTCGGTAACAAACTCCGTTCCCTCCGCGCCGTAGAAGGTTCGCTGCGCGGCCTCGGCCGTCCGATGACGCAACAGGAATTGGCCAAGGCCATGAAGCGCGAAGTGGGCCGCGGGCTTAGCCAGGCGTACCTCTCGCAAATCGAGAGTGGCACGCGGCCGCACTTGACGCACGGCACGCGTTCGCTGCTGGCGCGTTTCTTCCGCGTTTATCCCGGTTTTCTGGTGGACGATCCGGAAGGCTACACGCCGGAGTTGCAGTCCGCGCTGCGCGCCGTCGACGCCAAGATCGACTCGTGGCTCTATGCCGGCGCGGAACAATTTGCCGCCGATCCGGAGCTCCGCCGTGGCCTCTTGGTCATCGCCGAGAATGAAGATTCGCGCCGGGCGCTCTTGCTCCTTGCGGAGATTCTTCGCACGCCGGGTCTGGCGGATCGTCTGGGAGAAGTTTTGCATTCGGGTAAGCAGCAGGGCAGTGGTCATCCACCGCCGAGTTCGCTGAATAACTGACCCGAAGGGGCCGCGTCTCGAATTCCAGTCCGCGCAGCGGGGTGCTGCGCTTCGGGGTGTCTTATGACCTGGTCTGACTTCTATCTGCTGTGCTTCCTGGTGGGCTTTTCATTGAGCGTTCTGTCGTTCCTGGCCGGCGCGGTCAACTTCCATCTGCCGTTCCACGTGCACTTGCCGCTTCACGGAGCCCATCACGCCGGCGGCCTCACGGGAGGCGGTCACGCACCTGGCGTGGGACTCAAGAGCGCCGCCATGCAATCCGGCGGCCACATCTCCTGGTTCAATGCCTCGACGTTGCTGGCGTTTCTGGCCTGGTTCGGCGGCGTCGGCTACCTGCTGATCAAGCACACTCATTTTGTGGCACTCACCATTCTCGGCTTTGCGTTGCTGGCAGGGCTCTTTGCGGGCCTGGTTGTTTTCCAATTCATGGCCCGCGTGATGAAGGCCACCAGCACGCCGATGCTGGACTGGGACTACCGCGTGGAAGGAACCGTGGGAACGGTCAGCATGGCCATCCGCGAAAACGGGACCGGCGAAGTGATTTTCGAGCAGAACGGCGCGCGAAAAAGTACTGGCGCTCGTAGCGAAGACGGCACGAGTTTGCCCAAGGGAGCCGAGGTCGTGATTGCCCGCTACGACAACGGAATCGCCTACGTGAAGCGCTGGGATGAGTTCACGAAGTAGGCGCCGCAGCCCGAAAAGAGTTTCTCGGACTGCCGCACGACACAAACAGTCCGGTCGGATAAAAAGGGAGGTCCACAATGCTGGATTTTTCGAGTGTATGGGTCATGGCCGGGTTGTTGGTGCTGGTGGTCATCGTAATTCTTGTGACGTTCGCAAAGATGTTGCGGAAGGTTGGACCGCACGAAGCGCTCGTGATTTACGGAATTCGAGGACCGCGGACGATAACCAATGGCGGCACGATTATCCTGCCGATGCTTGAACAGTGCCGCGAGCTCTCGCTGGAGCTGATGTCGTTTGACGTGGCTCCTCAGCAGAGCCTTTACACGAACCAGGGCGTTGCCGTCACGGTGGAGGCCGTCGCCCAGCTGAAAGTCAAATCAGACCCGGTGTCCATCCGCACAGCCGCCGAACAGTTCCTCACCAAGCGGCCGGAGCAGCGCGAAGGGCTGATCCGGCTGGTCATGGAAGGCCACCTGCGCGGAATCATCGGCCAGCTTACGGTGGAACAGATCGTCAAGGAACCGGAAATGGTCGGCGACCGCATGCGTTCCACATGCGCGGCCGACATGAGCAAGATGGGACTCGACGTCGTGAGTTTCACGATTAAGGAGGTGCGTGACAAGAATGAGTACATCACCAACATGGGCCGGCCAGACATCGCGCGCATCAAGCGCGATGCCGAAGTAGCCGCTGCCGAAGCCGACCGCGACATCGCCATCAAGCGTGCCGAAGCCACTCGCGCTGCAGCCGTTGCGAAAGCACAAGCCGATCAGGAACGTGTCGCCGCCGAAACCGCCTCGATGGCCAAGCAGGCAGAAGCTCAGCGCGACCTGGACATCAAGAGGGCCAACTACCTCGAAATGTCCAAGAAGGCCCAAGCGACAGCCGACAAAGCGTACGAAATCGAGACCAACGTTATGCAGCAGCAGGTCGTCACCGAAGGTGTGCGCGTGCAGCAGGTGGAGCGCGAGTCTCAAGTGAAGGTGCAGGACGCGGAAATCGAACGCCGGGAACGCGAACTCATCGCCACCGTGCTGAAGCCAGCGGAAATCGAGCGCCAGCGCATCGAGACGATCGCCAACGCGGAACGCCAGCGCTTGATCAGCGAAGCCGAAGGCCGCGCCTCTGCCATTCGCGCGCAGGGCGAAGCCGAAGCCGAAATCATCTTCAAAAAAGGCGAAGCCGAAGCCAAAGCCATGAACGTCAAGGCCGAGGCTTTCCAGGAGTACAACCAAGCCGCGGTCGTGGACAAGCTCATCAGCAGTTTGCCGGAAGTCGTGCGCGCTCTCGCAGAGCCGCTCAGCAAGGTGGACAAGGTCACCATCGTCTCAACCGGCAATGGCGACGCAGCCGGCGCTTACAAGCTGACCGGCGACATCACCAAGATAGCCGCGCAAGTGCCGGCGCTCTTCGAAGCGCTCTCCGGCATGCAGATGGCCGAGCTGCTCAGCAAAGTGCGGATGATCGGCGATAAGGCGCCGAAGGCCGAGAAACCGCCGGCGCCCGCGCCCAAGGCGTAACGTTCGCTTCCGTCCCTGCAGGCCAGCGGGCTTGCCGGGACGCTGGATGGCAGTTGGGGGACGGCCATGACGTGGAAAGATGAACTCCTGATGTTGTGGATCTTCTGCACCGTGGTGATGGCGTTTGCCGCTCGGCATTTTCTTGGAGGAGCGGTCCATAGGGTCGAGCAAATGGCGGCTTGCAGCCTCGCTTATCTGCCAGGGCTCCTGCACCTGCTGACTCGGCATTTGCGTTAGACCGGTTTTGCTCTGATTCCAGCACGACTGGTTGAAGCTTTGAGATTTTTATTGCGTTGGCAGCAATAGTCTTCGGCCGTTTGAAAGGAGAAATGTCATGGGACTTTTGGAAAGAGTGAGCACTTTAATCCGGGCGAATCTGAACGACATGATCGATCGTGCGGAAGACCCGGAGAAAATGATCAAGCAGGTGATGATGGACATGGAGAATCAGTATCTCCAAGTCAAAACACAGGTGGCGGTTTCGATCGCCGACCAGCACATGCTCGAAAAAAAGCTTCGTGAAAACGAAGATTCGGGGAGGGATTGGATGCGCAAAGCGGAAATTGGCGTCGATAAGGGACAGGACGATCTGGCTCGCGCCGCGCTGGACCGCTTCCACACGTCGCAGCGTCTCGCGCTGAGCTACCGCGAACAGGTGGAGGACCAGAGAGCGCAGGTCGAGGCTCTGAAGCTGGCCTTGCAGAAGCTCGAGCAGAAGCTCGAAGAAGCGAAGTCCAAACGCGATTTGCTCCTAGCGCGCCATCGCCGGAGCGTCGCACTTGGTAAAGCGGCACGCGCCCAGACCGCTCTCGGCGACAACTCGAAGAGCGCCACGTTTGACCGGCTGAAGGACCGCGTGCATCTCACCGAATCTGTGTCCACGGCGGAGGTCGAGCTGATCGCCGACGACATGGGGGAGAGACTCATCCGCCTCGACCGCGAAAACGAGGTGGAGCGGCTGCTAAACGATCTGAAGACGCGCCGCGGCCTCCCCGGCTGAATTTGGAAGAGGCCAATACGTCAAAAATGTAGCTCTTTGCCGAGCGGCGGCAACTGATTGGGTTTAGGGCCGTCCAAGTGTGTGAAAACAGGGCGTTAGGGGACAGCCGGGCCATTCCCGTGCTGGTTGCTAGTGCGGCAGAGTGTAGAGCAGTATCAGGAAGATGGTGTTGGTCGCCGCCGAGACAAGAAACGCCTCGAGGCGGCCGATGCCGTCAACTTCTTCGAAGACCCTCATGTCCGTCACAAGAAAAATAATGGCGGATGCTGAAAACCACGCCATATAGAAGGGCCTGGGGATCGTCAGAAGCGCTCCGGATGGCAGGTCATCCCACGGCACAATGTGGAAAGCCAAGTGCAGATAGTAGATTGGCGCGATTCCTCGAGGGACTGGCGGGGCTTTTTCGGCCGGCAAAATCGGCGCGACTCCCGAACACTTGTGGGACTCGCCATAGCTCATCCCGCACACGGGACATGGCATAGAAGCGCCTCAGCCGGCAAGGGAGCGCAAACTTTATCACCTCTCAAGCGTCTACTCTAACGATGCCTGCCGTTCTGGCTGGTCGTCGTCTGTCATAACGTGCGAGAATGTTGCCGATGAATCCCTGGCTGATCGCCGGGCCAACAGGTTTGGCGGCTGTCGCGGCGGGAATCGCCGTCTACGGAGCGGCCAATCCTCGTTCGCAGCTCTTTGGCCGGACAGTTTGCCGGACGAATTCGCCGCAGAAGCTTGCCCTCACGTTTGACGACGGGCCGAATCCTGCAATCACGCCGAAGCTGCTCGATCTTCTTGACCGTTACAAAGCTCGCGCGACTTTTTTTGTTATCGGAAAACACGCTCGCGAATGCCCGGAACTCCTGAAGGAGACCGCCGCGCGCGGTCACGTCATCGGCAATCACACGGACGCCCACCCCAATCTTTTTTGGCTTAAGCCGGATCAAATCACCGTTGAGCTTCGCTGCTGCAATTATTCCATCATCGCGGCCACGGGCGCTCCGCCGCGGTGGTTGCGGCCACCCTTCGGAACGCGAAACCCGTGGGTCGTTCCCGTGGCGCGCGAATTGAACCAGCGCGTCGTCATGTGGACGCTCATCCCCGGAGACTGGCGCGCTACGTCTTCGGAATGGCTGATCCCGCGGATTGAACCGATCGCCGCTCGTGCGCAACGCAATCTGCGCGCAGCAGGCGCTACGGGCGGTGGCGGCGCTACCGGCGACATCCTCTGCCTTCATGATGGCTCACACCGCCAACTGAACGCCGACCGCCTGCCGACTCTGGCGGCGCTCGAACATTGGCTGCCACGCTGGCGTGACCTCGGCCTGGAATTTGTTACAATCGATGACGCGGTGAGTGCTCCCGCCACTTAGCCATGGACGAGCGCGCGTTTTACACGGAAAAGGAAGAAACCAGAAAGATAAAGCTGGTCTGCCCGAGCTGCCGCGGCGAATTCGAATTCCCCGTGCGCTGGAAGGTTTCACGGAAAAAGAGGGAGTTGCCGCGCGGCGCCGGTGAAGAAGACCGCAGGAAGTTTTTGAAGGCCACGTCGTTCATGGTGCGGCTCGACGACCTCGTCGCTTGTTTCAAATGCCGCAAACGGTTCGAGCTTACCGGGCAGTCCACGGTGCTCATCAACGATAATCTGGGCGATCCCAACGCAGATCCCGAAAATTTCGGTAACCGCTGATTCTGTCGTCATCGTTCGACCACCCAACTTCAATGATTAAGCGCTAAATCTCTGGATAGAGGTCAAAAAATGCGGCGACCGACTCGTGGAACGTCGCTTCAATCTCTTCTTTGCTGCCTTCAATCAAGTGCATGGTAATGCGCGTGGTCTTGCCATTTTTCAGCATTACGGTGGCGTCTTTCAGTTCGCCAAGCTCCTCTTCCGGGAGCAACCGCATTCCATAAATCAGCGCCAGCTTCGCCATATCCTTGCCCTCTTTCTTGGACGCTACTGAAGATGCCCCGAGGCTACTCAGTTTTCATCTGCGCCGTCAACCAGCAAGAACACAGGCCGCTTTGGCCCCGTGAGCTGGCCAGATTCGACTCTCCGTTTGGGCGTACAAGCGGTATACTCAGGCATCCCGTGCCTGGTCCTCGCGCATCGCACCACGTATAACGGAGGGATGTCATGAGAGAGTCGCCCCGCCGGAACTATTCTTTGTATGGCCTCATGGTTGCCGGCCTGCTGGTGCTTCCACAATTTGGCCTCGCGCAACAGCCGGATGGACCGCAGACTTCGGCGCCGCCTCCGGTCGCCGCTCCTCCGCCGTCTGCGCCCGCACGGCATGGCTCCCCTGAGAGAATCTGGATTCCCGCGGGCACGCGCGTCGCCGTGGTTCTGGAAAATGGCATCTCCACGCGTGGCGCCAAAGCCGGCGATTCCGTCTACTTTCATACGTCGTTTCCCATCACCCAGAACAATCGCATCGTTATCCCCGTGGGTTCCTATCTGCGGGGGGAACTGATCGAGTCCAAGCGGCCCGGGCGTGTCAAAGGGCGCGGCGAATTTCGCATGCGTTTGGACACGCTGATTTTTCCGAATGGCTATACCGTGGACTTGAATGCAACTCCGCGCAGCGCCGATTCCGGCGGAAAAGAAACGATGGATTCCGAAGGCAAAGTGACCAGCGCTGGCGGCAAGGGGAAGGACATTCAAACCGTAGCCGAGACGACCGCTACGGGTGCGGGGATTGGCGCCATCGCCGATGGCGGCAGGGGCCTCGGAATCGGGGCAGGGATAGGCGCTGTTGCCGGACTCGGCGCGATTCTCTTGACGCGCGGTCCGGAAGCCGAACTGCCGCGCGGCTCTACGCTCGATATCGTGCTTGAACACCAGCTCGCCTTGGACAGCAGTCAGATTCAGTACAGTAACGTCGGACAAGCCATGCCCATCACGCCGCCTCCCGCCCGGCAACCGTAGTTTCTCTAGCACCACCCAATAGGATCCCGAAGGGTCGGCAGAGGCGCTCGCTCCCGTCATTGTAGGGTAAGATCCGCGCCGTTCTTTTCTCGGGCGAAGCAGCTTATCTGGTTTTCAAGCTGGCGCCCGGTGCGCGGAAGCGGACTCGAAGCGCATCGGGCTAAAGCGGTCCCAATCGACGGTGACGCGTTGTTCTGTCACCCATTCGCGCACCAGCCGGGCGGTAATTGGTGTCAGCAGGATTCCACCGCGAAAGTGTCCGGTCGCAATGAGCAGCCCGTCGATGTCGGTCGGTCCGAGGATTGGGAGATGATCGGGGGAGTCGGGCCGGAGCCCCGCCCAGGTTTCTTCCACACGCGAGCCTGCCAAGCCGGGCGAAAGTTCGATCGCTCCAGCGAGAATCTTTTCCAGGCCGCCGGCCGTGAGGACTTTTTCGAAGCCCGTGTATTCCACAGTCGCCCCGGCAAGAATTCTTCCGTCATTCCTGGGGACGAGGTAAATCTTTTCTGACCAGAGAACTCGTTCGATTTTTAAATCCTCCGCGCGCAACGCCACCATTTGGCCCTTCGCTGGCCGCACCGGGGCATAAGGAGCAACTCCTTGGATATTTGCGGAAAAGCAGCCGGCCGCGATGACCGTCCACTGCGCCTCGACCTTTTCGTTTTTCAGATTCAGACCGAGGCATCGGCCGCCTTGGCGCCAGATGGCCTCCGCGCCGCTCGCAGGAAAAACCTGCACACCGCTTCGCCGTGCGGCTTCGAGCACCGCTTGCGTCAGAGCACGATTATCGACAGACGCTTCCTCCGGACGCAGCACGCCCGCTTCCAGGTCTTCGCTGAGAGAGGGCTCCAGTGCGCGAGCGTCCCGCGCACTGAGCGGCTCCGCTCGCAATCCCAGCCCGTGATGCAAGGCGATCACCGTGCTCAGCTCTTCCCGGGCGTGGCGCGAAAATAGCGCTTGCAGCGTCCCCTTTGGCCGATAGCCCGCGCTCCGGCCCGAGGCTTCCTCTACCATACGCACGAATTCCGGGTAGATCGCCATGCTGGCCTTGCCCAACGGCACCAGCGCAATCAGGGCAGCGCTTTCCGGCGCAGGCGACAGAATCCCCGCTCCTGCCCAGGACGCTTCGAGCCCCGGTTCCTGCCGGTCGAACAGTCCCACGCCGAGCCCGGCGCGCCGAAGGTCGAGCGCGATGGATGCGCCGATCAATCCGCCACCCGCAATGGCCACGTCAAACTTTTTCATGCGGCCATCTTAACGCATCCGGCTGCCGGGTTCATGCTGGGATAAGACTTGCATTTAGGTTCCACCGCGTTGGTTGAGCTGCTGCGCCGGCTTGTAACGCACGGGCGGCGTTCGTTTTCTAGGAGTGCGCGTGAAGCTGCAGATGAGAATCACAGCGATCTGACAAGCTCTTCCGACAGAACCTGCGCCTTGTTTGCCAGATCGCGGGCCCGCGGCCAATCTCCCGCCCGGCCTGCTTCTCGCGCATCGGAAATAAAACTGCGCACTTTGGAGGCCAGGTCAGCTTGTGTCGCGTTCAACGATTTTCCAGCCGTAGCGGTGAGGTTGCGCTCGGCGCTGCTCAAGTTCCTAGCGGTCTCCTGTTGCAGGGAAGCCGATTCTTCGGTCGATAGTCCGGGAACAATTTGCGGAATATCGGGCTTTGCTACCGGAGCATTTTGGTTTGTCGAGGGCGCGACGCTGCGCGGCCGCGCCGGAGACATTCTCGTGGCCAGTGGCGCGGGAGGAGGTGGCATCTCAAATCGCAGGTCGGGTACAGGATCATCGACATCTGGGTTTGCCGTGGCGCGTGGCGGCAAGATTGGACGGACCAGCACCGCCGTGTTCCATGGGATGGCAGGTTTTTTTCGCGCCGCACAGCCGCTCATGAAAATCGCCAGCGACCCCAGTACGCTGAACAGAGTCCGCGCACTATCTCGCATCACGGCAAGCTGGGGTTGAGCCGAGGTTTCTGTCATATGCATCAGAGGCCAGTTCCATGGAGACCGTTGTGTCTTGCGCATCAGGCCGCGAGCGGCAACTCGATGCGAAACGTCGTTCCTTTGCCCACCTCTGTCGTAAAGTCTATCGAACCGTTGAGAAGCTGCACAATTCGAAACGTGCTGGCCAGCCCGATACCGCTGCCTCCTGGCCGTGTCGTGAAAAAGAGTTGGAAAATCTTCTGGCGGTGCTCGGGCGGAATACCTTTTCCCGTGTCTCCCACGCTGATCTCTGCCATTTCACCCCGCCGCGTCAGCATGAGCCGCAATTGTCCGCCGCTGGGCATCGATTCTCCGGCGTTTAACACCAGATTCAGCACCGCCTGCTTGAGCAAAGCGCGGTCGACGTAAACTTCCGGCACGTCGATCGGCAAAAGCTGCGCCACTTGGATGTTGGCTTTTTGCATTTGTGGCCGGGCTACCTCGAGAACTTCTTTCAGCAATTCCGCCAGTTGGGTAGGCTCGAGCCGCACATCCATCGGCCGCGTAAAATCTAAAAACCGCTTCACGACCGCATCCAGCCGGTCGATCTCTTTGTCGAGCACTTGCACGGCCTGTTTCGCGCTGCTGTCCGAGTCCGGCGGCAAGCATTCTTTCAAATTCTCGAGCCACAGCCGCATCGAGTTGAGAGGATTTTTGACCTCATGCGCGACTCCTGCCGTGATGCGTCCCAGCGCGGCCAGCCGTTCGCTCACCTGCAGCTGCGTGTTGATGCTCTCGATGGAATCGAGATCGCGCAGCGTTAGCAACGCCCCCATCCGTTCACCATCCTCTTGAATGGCCTGGACCGTCACGCTGACGCGCTTTTCTCCTTCTGCCGTTTTCAATTCTATTTCTGCGGCGAGCTCCCTTAATTCGTCACCTTCGAGATGCAACGCATCACGCAGAGGGTGACCCATCGGAAATATGTCGGTTACTCTCCTCCCAAGAAACTGCCCGGCGGGAGCTCCGAGAAACTTCTCGGCGGCTGGGCTGACCATGACGGCGCGCGCATCCCGCGTGAAGAGCAGCAAGCCGTCTTCGAGCCCGGCCATAACGGAGTTCATGTTTTCACGCATGGTGCTGAAGATCTCATGCACTCCTCGCAGTTGCTGGCCAACCTGGGTAATTTTCCGGCTGACCTGTCCTAATTCGTCGCCGCTTCCCGCGAAGCCTCGCACCTCGGGCACGGGCGCATCGTATTGACCCGCGGAGATGCGGTCCAACTGAGCGGAGATCCGCGCCAAGGGCGCCAACGCCGCCCCGCTGACCACCGCGGCGAGAACCGTCGAAATCACCAAGGCCAGCAGTACAATCGTGCCAAGTTTCCTGACAATCGGCAAAATCTCCTTGGCGAGCAAAAGTCCGGTAGAGACTTCCACGCGCACTTCGCAGGGCTCTCCGCCAATGCTGAATGGATATTGGTGTTCGTAGATGCTCGGGGGGCCCGCCAGAACTTTCACCTGGTACAGCACGCCGCGCTGCGTGAGCTGCGAGAGCGGAGGCCGTGCCAATGCGAATTTGCTCGCCAAGGATTTGTCGGGGGCCGATGCCAGCACGCGCCCTTCGTGATCGGTGATGGAAACTTCATAAATCCCAGGCGAAGCGATGGCCGCCTGGAGCTGAGCCTGCAACCCCTGGCTTGCGCTGAGCGCGTAGGTTACATAATCGCGGATGTCTTCCGGAGCGTTGGACTCGGGCCGCCATCCTTGCGCTTTCGCTTCCTGCAACGCCAACTTTACCATTTCAAAAGTGTTGACCGCGATTTCCGCTGCCCGCCGTTCGCTTTGATCCAATACCTGTTGGAGGAGCAATGCGAAATACACGCCGGACACGGCGGCCACCACCAGCAGCACGAGTCCGGTCATCACCAGCGTGAGTTTTGTGCGCAGCCGGAGCTGCATCGCGGGTTCCTACTCTGCCTCGGCGCGCTCGCCGCCGTATTCTTTGAGCTTGTTGTGGAGTGTCTTGAGGCTGATGGCCAGCAGTTCGGCCGCCCGCGTCTTGTTGTTTCCCGTGGCGTTCAGCGTCTGCAGGATCAGCTCGCGCTCCATGGCGTCGACGGTCGTCCCAATCGGAAACTTGATCGAGGACAGATCGCCGGGACTCTTCGGCGCAGTCTTGCCAAACTCTCCCGGAAGGCACGCCCGAGTGATCAGCTCTTTCTCGCACATGATCGACGCTCGTTCGATGATGTTTCGCAGTTCCCGAATGTTTCCCGGCCATGTGTGGCTCATGAAAATATCCAGCACTTCCGCGCCGATCCCGCGCACGTGTTTGCCGTGCTTCGCGTTGACGTCTCGCAAAATGTGCTCCACGAGCAGCGGAATATCGTCCTTATGCTCGCGCAGCGGCGGTAGATTGATATGGAAGACGTTCAGCCGGAAATACAAGTCTTGCCGTAACTCGCCTCCGGACACGGCTTTTTCCGGGTCCTTGTTTGTCGCCGCCAGCACGCGCACATCCACCGGCGTCTCGCTCTTGCTTCCGAGACGCCGCACCTTCCGGTCTTCCAGCACACGCAGGAGTTTCGCTTGCGTTGGCGCCGGCATCTCTCCAATCTCGTCCAGCAGCAATGTGCCAGCATCAGCAAGTTCGAAGCAGCCGATGCGCCGTTCGGCTGCGCCAGTGAACGCGCCCCGCTCATGGCCGAAAATTTCGCTTTCCATCAACGACTCGGGAATTGCGGAGCAGTTGATGGGCACAAACGGTCCGTTGGCTCGTGGAGAAAGCTTGTGTATGGTCCGTGCAACAACCTCTTTCCCAGAACCTGTCTCTCCGGTGATTAGCACGGAAGCGGAACTCGGTGCGGCCATCTCCACGATACGCATCACTTCCTGCATCGGCTTCGACGCGCCCACCAACTCGCCCAGCCGTCCCGCCTCGCGCAGTTGGCGTTGCAGCACAACGAGCTGGCGCGCATCCCGCGCTTTGCTCAAAGCACGATCCAGCAAAGCCCTCAGCACGGGCCCCTTGAGCGGCTTTTCGATGTACCAGAATGCCCCGGACTCGATGGCCGCCACCGCACGTTCTTCGCTGCCTTTGCCGGTGATGATCACGGCGGGAACGTCTAGCAGCTCCGGTCCAAGTTGCTTCAGCAGGTCCAGCCCGTTCATACCGGGGAGCTCGACGTCCGCGATCAACGTGTCCGGCTGATAGCTCGCGAATTTCGCCAGCGCCTCTTCCGCAGTCCCCACGCCCAGCACATCAAAACCCCATCTTTGCAACAGCTGCTCGTAACCCTTGCGGGCGTTGTCTTCATCCTCGACAATCAGCACGCGGTCCTTGCGCTCCAGCGGCTCCATGGCGCGTACCGTGCTTCTCGATTCATCGCCCATGCGATTCTGCCTTTCCCAAGCGGACCGTCTTATTTTCGCAGATACTGGAGCGGGCTGGACACTTCGACTGTAACAAGCTCCCACCACGCTTGCCAAGCACATGCTGCCGAGCCGAGTTTTCGTAAATCATCGCGCCAGACCGCGCACAAAAAACGCAGAGCCGGCGCAGCATCCGGGCTGCGCCGGCTCATCCCCGGCGTCGACTAATCCATGATGTAAGTTCTGGCCGAACTTCAGCCTTGTTCTTCTGGCACGCAACTTTCCTGTGGACGATCGCCCGGCTCTACTCCTTCACCAAGTACAGCGCCCGCTCCAGCTCCAATTCGAGTTTCGCCCCCTTCGGCAGATCTAACTCGTGCCCGCGCCCGGTCTCCATCAGATAGGCGGTGATCGCTCCCAGCGCCGCGCCCTCTGCGGCTTCCTTCTTGTCCTTGTCTTTGACGCCTTTAACCGCGCCAAGCGCCGCTCCTGCCGCCGCCGCTTGCGCGGCGTCTTGTTGCGTGCTGCTTCTTCCTTCGATCAGCCCTTCCTGGCCGGCCTTATTCTTTACACTGTGATCGCCTGGCACGCTCACGACTTCCGCTACGATCGGCAAACGCCCGAACTTGGTGTGAATCTCGTCAAACGTCAGCCAAAGTCTCGCGCGGCCGGCCGTGCCTGCCGATTCCACATGACTCACGTGGCCCTCGATTTCCGCGCCCGATGGCAGGTAGATCCCATTTCCCGCTTCGAGCGGCTCTAGCGTCTTCACTTTGAATTTTGTTTTTTCCGGCGTGCCCTTGGTGCCCAGGTCAGCTTCGAGCGACACCAGAAACTTCGTCCCAGGCGCAACGCCGTAAGTCTCGAGGGGCAACCCATGGCGCTTGCCGTCGGCAGCCTTCGCCACTTGGTCCCGGGCATTGCCGATGCGGTCCTCTGAGATGACTGGTCTTTCCTGCGATTGTTGGAGCGGCTGGTCCTGGGATGGCTCCTCGGCCGCGCACGCCATGGCAAATCCCAGAGCCGCCGTCAGCCCTGCTACCCTATATTTCGTCCTCATGATTGCCTCCTGGGTACCTTCTCAACGTGCAGGCCGTTCGCCAATGTCAATTTCCAGTACCCCCGTAAGTGGCTTAAAAATCAGGCAGTTGAAAGTGGGGCAGGGCAGACTTGCCGGAGGTTGGGCCAGGTGTCAGGAATTGGCGCCACCTCTGTGCCTGCTAACGCCGACACTGCGGGCGAAAGTCTCCAACACCGGCGGACGACTTTTAGCACCTCTATTTTGAAAGGAACCGTCGAATGCGCCCGAAGACTTGCCCATACATGGCTGACGTTACGCGCCCGGTCTGCGTGTTTTGCTGGCTGGGGTGATAAACCCCAAACAGGCGCGCACCCCTGCCCGGCAACTCCGCTTCAGCGCCATGTGCAAAATGAAACGCCGCACGCGAGGCAATCAACCCGTGCTGCTTCAGCACTTCCAGGTAGGCATCCCAGGCGATTTTTCCAAGCGCTAGCACCGCGCGGGGCTGCAAAATCTCCATCTCCCGAACCAAGTAGCTCCGGCAACTTATGATTTCCGAAGGGAGTGGCTTGTTAGCGGGAGGCGCGCAACGAATCGTTGCCGCGATATACGCGTTCTCCAATTGGAGGCCATCGTCACGGCGAACTGCAGTGGGCTGATTCGCAAATCCCGCCTTATAGAGAGCCGCGTAGAGAAAATCCCCCGAACGGTCTCCCGTGAAAACGCGCCCCGTGCGATTCCCGCCGTGTGCGGCCGGTGCAAGTCCCAAAATCAGAAGCTCTGCGCGCGGATCGCCAAACCCCGGCACCGGCTTGCCCCAGTACGTCCAATCGCGAAACGCGCGCCGTTTCCCTCGCGCCACTTCTTCGCGGTACTCGACAAGGCGCGGGCACTTCCGGCAAACGACAATCTCTTCGTTCAGCGCACCTAGCAGCACACTTTTCTCAGCCATAATCTCACGAAAACGGTTACGAGGGTCGGCCGGCCATCATGCGATTGAGCTCCGCATAAGGAACCGTCACTTGGTGCAGCGATTCGTAAGATCCGTGCGCCAGCCAATCCTTGGCCACTCTCTGGAATGCTCCCATCGCCGCGCGCATCGCCGACGATCCCGCGCTCACCCGGGCCACTCCCATTTTTTCAAGCTCGTCTAGCGAAGGACAACCCTCTGAAGCCAGAATGTTTAGCGGCGCGCCAAGGGTCTTTACCAGGTTTCCGATAATTTCGCGATCGCCCAAGCCCGGCACGAACAAACAATCCGCTCCCGCCTCACGATACGCGCGCAACCGCCCGACGGTCCGCTCAAACCGCGTGCTGGCAGGCCCGATGGGCATCAGATAAATATCTGTACGAGCGTTAATCACAAGCGGCACACCCAGGGCCGCCGAAGTCTCTCGAATCACACGAATCTTCTTCACCTGCAGGCCCAGCTCTACGTGCGTGCTCGGGTCGTCTCCGGTGACGTCCTCAAAGTTCAGTCCCACAGCTCCGGCGGCCACCATGGCCCGCGTGAACTCAGCGATCTCTTCCGGCGTCGTGCCGTAACCGGACTCCAAGTCGGCGCTGACCGGAACGCTCACTGCACGCGCAATCCTTGAGACAGCGTCCAACATTTCGCCTCGAGAAATGCGCTGCCCATCGGGATAGCCGTGCGAGAACGCTACGGCCGCGCTGCTCGTCGCGACCGCGGGATGACCGACTTCTTCCAGGATTCTTGCGCTGACCGCATCCCACGCATTCGGCAGCGCTAAAATCCGCGGCCCTTGGTGCAGCCTCCTAAACTTCTCGGCCTTCTCGGCTTGCGCTTTGATGTCCATCGCAATTCTCCCGCGAAACCCTTTGCGAAACGATGTCTGGCTTTCCGCCCGCCGCTAAGGGTAGGTATCGGCTTCTCGAGACGGAACATCCAATTGGGACAGCTGTTTCCGGCTCAAAACGCTTCGCTGCTTGCTGCCCCGGCACGAAAGCTGTCGATCAGTTCACAAACGCCAAATACCTCGCATGCTTTCTTCCTCATTGCAAAAGCGCAAGCACCTCATCATGGATCTTCCCATTCGTGCTCACCATGTTTCCGCTGTAGATCGAGCGTTTTCCCTCCACGTCCGTTGACCGTCCCCCAGCTTCTTCCACAATCAGCCCCAGCGGCGCCAAATCCCACGGCTTCGAATGCAAATCCAGCGCCGCCTCGGTAGATCCCTCCGCCACAAGCATGTGCTGCCAGAACCCGCCGAGCGAGCGCCCGTGCCGGGCCGCATCCAGAAGTCGCCTCATCTTTTCAATCTTTTCACGGTTTTTATTCGGGCCAGTGCCGCCGGTAAAGGCCATTCCGGCATTCAACTTTTCGACCTTCGAGACGTGAATTCTCCGCGCATTTCTCCACGCCCCTTCGCCCCGATAGGCCCACCAGCGCACGCCCAGCGCCGGCGCGCTGGCCATCCCCGCAACCATCTCTCCATTGCGTTCGATTCCCAGCAGCGTCCCGAATGTCGCGATCCCGCGCGAAAACTCCTCTGTCCCGTCAATCGGATCTATGATCAGGCGAGCCCGGCCCGTCGTTGCAGCCGCTTTCGCATTTTCCCCACCCATCTCTTCGCCCAAAACGTCCATCGCTAACCCGCTAGCCGCCACTCTGGCCCGCGCCATCTCTTCCACACCGCGGTCCGCCTGGGTCACTGCCGAGCCGTCATCCTTCCTGTCTATGCGAATTTCCTCTCCACGGAAAAACCGCATCGCAATGGCATCCGCTTCCTTGGCAAGCTCTTCCAGCAACGGTCCATACTCTTCTCGGTATCCCATTCCTTCTCCCGTTGACAACATTTTCCTAGGAGGCTGTTTCTAGCAACTCTCAGCCCGCCACGGTAAACTTTCAACCTGAACTTTCGAATTTCCGTCGCTCCCCCAATTGACACTACTACCTTCCGCCTCTAGCATACAAAGCAATGGCTATGAGCGCCCATGCTGACGGCGGCACCGTCCTTGACCGCATCCTCGACGCACGCCGTCTGGAGGTCGACCACCGCAAACGCGTCCTTCCGGAAGCGGCTTTGCGCTATGGCGTCAACGCCGCTACTCCTGTTCGGGACTTTCCGTCTGCGCTCACGAGCGACGCGCTCAACATTATCGCAGAGCTGAAGCCCGCCTCTCCTTCGAAAGGAATTCTCCGCGATCCGTTCCACCCGGTGGAGCTGGCACGCACCTTGGAATCGGCGGGAGCCGCCGTGCTCTCCGTCCTTACCGAAGGAGAATTTTTTCGCGGCTCGCTGAAAAATCTCCGCGACGCGCGCAAGGCCGTAAAACTCCCGGTCTTTAGAAAGGACTTCATCTTCGATACCTGGCAAGTCTGGGAAACGCGCGCGAACGACGCAGACAGTTTCCTGCTCATCGTCGCTGCTCTCGACGATCAACTCCTTCGCGAGCTGATTGCTCTCGGCCGCCAGATCGGTATGGAACCACTCGTGGAAGTTCATACCGCCGCCGAACTCGACCGCGCGCTCGCCGCCGAAGCCCGCATCATCGGCGTCAACAACCGCGACCTGAAAACACTGGACCTGCGCGTCCAAACGTCTTTCGAGCTGATCGAGCGCATTCCCGACACCTGCATCGCCGTCAGCGAATCCGGCCTCCGCACGCACGACGATCTCGCCAAGCTTCGCGACGCCGGGTTCGATGCTTTCCTCATCGGCGAAAGTCTCATGCTCTCGCCCGATCCCGCTGCCGCTCTCGGAGCCTTTCTCGGGCGCTCCGCGCTTCCGGTGTAGCACGCCATGATCCTCGTCAAAATCTGCGGCATCACCAATTGGCCGGACGCGGTGGCCGCCTGCGACGCAGGCGCCAACATGCTGGGCTTCAACTTTTATGAGAAAAGCCTTCGCCGCGTCTCCACGGTTGAGGCGGCCACAATACGCGCGAAACTCCCTGCGGGCGTCCAGGCCGTCGGGCTTTTTGTGAACGCCAAGCCCGTGGAAATCAATTCGCTCCACGCTTTCGTGCGCTTCAGCGCCGCTCAGCTCCACGGTGACGAGACTCCTGCCATCGTTTCCGAAGTGATGCGCACCCTTCCGGTCATCAAAGCCTTTCGCGTCGCAGCCGATTTTCCGCTGGCAACCCTCGACAAATACCACGACGCTTTTGCTTTTCTGCTGGATGGTGCAAGAGCGGGCCAATTTGGCGGCACGGGAGCCAGCGCCGATTGGAATGTTGCCCGGCGCGCCGGCGCCGCACACCGTATCATTTTAGCGGGTGGTCTTGTGCCGGAAAACGTCGGTGCCGCGATTCGTTCTGTTCGCCCGTATGCGGTTGACGTCGCAAGCGGCGTCGAATCAAAGCCCGGCAAAAAGGATCATGCGCGAATGAAGGAATTTATCGACGAAGTCCGCCGCACCGAACAGCAGTTCGAAGCACCACAAACAGGACAACCCGCGCTATGAGTTCAACTCTTCCCTCGGCGACATTCGCTCCCGGACGTTTCGGCCCCTACGGCGGACGCTACGTTCCTGAGACGCTGATGGTGCCGCTTTTCGAACTCGAGCGCGCTTACGAAGCCGCGAAAACCGACGCGCGCTTTCAAGCTGAATTCGCCGATCTCCTGAAACATTTCGCAGGCCGCCCGACACCTCTGCAATTTGCGTCGCGTCTCACCGCGCACCTGGGCGGCCCGCGCATTTACCTCAAGCGCGAAGACCTGCTCCACACCGGCGCGCACAAAATCAACAACGCCATCGGCCAGGGCTTGCTCGCTGTGAAAATGGGCAAGCCGCGCATCATTGCGGAAACGGGCGCCGGGCAGCACGGGGTCGCCTCCGCCACGGTTGCCGCGCATCTCGGCCTCGAGTGCGTGGTCTACATGGGCACGGAAGACATGGCGCGCCAGGCGCCAAACGTCTCGCGCATGCGCATGCTCGGCGCACAGGTTGTCGGCGTCGATTCCGGCAGCCGCACTTTGAAAGACGCCATCAACGAAGCGATGCGGGACTGGGTCACCAACGTCCGCAACACCCACTATCTACTCGGTTCCGTCCTCGGGGCGCATCCTTATCCCACGATGGTCCGTGATTTTCAGTCCGTCATAGGCCGCGAAGCCCGCGAACAAGTTCTCGCCGCCGAAAAGCGCCTGCCCACGCATCTTTTCGCCTGCGTCGGGGGCGGTTCGAACGCCATCGGTCTTTTCCACCAATTTCTCGGCGACTTCTCGGTGAAAATGGTCGGGATCGAAGCCGGCGGCAGCGGCGGCCAGCTCGGCGAACACGCCGCGCGCCTCGCCGCCGCGCAAGGATTTACCGGCGCGCGCCCCGGCGTACTGCATGGCACCTACACCTATGTTTTGCAAACCGAAGACGGCCAAATTGCCACCACCCATTCCATCTCCGCCGGCCTCGACTATCCCGCCATCGGCCCCGAGCACGCCTGGCTCGCCGATCAAGGCCGCGCCGAGTACGCTGCCGTCTCCGATTCCGCCGCGCTCCGTGCCGCGCACCTTCTCTCGCGTACCGAAGGTATCATCCCCGCGCTAGAGTCAGCGCACGCCATCGCCGGCTTAATCGAGCGTCTCCCGCGCCTCTCCGCCAACGACCTGGTCATCCTCAACGTCTCCGGCCGCGGCGACAAAGACATGGACACCTATTCCCGCCTGCTCTAACCTTTCTTGAAAAACAATGCCCTTGGCGGCCTCCAACCCGACGCGCATCTCCAAACGATTCGCCGCGCTCCGCGAATCCGGGGAACTTGGCATCGTCGCCTACATCACCGCAGGCGACCCCACGCTGCACGCCACGCATCAATTCGTTCTGGCCCTCGCCGATGCCGGCGCCGATGTCATAGAACTTGGCATTCCCTTCAGCGATCCCCTCGCTGACGGCCCCACGATTCAGCGCGCCTCCGAGCGTGCTCTGAAAGCCGGCACAACTCTCGCCCAAGTCATCGATTCGGTCCGCGAAATCCGCAAATCCAGCGAAGTTCCCATCGTTCTCTTCAGCTACTACAATCCCGTCCTACAACTGGGCCTCGAAAAGTTTGCTTCCACCGCCGCGACGGCCGGCGCCGACGGCGTCCTAATCACCGACCTCACTCCCGAGGAATCGGACGACTATCGCCAGGTGCTGGCCGCGCATCATCTCGACACGATTTTTCTCGGCGCTCCCACCTCCACCGATGATCGCCTGGCAAAAATCGCCACCGCTTCCTCGGGTTTTCTCTATCTCATCTCTCGCACCGGCGTCACCGGCGCGAAAGACGCCCTCCCTGATGATCTTCCCGCTCTCCTGCGCCGGGCCCGCAGTGTCACGCAACTTCCCATCGCCGTCGGTTTCGGCATCTCGCTCCCCGGCCACGTCTCCATTCTCGGCGGCCTAGCCGATGCCGCGGTCGTAGGTTCCGCCCTGGTCTCCGAAATTGAAAAAGCCACCGCCGCGAATCCCACACCCGCAGCCATTGAAGCAGCTGCCACCGGCCTCGCCGCGCGCATTCGTTCCCTTAAAGAAGCCGCTCGTCACGGCCTCTCCCGCCGTGAGGTCGCTCCATGAATCTCGGCGACTGGCGCCGCCGTATCGACGAAATCGACAAAAAGCTTGTCGAGCTTCTCAACGAACGTTCCCGCTGCGCCCTAGAGATCGGCAAGCTGAAGCAAGCGGCCAACATTCCGCTCTATCAACCGGACCGGGAAAACGAAGTCCTGGCGAACGCCGAACGCAGCAACCCCGGCCCGCTCACGGACGCGGCCATCCGCCGTCTTTTCGAACGCATTATCGACGAAGCCCGCGCCGCCGAACGCGACGCCATGCACCCAGAGCGTGCCGCCCTGAAGCGCCCGAAAGAAGGGAACTAACAGAACACTCGCGAAGTCTTATTCTTTAAGGTTCTTCGTTTTGTTTGAGCTGGGCTTTAGCCCGGCATCTTTGTCGCGTAGAATGCGCTCGAATCGAAAGGGAATCAGAAACTCCTATGGTCATCGTAATGCAAGAAGGCGCCAACGACGCCCAAATCCAGCACGTCATCGACCGCCTGGTCGCCGCAGGCTTCAACGTTCACCGCTCCACGGGCGAATCCCACACCGTCCTCGGCGCCGTCGGCGTCCATCGCGATTTCGACCACCGGGACTTCGAGCTCCTCGAAGGCGTGCGCGAAGTCATGCGTATCACGCAGCCGTTCAAGCTTGCCAGCCGCCAGTTCAAGCCCGAAGGCACTATCGTCGACCTCGGCCGCGGCGTCCGCATCGGCGGCAATGAAGTTGTAGTCGCCGCAGGACCCTGCTCGGTCGAGTCGCGCGAACAAATTCTTTCCATCGCCGAAAGCGTCGCCAAAGCCGGCGCAAAAATCCTTCGTGCTGGTGCCTTCAAACCGCGCACCTCACCGTACGCCTTTCAAGGCCTCGGCGAAGAAGGCCTTAAGCTCATGCGCGAAGCCGCCGACAAATTCAATCTTTTCACCGTCAGCGAAGTAATGGACCTTTCGCAGATTAAAATGATGTCCGAATACGTCGACATCTTCCAGGTGGGCGCCCGCAACATGCAAAATTACTACCTCCTGCGGGCCCTCGGCGAAATCCGCAAACCCGTCCTGCTCAAACGCGGCATGTCCGCCACCATGGAAGAGCTTCTCCTGAGCGCCGAATACATTCTCGCCGGCGGCAACTACAACGTCGTTCTCTGCGAACGCGGCATTCGTACCTTTGAGACCTACACGCGCAATACCCTGGACATCGCGGCCATACCCGTAATCAAAAAACTTTCGCACCTTCCGATGCTAGCCGATCCCTCGCATGGCACCGGGCGCCGCGATAAAGTTCCTCCCATGGCCCGCGCTGCGGTCGCCGCTGGGGCCGACGGCTTACTCATCGAAGTCCACAACGATCCTGATCACGCGCTCTCCGATGGCGCGCAATCGCTCGAGCCCGGAGCCTTTACCCAGCTCATGGCCGAACTCCGGATCATCGCCCCCGCCATCGGCCGCCGCATGGCCTGATTCATGCCCTCCGCCCACGTCATCAATCGCGCCACCATCCTCGGCACCGGTCTAATCGGCGGTTCCTTTGCTCTCGCCCTCCGCAAATACACCTCAGATGTCCACATCGCCGGCTGGGATCGCCCCGAAATCATCTTCGAAGCGCAATCTCGCGGCGCCATTGACCACGCTTTCTCCGGCGAACTCGGTCCCGCCCTGGAAAACGCCGATGTCGTTTACATCGCGCTTCCCATCGGCGCCACTCTCGATCTGCTCCCGGAAATCGCGCGCCTAGCGTCACCCCACACTCTCATCACCGACGCCTGCAGCACAAAAGTCCGCATCACCGAAGACGCCGCCGATCTTTTTTCCGAGGACGCTACGCCACTCTTTCTCGGCGGGCATCCCATGGCCGGCAGGGAACTATCCGGCATCGCCCATGCCGACGCCGACCTCTTCCGCAACAACACCTACGCCCTGATCGGCGCGTCTTCCCTTCAAACCGACCCCCGCATCTCCGCCTTCGTCAAAATCCTGGAAAAAATCGGCGCGCGCCCTCTCTGGCTAGGCGCACAACAGCACGACTACGCCGTAGGCCTGACCTCTCATCTTCCCCAACTAGCTGCCGTAGCCCTGGCCTCGTTCCTCTACGATCATCTCGACGAAAACGGGCTGCCCATCACGCTGGCCGGGCCCGGTCTCCGCGACTCTCTCCGCCTGGCCGGCAGCCCCTACGCCACCTGGCGCGACATCGTCCTGACCAACAAAGAAGTCCTCTCCGCCGCCCTCGATCTCTTCGCCCGCCGCCTCGACGATCTGCGCGAACGCCTAGCCACCCGCGACCTGGAAGCCGACTTCGACGCCGCCAACGAACTCTACAAACTCCTCCGCTCCCTGTAGGGGCCTGGGTCTTTCTCTCTTGTCCCACTTCCTTTCCGTAGCCGTGGTCACCGGTTGGCTGCGGCTCCATCCAAGCTGACCTCGGCTGCCAATAGCCTCTAGAAACTCCTCCGCACCATGTAGCGGGCCTGGCCCGCCCGCTGCCCTTCGCCCATCTGTTTTCCAAAGGATTTGCTCGCCTTCCCTACCACACTCCCTCCTTGCTCCCCACCCACCAGACCACCCCGATCGACGCCGTCTGCTGTTCCTTGCTGAGCACTCCGTTCTTATCCGTAAAAAAGGACGGCCGGTTCGAGAAGTCCCGCCGCCACTCATAGCGCATCAAAAATCCCTCGGAAAGTTTGTAATCGAAGGTGGCCGTCGTTTCCTTTAAAGCCTGCGTGATCCCGCTGAATAGTCCGCCGCGATCCGAGAGATACTCCACCCGCCCGGCCACGGCCAACTTCGGCGTAAATTGGTACTTCGCGTAGCCAGCCCCTCCGATGACGTGCGCAGGCGACGACGACTCGCCCGGGGCCGCATTTTTCCACAGGCGCTCGATCACGTAGTCGCCTTCGAGCGCAAACGTAAGCTTTGGCGCCGCCTGCCAACTCACGTAGCTGTCAAAGATGTGCAGCTTCCCGTTCGGCGCAGGCGAAATCGCCTGAAACGTTAGCCCCGGCTGAACCGGGATCGGTCCGCTCGAGGACACAACCTTACGGTCGGGATGCTCCTGCCCCAGGTAGTAATTCACGTTCCAGGTGACCGTTTTACGCGGAGTGGCGGTAAACCCAAACAGCTCATCCTTGAATCCGTTCGTCGCTTCCGCCTGATTTGTGCCGTTCACCAGCCAGTAGTTCAGGGTCAGCTCATCATTCACTTTGTAGCTCGCCCGCACACCCATGTGATAAAACGGCAAAAAATCGAACCAATACGCCCGCGAATAATTCATCTGGTCTTTCGTGTAGTTTCCTTCGATTCCGATCGAGCTTCCCCATTTCCCCACATCCAAGGTCAATCCGCTGCCAATCGGCGCCACCCACGTTCCATAAGCCTGAAATATATTTCGATAAATCTCCGGCCGTGGTTCGTTGGCCGGATTCCCCTGCAACGTGTCCGTGGCCTGCCCGAATTGCAGGTCGAGGCGCACTCCAAACGGCCGACCAGCGGAGACCTCGGGAGCCCGCTCGAAAACTACGTCAGCCTGATTCAAACTGATGTTGTTGCTCAAAACGTCGTACGCACGCAGAGCGTTCACCCGCCCGACAGGGCTGTTGAAATTGAACGAATAATATTCATCCAAGGCAAAGTTGAGCGTCGCTCCGTGCAGGTAGTCACGGATGGCTCGGTCCACCGCGTTTGGGGATTCTTTGGGTGCCTCCAAGGAGGCACTCCGCGCGGTCGTGGGAGCTGTTGCCGTTGCCCCGACATCGGGAGCGGCCGTGAACGCCGGCGAAGTCGTCACCGCTTCCGCACGGGGAGCCGGCACCCCGCCTGCAATGGACGTGTCTCTTGCTATCGTCTCTGCCGGCGAAGCCCGCCGCTGTTTCAGCTCGTTTTCCAATTCCGCGACGCGCGTCAGCAAGCTCTCTACGACGCCGCGCAACTGTTTTACTTCCTCCGCCGATGCGGGCGCTTGATCGCCCGCCTGTGCTCGTGCCGGCGGACCCCACGCCACCAGCCCGAGACACATCCCCACCGTGAAACGCCGTGAATTTTTGAAGATCAGCGGGCCGCCGCTAGCTGAGGTGTGCTTGATCATGAGGAGGCTTCTTTCTCGGCTGGCATCGACCAATCTCCAGCCGCGGTATCGCCTCCGAGTTTTAGCATGGATTGCCTTAGTTTTTCCTAAAGCCGGACCCGTTCGAACACACCACGACTCCGCCACACCCATCCTGTATTTTTCTCTTAACTATTTCAGGCTGGCCTTCTCAACCAAGGGCAGATCCTTGGAAGATCCCCCCACCATAAAGGTGTAGACGCCAGGAAGCAATTTCCATCCGTTCGAAGCCTCATCATAAATCGACAAATACTTCGGATGGACACTCACACTCACATCCTTACTCTCTCCCGCCTTCAACCACACCTTGCTCCACCCCACCAACCGCTTCGGCGGCTCACCCGCATCAGAAGGCAGCGCCGCATACACTTCTGCAATTTCCCCTCCCGTGCGTGACCCGGTGTTCTTCACCGTAAAGCTTACGGCGGTTTCTTTCCCCGCCGTCACTTTCAACCCCGAATAGGCAAAGGTCGTATACGACAGCCCAAACCCAAACGGAAACAGAACCGCCTTTTTTTCCGCGTCATACCACTTGTACCCAACCTTCAATCCCTCGTCATACGTTACGCTGAACGTCGGCTTTGCCTCACCCGTTTTCATCACCGCCGCTTCTCCCGTCTGCCCCGGCCCTGGCTTTACCAAATGCGGATGCGGCAGGTCCACCTCGTTTTGCGGAAACGTCATCGGCAGCTTCGCGCTAGGATTCACCTCGCCGCTCAAAATGTTCACAACTGCGTCGGCTCCTTTGCTGCCTCCGTACCACGCTTCCAAAACTGCGCCCACCTTATCAAGCCATGGCATCGTCACGGCCGTTCCCGTTTCCAGCACTACGATCGTTTTCGGGTTCGCTGCCGCCACCTGCTCGATCAACTCGTCCTGCTTCACGGGCAGCGACAAATTTGGGAGATCCATTCCTTCGCTTTCCCACTGGTAGGCGAACACAATTGCAATATCCGAATTCTTCGCCAGCGCCGCTGCGCTCTCTCGATTCGCCCCCGAATCAAACTGCACATTCGCCGCCGGAAACTTTGCTTCGAGCACCTTTATTGGCGACGGCGGGAACCATACTTGCGCCTGCCATCCCGCCGAGGGCCTCCCCGGCGCGTCCACCTGCGCGGACCCGCCTCCCGACATCATGCCCTCATTCGCGTGGGGCCCAATAACCGCTATCGAGTGCACCGCTCCCGCACCGAGCGGCAACAACCCTTTGTTTTTGAGCAGCACTGCGCTCTGTTCCTCAATCTTCCGCGCCGTCTCCAGTCCACCCTCGACGTCCGCCACGCCTTTCTGCGTTGGATGATCGACAATCCCGCACAGAAACTCCGACCGCAGCACGCGCCGCACATGGTCATCGAGCTCCGCTGTCGAAACCTTTCCCGCCTCTACCGCCGCCTTCAGCTTGGCCCCAAAAAACTCATCAAGCGGTTCCTCATTGTCCAAACCCGCTGCCGATGCCTTCACCGTGCTGTGTGTTCCGCCCCAATCGGAAACCACAAACCCCTTGAATCCCCATTCCTTCTTCAAAACATCCGTCAGCAAGTATTTATTCTCGCAGCCAAAATCGCCGTTCACCGAGTTATACGAGCACATCACCGCCCCGGGATTCGCAATCCCCACGCCAATTTCGAACGCCAGCAAATCGCCTTCCCGCAGCGCCCGCTTGCCGATAATCGAGTCCACTTCGTTCCGCCCGCTCTCCTGATCGTTCACCGCGTAGTGCTTGATGTCGCCAATCACGTGCTGCGCCTGCTCGCACTTCATCAAATTCCCGACCAGCGTTCCCGCCAGAACCGGATCCTCGCCCAAATACTCGAACGTTCTGCCGTTCCGCGGCTCGCGCGTGATATTCACCCCACCGCCCAGCGTCATGTTGTAGCCCTGCGCGCGCAACTCCTGCCCGATCACCGTCCCGTAGGCGCACGCCGCCGCGGAATCCCAGCTTGCCGCGGCCGCAATGTTCGCCGGAAGCGCCGTCGAATACCGTCCATTTTCCGCGCTGCTGCGCACTCCGTACGCCGCGTCGCTCATTTGAATGATCGGAATCCCCAGCCGCGGCACGCCAAGCACAAATCCCGCCCCGCCGTTTCCCAGTTCTGGCTCCGGATTCTGGACCTCCCTCGGCCAGCCGGGCATGCCCATTCCGTGCAGCAGGTCAATTTTCTCGTCGAGGGTCAGCTCCTTCAGCACCATGTTCGCGCGCTCGTCCGGCGAAAGGCTCGCGTTCATCCACGGATGGTTCCGGTCCTCCTTTACCTGTTGCCCGTGCATGCGGTGTTGCGCCAAGACAGCGGTGCCCACTCCCAAGATAGCCGCCAGGCACACCACCAGCACACCGAAACCAATCGTTACAGAAGCTCTGTTCCGCAAACGCCACAACGCCTTCATTTTCATCAGGACCATCCTCGAGCATGAAGTAAATGCCACTATAATATCGATATTTTTGATTAAAGCCACAACCAAAACGCCCGGCGAAGTCTCGACAAAGTCGTGCCGCGCGCGTCCCGGGGGCCGCCCAAGACTTCGCGCGTCCTCCCGGTTAGGGTAGACTGCTCCTCGGCAGCGATAGCACCGGCCCTAGCCCATACGCCTTTCTCTGCCGCCACCAGGATCTCACTCATGGACAAACGCATTGCCTCGGCCGACGCGGCCATCGCTAATCTCACCGATGGCGCCACCATCCTAATGGGCGGCTTCGGCCTCTGCGGCATCCCGGAAAACCTAATCGCCGCGGTCCGCCGCAAAGGCACAAAGAATCTCACCATCGTCAGCAATAATGCCGGCATCGACGACTTCGGCATCGGCGTCCTCCTGCAGAATCGGCAGGTAAAAAAAATGGTCTCCACGTACGTCGGAGAAAACAAACTCTTCGAGCAATTAGTCCTAAGCGGAGAACTCGAAGTCGAGCTGAATCCGCAAGGCACCCTGGCCGAACGCCTGCGCGCGGGGGGCGCCGGCATTCCCGCCTTCTACACGCCCACTGGTGTAGGGACCATGGTCGCCGAAGGCAAAGAAACGCGCTACTTCGATGGCCGCCAATACCTCCTGGAGCGCGCCGTCCGAGGCAACTTCGCGTTCGTCAAAGCCTGGAAAGGCGACCGCTGGGGCAATCTCATCTACCGCAAAACAGCGCGCAACTTCAATCCCATGATGGCAACTGCCGCTGATTACGTTGTCGCCGAAGTCGAAGAACTAGTCCACCTTGGGCAACTCGATCCGAACCAGGTCCACACGCCCGGCATATTCGTAGACGCCATCCTCGAAGGCGCCGCTTACGAGAAACGCATCGAGCGCCGCACCATGAGAAAAGCGTAGAATGCGAGACGTTATTCCCGTCGCGACTCTTGTGCTCGCCCGAATCCTGATGCTCGCCCTCGGCGGCCTGCTGAGGTATGAATTGGTCTCCGGAAGTATCAGTAAGCGCAATATGCTTGCGAAAGCCGACAAAACGCCCTGGCAACGACTGGCGGGCGATCGCCTTGCAATTTCTTGCTCCTGGCTGTTTCTGGTTTGAAGCGCTGAACAGACGTATGGCCACTGCCGACAATCGAAGGCCTGAACACGGCGCTTACGGGATTCCCGCGGCGGTCGCTCTTCTGTCATTGTTTCCAATCGTGGCACCACGTCTGTTCGCCGATTCGGCCGCAGCGTTTGACGGCGCGCGCGCCTACGAACATGTGCGCCATCTCGTGGAGCTTGGGCCGAGGCCGCCGGCCTCGGATGGAATTCATCGCGCCCAGGCCTACATTATCGGCCAGCTGAAAAGTGACGGTTGCCCGGTCGAAGAGCACGACTTTCATGGCCCGACGCCGCTCGGCAATCTCGCCATGAAAAATATCGTCGTCAAGATTCCCGGCACTAGCCGAGGCGTCGTCCTTTACGCAACGCACTACGACACGGTGCGCCTGCCCAACTTTGTCGGCGCCGACGACGGCGGTTCCGGCACGGGAACCATGCTCGAGCTCGCGCGCTTGTTCTGCTCACGAAAGAACTCTCTCAACGTCTGGATCGCTTTCTTCGACGGCGAAGAAGCCCAAGGCAACTGGGCCGATAAAGCCGGCATTCAATGGACAGCTAACAACAACACCTACGGCAGCCGCGAAATGGCAGCGCAAATGGCTCTTTCCGGCGACCTCCAGCGCACCAAAGCCATGATCCTGGCCGACATGATTGGTCCCGCCAATGTCAGAATCACGCGCGACACGGGCTCCACGCCCTGGCTTACGGATTTCATCTGGGACGCCGCCGCACAACTCGGCTACAAAAACCATTTCGTCAACGAAGACTATGCCGTTGGCGGCGACGACCATTTCTCCTTCATTCGCCGGGGTGTCGCGGGCTGTGACCTAATCGACTTTTCCGTCCGGGACACCTACTGGCACACGCCGCAAGATACGATCGACAAAGTCGACCCCCAAAGCCTGGCCATCGTCGGACAAGTCCTGGCCGCAACCTTGCCGCGCTTGGAGAAAAAGTTTCATTGAGATTTCTACTTCGCCATGACCAACGCGAATACCGAGCAGACCGTCAAGAACTTCGAGAGATGGAAGTCCATGCTCTGGATCCTGATGCTGATATACGCTGGCTCGCGTCTTCTTCAGGTTTTCCCCCGTGGGATTCCCATGCTGGCCATCGTCATATTGCACGTGATCCCTCCAGCCGGCTTCGCGTTGATTCACGGCGCCATGTTTTACCGTATTCGCGGAATTCTCGCGTTCCTTGCGATCTGTGTGCTGGTCGGCAACGTCTTTGAGAACCTGGGAGTTCGCACCGGTTTCCCATTTGGAAACTACTACTTCACAGACGTGATGGGTCCGAAGATCCTCGTCGTTCCCATATTTCTCGGTCTCGCCTACGTCGGCATGGCCTATCTCTCGTGGACACTTGCCCGCCTAATCCTCAAGGAGACACAAAGGCCGCTGGCTGGGTCTCGCGTGATTACGCTGGCGCTGCTGGCCAGCGCGATCATGGTCTCCTGGGACCTGTCCATGGATTCCGTCTGGTCAACGATCGTTCGCGCCTGGATTTGGCGGCAAGGGGGAATTTACTTCGGCGTGCCGCTGACGAATTTTCTGGGCTGGTTTGT
>Ga0207151_1022_pt2 | contig 36029 bp, 31 predicted proteins | sample Alteio_BWMinHeat_29_FD_153523 | JGI IMG/M metagenome (GOLD analysis project Ga0207151, IMG submission 153523) | Enriched cells from forest soil in Barre Woods Harvard Forest LTER site, Petersham, Massachusetts, United States -... | ecosystem: Environmental > Terrestrial > Soil > Temperate forest >... | reverse complement strand
ACTGCTCGAAGCGAGGGATAAAGATGGCCATACTCCATTGCTTTTAGCTGCATGTAGCGGTCATCGCGAAGTTTGTGAAATTTTGTTAAAGGCAGGAGCCAGTCATATTGCAACAAACAATCTTGGTCGAAATATACTCCACATTGCTGCTGCACAAGGGTATGTAGCCCTTGTGCAAATGTTTGTCGTCTACAAGGACTTGCTTGAATCTAGAGATAAGGAGGGCAGTACTCCACTTACTTTGGCAGCACTTATAGGACATCAAGAAGTTTGTGAAATTTTGCTAAGGGCAAATGCAAGTTTTATTGCAACAGACAATCTTGGTCGAAATGTGCTCCACATCGCTGCCGTAGAAGGGCTTGTAGCCGTTGTGCAAAAGCTTGTTGCCTACAAGGAACTGCTTGAAGCGAGGGATAAGAATGAAAGTACTCCATTGCTTTTAGCAGCCTTTTTTGGTCATCATGATCCATGTGATGTATTACTAAGAGCTGGAGCAAATCCTCTTACAACAGGCCATCTTGGTCGAAATGCACTCCACTTAGCTGCTGAGCAAGGGCATGTAGCCGTTGTGCAAAAGCTTGTTGCCTACAAGGAACTGCTTGAAGCGAAAGAGAAAGAGGGCAATACTCCTCTCCTCCTGGCAGCATTGTCTGAGAAACAGGAAGTTTGTGAACTCTTGCTGAAGACTGGCGCTAATCCTGCTGCAGTAAACAATGATGGAAGGAATGCACTCCACTCGGCCGCAGAAAATGGAGATATGGCTATTGTACACATGCTGCTTGTTTATAACGAGTTGTTCGAAATAAGGGATAAAGATGGCATTACACCCTTTTTCTTGGCAGCATGTTTTGGGCATCACGATGCATGTAACACCTTACTAAAAGCTGGGGCAAATCCTCTTACAACAAATAATTTCAGTCGAAATGCACTCCATGGCGCTGCTGAACAAGGGCATGTAGGTGTTATACAGATGCTTCTTGTTTACAAGGAACTTCTCGAAGCAAGAGATAAGAATGGCGAAACTCCTCTGATGATTGCAACATATTTTGGTCAACGCGAAGCATACGAAGTTTTATTAAAGGCCGGAGCGAATCCTCTTTTAACAAACAATGATGGACAAACCTTACTCCACTTGGCTGTGGCTGGAGGGCATGGACCCATTGTGCAAATTAGTGTTGTTTACAAGGACATGCTTGAAGCGAGAGACAAAGATGGCAATACCCCATTGCTTTTAGCTGCATGGAGCGGTCATCGCGAAGCTTTTGAAATTTTGCTAAAGGCTAACGCAACACATAATACAACAGACCATCTTGGTCGAAATGCACTCCACGGTGCTGCTGAGAAAGGGCATATAGCTGTTATACAGATGCTTCTTGTTTACAAAGAACTTCTCGAAGCGAGAGATAAGAATGGCGAAACTCCTCTGATGATTGCAACATATTTTGGTCAACGCGAAGCATACGAAGTTTTATTAAAGGCCGGAGCGAATCCTCTTTTAACAAACAATGATGGACAAACCCTACTCCACTTGGCTGCAGCTGGAGGGCATGGACCCATTGTGCAAATTTGTGTTGTGTACAAGGAATTGCTTGAAGCGAAAGATAAAGATGGCAATACTCCTTTTGACTTGGCTGAAATGGAGGGCCATCACACAATCTGTGAAATTTTAAAAAGTCATATGTCTTAAGATCATGATTGGTTCCATATATAACACTTATACCGGAAGAAACTCGCTTTCTGTCTTGCCTCCATCAAGTGCTGCTGCTCCCGCGGCCCCTACAACACTTCCTAGTGCTCTTTTTGGGTCGAAGCTGGCACCCACTCTCGCCATACCACCAATTGTCCATGGCATCTTGCAGTGCATCGATCCAGCTACTTGGCAAGCATTGCCTTTTGTCAATAAAGCTTGGTATAGAGCTGTGCAAGGAAAAACATTCTTGCTCAGATTTTCTCAGGATGAACAAATTCACGGTCAACAAGATCGCTATACCGTAAAGAGATCGATCACGCGTGAGGAGTCGCAAGCCATCTTGAGACAAACCGGAATCGAAATCCCTTTTGCCCCCGGCCAAGAGCTTTTGCCGGATTTTACACTGGGGAGGGGCAATTTCGGGGAATTCTGCATCGGCTATGCCGCCCAGAGAGCCCATTTTGTAGGCATTAAGATCACACGCGGCGCGCATGCCTCGGAAAGAGAAGCCCTTCTACAACAATCTCTAAATGGCTTTCCATCTGTTATACCAACCCTCGATTTGTGTAAAGCTGTAGATGCTAGCGGCAGCAAAACCCTCTATCAAGTGATGGATCTGGCTGGTTTGGGAAGCTCTGCTAAATTAAAACCTCAACTGTCAAAAATTTCAGACCAAAATTTCAAAGAACAGATCCTCTTCTGTTTAGCGGAAGGATTGCTGGTCGGGCTTGCCAAAATGCACGCAGCGGGTTTCTACCATCTCGACATCAAGCCCGATAACCTCGTTGTACGACAAGATGGGCAAGTTTTTATCATCGACTTTGGTTGCTCCGCTCATTCTTCAACAGGTTTTGTAGTATCCGCAGAAGAAAATGGGGACCGGCGCTACTTTTCTCCTGAACGATGGTTAGCACAATATAAGGGAATCCCTGAAAGATGCGCGGCAGATAAAATTGATGGCTGGGCGGTTGGAATGGCCTTGCTTGTCCTTGCTATGCCAAAGCTTGATTTTGCAGCTGATACGGAGTGGCTATTCTTTGAAGAAGTTCAAGCGATCGTGGACGCGAATCAGCCCGTTGAGCAGATTAGCCGCAACCTGCAGCAACATGTTCAGGGCACACTTGCCCGGATACCAGTACTGAATGCACCTCCCTCAGACAGCTATTGGTCGCTAGTGCGCGGGCTACTTGCAGTCGATCCTATAGAGCGACTCAGCCCTGTGCAAGCTTTGCATCATCCTTGGTTTGAGCGCATGGCAAAAGCCTCCTCTGTCTGGCGACAAGCCACGCTAGACTACTTGCGAGAAATGGTGCAAGCCTCGCAGCGAGAGACCCGTGCCACACAAGAGCCAGGGGCCACTTTTTCACCTTTGAGTCCACAAGATTTGCCCTTACCTCACTTTGCCAGCTTCGTCGAACGCCCTCAGCTTCAGCAAATGCTGCTCAAGACTATGCTAGGAGGCAATAACTATGACAGAGAATTATCTGTATTTGCTTGTCAGGGCATGGGAGGCGTCGGCAAAACGCAATTGATGACTTACCTGTTGCATCACCCGCAAGTGCAAACCCATTTCGGGCTAAAACTTTGGTTTCGCAGTAGTGATAGCAAGGGTATGGTTGCCACCCAGTGTCTCTTCTTGGCGCGTGAACTCAGGCTGGTGGATGACAAAGCTTCTCTTGATGTGGCTCTGCGGGAATTGCACACTTACCTCGCACTGTATCCTAAACGTTTTGGAAAACCGTGGTTAGCGGTTTTCGATAATGCCGAAGATCCCGCACTGCTAGCACCGTATCTGCCTCCCTGTGGCGGACAGGTTGTCGTGACCACACGCTCGGCACTCTGGAAGGGCGCCATTCCCGTGGATGTTTTGGCTCCTGAGGAAGGCACTGCCCTGGTGCACAAATTGCTTCAAGGGGAAGATCCCCAAAGCGAAGCACTCTGCAAGGAGCTAGGTTATTTGCCACTGGCGCTCATGCAAGCTTGCGCTTACATTCGCAACCAACAGCTAACGAGTACCAGCTACCTTGAGCAACTTCACAAGACCACAACCCTCTTGGTGAGCGATGAAAGACTCTACGGAAAAAAACTCCCTAGCTCCCTAATGACCCTTTGGCAGATGACCTTTACTACACTGGCCCAGTCGTGTCCCAAAGCTCTCGATCTGCTTGATATGCTTTCCTACCTGTCTCCTGAAGCGATTCCACAAAAGGTACTCGATGCCCTGCATAATCGCACGGTAAGTGAAGCCCTCGAGCGTTATGCCCTTTTGCATACTTCTCAGCGCGGCAGCTCAGTCCACAGGCTGGTGCAGATGGTCATTCGAGCCCAGCAACAAGATAAAAGATCATCTGCTTTATGGAGAACTATGGAAATACTCCGTACAGTCTATGATAATGATCCTCGCACTCCATTAGCACGCCAAACCAACCTCCAACTTCTGACCCATGGAGAAAGTGTATTGGCCCACTACGATGCCAGGCATGGCGACGACGAATTAGGGGGTGTACTTTCAGATACTTGCGCCTGGGTAGGCCACCTGAAAGGTGAGTTAGGGCAGCTTTATGCGAAGAAGGATCTCCTCGGACGAGCTTTAACTGCCGCAGAAAACAGCAAAAACCCTACAAAAGTAACTAAATGCCTCAATGATCTGGGACTGGCTTGGTACGGCTTAGGCGAGTATCGAAAAGCGATCGAATTTTTTGAGCGAGCTTGTGATCTTGCTGAAGAATATTACAGCAGGCGCGAGACTCAACAAACGATTGCATTGGTCGAGCGAGCTCTTAATGAAAAAAATTACGACAGGGAACATAATAAAGCTATGCATCTCAACAACCTTGGAATGGCTTGGAATGACTTAGGTGAGACGCGCAAAGCGATCCAATACCACGAACAGGCTTTAGCCATTCATGAAGCAGTTTACGGCAAAAACCATCAACATGTCGCTTTGTGTCTCACGAACCTTGGGTTGGCCATGGGGAAGTCAGGCGAGAAGCGTAAAGCAATCGATTATCTGGAGCGGGCTTTAGCTATTGATGAAAAAATTTATGGCCAGGAACATCCTCATGTAGCCATAGTCTTTATGCATCTAGGGTCTGCTTGGAAAAACTCTGGAGAAATTCCCAAAGCAATCGAATTCTGGGAGCGAGCTTTAGCCATTAATGAAAAAATTTACGGTGCAGAACACCTTCAAGTCGCCAGAAATCTCAGCGACCTAGGTGTGACTTTTTACCACTCAGGTAAAATGCGCAAAGCAGTCGAATACCTCGAGCGGGCTTTACCTATTTTTGAGAAAACTTACGGAACAGAACATCACCAGGTATCTGTAACCCTCCACCTGTTGGGGAGAGCATGGTTAGATTTGAGCGAGGTACGTAAAGCGATCGAATTCTTCGAGAGAGCTTTAACCATTGATGAAAAAATCCATGGCAAAGAACATCATCATGTAGGCTCGGTTCTCAACAGCCTAGGGGTGGCCTGGAAAGACATAGGTGAATTTCTCAAAGCAATCGAATGCTATGAGCGAGCTCTAGCCATTATTGAAAAAACTGACGGCAAAGAACATCCCAATGTAGCCGCTTGCCTGCGTAACCTTGGGAGAGCCTGGCAGGGCTCAGGTGAGACTCGCAAAGCAATCGAATGCTACGAGAGATCTTTAGCCGTTTATGAAGTGTGTGACCAAGAACGTTCTCGTCTCCTTCTTGACGACCTAGGGGATGCCTGGCAAGCTTTAGGTGAAGTTCGTAAAGCGGTAGAATACTACGAACGTGCCTTAGCTATTGATGAAAAAACTCATGGCCAGGAATTTCCCAATGTAACTACGCGGCTCAATAGTTTGGCGGCTTCCTGGCAGTCCTTAGAGGAGTTTCGAAAAGCTATCGATTATTATGAACGAGTTTTAGCCATTGATGAAAAGACTTACGGTACAGACCATCCCGAAGTTGCCACAGACCTCAACAACCTAGGGGTGGCCTGGAAAGACATAGGTGAAGTTCTCAAAGCAATCGAATTCTACGAGCGGGCTTTGGCTATTTATGAAAAAACTTACGGCAAAGAACATCCCCATGTAGCGATATGTCTAAACAACCTTGGGAAAGCCTGGCAGGGCTCAGGTGAGACTTCCAAAGCAATCGAATTCTATGAGCGAGCATTAGCCATTCAAGAAATGTATGGCAATGAAAGTTCTAGTCAACTCCTCGACGACCTAGGGGATGCTTGGCAAGCTTTAGGTGAAGTTCGTAAAGCTGTAGAATACTACGAACGTGCCTTAGCTACTGATGAAAAAACTTATGGCCAGGAATTTCCCAATGTAACTACGCGGCTCAACAGTTTGGCGGTTTCCTGGCAGACCTTAGGAGAGTTTCGCAAAGCAATCGAATATTATGAACGAGTTTTAGCCATTGATGAAAAGACTTACGGCCAGGAACATTCCAATATAGCTATACGCCTTATCAGCCTAGGGGATGCCTGGCAAGCTTTAGGAGAAGTTCGTAAAGCAATCGAATACTACGAACGTGCCTTAGCTATTGATGAAAAAACATATGGTGAGGAACTTTCCAATGTAACTACAAGGCTTAATAACCTGGGAAATGCTTGGCAAGACTTGGGTGAGATTCAAAAAGCAATAGAATACTATGAGAGAGCCTTAGCTATTGATGAAAAAACTATTGGCAAAGAACATCCCGAAATTGCAAGAGATCTCAACAACCTGGGCTCTGCTCGGCAAGCCCTAGGTGAAGTTCATCAAGCGATCCAATGTTTCGAGAGGGCCTTAGCTATTGATGAGAAAACTTACGGCAAAGAACATCCTGATATAGCCTTAGACCTCAATAACTTAGGAGTGGCTTGGCATAACCTAGGCGAGGTACGAAAAGCTATCGAGTACTTTGAGCGGGCTTTAGCTATTGATGAGAAAATTTATGGGAAAGAACACTCCAATGTAGCTAAACGTCTGAACAATCTGGGAAATGCATGGCAAGATTTAGGTGAGGTGCGAAGAGCGCTAGAATACTTCGAGCACGCATTAGCCATTGATGAAAAAACTTACGGCGGGGAACTTCCCAATATAACTACACGTCTCAATAGTCTGGCGGCTTCCTGGCAGACCTTAGGAGAGTTTCGAAAAGCGATCGAATATTATGAACGTGTTGTAGCCATTGATGAAAAGACTTACGGCCAGGAACATCTTAATGTTGCAACAGACCTCAATTGCGTAGGTGTGGCTTGTCACAGCTTGGGCGAGATGCAAAAAGCCATTGGATACTTTGAGAAAGCTCTAGCCATTAATGAAAAAACTCTTGGGAAAGAACATCCTGATCTAGCCATAGACCTCAACAACCTAGGCATGGCCTGGCTAGGCTTAGGCGAAGTTCCAAAAGCAATCGAATGTCTGCAGCAAGCACTTGTCATTAATGAAAAAACTCATGGGAGAGAACATCCCGATGTAGCCATAAATCTTAACAACCTGGGAATGGCTTGGCAGGGCTTAGGTGAAGTGCGCAAAGCGATCGAATGTTTCGAACGGGCTTGGGCTATTTATGAAAAAACTTACGGCAAAGAACATCCAGATGTAGCCGAAAGCCTAAACAACCTTGAGAAAGCCTTACAGGCCTTGGGTGAAGTTCGCGCGGACCGGTGAGAAGTAGTGCACACAGAAACGACTATTGTAGAAGTCGATAGCCACCGGAAATTGGCGAATGTCTCGGTCATATATCCGAAAGCAGTCTGTTTGATTCCTTTTTGCCCATTTGCGTATATGTCGGTAATTGTTGCGTATACAATTCGCTAAGGGAGAACTCTTGTCCTCTCCATCAGCAATGTCAGGTAATTGAATCATATGAACGATAATCATCGCTGAAGAAGCTTTTGTGTACCACTAAATCTTCGCAAGAAGTCATCATTTCATATCCAAAACTCGCCCAACCTTCATCGCGATCTTACTGCTGCTAAACTTCGCAAACTAGTGATTATATTAGCTAATATAGCATCTCTTGCTGATTCAATACGGCAATTCCTTAAGTCCTTAAGGTGTTGATGAATCATTGATAAGTGAAATTGCACTTGTTCCTTTTGTGATTTTTGATGAATACTTCCCCCAGATAAAACGGCATCTACGCTATCGTATTCTTTTAATTTCATGCCCAGTTTATGCAATATTTCATGTATTCTACTGCTAAAAAAATATAACTGAGCTTCCAAGCTTTGCTTTTCTACGGTAAATTTATGTCTCTTGCGTAAAGGAGCTCCAATAACACCACCTGCAAAAGCAGCATTCAATAAGACTACTACTACAATCACTGGTGTGATGGGATTCAAAGCGACTAATGCAAGGACGGAAATACCAATGACAAGACCTGAGAGTACTAACCCTAGCTTTGCCTGAGTTGCTCTACCTTCAATATCAATATCTGCTTGCAGTAACGACTGCGTATTTGCAAGAAGATTATTGTGAAATTCTTTAAGCAATACTAAGGCTTGGACTTCAGGTGTTTGTACGAGAGGCTGCGTGGGGTTTGGGGCCCCAACAGCTGTTGTAGCTTCAAAATTTGGTCCTTGAATAGGAGATTGGCCATGAACGTGCATAACTCCTCCCTAATTATCACTAATTAAATTATAATTTTAATATTATTAATTAGTCAACAATTATCCTAGAAACGGCAATTGAAGGTGATAAAGTGATGCAAGATTTTGAGTCAGGATCATTTGCGATGGGGGTCGACCATTCCCAAAAGGTGAAGGCGACCCCCATCGCAAATGATTATGGCTCAAAAGATTGCGTCAATTTATCGCCTTCAATTGCCGTTTCTAGGATTATACTCTTTCAAGTAAATAGAGACATCCCTGAGAGGATAGTTCACGCTCTCTCTGAGGAGTTAATTTAATAACCTCATGATCATCATGATAATCGGCCCCATCTTCTCTATATGCGATCGACGTCCAATGACCACGGCTAGGGTTTTCTCCTCCATGAATCATAATACCCCTGATTCGATAGCGAACAGCGGCTCCGTTTTCATCCAACAGCTCTACGAAACCATCATGCTCAATGGGTGCATTAATCTTTCTCTCCCTATAGCCTTTCTGCAGAGGGCCATAGCCCAAGTTTTCATAAGCTCGATCGCGGAAATGAGATTGTATCATTGCATCAAGAAGTTCCTGTGGTGTTTCTGGAGGATAATCTCGCTTAAATTGCTTGAGGGTCTCATCGCCATATCGACGATAGAGCTGTTTTATTTCCTCTTCCAATTCTGCTTGAATGCTTGGATGGCCCTCAGGAAGATGTGTGTAACGAATTAACTGCAAAACCATGAAGGGTGGCGTTGATACTCTTAATGTGGATCTAACGTCAGTCACCTTCTGCCCTTGAATCGCATACTCTTTTTGTAAGATCTCCTGAGTCGCAAAATTTGCTGCGACAAGTTTCTGGAGAGTTTGTGCTTGGATGGAAGGAAAGTTTAATCTCAATGACGGACAATCTAGTGTCTCAGTTCTCCTAAGCACTTCCCTGGAAACGTTTGCTACGCCCTCAGTAACAGTGGTTTGTTTAAATTGACAGCAAAAAATCTTTTCTAATAGGAGTAAAAGAAAATCAGCAGCATCTTGCTGTTCCGTCATTGCTATACCCATGCGGAATTCGTCAGAGAGACCACCTTCAAAGAAAGCTAATCGGAAGGAATACAAAACATCCTTGAGCGCCATGTCCATCTCTTCTCCTGCTGCGGAAAGCGTCAAAATTCTTGCTATATAATCTCTAAGCTCTACCTTCTTCGCGAGCAATCGATCACCCGGTCCAGAGACTATAGGTTGTTCAACTAACTGTTGTAAGAATGGTCTGAAAGCAGAAAGAACGGCATTGATGTAGCAACTATTTCCAAGATTATATAGTCCTCCGGGTGAGCGGCGGGGGGTGCCGGTCTCTAATAACTTTAATCCCTCGCTTCCTTGCGAGCCGTAGAGAGTCAATTCTCCCCAGAGCTTATCCAGCCTTTCTTTATAAGCAGCTACATTAAAATTAATCTCTCTATCTTCTAAGAGACGGAAATCTCTTTTCAAAAGAATTAAGTTTGCGCGTAAAGAACGATCCAATACGACTGGGTCTTTAGTTCCTGCGGCCTTTAGCTTATCTAGACGTGATTTCTCTATGCCAATTTGAAGTTCAAGAGACCTAAATCTTTGTTTAAGGCTCTCCTCAAATTTATTCTTATTTTGGGCAAGGAATTTTGAAGCTTGATCCTTTAACGCCGAAATTTCTCTTCGCATCGTCGCTATCCAAGCTTGTCTCGCTTGATCCACATTTATTAATGTTTTAAATAACTCTTCAACAATGGCAACGCGAGTAGAGATCTCCTCAATCATAACAAGTAGAGAGGGAATTTGATCACAATTAGCTTGAGTAATGTCTTTTAAAAGAGTTTCTGCTACCATTCGTTCACTACCTATTGAAGCTAGATGCTTTTGAAATTCCATTTCTTGCGGAGAAGGTTCAGGGTTAGGAACTGATGGTGCTGCAGGGGAAGAAACCTCTGTGGCAGCAGCAGACAGCGGAGGAGAGGGCGGAGGTAAGGATAGAGGAGCTTTCTCTTTTTTAGTGATAATAGAATAAAAGAGGTCAGAAATCACACGGCAAAGCCAGAAAAGTGGACCGCCTTTCAAAAGCGAGACAATGCAGGAGCCGAGCAAAGAACAACAAGTTTTTCTGGGGAAATCTGAGGGGGTGGCTGTGCTTAAAGGGCCTGTAGCTCTAACATCCATAATAGTTAACCTCAATAGTTTACATTAATTTTACCAATCCAATAAAATAGATGCAACAAAAATATGAATAAAATTACTTTAAAAGCTTTAAGTCTATTAATTCTACTACCCCTGTTCGTAATAGCGTCCCCGGACGCTAGGGTGCTTTTTGTTCTTTTCGACGCAGGCGAAACAAACGCCCTCTTGCCCGTAATTGATACTTTGGAGGAAGAAGAAGTAGCCATTTTAGCTTTTGGAACCTCTCGAAAACTACTCAACTCCCGCAAGCAAATTTCCCTAGATATTCCCGAGCAAGTCGATTCCTCCTGGGATAGGTGCAAACCCCTTTCCAAGGAAAGTGTGCAAAAAATCACACAGAGCCTCCACCCAGAGATCGTGATTACAGGCGTTGTTAGTGCTTTGCAGGGGCAGTTTTTGGATGCCTATGCTCGAGAAGGAGAGGTGACTTTATACGCCTATCGCGATAATTTGAATCACGGCACATCCGGATGGTATGCCTTTTCTGCAGACATTCAGAGGCATATTCCTGCTTCTGAAAATGCCGCCGTGCTCTTTCCTTCTCAAATGACCGCAGATCAATTCAAAGGTGAACCCTATCAACGCTTAGTTGTGGGCAAACCTTCGTTTGAGAAATTGCGAAATAAACTGCTCGATCCTGAATTTCGAGCCCAAGCTAGAAAGAAACTTGGAATAGAAAACGAGAGGCTTCTTGTATGGGTTGGCGGTTATGATGAGCCAGGAAGAACTAACTACACCAATGCCTTAACTTTATTTAAACGCAGCACACTCCCCTCTAATATACGCGTAATTTTTCATCATCATCCCAAGATCGCTGAGAATGCATGGTCGCTGATAGAAGTATTAGCAGCCAGCGATATTATAGCCACATATCAATCTTCTGTAGGCCTGGATGCTGTGCTTTGCGGCAAACAGGTGCTTTATTTTGTGCCAACGGAAGACAAGGAATTCACTCCACCAATCGAATTACAGGCAGGTTGGGCAACCCGTATTTCATCCCCAGAACAGCTTATGGAAGCCTTGCAACATCAATCCTCCCATGAAAACCCACTGGAAAAACTAGGCCTTCCCTTGGACAGCATCTCCCGTTTTCAGCAGTTATTAAAAATGTGAACCTGCTGGGATTAAAAAGTAGTCAACGGAAAAATTCTATCCTCATTGTCATAAAAACTCAGACAAACTATCCTTAACAACATGTCTAACATCATCGATACTCTACAAGAACGCGGCTTCATTGAAGCCATGACTAGCGAAGAGCTGCGTCAGCAAGCTGAAAAGCCTCTCAAAGTATACTGTGGATTTGATCCAACTAGCGATAGCCTGCACTTAGGAAATATGGTCGCCATTATGGGTCTGGCCTGGTTTCAAAGGCATGGCCACACTCCTGTGGTCATTGTGGGAGGCGCTACTGGCATGATCGGGGATCCTTCCGGAAGAAGTTCTGAGCGCAATCTTCTGGACGAAGACTCCATCCAAAGAAATTTGCAAGGCATTCGAAAAAATATCGAAACAGTTCTAGCAGCAAATGGCGGTGGTCCAAGTCCCATCATTCTCAACAATTACGATTGGTTTAAGGACTTTCCATTCATCGCTTTCTTGCGAGATGTGGGAAAGTTTTTTCGCTTGGGACCGATGCTTGCCAAGGATAGTGTCAGAAATCGCCTCAATACAGAAGAGGGCATGAGCTTCACAGAGTTCAGCTACCAATTGTTGCAAGGTTACGATTTCTTGCACCTGTTTCGCGATTATGGTGTCACTGTGCAATTGGGCGGTAGTGATCAATGGGGAAACATCACAGCCGGCATCGACCTTATCAAAAAAGTTACGGGAGAAAGTGTCGGCGGATTGACCTTCCCCCTACTGACAAGAAGCGATGGACAAAAGTTTGGTAAGTCCGAAAAAGGAGCCATCTGGCTATCTCCCGAAAAACTTTCAGCCTACGAATTTTATCAATACATCGTCCGCGTCGCCGATGCAGATGTGATTGCTTTGATGAGGCTTTTGACATTCATGGAGATGGCGGAAATTCGCCACTATGAACAGCAAATGTCTCGGCCAGATTATGTGCCTAATACCGCACAAAAGCGGCTGGCTGAAGAGATCACACGCATTGTGCATGGAGAAGAGGGTCTAAAAACTGCTCTCAGGGTAACTGCAGGCGCAGCACCAGGCTCACAGACTACCTTGAATGCAGAATTACTAAATTCTCTGGCTCAAGATATGCCTAGCGAGTCTTTCACTTCTTCAGAATTGCTCAATACAAAGTTAATCGACCTAATCGTAAAAGTGGGTCTACAACCAAGTAAGAGCGAGGCACGAAGGTTGATTCGCAACGGCGGATTCTACCTGAATAATGAACAAGTAAAAGATGAGAACTTTTTGGTGGCATCAGAACATTTTGTAGAAGGACGATTTCTCTTGCTGGCTGTGGGTAAAAAAAATAAAGTTCTCGTTAAGATAATTTAAAAACACTTGATTGAAAATCAATGGGATATGACAATGTGTGTCCTAATCACTGAGAGATAAACAAGGATTCAAAAGCAATGGCAACACTCAAAAAAAATACGAAGAAAGTTGTAGTCAAAAATCTTCCAAGCACAACGACCAAGAAAAAGCTGATTCATGCGATTTCACAAGAAAAAGGCATTCATCCGAATGACGTTCGCCATGTCATTCAAGCCTTTTTGGATAAGATGACCGACAGTCTAAAAAAAGGTGATCGATTAGAATTTAGAGACTTTGGCGTCTTTGAAGTGGTTGAACGCAAACAGAAAATCGGCCGCAATCCCAAAAAAGCAGATGAACCCATTATTATCCCTGCGCGAAACGCTGTCAAATTCACGCCGGGTAAGAAGATGCGTGAACTTGTCGAGAGCGATGCCTAAGCTTTTTCTGTACATGTTCAGGGGGGCTGAAGAAATAAAACATTGGAAATGAATGACTTAAAAACCCTCTGTGATCTCTGTGGGCTCTGTGGTTTTTAACTTTAATTAGGGGTATGCCTATCGAGGAGGAGTAAAAAACCACAGAGCCCACAGAGATCACAGAGGGTAAGATGTGATTGTCACATTGTTATAATTATATCTCCTCCCCGTGAACACGTACTTATTCTGTGAATAGTTGTTGGTAATCTATCATTACTGTCATGTTTTAAATGCTTTAATAATATGTTTTTATTCAAATCATTTTATAAAAATGATCAATAAACTACAGTTTAAAATCAATATTAACCCATTTCCGCAACTTTCTTTCTTTATCTTTTTTCCACTATTCTCTATGATTGACTTTTCATAAAATGAGAGGAATATGTCGTTTCCAAGATTGTTGGGCTTAATTGCCGCCATCCTATTCACCATTATCGCTTTGATCGCTTTAGTGAAGGGATGCCGTTCAGTTGTCAGGAAAAGCTATGCCACTCAAAAAATTGCTCCGGTCGAACTCTCTCTTGCTCAAGAGGTGCGTGTGATCCCTCAAGTTGTTACACCGCCTCCACCCGCGCCAAAAGTGGCAAAAGCACCGAAAAAATCCCCTGAGAAAGTTGTTGTAAAGAAGAAGCCCATTGAGAAAAAGGTTGCTGAAGTAGATCGTGTTGCGGAACTGTTTAATGTGGATGGGCCAAAGCTGCCTATTGTCGAAACCATCACCTACAAAAGTCGCGTATCATGGCAAAAAGGTCGTCCCGCTTGGCTGGCGGATTACGCCAGACATTATGAAACATCGCGCCATTTTATTGCCCGCAGCATGCATGGAAAGCCCGATTATTTTAAACAAGACCTCGTCGAAAATGTACGCTTTAATGTCTATCGCAAAGATAAGGACATTCAGTTTTATCTTCTGGTAGACCTATCCAAGAGCAAGATGTGGTTATTCTATGACGACCTCGATGCCAAGCAGAGAGTGCTCCTAAAAACCTATCTTGTTGGCCTTGGTAGAGTGGACGGCTCGCGCGTTTCCGGTTTTCTAACGCCGGTGGGTAAGTATACCTTAGGCAATAAAGTAGCCATCTACAAACCTAAAATGATGGGACATCATGGTGGAGAGCCTGTAGAGATGATCACGGTTTTCGGAACACGTTGGATCCCTTTTGATAAAGAGGTCAGCGGGTGCAGCGCCTCTGCAAAAGGTTTGGGAGTGCATGGCTTACCATGGGTGCATAAAGGTGAAAATAAAGAACTGGTTCAAGATCGCAGTAGCTTGGGAAAATATCAAAGCGATGGTTGTGTGCGTATGGCTAGCGAGGATATGGAAGAGTTATTTGCCATCATCGTTACAAAGCCTACAACCATTGACATTGTCAAAACCGTGCAAACGATGCCTCAAGCATCTAGCCCATTGCAATAGAGGAGAAACTTGTGGACTATTTGCCTCATGAAAAACAGATCCAAGAGTACCTCAAAACGATTGAGCATCTAAAGAAGCAGGATCAAAATAGCCCCCTTTTTGCGAATGAAATCCGCAAGCTCGAACAAAAACTGGATAAACTTAAAGAAAAAATATATAGCGAATTGACACCTTGGCAGCGCGTGCAAATTTGTCGCCATGCCTCTCGTCCGCACACTGTGGACTACATTAAGAACATCTGTACCGATTTTCAGGAGCTGGCCGGCGATCGTTTGTTTAGAGAAGACAGCTCTCTCATCGGGGGACTAGCCACGATCGATGGCATCAAATGCGTGGTCATTGGCCAGGAAAAAGGCCATGACACTGAAAGCCGTCTGCATCGAAATTTTGGCATGGTCAATCCTGAAGGTTTTCGAAAAGCGTTGCGCTTGATGAAGCTCGCAGAAAAATTCAAATTACCTATTGTTTCGCTTGTCGATACTCAAGGAGCTTATCCCGGTTTGGAAGCGGAGGAACGCGGCCAAGGCTGGGCCATCGCTCAAAATCTGCGCGAAATGGCCGTAATTGAAACTCCCATCACAGTGATCATTATTGGCGAAGGCTGTTCAGGAGGAGCCCTGGGCATAGGTGTAGGCGACGTAGTCGCCATGCTTGAGCATGCTTATTATTCGGTGATCTCTCCTGAAGGCTGTGCAGCTATTTTGTGGAAGGATGCAGCCAAAAATTCGGAAGCTGCAGCCGCCCTAAAACTCAATGCTGAGTATCTTTTAGAGCTCCGCATCATCGATGCCATCATTAAAGAGCCTCTTGGAGGTGCTCATCATCAACCACAAGTGGTCTACGACAATGTGAAAAAGTTTCTTGTTGAACAGTGGGAAACTCTAAAGCGTATTCCTAAAGAGCTTTTATTGGAACAGCGTTATCTCAAGTTTCGCACCATGGGACAGTTTGAGGAAGGATGATTCTAAAACTATTTAAGATCGCCTTTTCAGATCGGCATCATCGTATACTTTTGGCTCTTGCGCTTTTCCTAATGTGTCTGCTTACCCTTGCCTCCCAATTGGAGATTTTAGCAATAGGCATCATCACGCAGCAGGGACGCGGCTCCTTTGCCCTGCTGGATCGCATTCAAGAGGCTTGGAATCAATTTTTTCCCATTTCAGAGAACTTTACAAATTTGGCCATTTTCCTTGTGTTTGTCGCGCTATTTAAAGCGGTCACCCTATTTTCACAGCGCTACACAACGCGTCTGATCGCGATCAGAGTCAGCCGAGACTTACGCCAAGCCTACTTTGAACACATTCAATCGCTCCCCATGACTTTCTACCAGCAGCACAATATCGGAAGCCTTTCCGGACGTGTCGTAGGGGATGCCGCCCTCATTGCAGAAGCTGTCAATGCTTCTCTAGTCAATTACATCCAAACGCCTTTTACCATACTCACAACCTTGGTTTTGTGCTTTTTGACCTCCTGGGAATTATCGTTGCTCGTCTTTTTTGGCTTGCCTCTGATCATTTTTCCGATTGTTTTCTTGGCAAAAAGGGTCAAAAGAATCTCCAAACAGATCCAACAAACTCAAGAGCTATTTGCCTCTGCCCTCATCGATTTCGTTGCCGGCATCCATACTGTAAAAGTGTTTGCCATGGAGGAATTTTCCCTCAGAAAGTACCGAGAACGAAATCAACAAATGGCAAACCTCGAGCAGAAAAGTGCCCGCTATGACCTGGCTTCAAGACCTATCGTGCACACCATTGGCATGACTTTTCTAGCTGTCACCATCTTGTACGGCCTTTATGTCTTGCACATGCAGGTGTCGGAGGTCCTTATCTTTTGCGGATTCCTCTATCTCTTTTACGAACCTGTGAAGAAATTTGCCGAAGAAAATAGTCACATCCAACGCGGTTTTTCAGCAGCAGAACGCATGCAAGAAGTGATGGAGATCCTGCCTCCCATTCATGAAGAAACAAACTCCTCGCCCATCCTTCAATTCCGTGAATCGATCGAATTCAAAGATGTTTGGTTCCGCTATGGAGATCAATGGGTCTTGAAAGGCGTCAGCTTCAAAATTCAAAAAGGGGAAATGGTGGCCCTCGTAGGGCCCACAGGAGCTGGAAAATCTAGCATTGTCCAATTATTGCCGCGACTCTATGAAATCGAACAAGGTGACATTCTGATCGATGGACAATCGATTAAATCGTACACTTCCCGCTCCCTGCGCGAGCTCATCGCCTTCGTTCCACAAAAGCCGTTTCTCTTCCTCGATACCATAGAGCAGAACATTGCGTTCGGCAGACCCTTTACCCCTCAGCAGATACAGGGCGCTGCTAAGAAAGCGTGTGCCGAAGAGTTTATTTTGAAAATGCCTCTAGGATATTCTACAGAGCTTTTAGAAGGCGGAAAAAATCTCTCCGGCGGACAGCAGCAGCGGCTTGCCATTGCTCGAGCCTTAGTTAAAAGCGCCCCTCTTTTAGTGATGGATGAGGCCACCTCTTCGTTAGATACTGTCAGTGAAGATCAGATCAAACAAGCCATCCAGCAGCTGCGCGGAGAGATCACGCAAGTGATCATTGCGCATCGCCTCTCTACCATTGAGGATGCCGATCGCATCATTTATCTGGAGAACGGCGTGAAAGTTGCCGAAGGCACCCGAAATCAACTTTTGCAGACGTGTGCAGGCTTCAAAGCCATGTGGGACATGATGCACCGCAAAGGCCACCATGAGTAAGAAAGCGATCGTCGTGCATTCCGGCGGCATGGATTCTTCGCTTTGCCTTGCATTAGCCATTCGCGAATTCGGTCCACAAAGTGTTCTGAGCCTTACTTTTGATTACAATCAAAGACACAAAACTGAAATCACACAAGCCGCAAAGATATGCCAAACCTGGCTGGTCGATCATAAAATTGTTGCTCTGCCCACAATACAGCACATTACAGAAAATTCCTTAATCAATTCTACAACCCTAATTGCCAACAACAATACTCTAGTGGTGGGCCGAAATGGCCTTATGGCACGCCTAGCAGCCATTCAAGCCAGTTCTTTAGGCGCGCACATTATTTATATGGGAGTGATGGGCCTAGAGACCAGTTATCGCGATTGTTCCCGAGCTTACATGGACCTGAAGCAACAGATTTTGCGCATCGATTTAGATGATCCTATGTTTGAAATACGCACTCCTCTTGTCGATATGACCAAGAAAGAGACAATGGCCCTAGGTCATCGCTTAGGAGTGCTGGACTTTCTGTTAGAGCATACCATCACCTGCTACAACGGTCTGCCGCGCGAAGGGTGCCAAACCTGTGCAGCTTGCAAGCTGCGCAATAACGGACTAAAGGAGTTTTTAGATGAATCCAGTATGTAGAAGAATAAATCCCTGTACTTACATTGAATCCTTTGGCCATTGGTTAGGCAGAAAAGTGAGGGTAGATGTAGATAGAAGTACGGCCATTGTTAATTTTATCAAGGGAGTAGCCTGTTTTCCCGTCATTCACATTGGAAACAAAATAGTCAGACATATTTTCTTACCTATATCTTCCGCAGAGTTCATTTGCCCGGAGGAAATGGTTAAAGAGGTGGCGAATTTTTCCTATGCCCAAAAAGTAAGCGCACCCATCTGCTTTTTTATCATTACAATTGGTCAGGGAATATTGGAGGAATTCTTTTTTCGACAGGGCTTTCAAGAGGGATTAACAGAATATTTGACGAATCGCTTTCCTCAGCATGCAGAATTTTTACAATCAAAAAAATTTAAATGCATAAAAGTTGCACTATCCACCGCTCTCTTTTGTGGGGTTCACTTATTGAATTCAGTGGAATATCCTTTGCGTATTCTACCCTTAGGTTTAGTAGCTTCTATCTTGCAGGAAAAATATGGTCTAAGCGCGGCGATAGGCGCGCATGTCGCAAATAATTGTGTTGGCTTTGCGGAGATGCTACCTAACATCATGAAATGTTATTTCAGCCCTTAAGGGACCTTAGGGACACAAAGGACATCAGGGACATTAAGGACAATTTTTGCATTTTGGGTCCCTTAGAAGCTTAGCTATTACTCCGGATATTGAACAGCATTAAAAGTGAAAGCCCATTTCCAGTAAGGAATGCACGAAATCGTAATATCACTCTCAGTGGTTAATTCTTGATAATCCTCTGTAATGATAGTTGCTTCTTTTAAGCCTAATTCTGCTGCAGCTTCAATAATAGCTGCCAATTCGCGCTTTCTTGTTTTTTCGTCGCTCATATCCCAGCAAACCTGATAGCAGAAGCGTTCCCCATTTCTAGCAATCGCAATAAAGTCGATCTCTTTATTGTTTTCTGTCTTGTAATAATAAATTTCTTTGTAAATGTGGCGCAGCGCAATAAAAACAGCATTCTCAAGCTGTGCCGCTCTTTCGAAAGATTGTTTAATAGAGTAAGCACAGATAATCCCCGGATCGATCGAATAAAGCTTCTTGGGATTAACTTGACGCACTTTTTCGGAAAAGTGATAGATTGGAACCGCAAAAAGTGCGTAGGCATCTTCAAAATACTCCAAATATTCAAATAAGCTATTCTTCCCTATTGCAATTCCTTGCGATTTTAAACTTTGATATAACTTAGTAATGCTAAAAGGAGCGGCTAGCTGCTTTAAACAATAGAGCAGAAAAGTCTTTACGGCATGTACATTGCTAATATTATATCTTTCTAGCACATCGCGATACACGACCGTATTGATATAATTTTGCAATAGTGCAGAGTGATAATCATGGGGCAAGAATAAGGTCTCAGGGAAGCCGCCTAAAAGTAAATACTTTTGTGCCAAATTTCGTAAATGTGCACTTGTCTTACTGGTTAACTTTGAATCTGTTTGAATGCCATTGAAAGAAGCAAATTCACTGAAGTTAAAAGGAAATACTTCCTGACTCCACGATCTGCCGCGCAGATTGGTTGCAATTTCCCTGCTCAACATCCGTGCTGAAGATCCTGTGATGTAGATCTGCATCTTTTCTTGATCCACCAAGCGCCTAATGAATTTTTCCCATCCTTCTATCACGTGAATTTCATCGAAGAAAAAGGCTGTTTCTCTGCCATTAGTTGCAGGGTTAGTCTCATAATAAGCATCCAGTATACTTTGAAAGTCATTGTGCGTAAATTGAGCCAGTCGGTCATCTTCAAAGTTTAGATAGAGCAATTGCGATTTTTTCCAGCCTTGCCCCAATAAACTCCACATTTGTTGATACATTAACCAGGTTTTACCTGTCCTTCGCATGCCCACAAAAACTTGTGCCTTACGCAGTTTAAGTGGTAAATCTGGAATTACAATCTGGCGTGCAAATGGCTTAGGAATTTCCCATTCCTGGAACTCATGGATTAACTGCTTAATGGTCTCTTTCATCTGTCCTTCCTATAAGACCAATTTTATCAAAAACCATCTTTTTATGGAAGACAGAATTTAGGAAAACCGTCTTTCTATAAGAGACAGAATTAGGTCTTTAAAAGGCCATGATTGATCAATTGACTGCGTAGCTCTTTGTTTTCTGGCTTGTCAAGCGCGCCTGAACCCGCCAGCCATTCGACATAGTTTCTCGGCAAAGATTGAATAGGCTTGCCCTGGTGCTTGCCAAAGGGCATGTGGGTAAGAACACGAGGCTTTAGAAGAAGCTCGTAAATTGTTTCCAAGGGAAGATCATCGGTCATATGGCTAAACACTTGATGCAAGACAAGCACATCATCTAGTGCTCTGTGGGCATTGTTTGCAGCCACTCCATACACTTCGCGAAGAAATTGTAAACTGTGGCGCGGAAGGTCTGGGCGATAGCGCCGTGCCCATTTTAAGCTATCCAGAAATTTCCAGTCGGGCAATGGCATAGGAATGCGTGCGAATTCTTCCCGCATGAAATGCAAATCAAACGCGTCATTATTGTGCGCGATGAGAATGACACTGCCCTCACAAAACTGTAGAAATTCCGGAACGACAGCGCTAAAGGAAGGAGCATTCGCCACCATCTCATCACTAATGCCATGAATAGCAGTTACATCTGCAGGGATGGGACATCCGGGATTCACCAATTTTACAAAAGAGCGGTTGTTCACAGGATCAAAGGCTGCAATTTCGATAATGCGGTCTTTATCAGCCTTTATTCCGGTCGTTTCTGTATCGTAAAAAATGGGTCTATGAGTCATTGTTGAGCAAGTTTTTTTAAGGCTTCTTTCACTTTTCCTTTCATTTTCTCAAAAGGCATTCCGTTCGCCCCGGCTCGGACAATAGGAAAGAACATATGGGCTATTCTGGGAGCAGAAAGTACAAGGCCCTCTAAGAGTTTGGGATCGATTTTGTCATTAGTGGTAGGAAGAGCGAATCGAAAATAGACAACACCTGTCCCTTCATCCATACCAAAGCCCGGCACATCCATTTCGCGGTTCAGCATCAGCAAAAGACGCGCTGTGCCATTAATAGCATCCGGTAGAACACGGCAAGGCAAGAAAATTAAAATTTGCAAAAGTTGATTCGCCACTTTAATAAAAAGAGGAAAATCCCCTTCAGGCTCTCTAAAAACGATATATAGCTGCTGATGCTCTTCCTGAAATTGAACATCGTAGTTCTTTTCTTTCAGATGCTTTTGAATATCATTAAGATTAAGTGGAATCATGTTAGTAATTCATATTTGGCAGCAGAGGATTTTCGCCTTCGATGTTGAAATCTTTATTGTTCACCATGGGCACGACCGAATAATCTTCATTCGTGGGCATACGATAGCAGCCTGTTAAGGAGGCTATTAAGGACAAAGAGGCCAATAAAATTCGCATAGCGTTACCAAAAAAAATTTGATTTAAGTTAATTTAACCTTCCGCTATCTTACGTAAAATAGGAAATTTAAGCAAATTTTAAGGAGGAAAAATGTCCGCTCTTATCTCGTTGTTACTGAGTACTGTAGCTGTTTTAGTTGCCGCTTACATCCTTCCAGGAGTCCATGTAAGTGGGTTTTTAACTGCACTTGTTGTGGCTGTTATTTTTGGGATTATCAATGCCTTTATTTTCCCATTACTGTTGATTCTGACGCTCCCCATTAACATTTTAACTTTGGGACTATTCACTTTTGTGATCATGGCATTGCTTGTGTTGGGTGTGAGCGCCATTGTGCCCGGTTTTCAGGTTGATGGCTTTTGGTGGGCAATGGCATTTGCGTTAGTGTTGGCGATCATCAACTCTTTCGTCCACGCCATTGAGTAAAAGATGAAAAGACCTTAGGGACAAGCGCTTAAATTTTTTGCAAAAGTTTCAAGCTCGGCCATGTTCACTTCATTGGAGTTGCTGCAAGAATTTTAGTGTTATTTTTGAATTACACAGAGAAGACAGAGGCGCAGGGGGCACAGAGAATCACCCCTTTTGCAACCGCAAATACCCTGAAGGGTGCGGCATTTTTAAAAACAAGAGAGTTAAATTACCTTTATGCTTTATAAGTTTCTCTTGTTTTTAAAAATGCCGCACCCTTCAGGATACTTTGAGCTTACAGGTCCTAAGTTCTTGTGGACCTCTATTGCTGCTGAAATCATTTTATGAGTTAGATCTTGAGAAGGATACATAACGGTTAGCAAATCTTTGTATGAAAAAATTCTTGAAATCCAAGTTTACTTATAAGTACAAAAAATTTCTAGGAGGAATAATTGAGTTTCGAAAGAAGTCTAATGTCGGGCTTGGATCAAGATTGAAAACTATAACAATTGAGCTAATTAATTGCTTCGCAATTAATTCTTTATCTCAGCCATAAACCCATTCAGAATAAATATGAGGCAATTCTCTGCCCCTTTGCGACTTAGCGCCTTTGCGTTAAATCTTATGCAAAAGTGCTTGCATCGAGGTAATAATATAGATGTTGTTATAGCCTTTATTCAAACTCTTCCTCGTCTTCTTCCTCTTCCTCATCTTCTTCAATAAGAGGGGCGGCTTTAGCTGCCGGGCGAAGTGGCCTGCGTGTTGCCTCTTTGGAGGGGGGCAATAGATCTACCCAGATGGGTGAACACCACGCCATGTGGCCATCTTTCTGCATCACCCGCAAGTAATAGAAAATAAAGGGAGGAGCCTTTTTATTTTCTGGATCGGGTATCGCTATTTTCTCGAGTGGGGTCATATCATCGTATTCGAAGTCCAAGTGGTATGAATTGGTTGTGAACGATTTGATCACTTTTCCATTTCGGATGAGTTCTACTTTTTTGAGCTGATCGGTGCCTGCAACAAAGCCTGAGAGGTGTCGATTGATCATTAAGCCCGGTTTGTTTGCTGTATTCACTTCGCTCCCCATAGGAGAGCCCGCCAGATAAAGTCCGAGAATAATCCTTTCGCCTGTGGTTGCATAGCAGGAACGATTGTACAGCGCTTCGGCTAAAGAAGCCCGTGTATGTTCTGGGGCAATAATAGCTGTAAGACCAGGATTATATTGCTCCTGGTCTCCTTCATAGAGGTCTGCATAGACTCCACGATCATCCAACCCGCCTGCCACAAAGCCAAAGCGGCGATTTTTTAATAATGCCTGCAAAACAGACCCTTTAGGATCTTCCTGGACCCCTTTCTTATCATTTGATGCAATCGGCCAAGGATTTCCCTCTTTTTGAGAGCATTCAGACGACCCCCAGGAGTTGTAAATTTCAACGACACGCTCATAAACAGGGTTAAAATCTTTAAAGTCATAGGCATAACCTTTTCCCATGGTAAAACAAGGAATAGAGATTAACTCTTTAGGAGAGAAGTTCTTATATAACTTACTTAGTGAGCTGTATTTAGGATCTTTTTTACGAGGGATTTGCTTGCTATCCTTAGTAAAAATCATCAGCCGCAAGCCCTCTTGAGGAGAGGTGCCGGCCCATTGAAAGCCCGAGAAAGTTGTAAATCGATCCATCTCATCAAATTCTGCAATATTCTGGGAAATGATTTTCCACGTTTCATTTGGGGTCTCTTCCGCATTTTCAAAAGGAGAAGAGCCAAAAAAGTTCATGGCGCGATCGTCGCGGAAGTGTCTTAAACAGCTTTCAATATTTTCTGTTGAATCAACGCGTTCAGATTCCCCATGCAAGACACCCCAAAATAGGTGCCTAGTATTATCTGCAAAGCACTTAATGGGTGAAGAACGAAAATACTCATCTGTATTTGTGTTGTAGAGTTGAATGGTGTAAGTACCGACTTCATTAAAATAAAGGTTGGGAAGATTGATAAATCCTGTCTCTGGAACAAATAGCTTCCATTTTAAATTGTCGCGCAAATTCTCATGAGAAAGCTCAATCAGAGTTTCTTCCTCAGCATTGCTTGTGAGATTGCCGTACTCATCTTCGAAACGCACCACGACATCAAAGCGTTTGTTTCTCACAACAAAAGAAGGCGCTAAAATGCGGATGGAATGCAAAGCGCTTCCGCGAATGTCAAGTGTAAACGCTTCCGGTTCATCATAGTTTCTCTTGCCCGTAGGATCGATGTAAAGAAGGAATGTTCGACGACGTTGCGCATTGCATTGTGCGCGATTTCCTGAGCCTTTGGCGGGCTTTCCTTTTGTTGGAGGAGAGCCAATGACTATGGTGAAATTTTTACCTGCTTCAAGGGCTTGTGGAAGAACAAATTCATAGTCTGAAGCATATCTTGTGGGGTTTTCGACCTCAGTTGCCTGAACTATTTTTCCGTTATCCAAGTAGCCAAAGATGACATTATTTTTCTTTTTAAGATTACTGGAAGGAACTTCCCAATCTATGTCACGACCCTGAGTACCAAGGTCAAATTTCATGCGTGTGCCTTTAGGAAGGGATACAGACGAGGTGTAGACGAAACTCCAAGTTCCTATATCCCCAGCAAGAATATTTGAAGGTTCACAGTACGTAATAGATCGGCGCATTTATAAAATCTCCTTCACAAAAAATGTGACGTTATTCTGCCCTATGGATTATTCTTTTGCAATGGATAAAACTGCCACCACTTGCCATCTCTGCGACCATGCTTTAAGTCATCATTCCATTCAAGAAGGTCATCATTTTTTTTGTTGCCCAGGCTGTCGAGTTGTTTTTAATATCTTGAGTTCAAAAAAACAGTTGGAAGGATTTCAAACACATCCTGTTTTTGTTCAAGCAGTGCAAGCTGGTTTAATTTCTAACCCATCCCTTCTTGAAGAGATTCGTAGAAAGCAGATCCCTATTCCGGACTCTGAACTGCAAAGATGTCATTTCGAGATTCAGGAGATGTGGTGTCCTTCCTGCGCCGAGGTTATCCGCCTGATTTTGCTGCAGCAAACAGGGATTCGCAATTGTGTTGTGGACTACACGACAGACTTAGCTTCGGTCGAATTTTCTCTTCGACATCTATCTAGGAACGAGATTTTTCAACATATTCAAAGACTTGGGTATCAACCTGTCTCTCTTGATGAAAAAAGGAAAGCTGTCAGTCGAGATTTGTCTGTGCGCTTTATTGTTGCTGCCTTCTGCTCAGCAAATAGCATGATGTTCGCCTATCCCATTTATGCGGCTTATTTTCATGATGATGATGGCTATGGATCTCTTTTTGCATGGCTCTCTTTTGTGGCTTCACTCCCGGTAGTGACCTTCTGTGCCTGGCCTATCCTGAAACGCTTCTGGAATAGTCTCAAGGTTGGTTTATATGGCATGGAGGCATTAGTGATCATTGGCGTGTTCACAGCATTTTTCTACTCGCTGTATGAGCTCCTTCAAGGTGGTTTAAAAGTCTACTTTGATTCCATGACAGTCGTTGTAACTTTCGTTCTACTTGGAAAAATCATTGAATCAAAAGCTAAATTTTCTGCCAAAAGTGCTCTCACAGCATTGTCAAGATCACTTCCGCGGCGGGGTCGAAAAATTTTTGAAAATGGATGTCAGGAATTTGTGCCAGTGAAAGAGATCAGAAGAGGCGATCTACTCATTGCGCATGCAGGCGAAAAGATTGTTTTGGACGGGACTGTGATTTCCGGAGAAGGCGTGTGCGACGAATCTTTCCTGACTGGCGAACCTCTGCCCGTTGCAAAGAAAGAGCACTGCATCGTTCTTGCTGGCTCCATTTTGCAAAATGGTTCAATTACATATCGTATTGATAATGAAGAGGATGCGTCAATTTTAGCCAAAATTGTGAATGTCGTCCAAAATGATCTTTGGCAAAAAACAACTTATACCAGAGCCGTTGACAAAATCGTTCAATGGTTCATTCCCCTAGTGATCTTAATTGCCCTCACAACAGCTTCTGCATGTCTTTTATTTAATATTGGAGATCTCGAAACCGCTGTCTTGCGTGCCATTGCAGTGTTATTGATTGCATGTCCTTGCGCCATCGGGATTGCAGCGCCCCTCGTTGAAGCGCAAACCATGCACCGTTTTGCAGAGTTAGGTGCCTTGATACGCAATCGTGGGGCACTTGCAATCCTGGGCAGCAAAACGGTTTTTGTGTTCGATAAAACCGGCACCATCACTGAAGGCAAATTCGTTCTTCTATCAGGTTTAGAGCAATTATCACACACCGAACAATCGCTATTAAAGGGAATCGCTTTGCGATCCAGCCATCTGATTGCTCAAGCCATCGCAAAAGCCATTCAGACCGATGCAGCCACTTTGACACATGTTCTAGAGCACGCCGGCATGGGCATCAGCGCCTTTTTCCAAAATCATCGAATTGCACTTGGTTCCGACCTTTTTATGAAGAGTTTAGGGATTTCAGTGCCAAATCAAACTAACTCTTCCTCCACCCTGGTCTATTTTGCGATCGATCAAAAATGCCATATTCTGTCTTTAGGCGATCGCCTTCGTAGAGATGCTGTGGAAGCCATCTCTGCATTAAAATCGAGCAAAACCATCCTCTTGTCGGGCGATGCAGAAAATTCTGTAAAAGCTGTGGCAGAGGCATGTGGTTTTTCAGAATGGCATGCCCGTTGCAGCCCTTTAGAGAAAAGGGGATTCATTGAGAAATTGCGGGAGCAAGGCAATAAAGTTGTAATGATAGGGGATGGCATCAATGATGCACCCTCCCTTACCCTCGCTCATGTGGGAATTTCCATGGTTTCAGCATCAGATATCTCTATTCATGTTTCGGATATTTTGTTGACTACAGAACGCCTGACAATCTTGCCCACACTATGTCGGATAGCTACAAAAGGCCGGCGAATTATCAGACAAAATCTTTTTTGGGCGTTTTTCTACAACGTGATTGGCATTGCCTTAGCGATTTTTGGAATGTTATCTCCTCTGTTTGCTGCTTTTGCTATGATGACAAGTAGCCTCATAATTTTATTGAACTCAAGAAAACAGTAGTTACTTACAGAAAAGGCACAATGCTGCAAGAGAAGCTTTTGCATCTGTTAAAGAGAATCGTACATGTTCAGGGGGGACTGAAGAAATAAAACATTTGAAATGACCGACTTAAAAACCCTCTGTGATCTCTGTGGGCTCTGTGGTGGTTTTAGGGGTATGCCTATCAGGTAAAAACCACCACAGAGCCCACAGAGATCACAGAGGGTAAGATGTGATTGTCACATTGTTGTAATTATATCTCCTTCCCATGAACATGTACAGAGAATCTGCGCAGCTTTAATGTTGAGGTTTGCCCAAATGTAATCCTTGCTAAAAAGAACTGCTTTCGTTACATTGTAGGACAAATTTTTGGGCGTATAGCTCAGTTGGTAGAGCGCCTGTCTTACACACAGGTGGTCATAGGTTCGAGTCCTGTTGCGCCCAAGCCTATGTGCGAGAGTAGTTCAATTGGTTAGAGCACCGGTCTGTCAAGCCGGGGGTTGCGGGTTCAAGTCCCGTCTCTCGCGAGTTTAAATTCTGCACAAAATTTAAAGGACATTGGGGTCCCTAATGTCCTTTATTTTTTTACTATTCTCCTAAACATGAATCAAAGTGTGCTTTCTGCTTGCGTAGATGCATGTGGTCAGTGAGTTCGTGAACATGCACAGGCACCGCCGCAGCATAGCCTTGGCGAAGCCAAGCGATGTCGCTATCATGCTCCTCATCAAACTCTGCAAGCTTCGCCCCCATCCAATAATAGGAGTGCTCTTCAACAGGATGTTGGCGTTTATCTGGATTAGCTTCCCAGAATTCTTTGCCTTGCCGAGTGAGCTTGACCCCTTGGATCGGCAGATGATCTCTCGGAAAATTCACGTTTAGGAGTGTGCCTGAAGGCATTGGGTGCTCCAAGACGTAGTTCAGGATGCGCGGAATAAAGGGTGACGTACGGCTGTAATCGGGATCTTTGTTTTCCCAGCAAGAGAAGGCGATGCTGGGAATATTATGCATCACGCCTTCAATGGCGCCAGCGACGGTTCCGCTATAGAGCACGTTTCTTCCTGCATTGGAACCGCGATTAATGCCTGTCACAATGATGTCAGGGGGCTGATCGTAGATCACCTTGATAGCCATTTTAACGCAATCCGCAGGGGTTCCGGAAACGCTCCACGCGGGTGTGTTGGGGAAAGTCTCCACCTTTTCAATACGCAGAGGATCTCGAATGGTGATCGCAAGACCAACGCCAGACTTTTCAGTAAGGGGCGCTATAATGTTGATGTTGGCAATGGAACGCAGGCATTCCCATAGGTGCCTAAGACCAGGGGCATGGATTCCATCATCATTGGTAATTAAAATATTAGGTTTTTTCTTCATTTTTCTCTTTTTCTTTAACTCGTTCGGAAAGGGAGGGAGGGGGTTCGCCTTTGCTTCTGGCGATGGCATCGCCAAAGGTGCGCTCCATGAGGTCTATAGGTTTTGGACCCTGCACCTGAGGACGTACTACAGAAGCCTTAAACACTTTTTTACTGCCGGAAGGCATCTTCATGCAGCAATTTTTATATTTCTTCCCTGAGCCGCAAGGGCAGGGGTCGTTTCTTCCTGTTTTTTCTACCATCTGTCACTCCATTATTGTAGAGCAGATTTTAGGCTCTAGTATACAATATTGCTTCTATATTAGTTCAAAGAGAAAATATGGCAACGCCTACATTTCCTCGGCCCCCCTGGAGTGGTCTTGGAAAACGCTTAGAAAGCACCATACGCAAAGCTTTATTTGATTATTCGATGTTGGAAGGTGTCGAAAAATTGGGTGTGGCTTTGAGTGGAGGCAAGGATAGTCTAGCTTTGCTGTTCCTCCTCAAAGCAATTGTGGGGCATGGTTTTCCTAATATCGAACTCTATGCCTTGCATGTTAGTGGAGAGTTTTCTTGCGGTGCAGGCGTAAATATCAATTATTTGAATTTGGTGTGCAATGAGTTAAGTATTCCTCTGCTCATACGTGAATCAAAGCAAAAACTTGAAACTTTAGAATGTTACAGCTGCTCAAGGGAGCGGCGCCGTTTGCTATTTGAGGCCTGCAAGAGCGTGGGAGCAACAACTTTAGCCTTTGGGCATCACAGAGATGACAATGCTCAAACGGTGTTGATGAATATGCTTCATAAAGGCGAATTTGCCGGCAACCTGCCGAAATTACACATGCATGATTATGGCGTCACCATTATTCGTCCCTTAATTTATATTTCTGAAGAGGATTTGCGTACATTTGCTCAGCAGCATGGCTTTATGCGCGTGATGTGCCGATGCCCTGTTGGACAAACATCGATGCGGCGTCAAGTTGCCGACTTAATTACTGAATTGGAAAATTTATTTCCTAATGCTCGTGAAAATATTGCTCGTGCAGGTCTGCTTTATGGATCTGACAAAGCGAAATCTAAATAAGAAGAGGAGTACTGGATGCCAAACGAACATGAAAGCCGAATTCTCATTCAAGGTGTGGAGATCGCCTTAGGATTTCCGGACGAATTTAATTTTTCCTGGATAGGTCAAAAAGATGTGATGGAGCAACTGCTAGCTGCCTGGCTTGTTGTACACAAAGATGATATTCCTCTTAATCCGCGTTTGATCGGCAAACCGGGTGTGGGAAAAACCACTCTAGCCTATGCCGCAGCAAAGCAGCTGAAAAAACAGGTGTATATCTTTCAGTGCACGATGGACACGCGCCCGGAAGATCTGCTGATTACTCCCGTTGTGGATACCTCTGGAGGCATTCGCTATGTAGCCTCTTCGCTTGTCACGGCGATGATTCGCGGCGGCGTATGCATTCTGGATGAAGCCAATCGCATGAGCGAAAAATCGTGGGCATCGCTTGCGCCCCTTCTAGACACTCGGCGGTATGTAGAATCGATTGTGGCGGGTCTAAAAGTGGCTGCACATCCGGAATTTCGCGTCTGCGTGACCATGAATGACGACGCTTCCACTTTTGAAATCCCTGAATATATCCACAGCCGTTTGCAGCCGCAAATTTATCTGGATTTTCCCGAAGCGGAAGAAGAACGGCGCATTTTGCGTGAAAATCTGCCTTTCATTGATGAATATATCGTCGAGTACGTGATCAATTTTCTTCAACGAGCGCATGCAAATAATGAAAATTATACAATCCGCGATGGCATCAATGTAGCGCGGTATGCAGCTAAAAGAATCAAGACCTTGGATGGATCTAAGGTGGACACTGAAAGCCTCTTGAGACAGGCTGTGATTATGACTCTTGGTGATGAAGCTCTGGCATATCTGTGAACCCTTTAGAACCATTTTTCATCCGCCAGGATAACATCTACGCCCTCCCCGCTTTCCATTATAACATGGAGTGTGCGTGCCAGGTGCGTTTAGCTTTCGAATATCTGCAGCCGGATTGTGTGGCTGTCGAATTGGCTGAGACCATGCAGCTGCAGCTTTTGCATGCCGCTTCTCGCCTTCCGGACCTCAGCGTTGTTATGGCTTATACCGAACAACAAACGCCTCTGTATTATCTTTGCGAACCCTGCGATGCGGCCTTTGAAGGCTTGAGAAGTGCTCTGGAAAGGCAAATTCCCGCCTACTGCATCGATCTGGATGTAGATGGCTATCCTGCAATTCGTGAAAGCTTTCCCGATCCTTATTCTATTCAGCGCATAGGTCTCAAAACCTATTATGAAGCCTTTGATCAGGCCCAGCACGTCTCGAAAGAACCCCTGGACTTTGACCGCGAAATGCATATGGCTAAGCGCCTAAAGGAGCTTTCACTTAGGCATGAACGCATTTTATTTGTCGGAGGCATGTCACACATCCGTAATATTTTAGCGTTGACCAAACGCTCGCGATTTCCGGAACTTATCCATGCCGGACGAGAAGTGATTGAGCTTTGCACGCTCACGGAAGACTCTACCAGAGAGGTCATGGCGGAATGCGGATGGTTTACTGTTGCTTATGAACAAGCTAGAGGGGAAAAAGTTTTCATCCCTCCCGATCGACAACGGTTGATATTCTCTCTCTTCAAGAATGCTGCCGAAAAATATATCGCTTCTACCGGAAATTCCTTTCCAGGTTACCACCTGCGCAATCTCATGAAGTTTGCCCGTAACTACGCTTTAGTGGGTCAAAGGCTGATGCCCGATCTTTTTCAAATTTTGAGTGTGGCTCGCTGTTGTGTCGACCACAACTTCGCTTATGAAACTTGGCTGCTCGCAACTGAGTATCCTTTTCTGAGCAATATAGATAACCTTCTCCCCCTAGACCTATCTCTCGAGGATCTTTGGAAGCATACCAAACAGATTCGATTTCATCTCAAACAACCCAGTCGCAAAAATCTTAATTTCGAGGTGCGCCAAAAAGATAAAGGGAAAGTGCGCTTTCAACCCCCCAATATCTTTAGCATCTGCTCATACCCGCCTGAAGATAAGGCCGTGGAAAATTTTGGTGACTTCCTAAAAAAGAAAGGTACTCAAATTTTAACGGAAGAGGCCGGACGTACTATTCCCTTCTCTAGTAGCCTTGAAGACGGCATCGATATCAAAGAGACCCTGCATCATTGGTTTGAACGAAAATTGTATGTGCGCGTCAAGGGGAAGCCTCTCGGAGGAGTTGGGTCGGTTGTGGTGATTTTTGATGAAGACACCCCAAAACAAGAGAATGAACCTTATCAAGAAAAATACCCTTGGGCCATGACCTGGATGGGAGAACATGAGCAGGAATCGGACATGGCTCTTTACTCTACATCTCCCTTGCAGAATGTTATCGGACCTGGAATAAGCCGCTGTGAATATGGAGGGTTTCTGATGTCCTATCCTCCTCGGCGTATGCACAACGTATGGGGTGATCCGGACTATAGTGGCTGCAGAACAAAAGCGGAAGTTTTGCTTATGGCAGGCATTGACTATGCGCAACAACCGGTGATTGTGTATGTGGCCGCAAAGCCTCCGAGATCGATTTTTAAGAGTTTTGCCCAGCGCTACGGAAAAAAAGTGGTCTATCTTCCCCTTGGGCAGCTCTCCCCAGTGACTCTCAACAAAATGCGCTCTTTCCATGTTCTCGATGGTTACGATAAGCGCTCCATTGCCGGAGAATATATCTTCTGAAGGATGAAGGATGAAAAAAATGACATGCCAAGCACGTAACGTTTTTCCTATACTACGCTTTAAAAAGAGACAGAACAAGGTTTTTGCCATTTTAATTTGATCTTGTGGTAGTTTAAAAATAAAGGAGTCAATTATGTGGATCTGGATTATTTTAGGTGTTCTGCTAATTATAATTTTATTTGTTGTTGGTCTTTATAATCGACTGGTGAACATGCGCAACCAAGTTAAAAATGCTTGGAGCCAGATCGATGTGCAACTGCAGCGGCGCTACGACCTGATTCCCAATCTAGTCGAAACGGTCAAGGGGTATATGTCTTACGAAAAAGGCACGTTGGAATCTGTCGTCCAGGCACGCTCCCAAGCCGTTCAAGCCAGAGAAGAGATCCAGCGCAGCGGAGGCCCCACTGAAGGCTCTCTTAAAGATTTGCTCGGCGCCGAAGCTACCCTCCAACGGGGTCTAGGGAACATTTTCGCATTATCTGAAAACTATCCCCAGTTGCGAGCTAGTGAAAACATGCAGCGCCTACAAGAAGAACTCAGCACCACAGAAAACAAAATCGCCTTTGCACGGCAATCTTATAACGACCAAGTCATGATCTACAACACCGCTCAGCAGCAATTTCCGGCTGTCTTAGTGGCTTCTGTATTCGGACATCATCCTGTCGATATGTATGAAGTGGCAGATCAAGAAGCCAAAAAAGCTGTAAAAGTTTCCTTTTAGGTTTTGTTATGGTCATGAATTTTTGGGAGTCACAGGCCAAAAGGCGCTCTTTGACCGCTTTCTATTTGGTGATCTTCATTACCCTTACGTTAGCTACTGCTGCGGGTGCTGAAATTGCCTTAAGGTATTTTACACCGGAAGACTATCATCCAGGTCTACCTATTCTTGGCTTAGGGTTCCTGGCGGTTACCTTTGCAGTTGCTGCCTTTAACTATTTGCAATATAAATTGACAGGAGGTGCTTACGTCGCAGAATCTCTGGGAGGATATCGCGTTGATCCGGAAACGCGCGATCCCGATGAAAAACGGCTTCTCAATATAGTTGAGGAGATGTCTGTGGCGGCAGGTTTACCTATGCCGCAAGTTTATATTTTGCCGGCAAATGAAATAAATGCCTTTGCAGCCGGCTTGAAAAAGGACAATGCTACCATGGCCATAACGGAAGGGGCGTTAACGAAATTAAGTCGTGACGAAATTCAGGGTGTGATCGCGCATGAGCTGGGTCATGTGTACAATGGAGATATGGTGATCAGTCTGCGTTTGGCAGCGATGGTCATGGGATTTTTTTTTGTGCTTTATTTAGGTTTGCGAATTCTTCAGGGCACCGGATTTTCAAGACGACGCGAAGAAGGAGAAGGTAAAGGCGGCAATCCGATACTTCTTGCAGCCATTATCTTGATGATTGCCGGAGCGCTGACCTGGTTTTTGGGATCGATTTTGAAGGCCATGGTGAGCCGTCAAAGAGAGTATCTTGCCGATGCCTCCGCTGTACAATTCACAAGAAATCCAAGTGGAATTGCGAATGCCTTGCGAAAAATCGCCAATGACGATAAACATGATATGCCAAAGACAGGCGGTGGATATGCGCACATGTATTTGGATGATCGTGTGAGTTTGTTTGCAACGCATCCGCCATTATGGAAAAGAATAGCAATTTTAGAAGGCAGGGAGAACATTCCTGAGGAGGAGAGGTAGAAATGAAAACGAGTCCTATAACATTAGTAGCGATTTCCGGTTTGATATGGTTTGCAGTGGGTTTTTGGTTATTATTCCTGGGCCTTAGATTACTCGTGGATAGCGTTGAGGGCGGTATGCTAGTAGAAAATCTGGCGCCTTATACCGGTGGATTACAGCAGGCTGCGCTGCTATTAGTAGCTTTAGGCCTATGGATAGGGTATTACAAAGGTAAATTTGCGTTAGGAAAAAGTGTGAAGCGCAATGTAGATCGACTACAGGCCCTTTCCGGTCCTGTTTCAATCGTTTACGTTTACAGCCGTGCTTCATACATATTGCTACTCGCCATGATGTGTCTTGGGATGTTGATTAAGTTTCTGGGCATACCGAATGATATTCGTGGAGTGATAGATGTGGCTGTTGGGTCAGCCTTATTACAGGGGGCAGTGCTCTATTTTCGCCATGCATGGCATATGCGCAGAGCTATGACAGTGGTCTAATGACCTGGGATCCTGAACAGTATCGAAGATTTCAAAAAGAACGTGAAGAGCCCTTTCATGATTTACTAGAGCTTATTCAGGTCTCTTATCGTATGCAGATTTTGGACATCGGCTGTGGTGATGGCAAGATCACAGCTCATCTGCATCATTCGCTAAGCCCCTGTGACACATGGGGGATCGATGCAAGCCCAGAAATGATTAAAGAGGCCTCTCAAATTAAGGAGGAAGGGCTTTCTTTTTCACAATTGCCTTTTGAAGATTTGCCGACCGATAAGCAATACGATCTGATATTTTCAAATGCTTGTTTGCAGTGGATACCAAATCATCCTAAGGTCTTTGCAAAGCTAGCTAGAATGCTAACGAATAGAGGACAATTAGCCATTCAGATCCCTTCCAATTTTCATTACCCTACTCACACCATAGCTGCAGAGCTAGCACAAGAAAAAGCGTACCAAACATCTACTCTAGGTCTAGAAGACTATGCCCAGTTGCTTTATGACTTAGGCTTTCAGAAGCAGGTTGTGCGTCTACAAGTATATAGTCATGTATTGCCCTCGACGGAAAGCCTTCTAGAGTGGGTTAAGGGCTCTTTATTAAGTTATTATCGCTCTGTAATGATGCGCGAGCAGTATGATGAATTTCTAATCGTATATCGCGAAAGGCTTTTGCGTGCCCTGGGGAAGCACGCTCCCTTCTTTTTCCCAATGAAGCGAATGCTCATTTGGGCCCAAAAAGAACATTAGGAAGTCTTGCAAAAAAAACTGTTTTTTCTGTGTCGCTTATTCCCATTGCTCGGCTAAAATACAGAAGTACTAAATTGTAGCCAATAAACATGCTCAACGACAAAACTCTTCAACAAATCACTTCATCTGTATTAAAAGTTTCAGATCCTAAAAAAATCATCCTGTTTGGCTCGTATGCTCGAAAAGAAGCAGATGAAGACTCAGATCTTGATTTACTTGTTATTGAGCAAGAAATCGTGGATAGAGGGCAAGAAATGATAAAAATACGCAATGCCATTGGGGATGTAGGTGTAGGTGTCGATGTTATTGTTTGTTCTGAAGCCTATGTGAAAGAATGGGGTCATATACGCAGCACCCTCATTCATCAAGCCCTTAAAGAAGGGAAAATTCTCTATGAAAAATCCGCATGACTATGCTTTGACTCTTTTACATCTTGCAGACAGAGATGTAAGAGCTTTCCTTGCGTTAAAAAACGATGTCCATTGGAACGTTGATCCTCATACCATTTGCTTTCATGCTCAACAAGGCGTTGAAAAGGCCATTAAAGCAGTTTTGGTATCACAAAATTTAGAAGTAGGGCGGACGCATGATCTCAATCAACTTTTCTATCAAATTGAAAAGCTCTCTCTCGCCTTTCCGATTAGTCTTGAAGAATTATCCAAACTCAATCCATATGCAGTAACTGTTCGATATGATGACCAGGAAGTAAATACCATTACTCTCCATGAAGCAGAAATGATTTTAACTAGAGTCCTTGAATGGGCAACAGCTATTATTTCATCAAGATAACCAAGTATGCTAACACTATTGACCTCAACAGAAAGCCTCCTAGAATGGGTTAAGGGCTCTTTGTTAAGTTATTATCGCTCTGTAATGATGCGCGAGCAGTATGATGAATTTCTAATCGTATATCGCGAAAGGCTTTTGCGTGCCCTGGGGAAGCACGCTCCCTTCTTTTTCCCAATGAAGCGA